>Ga0210393_10003332_pt1 | contig 12931 bp, 7 predicted proteins | sample IncBWC27OmetaG_FD_160068 | JGI IMG/M metagenome (GOLD analysis project Ga0210393, IMG submission 160068) | Forest soil microbial communities from Barre Woods Harvard Forest LTER site, Petersham, Massachusetts, United States - Inc-BW-C-27-O ... | reverse complement strand
CTCCGTATCCTGGCGCGACTCCATCGCGCCGGACTTTCGACAGTTTGTGCGCACGGACGAGGACTTGGCGGCCGTGCATGGCGAGGCGGTTACCGGCGAGACGCGCGTCAACCCGGACGGGACTCTCGATATTTCCAAGTGGCCGCGGCCGCAGAATGACGGTGCGTCGATGCGCGCGCTCACCCTGCTGCGCTGGCGGCAGAGTGCACAATTCGACCCCGGGCTCGACGCTTTGGTCGATGCGCTGCTCCTGGCGGATCTTGAATTTACCCGCCGGCACTGGCGCGAAGCCTGTTTCGATATTTGGGAAGAGGAAAAAGGAATGCACTACTACACCCTGCGGGTGGCCGCCGCGGCTCTCGAAGGCGGCGCAGGCTGGTATGAACTACGGGGAGACGGCGCCGGCGCCCACGCCTGCCGTGCGGACGCCGCCGAGATCCTGCGCCTGCTTGACGGGTATTGGCGGGAGGATTTGCAGTTCTACCGGTCGCGCATGCTGGAAGCGAAAGCACCCTCGGGGAAGGAACTCGATATCGCGGTTATCTTCGCCGCATTGCATGCGGCAGGAAGCGGCGAGACCCATTCTGTGCGCGATCCCCGGATGCATGCCACGCTGGCAAAACTGGAAGCGCTATTCGATGCCGAATATGCCATTAATCGCAACCGCGAAGGCAGAGCGCCGGCCATGGGCCGCTACGCGGGCGATGTCTATTATTCGGGCGGCGCGTATTATTTTTCGACGCTCGCGGCGGCGGAGTTCTGCCATCGGGCCGCACTCTCGCAGGCGATTGGATCGCCGGCGCGCAAGTCGCTGGTTGAGCGCGGCGATGCGTTTCTCGAAACGGTGCGCAGGTTTACACCGCCCAGCGGCGACTTGTCCGAACAATTCGATCGGCAGACCGGCCTTCAACGATCCGCGCAACAGCTGGCATGGAGCTATGCGGCATTCATCTCGTGCGCCGCGGCGCGCCGGCAAGTCATCCCGCGTAGCGCATAGGCAGCTTGCCGAGCGAGGCAAGAGAGGGCTGCGGCAGCCGCAGAAGCTCCGCAAATGAGGCCGCGGGAACCGCAGCGCTCATCAGAAATCCTTGGATGGAATCGCATTCCTCACCCTGCAGAAACTGCAGCTGCGCGAGCGTTTCGACGCCTTCGGCAACGATCTTTAGATCCAGACTGTGGCCCAGCGCGATGATTGCCCTCACGATGGCGGCATCATCCGGGTCCTCGCTGATGTCGGCGACGAACGAGCGGTCGATCTTCAGGGTATCGAGCGGAAAGCGCTTTAAATAGTTCAATGAACAGTAGCCTGTGCCGAAATCATCAACCGCGAGCGCGAAGCCGAACTCCTTCAATGCCAGCAGCGAGCGGCGCCCGGCTTCGGCATCGCGCATCAGGACGCCTTCGGTGAGTTCCAATTCGAACAGCGACGGCGACAAATTCGCTTGCGTGACCGTATCGCTCAGCCGCAGCAACGCTTCCGGATGCATGAAGTCGCGGCCGGACACATTCACCGCAACGTGCGGCAATGCCAGTCCTTCGCCGCGCCATTGGGTGAGATCGCGGCACACGCGCTGCAGCGCCCACTTGCCGATGTCGCCGATAAGCCCGGTCTCCTCGGCCACGGCGATGAAGTCGCCGGTCGGAATCTGGCCGCGCTCGGGGTGGAACCAACGCAGCAGCGCCTCGCCTCCCGTCAACCTCAAGGTTCGTGCGTCGTACTTGGGCTGGTAATACACCTCGAGACTCGAGTTCTCGACCGCCTTTCTGAGTTCCATTTCCAGCGACAATCGCTTCAGCGCCCGCGCATTCACGGCGCTGTCGTAAACGCGCAGCTGATTTCGACCGCTCGATTTGGCCTCGTACATCGCGCCCTCGGCGTTCTTGAGCAAGCTCTGCGCATCGTCGCCGTGTTCGGGAAACGTCGCGATACCGATGCTGGGGGTCACGACGAGCTCATAGCTCGCCTGCAGGAACGGTGCCTGGTGCAGCGACAATATTTGTTTTGCGACCTGTTCTGCCTGGGCGGCATCGGAGATACCGGTGAGCACCACGATGAACTCATCGCCGCCCACGCGCGCGATCTGCTCCAGCGCGCCGTCCTTGCCGCCCTGGTCAAACGTCGCCTGCAGTCTCTCGGCAACCTGGCGCAGCAGCGCATCGCCCGTGCCGTGACCCAGCGTATCGTTGATGCGCTTGAATTGATCCAGATCCACGTACAGCAATGCCAGGTGCCGATGGCGGCGACGCGCCTCGGTCAGCGACTGCGCCAAGTACTCGCGGATCCATTCACGATTGGGAAGCCCGGTCAGCGCATCGAAATAGGCCAATCGGTGTATGCGCGCGTCTGTCTCCTTGCGCGCCGTCACGTCTCGAACGATGGCCAGCACCTGGCCGGCCGAATTGGGCAAGTATCGGCATTCAAAGTGGCGCGTCGACCGCGCCTTGGCTTCCAGTGAGAATTCGAACACGGCGGCTTCGCCCCGCAGCGCAGAACTCAAACAATCCATGGCGTGGCCCCGCGAAGTCCCGGGGATGAGATCGAAAAACGAATTCGGCGCCGTTTCGTGCGGGTTTGGGCCCAGCGCGGCGATGGGACTGAAGCAATGCCGTACGACGCCGGCGCTGTCGACCAGAAAGATGCCGTCGGGAATGGCCTTGAGCAGCGCTGCATTTTTTTGCTCGCTGAATCGCAGCGCTTCGATGGTACGCGCGCCGCGCATCACGTAGCGGATGCGGTGTGCCAGCAGCGTCCAATTGATCGGCTTGACCACGAAATCGGTGGCACCGGCCTCATAGGCCTGATCGATCGATGCGCTATCGTCGCATCCGGTGACCATCACGATGGGCAGGTCTGCCCCGCCCGGCAGGGATCGAATGTTGGTGCAGGCTTGATATCCGTCGCCCTCCGCCATTTCCACGTCGAGCAACGCGATATCGGGCATGCGCAGGGCGCATGCCGCAAGCGCGGCGTCGCCGCTGGGTACGGTTTGCACCGCGAACCCGGCTTCTTTCAACATGGCGCACGCAATCTCCCGCAAAATCGCGTCGTCATCGGCGATCAGCACACGCACCGGTGTGACCGGCTTGTTCATGCTGACCTGCGCATTTCTATCTGCAGCTCGTCGCGGACTTGAGCATGCAATGACTGGATCTGGGTGTAGATCTGGTGTGCCGAGGCAAAATTTCCCGCACGCGCCGCATCTTCCAACTCCCGGCACAGTTGCGCCAATCCATGCGCGCCGACATTGCCATTGTAGGAACGCCACGCATGGGCGGCGCGTGCCAGATCGGCCGCGTTGCCGGCACTCAAGGATTGTTCGATCGAGGCGATGAGCCCGCGCGAATCCAGCAAGTACAGCTCGCCAATGTGCATGAGCATGTCTTTCGGACCGCGCTTAGGCAGCGCTCGCAGCGCATCCAAGGTCGCGCCGTCGAGGATGGGCTCATTCGGCGGCGCGAGCGACGCGGGCGATGCCGGCGACACCGGCGGGCGCACCGGATTGGCGCCAAGCCATCGTGACAATATGGCGTGCAAAGCCTCGCGTCTGAAGGGCTTGGCCAGATGGTCGTCCATTCCGGCCGCCAGGCACGCGGCGCGCCCCGCACTCGTCACGTCCGCGGTCAGGGCGATGATCGGGACATGAATTCCGGCGGGCTCGCGCTTGCGCACGCTTAAGGTCGCCGAGAATCCATCCATCACCGGCATTTCGCAGTCCATCAGTATGGCGTCGAAAGACCGCGTTTGCAGAATGTCCAGCGCTTGCTGACCGTGGTGTGCGGTCTGCACTTCGAGCCCCAACGAAGTCAGCATGCCGATCGCCACTTCACGATTCAGAGGTTGATCCTCAACGACCAGTACATGACCCGTCAGCGGCGACAACATCCCCGCGGGCTTCTTCAGCGCGACCGTGCGCTCGTTCACAGGCGTGCTGCCGCTGCCGCAGCCGGTGAGCACACGGTACAGCTCCGCGATTCGCACGGGCTTGGTGAGCTCTGCATCAAACGGCGACGAACCCGCGGGGGGGTGCGCGCCCAAACTGACGAAACTGAGCAGGCGAACCGTGCGCAGGCCCTGGCCTTGGCGGCCGCGTACTTCTTTCCACAGGCTCGCAGCATGTGTGATCAATTCATCATCGACCACCACGGCGTCATAGGTTGCGCCGGCCGATGCGCTCAAGGCCTCCGCCAACGACGCAACCTCCGTCGGCCGGCCGGACCACGTTCTCACCGTTTTGCCGATGAGCACGCGGGCAGCCGCATTGTCATGGATGATCAGCACCCGCAGGCCACTGAGGCTGCGCGGCAGCTGCGGCAATTGAGACGGCGAATCCGCGAGCGGCAGGGATAATTCGAACGAGAAGGTGGAACCTTTGCCGGGCTCACTGGACAACGCGAGGCGGCCGCCCATCAGCTCGATGAGCTGGCGCGCAATGGCCAGGCCAAGACCGGTGCCGCCGAATCGGCGCGTCGTCGATGCATCCTCTTGCGCGAATTCGTCGAATATTCTGGCCTGATTTTCCGGCGCGATTCCCACACCCGTATCGGCCACGGCAATGCGCAACTTGAGAGAACCCTCTTCGGAGCCCAGAAGCTCCAAGCGCAAAATGACTTCGCCGCGCTCGGTGAACTTCACCGCGTTGCCGCCGAGATTGACCAGCACTTGTCGCAGACGCACGGGGTCCAACTTGACTCGCGGCAGCGCAGCCGCCGGCGAATCGCAGAGCAGCTCAATGCCCTTGGTTGCCGCGCGTGCGGCCAGCATTTCAACCGTTTGTTCGAATAATTCGATCAGATCGCAGTCGACCGGGTCCAACTGCAGCCGTCCGGCCTCGATCTTGGAGAAATCCAGCACGTCATCGACGATGGCCAGCAGCGAATCGGCGGAGCGATGAATGGCCTCGGCAAAACGACGCTGCGACTGATCGATATGGGTATCGAGCAGCAGGCTGGTCATCCCCAGTACGCCGTTCATGGGCGTCCGCAATTCATGACTCATGCGGGCCACGAAGTCGGTCTTGGCGCGGCTCAAGACCTGCAGCTGCTGATTGCGCTCCTCGAGCTCACGTGTCCTGACATGCACGGTCTGCTCGAGCTCGCGGTTGTAGCGCAGCTCGCGTTCGCGACGCTGACGCTGGAAGCGCCACAGATATGCGAGCACCGCCGCCCCCGCCAGAACGTACAGCAGGCGCGCCGCCAGCGTATTCCACGGGGCCGGCGCAACATGCACCGGAATGCTCAAGCCAGCGGTGCTCCAGATGCCGTCGGCATTCGCGGCGCGCACTTTGAAGGTGTAATCCCCGGCCGCGAGGTTGGTGTAGGTCGCGCGATGCATCGCTCCTGCGTCGATCCAATCGCTGTCGAAGCCTTCCAGTTGGTAGGCGTATCGATTATTTGCAGGGGAGGTAAAGTCCAGCGCCGCGAAATCCAAAGTCACGAGTTTGTCGTCGTAGGCCAGTTGCAGCGGCCGTGCCGCACCGGGCAGTTCTTGAGCCGCCATCGGTCGATTGAGCTTGGCGGCCGTGGTCAAAACAACGCGCGGCGCCGGCGTATCGGCTTCGACCAGGTCCGGCGAAAATGCGTTGAAGCCGTTGTTGCCGCCGAAGAACAGCGTGCCGTCGGCGCCGGCGTTGTGCGCATTGAAGTTGAACTCTTCATCCTGCAAGCCGTGCACCTGATGAAACATTCTGATGATGTGCGACTGCGGGTCGAATCGAGCGAGACCGTTGTTGGTGCTCAGCCACAAGCGACCCTCGCGATCCGACTCGATGCCATACACCACTTCGCTTGACATCCCTTCGAAGTGCGCCTGGCTTTCGAAACGAACCGCACCCGGCTCAGCCGAACTGCCCACGACACGGTCGAGGCCGGCCCCGGCCGTGCCTACCCACAGATCTCCGTGATGATCAATGTGCAGCGCGTATACGGTATCGTCACCGAGGCTGTTCGGATCCCGATCGTCACGCCGGTATGCATGGAATCGGCCTGATTTGACCTCCAACAGATTGAGACCTCCACCGTCGGTCCCGATCCACAAATTGCCGAGGCTGTCCTCGACGATTGCGCTTGCCTTCGAACTGCTCAGAGCATTGGCATTGCCGGGCGCAAATGGAAAACGCGTGACCTTGCCGGTGGTCCGATCGATATTGGCCAGGCCGCCGCGGAACGTACCGGCCCACAAAGATCCCGTTCGATCCTGGTACAGCGTCATGATGGCATCGGCGGGCAATGTGCTGGGATCGTCGGGAACGGAACGAAACGCTTGGATTTTCCCAGTGGCGATATCCAGCTTGTTCAGACCGCCGGACATGGTGCCGATCCACAGCGCCCCGTGATGATCGTAGAGCAGCGCCATGATGCGGTTTTCCGTCAAGCCATCGTAGCGGCGCTCGCGGCCGGTGCGGCTATCGATCTCAACCAGCCCGGCGAGCGTCCCCACCCAAACCTTGCCGGCGCCGTCATCCGCGATCGAGTTCACGGAAGTTGCGCGAAACGCATCGCTGAAATAGTGTCCGAACAGCCAGCTACGCGGATTCCAGTGACTGACACCGCCCTCGCGGGTGCCCACCCACAGTATGCCGCCTCGATCCTGATACAAACTCGAAACGATGCTCGAGTGCAGGCTCTGCGGATTGTCCGAGTCGTGTCCATAGCGGGTGAAGGATTCCTTGGCGCGGTCGAATAAATTCAAACCGTCGCCGGTCGCGACCCAGAGCCGCTGCGCGTTATCCTCGAGAATCGACCAAACAGAATCCTGGCTCAGTGACTTCGGGTTCAGAGGATCGTGGCGAAATACCGTCAGACGATTGGTGTCAGGATCCAGGCGAAACAGTCCTTGTTTAACCGTTCCCAGCCAGAACATGCCCGCATGATCTTCGCGGATCGAGCGGATGCGCAGATCGTCGAGCGCCACCCCGTCGATGCTTGCCTTGATGCTGTGGAATCCGTCGGTCGCCGGATCGTAAACACTGAGCCCTCGATCAGTTCCGATCCAAATGCGTCCCGCACGATCGGCATAGACCGTGTCCACCGAGTCGTCGGCCAGGGACCTGGGATCTGAATCACGATGCCGATAGTGGCGCGACTCGCCGCTCTTGGGATCCAGGACATCGAGGCCCTTGTCCTTGGTGCCGACCCACACCTGTCCTCGCGCATCGATCACGAGCGAGCGCACCGCGTCGCTGGCGAGGCTCTGGGGCAGCTGAGGATCATGCCGGAATTGCTGAAACTGGTCTGTCTTGCGTACCCAGCGCGCCACGCCGCCGCCATCGGTTGCCAGCCACAGATCGCCGCCTGCGTCCTCTGCAATCGACCAGATGTAGTCGCTGGCCAATCCATGCAAAGCGCCGCGCTGGCGCCGATATTCTCGAATGGAATAGCCGTCGTAGCGGTCGAGGCCGCTTTCGGTGGCAAGCCACACATAGCCTACCGAATCCTGCAGAATGCTGTTGACGGTTCGCATCGAGAGGCCGTCGCGAACCGTGAGATGCTCAAAATAGAGCGGCCGAACCGCCGCAACCGGGGGCGAAGCCTGCGCAGCCGTACTGAAGACTGCCGCCGCAGTGCAGGCGGCCAGGATGCCAAGAGTGCGCCTGCGCTGTGGCATGTCGCCGCTATTGTTGAGGCGGTGCGTCGATGCCGGCGTAGCCTTCGGCCCAGGTATAACCTTCGCTCCAGGTATAATTCTCCGCCCAGGTGTAACCTTCGGCCCAGGTATAACCCTCGGCCCAGGTATAACCCGCACCCCAGGTATAGCCGCTGTTCGCGGTGTACGCGCCGTTCCACAACAACCCATCAAGGAGCAACGGCACGCCTTCCAACAGGGTGCCGACCACCGGAATATTCGACACCAAGTTGCCGACGCCACCCAGCAAACCACCCAGCAACGAGCGCACTGGGTTCGCATTCGAGGCCGACACTTGCATGATGTAGAAATTGCCGTTGGCATCTTCGTTGGCGCGGCCGCCGTAGTGTTGCAAGCCGGCGAGATCGAGCAGCACATTGATGCCCTGATTGGCGCATCCCGATGCGTTGCTGTAGGCGGCGTCGTGAGCGTCCACCAAGCCAGCGCCCTGCTGGAACACGGTGTAGGCCAGTTTTCCCGACGAATTGACGGCCGGATGGGCACCGGACATCAGCCGGCACTTCACTTGATCGGGAGTCAATGACGGATTCACTTGCAGCATCAGCGCCACCACACCGCTGACAACCGCGGATGCCTGCGATGTGCCCGACATGGTCATGTCGCTGTACGGTTCGGTAATCCAACTCGGATATTCGGTGGCGAGCGTGCCGTTGTCCGGAGCGTAGGCCATGATGTGGCCGCCCATGCCGACGACGTCGGGCTTCACGAATCCCTCGAACGTCGGACCGGCGGAGGAGAACGAATCCAATCTATATTGCGCGGTCTGCAACGGAAAATAATTGTCGGTGACGGCGCCCACGGTGATCACGTAAGGAACGTTGCCGGGAGCATTGATCGACAAGGCATCCGGACCGCGGTTACCGGCGGCGGTGACCACCACGATTCCCGATGCCCACGCAGCCATCACCGCCTGATTGAGCGGATCCTGCCAATAGGGTCCGGAGGGCGGCGCGCCCAAGGACAGATTGAGCACGCGAATGCCGTACCGCTGCCGCTGAGCGATGACCCATTGAACGCCGCTGATGACATCCGAATACAGGCCCTGGCCGTTGCCATCCAATGCCCGCACGGAAACCAAATTGACCCCGGGAGCAACGCCCTGATATTTACCCGTGGTGGCAACGCCGCTGCTCGCGATGATGGATGAGACATGCGTGCCGTGACCATAAGGATCGTTGATGCTGCGGCTATAGGTCTCCAACGGAGCCGGCTGGTAGTAGCCCGGACTCTGGCGCGCCAATATGACATCGTACTGCGCCAGCACGCGGCCGGTGCCGCCTGGCGCGTACTGCAGCGGCCCCTCTTGATTCCATAACCCGGAATCAAGGACTGCAACCGTGACGCCACGGCCGGTCATGCCGCCGACGTGCAAATTGGCGGCGTCCACTTCGCTCGGATAGTAGGTTTCGGGCAGGGCACCCAAGGAGCTCGCAACCACGGTGGTGTCGTTGTAGATGTGCAGCTGCGAAACCTGCTCGGCACGCAACGCGGCCATCTCGTGTTCATCGAGCGACGCCGCAACTGAGCGGATGACACTCAGATCGCCGGTCACTAGGCCGCCCACGCGCAACACGGCGTCGCGCGCCGCATCGGCGGTCAGCGATTGCACAATGTAACGCTTCCGTGGGGAAATCGCCGCAACGCCCAAATGCGCCGGCAACAATGCCAGGCTTGGCTTTACTGCCGCCGCTTGCGCCGCGGCAGTCGCCGCGGGAGCATTCGCCACGGGAGCAGTGCTATGGTGGTTCGACGCCGTCAGCAGCGCGACACCGAGCACGCCTGCCGGCAGCAACCAAAGCGAGCGGCGGTATCTCTGTGACATGTTGCGTTCTTCCAGTTGTTGAAATACTTTCAATACGCAACATTCTCAGCTATTTACCTCGTCTAAAAATAGCGACACTCACCATAACACCAGTGACGCATGTCTCAATTATCAAGCCCGCTGCGACTATGTAAACAGCGCAGTGAATGTTGCGGCAGCGACTCGTGATATGGCGGCATCGCGGCACGACATAACGAAAATGAGAGTGCGAAACAGTCGACTAAAGGCCTAGAATCTTAGTATCTTGTTGATCACGAGAACCGTGATCAGCGCGGTGATGAAAGCGATCAAGATGGTGATGGTGACCCCGACGATGCCGTCACGGTGCTCGCGGTACCACAGGTCCATGCGGCCCCGGCGTGTGTGAAGACGGATGGCGCGATCCGCGCCCGCAAACGTGACGGCGGCGTAGAGCATTCCGTCGCTGCGCTTGGCATAGGTAATCAGGCGCCGGTATTGCAGGTAACGAAGCGGCAGTTCGAGCTTTGCCGTGATCAGCTTGGCGCGGATCTCTTCGGGAAACTCGGATGCATCGACACTTTGAAGTTTCCCATCCTTGTGCCAGGCATCGCCTTCGCCCAACGGATGCATCGCCAGCCACAGCAGCTGCTCACTGGCGACCTGCACATCCTCATCGATGTTCTCGCGGTAGTAGTACAGACCGTGCAGAATGCGATCTTCGTCGTCTCTGCTCATTTTCGGTGGTGTCGCATAATCTAAAGTGGCAACATGCGGATGATGGGGACGGACAATAGCACTGTGCTGATATTACAACGCCGGTACCGGCGCACCCAGTGGGCATTGGCGCTGGCTCTCTGGCTCATCGCCGGCCAGACATTCGCGGCCAGCATCCTGTTCATCGGCAACAGCTTTACCTTTGCCTATGGCTCGCCGGTGCGCTACTACCGTGCCGACAGCGTTACCGATCTTAACAACGGCGGCCAAGGCGGCGTGCCCGCATTGTTCAAGTCATTTACAGCACAAGCAGGCTTGGTTTACGACGTTTACCTCGAAACCGAGCCCGGCGTCGGCATCGACTGGCACTTGGAGCACAAGCTCGAGGTGATCGGCCAGCGCCCCTGGGATGCGGTGGTCATGCATGGATTCAGTACCCTGGACCCCAAGAAACCCGGCGATCCGACCCTCTTGGTCGCGAATGTCCGAGAGATGGCGCAATTCCTGCGCACCAAGAATTCCAAGGCGGATATTCGTGTCATGGCAACCTGGCCGCGGGCCGATCAGGTTTATCTGCCCAAAGGTGCGTGGTACGGCAAGCCGATCGAGGCGATGGCCCACGATGTGCGTGACGGGTACGACCGGGCAGCTGCGGGGACCGCCGGCATCACCGTGGTCCCGGTGGGCGACGCCTGGATGCGGGCGATGCGCACGGGTGTCGCCGACTCCAATCCCTACGATGGAATCGATGCCGACAAAATCAATTTGTGGACCTACGATGCCTATCACGCCAGCAGCTACGGCTATTATCTGGAGGCGTTGGTGTTGTTCGGCAACATCACAGGGCGTGATCCGCGTTCTCTCGGTGCGAATGAATGTTCAGGCTTCGAACTGGGCCTCTCGGGCGCACAAGTCGGCGCGCTCCAGCAGGTGGCGTTTGATCAGCTGGCCGCCGAGGGTACACTGCACGCGGCGGCGGCCAAACCGGAGAGCAAAACCTCCCCGCCCACCCGCTGCAGTGCCTTGCATTGAGGCGAACCTAAGAGGACGACAACCATGTGGCGTTCAACGACTCTCGGTCTGGGCTGTTTGCTGCTCGTATCACCCCTGTATGCGGCTCTGGAGCCCGGCGCTCAGGCGCCCGCCTTCACGACTGCGGCAACGCTTGCCGGAAAGCCGTTTACGTTCTCGCTGGCCGATGCGCTCAAGAACGGGCCGGTGGTGCTGTACTTTTATCCGGCCGCCTTTACCAAGGGCTGTACCGTCGAGGCACACGAATTTGCCGAGGCTACCGACAAATTCAAGGCCTTGGGCGCCACGGTGATCGGGGTGTCGCACGATGACATCGACACTCTCAACCGGTTCTCCGTGAGCGAATGCCGCAACAAGTTTGCGGTCGCCTCGGATGCCGATAAGAAAATCTCCAAGGCCTATGACGCAACGATATTCTTCACTTCGTACACAAACCGCACCTCGTACGTGATTGCCCCCAACGGCACGATTATCTATGAATACACGGCCTTGAGCCCGGACAAGCACGTCGAGAACACCATGGCAGCCGTTACCAAGTGGCAGGCGGAACACAAGACTTGACTGCGCCGCCAATGCAATCTTGTCTGAAAATGCGAACCAGGACCGGGCCCTGACAGAGACGAGCCTCACAGTATGCGGGCGCCGCACTGTGTATTCGTCCGCCGTGCGGCTAGAATTCGCGCTCACAAGGGAGCGAATCCATGATTACCCTCATCGTTCTGGCATTTCTTGTCGCGGCACTGCTTGCCTATCTGGTCGGCATTTATAACGGATTGGTGCGCGTCGGCGCCTCCGTCAAGCTCGCCTGGTCGAACATCGACGTGCTGCTGGTTCAGCGCCACGATGAATTACCGAAGCTGGTCGAGGTGTGCCGCCAATACATGGAGTACGAGCGCGATACCTTGGAGCGCGTGACCAAGGCGCGCAACGCGGTCGATGCAGCGCGCAGTTCGGGCAACGTGAACTCGGTCGGTGCGGCAGAACAGGAATTGCGGGCAGGTCTCGGCGGGCTGTATGCGGTCGCGGAACGCTATCCGGACCTCAAGGCGAACGAGGCGTTTCGCCAGCTGCAAGCACGCATCAGCGGACTAGAGACGGCCATCGCCGATCGGCGCGAGGTCTACAACGATTCGGTGAATGCGAACAATGTCCGCCTGCAAACGTTCCCCGATGTGCTGGTCGCAAGTTTCGGCGACTTTCACCCGGCCAAGCTCTTGGAGTTCATGAGCGATCAAAAATCCGACGTGGACGTCAAGGCGCTGTTCGCACGCTGATAGCGGATCTCGCAGACCGATATGCGAAGCTCCGACATTCTGCATTTCTGGGAGGCCGCCGCGGTCTTGGCCGCGATCGCGTGCTGGGCTCTCTATAAGTTCGCCGCGAGCATCCGCCGCGACCGCTATCTGGAAGATACCCCCCTGGTTAAGATTCGCTCGGCGGCGCAGGGCTACGTCAAGGTCTTCGGGCGGGCCAAGGCGGCTCAGGCCGACCCGACAATCTCTCCACTGAGTCTACGTCCCTGCGTCTGGTGGAGCTACAATGTCCAGGAGAAACAACGCAATGCCAAAGGCGAGACGACGTGGCGCACCATTGACAAGGCAACGAGCATTACGCCGTTTGTGCTGGCGGACGCGGATGGTGAATGTCTCGTCGGGCCCGTCAATGCCGAGATTACGCCAACCAGCCATGATGTTTGGTACGGAGACTCGCCCACCCCCGGAGGCCCACCCGTTGCCTCAAGAGGATTCATGAGCAGCGAT
>Ga0210393_10003331_pt1 | contig 12932 bp, 9 predicted proteins | sample IncBWC27OmetaG_FD_160068 | JGI IMG/M metagenome (GOLD analysis project Ga0210393, IMG submission 160068) | Forest soil microbial communities from Barre Woods Harvard Forest LTER site, Petersham, Massachusetts, United States - Inc-BW-C-27-O ... | reverse complement strand
CTTAGCGCCGGAAACGGCTCGCGCCAGCTCTCGATTTCGTTCAAGCGCTCGTGCCAGCGGCAAATGTTGGCGAACTCGCCGAGCGGTAACTGCGCCTCAGCGGCATAGGGAAGCGCCGTCGCCACCGAAAAATCTGCAACCGTGATGCGATCTGCGACGAGCCACGTGCGATCCGCGAGATGCTGGTTGAGCACCGCTGCCCAGCGCCGAAACTCTGCGAGCGCTTCATTCACCACAGCCGGATCGGGGGTGCCGATGCCAAAACGCTTCTTGACGATGTTTTCGAAGTAGAGTGCGCCGCCGGCGCGCGTGAAATGTTGCTGATTCCAGCTGAACCAGCGTGTGATTTCGATCTGGCGCGCATCATGGGGCCACAGATCGGCGGCCATGTCTTCGGAGAGCTGGCAAATCACCGCATCCGCCTCCCAAGTGATTCGCCCGCCCTTCGCCAGCGTCGGCACTTTGCCGTGCGGATTGATCGCAAGATACTGTGATTTCTGATGATCCCCCCGCGCGAAATCGAGATACATATACTCGACTGGCGCGTTCAGGTACTTGGCAACGGCACAAGCCCGGTGCGCCGAGAGAATGTCGGAGTAATAGAGCTTCACGATGCCATGATTCCTGTCTGGAAATGCGCTTGCAGCTTGCCGAGCGAGCCGACCCAACCTTCTTCGTGGCTGCGGCGCGTTTCTTCGTCGTGGAGTCGCGCGTGGGTGAACGTGAGTTCGGTGCCTTCGGCAATGGCCCTCAGCCTGATTTCAACCCGGGATTCGCCGGGGTCTTCCTGGCCGCCTTTCCAGTGCCAGCTCATCACGACGTGCTCCGGCCGGACGATTTCGAGAAATTCGCCGCTGCTCTCGTGCTCGCTGCCGTCGAGCATGCGGAAACGCACGCGATAGCGGCCGCCGACGCGCGGATCCGATTCCGACACCAGCACAGGGCCCGCATCCGGCCCCCACCATTGAGCAATGCCTTCGGCCGTCGTAACCGCGTCGAAGACAATCGCAGGCCGGGCCCGGATTCGGCGCACCAGCGAGAGGCTGGTCATCGCCCCTTGCTCCGTGCTTCGGCTTCCTTGCTTTCTGCGTAGGCGCCAAGTCCGTCCAGCCTCTCAGACCAGAAGCGTTCGTAGCGGCGCAACCATGCCATCGCTTCGCGCATGGGCTGCGGCCGCAGCCGTACCGTCACCGTGCGGCCGGATTTCGAACGCGTGACGAGGCCGGCATCCTCGAGCACATCGAGGTGCTTCATGACGGCCGGCAGCTTGATCGCAAAGGGTTGCGCGAGTTCGCTGATTGACGCGCTCGCCCGGCGTTCGAGCTGTGCGAGGATCGCGCGCCGCGTCGGATCGACGAGGGCTGCGAAGGTGCGGTCGAGGCGCTCTTGATAGTTCACCATTGAGCAAAGCATTGACCGCCGGCGGTCAGTTTGTCAATGAGCAGAGGCCTCAATCTTGTCGTGCCACCATCCTCCGCCCAACGCGGTCAGGAGACTTGCGCTGTCGGTGAACTGCTGTACTCGAGCGTTGACATAGCTGAGACGCGCCTGTGCGTAGGTACGCTCCGCTGCAATCAAGTTCAATACGGTCGTCGTGCCCACCGCGTAGCTTTGCTGCTGCAGCTTCAGCGCCTCAAAAGCGACGTCCATCGAGTGGCGATCGACAGTGAGGATCTGCGCGTCGTACTGCAGCGCCCAGAGATCGTCGGCAACCTGCCCGAGCGCCTCGAGCACCACTGCCTGGTAGGTGGCGGCCTCGGCCTTGAAGGTATCGCGCGCCGCACGCACTTGCGCGCTCAACGCTCCGCCCTTGAATAGCGGCTGCGTCAATGAGCCGCCGACCCCCCAGAGCGTGCCGAACTGATGAAAGAGATCTGCCGCGCGCAGGGCCTCTCTAGTGATGGAGGCCGACAAGCTGATATCAGGAAACTCCTGAGCAACCGCCACGCCGATCGCCGCGCTCGCTGCGTGAAGCTGCATCTCGGCGGCAAGGACATCAGGGCGCTGCTGCACCAGTCGGGCGGGCAGGCTCACGGGAATGTCCCGCGGCGGAGTGAATTGGTCGATGTCGAATGGCTGCACCTGCCACTCGGAGGGCGCACGGCCCGACAGCACCGCAAGCGCGTCATAAGCCTGATCGAGTTGTTTGTGCAGGGATGGCAGCTGGGAGAGATCGGCGGCCAGCTGGGTGTCGGCCGTCAGTACATCGCTGCGCGGCACGATACCCACGTCAAATGCGCGTTGCGTCAGCGCGAGATTCTTGCGGTCGCTGGCGATCAACTCTTCGGTGGTGGTGATTTGGAGTCGAGTCGACGCAATTGTCAGCACTTCATTCACGACGCTGCCGGTCAGGGTCAGATACGCCGCCGCGAGCTCATTGCGCTGGAAGTCCGCAAGCGCTTGCTGTTGCTCGACCGCGCGGCGCGTGCCGCCAAAAATGTCCAGGTTGTAGCTTGTGGACAGACCGATGCTGTAGAGATTGGCGGTGGCGCCGGTACCGGGCGCTCGAAGCGCACCCGTGCCTGCTCGTTGGGCGTCGGCGGCCGCACTGACGCTGGGTAGAAGCGCGCCGCGTGCCACGGTCACTTCTTCGCGTGCCCCGGCCAGAGTCGCGTTTGCCGCAACCAGGGTGGGGCTCGCGGCAATTGCGTTACGAACCACCTCGTCCAGTTGCGCCGAGTGAAACAGTTGCCACCACTCACCGGCGAGCTCGGCGCCCGGTGAAATGTTCTGCACGTCCCGCGCCTCCGGCTGCACCGGCGCGCTATCTGAACTCGGGTGCAAGTAGCCTGACGTGTCCGGCGGATTCGGTCGGTGGAAGTTGGGGCCGACCGCGCAGCTCGCGAGCGCCGAGGCGGCCGCGACGCTGATCATCCGCCCTGTGAGCGATCGGCCATGCAAGAGCTTACTCATAGCGCAGCGCATCGATCGGATTCAGGCGCGAGGCCTGCCGGGCGGGATAGAAGCCGAAAAACACCCCGACCGCGCCCGAGAACGCAAACGCCAGAATCATGACATTGAGTTCCAGCAGGATTGGCCAACCCGCCAAGTGTGAGATCAGCAGCGAGGCGACCACGCCGGCCGCGATACCCGCTACACCGCCCATGAGCGCCAGCAGCATGGCCTCGACCAGAAACTGCGCCAAGACGTGCAGCCGCCGCGCGCCGGTGGCCATGCGGATGCCGATCTCGCGTGTCCGTTCCGTCACAGAGACCAGCAAGATATTCATGATGCCGATGCCGCCGACCACCAGCGAGATCGAGGCGATCGCGGCCAGCAACAATTCCATGGCTTTGGAACTCTGTTCCGCGACTTCGGCGATCTCGGTCAGATCGCGCACCACGAAATCATCCGGTTTGCCGGGAAGAATCCGGTGCGTCTTCTCGAGCGTCTTGGTCACTTGGTCCAGCGCGGTCTTCACCAGCGCGGGGCTGCGCGCCTGAACGAAAATGGTGTTGACGAAGCCTTCCAGCTTGGGCACGACGCCGAAGGGATTCGGAGGCGGCCCGATGGTGGCGAATACATTGTTCGACAGCGTCTGGGCGGAGGAGGGCGTCGCGACACCCAGAATGCGCTCTTGCGACGTGGTGAACGGGATGAATATCACGTCGTCCTGATCCTGGCCGCTGGCGGAATGGCCCTTCGCGGCCAACACTCCCACCACCGTCATCGGGACATTTTTCACCAACACCGTGGCACCGAGCGGATCGGCAAATTCGCCGAACAGATTGGCTAAAACCGTTTGACCCAACAGGCACACGACGGCACCGTCGTGATCGTCCTGATCGTTGAGCGTGCGGCCCGCCACGACCGGCCAGCGCCGAATCGACAGATAGCTCGGCGAGATACCTTGAACGCTGGTGCTCCAGTTCTGATTGCCGTTGACCGCTTGGGTGTTTTGGCGGTTGACATAGCTGACATCGGCGACCGCACCGTCCTCTTCGAGAATTCCGCCGACGTCCTTGACCCTCAGACTCGCGGCGCTGCCGTTGCCGGCGCGCACACCGTTGACGCGCGTCGTACCCGGCAGCACCACCAGCAGATCAGTGCCGAGGCTCTGCACCTGCGCTTCGACCGCGGCGCGCGCGCCTTCGCCCACCGCGACCATCGCGATCAGCGCGGCGACGCCGATGAACATGCCGAGCATCGTCAATCCGGCGCGCAGCTTGTTTCTGCCAATGGCCCGCAGTGCCGCGAGCAGCGCGATCCAGCCGATTGAACCGGCTTCGCGCAGCAGACTGTCAAACCGGCTGACGAAGCGGCGCTCACGGTACGGCTGCACGGCCGGCAGCGTGCGCGTTGCGCCCCGCCCGGCGCTGTGAGCGGTCGGCGAATCGGAAATGATCCGGCCATCGCGCAGCGTGATGATTCGGTCGGCGAGCTCCGCCAGGTCGCGCTCGTGCGTCACGAGCACGACGGTCACGCCGCGCTCGAGATTCAAGGCGCGAATGGTCGCCATGATGTCGAGCGCATTCTGGGAATCAAGATTTCCGGTGGGTTCATCCGCCAACACGATGGCCGGATCGTTGACCAGCGCCCGCGCGATGGCGACGCGCTGCTGTTGTCCGCCGGAGAGTTGATTGGGTTGATTGCGCTCGCGATCCGCAAGTCCGAGCATATTCAGTATGTCGCGGGCACGTGCGATGTTGCCCTCAATCTGCGCCGCGTAGAACAGCGGCAATTCAACATTCTCGAGCGCACTGGTACGCGGCAACAGATTGAAAGTCTGAAATACGAAGCCAATGCGCCGCCCGCGGATGCGGGCCAATGCCGGCTCATCCAGCTGCGCAACGTCGATGCCTTCCAGCAGGTACTCGCCGCTGCTCGGGCGGTCCAGGCACCCTAGAATGTTCATCAGGGTGGACTTGCCGGAGCCCGAGGCGCCCATGATCGCGACGAACTCGCCACGGTTGATCGTCAGCGTGACGCCCCGCAATGCGTGCACCTCCGTGTCGCCCAGGTGATAAACCTTGGTCGCATCACGCACGCAAAGAATCGGTTCGGGGGCCTTCGGATCGCTCACATTCGGAAGCCTCCGCGAACATTGGTACCCGGCGGCCGGTTTTCACCGGACAGTTCCGGGGGCGGCGAGTTGGGTCGTACCGCATTGACGACGACGACATCGCCAACCTTCAGGTCTTCGCCCGTGACCTCGACCAACGTTCCATCGTCGAGACCGGTGTGGACCCGCACCGAAACCAGCTTGCCGTCACGCAGCAACCATACCTGCGCGCGCCCGCCGGCCGCGCCAGAGCGGCCGCTGCCCGAGTGAGTTCCGGCCGCACTTCCCGGCGCACGGCGCGGTTCGCCGGATGTGCCCTGATCTTCGGCCCCGCCCTGATTTTCAGGCGCGCGCCGGTTTTCGATCGCGCCGCGGTTTTCATCCGCGGGGCGGTTTTCAGCCTCACGGCGGTTTTCCCCCGCAGCGCGATTTGCGCCGCCTTCCCGACCCTGACCGCCTGCTCGCGGTGTGCGGGCAGCACCTTCTGGGTTGAAACGAATCGCAGGCAGTGGGACGCGCAGCACGTTGCTGCGCTCGGCCGTGATGATGTGCGCATCGGCCGTCATACCGGGAAAGAGCGCCAGATCGTCATTTTTGACGTCGATCACGACATCATAGGTCACGACGTTTTGCACGGTGATGGGGCCTTCGCGAATCTGGCGGACAGAACCCCAGAAGGTGCGATTCGGATAGCTCTGAACGGTGAAGTAGGCACGCTGCCCGGGCTTCACGCCGCCGACGTCCGCTTCGCTCACATTGGTATCGACCTGCATGGAATGCATGTCCTTGCCGATCAGAAATAGCGGTGCCGCCGACAGGCTCGATACCACGGTTTGGCCGACATCGATGTAGCGCGTGATCACCATGCCGTTAACGGGCGAGGGGATCTTGGTGTAGCCGAGATTGACTTGCGCGCCGTGCAACAAGGCTCGCTGTTGGGCGATGTTGGCGATATCGAGTTTCACCTGCGCCTGATCCTGGTCCAACGTCGCTTTGTCGGCGTTGATGGTCTCGCGCGAAACGATCCCTTGGTCGATCAGCTTCTGGTCATAGGCATAGACCACGGCCTGGTTGCCGGCGGCGACCCGATCCTTTGCCAGCTGGGCCATTGCAGAATGTAAGGAAGCCGTGTCCTGATCGACAATGACCTGGAATGGCAGCGGATCGAGGAGGGCGCAAATCTGGCCCGCCGTGACCGGCGTGTTGTAATCGCAGGACCACGATTTGATGTTGCCGGAGACAAAAGATTCGACCTGCGCGGTCACCACCGGATTGAGTGCGCCGGTCATGTTGACGGCACGCTGGATGTCGCCTTGAGTGACCCGCGCGGTGATGTAGTGCAAGGGAGGGTTGCGGCCACGCCACCACCACACGGCGACCGCGGCAAGAACGATGAGGAACGCAACTGCGCTCCACAGCAGGAGCCGGTTTCGGCGCCGCGGTTCGGTGCCCTCGGATAAGGCTTGTTGCGCCATGCTTGAAAGCTTAGCGACCGGAATCTGAAATCATGTTGCGGAAGCAAGGCGCGAAAAAATCCATCACCATCGCCATCGCCTCACCAAGTTCGTCTGAAGTGAAGCCTCCTTGCGGATAATTGAAGTGAACGGACGATACGTCGATTGGTCCTGGCGGATCAAGACAAGAAAGGTTAAGTGAGTGCCAACGCGCGTCATGGCCTCGCTGCTGATTTGAAAGGGGAAATCCACCCATCGATGCCGTCTATCGCCGTAATTGAAAGGTATGACAGCGTAATTGGGAACAAGGGAATATATTTGGGCTATCAACATTTCTGGTTGGAGCCATCCATGAGCAACCCCACTGAAGCAAAGTGTCCGTTCAATCATACTTTCGGCGGCGGCACCTCAAATAAGGACTGGTGGCCAAAGCACTTGCCGCTCGACCTTCTGAATCAGCATTCCTCCAAGTCCGACCCGATGGGCGCGGATTTCGACTACGTCAAAGAGTTCAACAGCCTCGACTTCAAGGCGCTGAAAAACGACCTCGCGGCGCTGATGACCGACTCTCAGGACTGGTGGCCGGCAGACTTCGGCCACTATGGGCCCTTGTTCATCCGCATGGCGTGGCACAGTGCGGGCACCTATCGCATCGGCGACGGGCGCGGCGGCGGCGGACGGGGTCAGCAGCGTTATGCGCCGCTCAATAGCTGGCCGGATAATGCCAACCTCGAGAAGGCGCGCCGCCTGCTCTGGCCGATCAAGCAGAAGTACGGCCGGAAAATTTCCTGGGCCGACCTCATGATCCTTGCCGGCAACGTCGCCCTCGAAACCATGGGATTCAAAACCTTCGGTTTCGCCGGCGGTCGCGCGGACGTATGGGAGCCCGATCATGATGTTTCTTGGGGCACCGAGAAGACATGGCTGGGCGCGGACACGCGCTATTCCGGAGAACGCGATCTCGCCAATCCGCTGGGAGCCGTGCAGATGGGCCTCATCTATGTGAATCCGGAAGGCCCAAACGGCAACCCCGACCCCGTGGCCGCGGCCCGCGACATTCGCGAGACTTTTGGCCGCATGGCGATGAATGACGAAGAGACGGTTGCGCTGATTGCCGGCGGCCACAGCTTCGGCAAGACACACGGTGCCGGTCCCGCGTCGCACGTCGGCGCGGAGCCCGAGGGCGGCGACATCGAGGCGCAGGGCCTCGGCTGGAAGAGCACGTTCGGCACCGGCTGGGCGGGAGATGCGATCACCAGCGGCCTCGAGGTCACCTGGACCAGAACGCCGACCAAATGGAGCAACGACTTCTTCAAGAACCTGTTCGGCTACGAGTGGGAGCTGACCAAGAGCCCGGCGGGCGCACACCAATGGAGGCCGAAGAATGGAGCGGGCGCGGGCACGGTGCCGGACGCGTACGACAAGTCGAAGCGCCGCGCGCCTTCGATGTTGACGACGGATCTTGCGCTGCGCCTCGATCCTGCCTACGAAAAGATCTCGCGTCGTTTCCTGGAACATCCCGAAGAGTTCGCGAACGCCTTCGCACGGGCCTGGTTCAAGCTCACGCACCGCGACATGGGCCCGCGCGCCCGCTATCTCGGCCCCGAAGTGCCGAAGGAAGATCTTGTCTGGCAGGACCCGATTCCGGCGCTGAATCACAAGCTCATCGATGCCCACGATGTCGCCACACTCAAGAACAAGATTCTGGCCTCGGGGCTGACCGTCTCGCAGCTGGTCTTTACCGCATGGGCGTCGGCGTCGACGTTCCGCGGCTCGGACAAGCGCGGCGGAGCCAACGGCGCGCGCATTCGACTCGCACCGCAGAAGGACTGGGCGAGCAATCAACCGGCGCAACTGGCGAAAGTGCTCAAAACGCTGGAAGACATCCGTGCTCAGTTCAACAAGGCGCAGACCGACGGCAAGCAGGTGTCGCTCGCGGACCTAATCGTTCTCGGCGGGTGTGCCGCTGTCGAACAGGCGGCCAAGAGTGCCGGTCAAAGCGTGAAAGTCCCCTTCGCGCCCGGACGCATGGACGCCGCGCAGGAACAGACCGACGTGGAATCCTTCGCCGTCCTCGAGCCGGTGGCGGATGGGTTTCGCAACTACCAGAAAACCCCGTCCGCCGTGGCCGCCGAGGCACTGCTGCTCGACAAGGCGCAGCTGCTGACACTGACGGCACCCGAGATGACGGTGCTGGTCGGTGGCTTGCGGGTGCTGAACGCGAATGTCGGACAGAGTAGGCACGGCGTGCTCACGAACAAGCCGGAGGCGCTGAGCAACGACTTTTTCAAGAACCTGCTCGACATGGACACGCAGTGGACCGCGACCTCCGAGGCGAAGGACGTGTACGAGGGGCGCGATCGCAAAAGCGGCGAGCTTAAGTGGACCGCGACGCGCGCCGATCTGGTGTTCGGTTCCAATTCACAACTGCGCGCTCTCGCCGAAGTCTATGGCAGCTCAGATGCGCAGGAGCAGTTCGTTGCTGCCTTTGTCGCAGCCTGGGATAAAGTGATGAAGCTGGATCGTTTTGATCTGAGATCATCGAGCGGCACTGCGTAGGCGCCGGGGCCGGCGGGTAGGGGTCACCGCGGGGCGGCGATCGGCTTACCCGCTGGCCGCGTTCAATTGCTCCACGTCGGACGCATCCAAATGGAGCCGCGTGGCCGCGACCAAGTCATTCAATTGCGCTACGGTGGTCGCGCTGGCGATCGGAGCCGTGATGCTGGGTCGCGCGATCTGCCAGGCGAGCGCCACAGTGGCCGGCGAACTGCGATGGCGTTTGGCGACATCATCGAGTGCCGCCAAAATCTTGAGGCCGCGCGCATTGAGGAATTTCTCCACGACACCCTTGCCGCGCGCACTCTTCGCCGCGTCCGCCGCCGTGCGGTATTTTCCCGTGAGAAAACCCGAGGCGAGCGCGAAGTAAGTGACGACGCCGATCTGCTCTTTCACGCATAGCGGCTCGAGTTCCGATTCGTATTCGGCGCGCGCATAAAGATTGTAGTGCGGCTGCAATACCTCGTATCGAGGCAGCGCGCTCTTGCGGCTCGCCTCGAGCGCTTGTGCCAATCGCGCGGCCGTGAAATTCGAGGCACCGATGCTGCGAATTTTGCCGGCGCCGATCAACTGCTGATAAGTCCCCAGCGACTCCTCAAGAGGCACCGTCGGGTCATCGCTATGGGAAAAATACAGATCAATGTGATCCGTTTGCAGCCGGCGCAGCGAATCCTCGACCGATCGGGTGATGTGTGCGGCCGACAACCCCTTGCGATCGGGAGCCATCTGCATGCCCACCTTGGTCGCGATCACGACGTCTGTGCGCCGTCCGCGGCGCTGCAACCAATTGCCGATGACGGTCTCGGATTCGCCGCCGCGATGTCCGGGCACCCACACCGAATACACATCCGCGGTGTCGATGAAGTTGAGACCGGCTTCGACCAGTGCATCCAGCACCGCGAAAGAGGCCGCTTCCGTTGCGGTCCAGCCAAACACATTTCCGCCGAGACAAAGCGGCGCGACCTGCAAACCTGAATGGCCTAAACTACGAAACTGCATACGACCCCTTGAGTGAGACTTATTTGGCCGCCGTCTGTTGCCACGCCTGGGTTCTGTGCAGCGCGTTCTGGCGGATATTCTCGTAGAACATCCCGTAATCGAGCAAGTGGAAACTACCGTAGACGACTCTGAGCATGCTGTTGTAGCCACGCCTGAAGGGCGGAACATCGACAGCCAACAGACCTTGATCGCAGGCTGCGCCGGTGAGCGCCGCGGTCGCGGCTTCCAAGACGATGGGTATGGCCGGCGACTGATCATCCACTGTTTCCGACAGCGTTTCGCTGCCGAGGTTGGCGGAGGCGGGCGCCGAACCTTCGCGGCGCCAGCTCAAAGGGTTCACGCAAACTGCGGCTGGAAGATCGGCCGATTTCCATGCCCCCCGCCACCAATAATTTGCCTCGTGGATGAGCCGCTCGGCGCCGCGCCGTCCAGCCTGCGTGGTATTCCACGACACGATGCAGCCCGTTTCGTAGGCGCGGTCGCAGACAGGCAGGCCGAGTGTGGAGAAGTCGCTCGGAACGAACGCGCCGACGATGTAAGCGACAATCAACTGATGCTGGACCGGCGTGCCCAGGATGTCCGTCTGCAGCAGCCGCACCGCGTGAGCGGAGCCTTGACTGTGGGATGCCAGGATGAAGGGGCGGCCGTGGTTTTCATTCGCCATGTACCAGCGGAACGCGCGCTGCACATCGCCAAAAGCGAGATCGACCGCGGGCCGGCTGTCGTTGAGCGCTTTCAAAGTGGCTTGCCGGTAGTGGGGCGCGTAGATGCGGCAGCAACCATTGAACGCGCTGGCCTGATTGAGAAGCACCGGCACACCGTAACGGGTGCGCGCATCGATGGGCACGTTCCACACATCATTCTTAAGATAGGTAGTCGGGTGGATAAAGAACACGTCCGCTACCGCATCCTCCTCGCGTATGGGGAAGTCACCCATTGGCGCGGAACGCTCGAATCCATTCTGTCCGGGGTACGCCAGCCAGGCTTGAGTGCGCGCGTAATCAGGCGCGCTCGGCGGCGCGGTTTTGTCAAAAGGCAGCGGCGGATGTTCCGAGCCACGTGACCAGAGATACCCGCCTGCCAGCACGACGAGTACCGCCGCGACCAGGACCAGCCACTTCTTGCGTACGATCATTTTCTTAACCTGACATCCGCGGATGTCAGAGGTCAAGATCTGTCGGGATTCAGCGTCATTCCACGCAGACGAAGCGCCGCCCGCCCGCCATAGGCCAGGTAAATCGACATTCCCAGCGTGATCCAGATGCCGTAGACCGCCCAGGTGCGAAGCGGTATTGAGGCCAACAGACCAGCACAAATGAGGAGACCCGCAATCGGCACCAGGGGTACGTAGGGCGTGCGAAAAGGACGGTGTCGGCCCGGATCTGTACGCCGCAATACGAGGACAGAAACCGCTACCGCAATAAAAACGAAAAAGGTTCCGACGGATACCAGCTGCACCAGAATCGAGAGCGGAAACAGGCCGGCCAAGACTGCGACCGATAATCCGCAAATCAACGTGCCCCAGTGGGGCGTGCGAAAGCGCGGATGCACTCGAGCAAAAACCGGAGGAACCAAACCGTCGCGGCTCATCGCCATGAGCACCCGCGGTTGCGCGAGCATGACGACCAGGACCACCGACCCCAGTCCGATGACCGCCGCGACATCGACGATGGGCAACAACCAGGTCAAGGCCGGTCCTCCACCGCGCAGGGCGACGGAAAGCGGGCTGGCGCTGTCGAGCATTTGATACGACACGAGCCCCGTCAGAACGAGCGCCACCGCGATGTACAGCAGACTCACCGCCCCGAGGGATCCTAAGATGCCGATGGGAACGTTGCGCTGCGGATTGCGCGTGTCTTGTGCGAGCGTAGCGATCGCATCGAAGCCTAGATAAGAGACGAATATCACGGCCGCCGCGCGCAGAATGCCGCTCCAGCCATAGCGTCCAAACCCTTCATTCGCCGGTATGAACGGCGTCCAGTTGCGCGGATGAATGTGCAGGCTGCCGAAGCCGACCACGAGAAGCAGCGCGCCTACCTTGAGCGCCACGATGACCGCATTGACGATGCTCGACAGCCGCACCCCACGCAGCGCGATCAAGGCCATCGCAACTGCGAACAACGAGGCGGGCGCATTGATTACACTCCCCGTCATCGTCAAGCCGTGCGGCCCGATCGCCAGCGGCGCATTCGTCAACGAAGCCGGCAACGGCACGCCCCACTGGGTCAGCAGCGACGCCAAGTAGCCGGACCAGCCCACGGCGATGTAAGAGCCGGCAAAAACGTATTCCAGAAGTAAATTCCAGCCAATGATCCAGGCGGCAGCTTCGCCAAGAGCGGTGTAAGTAAATGCGTACGCGCTGCCGGCAGCCGGGATCATGGCAGCCAGTTCGGCATAACACATTCCCGTCAGCGCACATGCCAATCCGGCGATCAGGTAGGACAGTACGATAGCGGGCCCTGCGAATTGCGCCGCAGCGTTGCCCGTCACGACAAAGATTCCGGCGCCGACGATCACGCCCACACCGATCAGTACCAAGTCCACGGGTCCTAAAACCCGTTTCAGCGTCGTCGCAGAGGTTTCCTGATCAAGGTCGCGGATGGCCGCTGCAATCGACTTGCGGTGCAGCCAGTTTCTTGTCGTGTCCACGGGTTATCTTCTTTTCGGTAGCGGGTCGCCGCTCCAGAGTACCGTGTCTTGCGGTTGATCGATATGATGATGTTACGATCGGCTGACTCATTAGAAAACAGCGACTCGACAGCTAAGGCGGAGACGAACATTGCGCACGCGCGTCAGACATTTTTTATTGCAACTGTTTTTAGCCGGCACTGTCGTCGCCGCGGCGCATGGTTCTGCTGCCCAGCCGAACCCCGGCATCACCGCGGCAACCGCGCTGCCCAATGATGCGCCGAATGACCTCA
>Ga0210393_10003330_pt1 | contig 12932 bp, 9 predicted proteins | sample IncBWC27OmetaG_FD_160068 | JGI IMG/M metagenome (GOLD analysis project Ga0210393, IMG submission 160068) | Forest soil microbial communities from Barre Woods Harvard Forest LTER site, Petersham, Massachusetts, United States - Inc-BW-C-27-O ... | reverse complement strand
TGACGGGCCAGGCGGTACTTGGGCAAGCGGCATTGCCTGCAGCCACGGTTGAGGCGATTCGAGAAGAGGCGGCGCAAGTCGCTGTAGACGCCACACAAACGTTTGAGCAAGTGAATGCGGACGGAACTCCTTTTTATGCACATGAGGAGATCCTGGAGACCCCCGCGCCAACGCCAGTGGCTACGCCGAGCATGGACGAACTCGTGGCCAGAGTGCTGGCGAAGATGAGTCCGGACGTTTTGCAGGCGGTTACGCGCGAGATTTTGAAGCCCGTCGTGGAAGCGATGGTTAAAGAAGAGATGAATTCGAAGAAGCCTTAGTTCCCTTCTCTGTTCCAATTCAATTACAAACTCAATTTATGCCGCTCGGCCTTGCGATGGCGCATTTTTGCTCGAAGGAATGCTGAATTTGACGCGGCTGGTTTTCCCCTCGTATAGTCGAAGATTACTCTGACAGACTCAACCACGCCGAATGAGGGCGGGCCAGGGCCTGCCCTGAGCAAAAGAAGGACGGGTCTAAAGACCCGCCGCTACCAGGAGTACCGCACCGGATGGCTCGCGAGATAGCAAAGGCCTACGAACCACAGCTCATTGAACCTAGATGGGCGGAGTTCTGGGTGAAGGAAGAGCTGTTTAAGGCCGATGCGAATGCGCCGGGGCCGGTGTTTTCCATTGTGATTCCTCCGCCGAACGTGACGGGGTCGCTGCACATCGGGCACATGCTGGAGCACACGGAGATCGACATTATTACGCGGTGGCACCGGATGCGCGGGTATAACACGCTGTATTTGCCAGGAACGGACCATGCTGGCATCTCCACGCAACGTGTGGTGGTGAAACAACTGATGGATCAGGGGATTGACTACCACAAGCTCGGGAGGGAGGAATTCGAAAAACAGGTTTGGAAGTGGAAGGCGGAGGCAGGCGGGCAGATCACGGAGCAGATGAAGGGCATCGGGGAGAGCTGCGACTGGTCGAGGGAGAAGTTTACGCTTTCGCCGGAAATGTCGCGCGTGGTGCGCGAAGTGTTTGTGCGGCTGTACGAAGAGGGATTGATATACCGCGAGACCCGGCTGGTGAATTGGTGTCCGGATTGTTTGACGGTGCTCAGCGATCTGGAAGTGGTGCATGAGGAGCGGCAGGGGCACCTCTGGTACATCAAGTATCCGGTAGCGGGGACAAATGAGCTTTTGGTTGTGGCCACGACGCGGCCGGAGACGATGCTGGGCGATACCGCCGTGGCGGTGAATCCGGAGGACGAGCGATACAAGCACCTGGTCGGCAAGAAAGCGTTGCTGCCGCTGATGAATCGGGAGATTCCGATCATTGCGGACGCCATGGTGGACCGCGAGTTTGGGACCGGGGCGGTGAAGATTACGCCGGCGCATGATCCGAACGACTTCGAAGTCGGGCGGCGTCACAGGCTGGCGGAAATTGATGTGATGACGGACGACGGCAAGATGAGTGCGGCGGCGGGCGCGTACGCGGGAATGGACCGTTTCGCGGCGCGGAAGAAGATTGTGGAAGATTTGAAGGCGCTGGGCTTGCTCGAGAAGATTACGGAGCATGCCAACGCCATCGGATTGTGCGAACGAAGCAAGACGATTGTTGAGCCGCGAATTTCGACACAATGGTTTTGCAGGATGAAATCGCTCGCGGAGCCGGCAATTGCGGTGGTGGAGCGGGGCGAGATCCTGATTGTGCCGGATAACCGGCGCGAGGAATATTTCAACTGGATGCGAAATATCCGCGACTGGACGATCTCGCGGCAGCTGTGGTGGGGGCACCGGATTCCCGCGTGGTACTGCAAGGAAAACGGGCACGTCACGGTGGCGCGCGAGGCGCCGGCGAAGTGCGGGACGTGCGGTTCTTCGCGGCTGGAGCAGGATCCCGACGTTCTCGATACTTGGTTCAGCTCGGGGCTTTGGCCTTTTTCGACGCTTGGCTGGCCGGAGAATACAGCGGACTTCAAGACGTATTATCCGACTACGCTACTGATCACCGGTTACGACATCCTGTTTTTCTGGGTGGCGCGGATGATCATGCTCGGCATTCATTTCACGGACAAGGTTCCCTTCCGCGCGGTTTATCTGCATTCGCTGGTGCGCACCGGGAGCGGCGAGAAAATGTCCAAGTCCAAGGGGACGGGGCTCGATCCGGTGGCGCTTAATCAGCAGTACGGGACGGATGCGATGCGGTTTTGCCTGGCGTCCATGGCTGCGCCGGGCACGGACATTATCTTGTCGGATGACAGGCTGGCGAGTTCGCGGAATTTCGCGAACAAGATTTGGAATGCGGCGCGGTTTTTGTTTGTAAACCTGGACAAATTTGAGGAAGGTGGAACGAAGCTGGAAGAACTGGCTGCTCCCGAAGTGCGTTCAAAAGCGCCCTATGCCGCAAGTGGACTGGTTCCTCTAGTGGACGCGTGGCTGTTTGCGCGGCTGGCGGGCACGATTGAAACGATGAATGACGCCCTGACGAATTACCGGTTCCACGAGGCGGCGCAAGGCGTTTACCAATTTTTTTGGGGAGATTTCTGCGACTGGTACATCGAGTGGGTGAAGCCGGAGCTACTGAGCGCGGACAGTGAGCGGGCCACGGTGGCCTGGAAGAATTTGTTTGCGGCGTTCGATGCCGCGCTGCGGCTGTTGCATCCGTTCATGCCTTTCTTGACGGAAGAGCTGTGGCACCAGCTGCCGCAAAAAGTCGAGGCAAAGTCGATTGCGCTGGATCGATTTCCGGAGGCTTGCGCCGACTGGAAGAATGCCAAGGCATTGAGTGCGGTGGCGCTGATCCAGGAAGTAGTGACGGCGCTACGGACCATTCGCGCGGAATTGAAACTGGATCCAAAGAAAAAGGTGGCGGCGGAGTTTTCGGCCGCAGAGACGGCCACTGTCGACCTGGTTCAAGCGAACCGCGTGGCGGTGGAGAGGTTCGCGGCGCTATCCGAGCTTCGCATCGTGCCGCGGCAGCAGTTTGACGCGAAGACCGGGGCGGTGCGGTCGACGGCGACGTTCGACGTGCGGATTGCGTACTCGGATGTGGTGGATGTAACGGCCGAGAAAGCACGCTTGAAGAAAGAAATTGATGGGCTGCAGAAAGCCATCGCCTCGAAGGAAGCGCAGCTAGCGAATGCGACATTTCGCAGCCGCGCGCCGGAGAAGATCATCAAGGGTCTGGAAGCCACGCTAGCGGAACAACGCATTGAACTGAAAAAACTACAGGATCGTCTGGATCAGCTCGGATAAATCTCAATTCCCGGGGTCCCCATGGATTGGAACTCTGAATACATCGATGCGCTTGTCAAGAGCGCCCTGGTAGAGGATGTCGGCTCCGGCGACGCGACGACCCTGGCCGTGGTCCCGACCCTCGCGACGATCCGCGCCCACATCCTGTCTCGCCAGACGCTAGTGTGCGCTGGGCTTCCCATCGCCGAAAGGGTCTTCCAAACGATGGATCCAGAGGCTTGTGTCGTCCTGGCGCACAACGACGGCTCCTTCGTCGAGCCCGGCGTGGAGCTTATGCAGATCGTGGGAGACGCGCGCGCGATCCTCACCGCCGAACGTACGGCGCTGAATTTTCTTGGGCATCTTTGCGGGATCGCGACGCTGACGAGGCGGTTCGTGGAACAACTGTCAGGAACAAAAACGCGCATTCGCGATACTCGGAAAACGACACCGGGTTTGCGTGCGCTGGAAAAATATGCGGTGAAGACGGGCGGCGGCGCCAATCATCGCCTCGGGCTCTACGACGGTATTCTCTTGAAAGAAAACCACGTTGCGCTGGCGGGAGGAATCCAGCAGGCGCTGGATAAAGCGCACACCTTTACGTCGCCCAAGGTGCCTGCGCCGCGCGCGGCGAGTGCGTACGACGCCGCCGGGCTCGACCCTGAAGTTGTCGGTCCCGGACCGCTGCCGGTGCAGATCGAGGTGCGCGATCAAAAAGAATTGCTGGAGGCGCTGGGGGCCGGTGCGGAGGCGGTGCTGCTGGACAATATGACGCCCGAGCGCGCCGCGGAATGCGTAAAGATTGCGCGCGGGATTCGAGCGGACTGCGTGATTGAAATCTCTGGCGGAATCACGTTGGAAAATGTGCGCGAGTACGCAGAAGCGGGAGCCGACTTTCTCTCTGCCGGGATGCTCACCAATTCGGCGCCCGCGGCACACCTAAGCCTGCTTGTGGACGGCATCGAGGAAACGTAAGCTAAGGCGGCGCAAGAAGGCGCGCCTTCATCGCGATGACCCAAGACACTCTTCCGGGAACAACCGATCGCCGGCTGGCGGCGCTGCTCACATTGCTAGCGGAAAACGCCACCATCGTGATCAGCGGTGCGCGCATCGCGAAGGAGATTGGCGTATCGCGATCCACGGTGTGGCGGCGCGTGCAGCGGCTGCGCGAGTTGGGCGTGAAAGTGAAGGGCCAGCCCGCGACGGGATATTTCCTGGAACAAGTGCCGGACATCCTGACGCCGGACATGCTGCGACACCACCTGAAGGGGAGCCTCTTCGGTAAGCACATTCACCATTTTTTCAAGACGGATTCGACGAATCGAGTGTCGCTGGAGTTGGGGCATGCGGGTGAACCGGAGGGCACGGTGGTCCTTGCGGAAGAGCAAACCGCGGGGCGTGGACGAGCCGGGCGTGCTTGGCTTTCCGAGCGGGCGGCGGGGATTTACGTAACGCTCCTGCTGCGGCCGCGTTTGGCGCCGGTGCAAGCGCCTTTGTTGACGATGATGGCGGGGCTTTCCGTGCACGCCGCAGCGGAGGCTGTCACTGGACTGAACGTGGATTTGAAATGGCCCAATGATCTGCTTATTAGCGGGAAGAAGGCGGGCGGGATTTTGACGGAAATGCATGCGGAGCCGGGCCAGGTGCGATTTGTGATCGTAGGGATTGGGTTGAATGTGAATCAGGAGAAATTTCCCGGCGAGCTCGCAAGCACCGCTACTTCGCTGCGGATGGAAAGCGGCAGGCGTCATTCGCGGATGGAACTGCTGGTGCGGTTGCTGCGCGAATTCGAGAGCGACTACAATCGGTTTTTGCGCGAAGGCGTTTCCGGCGTGGTGGAGCGATTCGAAACGGTATCGAGCTACGCGCGCGGTAAGCGCGTGCGCGTCAGCAACGGCTCGGAGAGTTACGTTGGCACAACAGCGGGGCTCGGGCCGGAGGGATTGTTGCAAGTAGAGCGCGAAGACGGACGGCTAATGACAGTGATTGCCGGCGACGTGGCGGAGGCGCGTTAGATGCTATTGACGATTGACGTGGGGAACAGCAACACGGTGCTGGGCGTTTTTCGCGGCGAAGAACTTATAGCCAATTGGCGGCTGACGACCGCGCGTGAGCAGACTGTTGATGAATACGGCGTGCTGACGCGGAATCTTTTTACGCTGGCGGAATTGGATCGCGATGCGATCACTGGAGTGATCATCAGTTCGGTCGTGCCGCCGGTGAATTGGACACTGGCGGAAATGTCGCGGGTCTATTTTGGAAAGAAGGCTCTGTTTGTGGAGCTTGGCGTCAAAACCGGAATGGCCGTGCTCGTGGATAACCCGTTGGAGGTTGGGGCGGACCGCATTGTAAACGGCGTTGCGGCGTTTCATCAGTATGGCGGGCCGTGCATTGTGGTGGATTTTGGCACGGCGATTACGTTTGATGTGATTTCAGCGAAGGGCGAGTATCTCGGCGGGGTGATTGCGCCTGGGTTGGGAATTGCGTCGGAGGCGTTGTTTGCGCGCGCGGCCAGGCTTCCTCGCGTGGAGATCAAGGATCCGGGGAAAGTGATTGGCACGAACACGGTGACGCACATGCAGGCGGGGCTGTACTACGGCGCGGTGGATATGGTGGATGGCATGTTGTCGCGCATGAAGAAGGAACTGGGGACGGAGGCGACGGTGGTGGCGACCGGCGGGCAAGCGAGGCTTGTCTCACGCGGTTCGAAGCACATTCAACATACAGACGAATTTTTGACGCTGACAGGACTGCGATTGATCTGGGAGAAAAATCAGCCGGCGGAACACGGGAAGAGCGCGGCGGCGCCGGAGAAGAGGGTGCAAAGGTAATCTGCGAGCTGCGCCAAACGATCTGGTCAAGATGTCCACCTCATGGAAGGACCTCGACACAAACCATCGGAATGAACGGCTGGAACTATTTTAATTACTTCACGGAAATTGAGGAATATTTCTGGAAGAAGCGCGGGGCGCACCTGCTGGTGTCGCCGCTGGATTGGGCGATCATGGAAGCGTGGCAGAAGGCCGGGGTGCCTCTGGAAGCCGTGCTGAAAGGAATTGACAAAGCGTTTGAGAGCTATCAGCGCTCGCGGCGCGGTGCGGGAAAAGCGTTGAAGAGCCTGGCGTATTGCACGGATGCGGTGTTGGAGGCTGCGGAGGAACAGCTCGAAGCGGCTGCGGGGAGCGCGCCGAAGAATGGGCGCGCGGCCGTCGAGGCATTTTCACGAGATGAGCTGAAAGCGTATTTTGCTAAAAATGTGGAGCGGCTGAAGCTTGCAGCAGCACAATCTTCAGCGCAACAGCGGGAAATTGCGGCGAGACTGACTGAAATTGCGGAATCGCTCGCGGGGAGTGTTACGCTTCTGGAGGAGCCGGGAATGCTGGATTTGGAAGATTTGGAGCGGCGGCTGACGATACTCGACGAGAAAGTGCACGCGGCGCTCACCAGTCACGCGTCAGAAGAAACCATGCTCAAGATTCGCCGCGAACTGGACGGCCAGCTGGCCGTATACCGCCGCAAGATGAAGGCCGAGCAGCTGGCCATGGTCGAAAAACAGTATTTGCAGAAACGGCTGCTGGAAGAATTTGGGTTGCCGCGGCTAAGTCTCTATTATTTTTACTGACAGACGATTCCCCAAGATTCGGCTTCAGGGATTTGCGCCTTTCTTTTCCACGCGAACCGACGCAGAATGGGACTATACTATGGCTGAAGAGTTAAGATTATCAATCGAGAAGCTTGTGTACGGCGGTGATGGGTTGGCACACGCCGATGGGAGCACCGTGTTCGTGCCGTACGTTTTGCCGGGGGAAGAGGTGCGCGCGGCGGCAAAGACGAAGAAGAAGAAATTGATATGGGCGGAACTGCTGGAGGTGACCTCGGCGGCGAAGGAGCGCGGGAAGGCCAAGTGCGCGCATTTTCAGAAATGCGGGGGCTGCCATTATCAGCACATTCCGGCGGGGGAACAGCTTCGGCTGAAGAAGGAGATTCTGCGCGAGACGCTGTCGCGGCTGGGAGGGATTTCTTGGGACGGAGTGATTGCGGGGCATTCTGCGGAACCGTATGGCTACCGGAATCGCGCACAGTGGGCGGTTCGAAGCGGGATGCCGCGGGCGATCGGCTATTACTTGCCGGAGAGTTCGGTGATTGTGCCGATTGATGAATGTCCGGTGCTTTCGCCGCGGCTTACACACGCGTTTTTGCAGATTCAAGAAATGGCGCGTGGCGGAACGCTTCCGGAAGGGATTCTGGAGATCGAGGCGTTCGCGGATTCGGCGGACGAAAAGATTGCGCTGAACGTGGCTTTTGAAAAATTTACCAAGCCTGCGGCAGAACTGGCAGCGTCGTTCCGTGGCGCACTGCCGGAACTCGAGAGCTTGCTGCTGTTAGACCAGAAGAAGGATCGCTTTGAATTGACGGGGCCGGGGTATTTGTACCATCAAGCGGGCGGGCACACCTACCGCGTGAGCCACCTTTCGTTTTTTCAGGTCAACCGATTCCTGATTGAGGATTTACTGAAAACGGTGACGAGCAATGCGCGCGGAGGACTGGCTCTAGATATGTACGCAGGAGTGGGATTCTTCACGTTGCCGCTGGCAAAAGCGTTCGAGAAAGTGGTGAGCGTGGACGCGAATCTTGCCGCGACACGCGATCTCTACGCCAATGCGGAAACAGCGGGCGTGAGCATCACTTCGCACAACGAACACGCGGAAGATTTTCTGAAGAAAACCACGGAGAAACCGGACTTTGTGGTTCTCGATCCTCCGCGCGCGGGATTGGGCGCGCAAGCGGCGGAAAAACTCGCGGACCTTGGCGCGGCGGAAATTGTGTACTTGTCCTGCGATCCATCCACGCTGGCTCGCGATTTGGCTGTGTTGACGAACTCTCCGAGAAAACCCAAAGAGATCACTGGGCCAAAGACTCGCTACGAAATCGCTGAAATGCATTTGTTCGATCTGTTCCCGCAGACCTTTCATATCGAAACGCTGGTGAGGTTGCGAAGAGTGCCATGAAGCTGCCCGCCATGGCGATCACCGCTGCCTTTACGAGCGGCATCGCACTGGGGCTGCATCCCGCGGTTGCGCGCAACGCTTCGTCTCTGACGCTGCTCACCTGTGCCTGTTTAGCCGCGGCCTTGCTTGTTGGCGCGGGAATTCTTCTGTTGAAGTTTGGGCAGCTTTTCCCTGCTGCCGCCGCTTCACTTCTGACATGGGTTTTACTCGGATTTCTGGGAGCGATCGTCGCGGAACAACCGAGACCGGCGGATCATATCCTCTCGCTTGTGGAACAGGGGCGCATCCCTTTGCACATACCACTGCGCTGGTACGGTCGGCTTCGCGATGAGCCGGCGCGGCTGCCTTGGGGCTACGGGTACGAAATCGAGCTGTCGGGAATCTCGTTTAAGGAAGAACCGCATACAACACGCGGCGGACTACGATTGAGCTTCTCGACGCGCTCCGACCAGCATCTTCCGCCGGACATTCATGCGGGAGATGGAATCGCTGTTTTGACGGAAGCAAGGCTGCCACAGGTGTTCAAGGACGAGGGCGCGTTCGATCGGCGGGCGTATCTCGCGCAACAGAACATTGATTTGGTGGCGACGCTGCGCGGGCCAGAATTAATCGCGCGCGTTTCTCCCGCACAACCCACGGCCGCAACGCGGCTGGTGCGCGTGCGCCGAAGATTGCGCGATGAAGTGGATGAACTTTTTGCGGGAACTCCACAGGTCGCCGCGGTGCTGCGGGCCATGCTGCTGGGCGATCGAACTTTTGTCGATCGGGATGAATCTGCGGATTTTCAGAAGACGGGCGTGTTTCACGTGCTGGTTGTGGCCGGGCTGCACGTCGGAGCCCTCGCGTTCGCGCTTTACTGGGCGTGCAGGAAGTTGCGCTTATCGCCGATGTGGAGAGCGGCGTTCACGCTCGCGGTTCTATTTGCATACGTCGCGGTCGTGGAGCAGCGCGCTCCGGTATTGCGCGCGTCACTGATGGCCACGATTGTCGTGCTTGGCGGTTTTTTCTTCCGGCGGCTTGATTTGATCAATTCCACGGCGCTGGCGGCGCTGGTGCTTCTTGTGGCGCGGCCGCTCGCGCTGCGCGACTCCAGCTTCCAACTGACATTCGTTGCCATTGGCTGCATCGCCGGGCTGGCTTTGCCGTGGTTGGAGAGGTCTGTTCAACCCTATGCGCGGGCTCTGCGTGCCTGGCGGGACGTTACGCGTGACGCCGCTCATGAGCCTCGTGTGATCCAGTTTCGCATTGATGTGCGTTCGTTGGCGCATTGGGTGTCTTCTGCGTTGCCGCAGCGGATGGGCAGCGCAGCGGAAAGTTCGCTCGCTGGCGGGCTGTCGATGACGCTTCGGTTGTGGGAGTTGCTTGTCCTCACGGTGGTGCTCCAGGTTGGGATGCTGCCTTTGATGGCGCGCGATTTTCATCGCGTGACGCTTTCGGGACCGCTTGCAAATCTTGCTGCAGTGCCGCTTACCGGTGTCGTCGTGCCGCTTGGTTTTCTAACGCTTGCGAGCGGACTGGTTTACCATCCGCTGGGAAAAATTCTTGCGCCGTTGCTTGCTTGGCTGACAGTCCTGCTCTTGCGCATCGTTCAGTGGTTTGCGCATTTCCCACGGTGGAGCTATCGGATACCCGGGCCGCCAATCTGGCTGGTGGTTATTTTTTTCGTCGCCGCCTTGTTTCTCGCCGCAGCTATGCGCTTGAATCGTCCCCTGCGACGAAAAACCCTCTGGGCAATAGGTCCAGTTTGGACAGCGTGTGCGCTCGCCGTGGCGATTTTCCCGTTCGGATCGCGGTGGGAGCGAGAAAAGCTGGAAGTAACAATCCTGGATGTGGGCCAGGGTGATTCGCTTTTTGTGGTATTCCCGCGCGGCAAGACGATGCTGATCGACGGGGGCGGAGCGTTTTCTGGATTTCCGGGACACGAGGAACACAACGGCATCGATCCGGGCGAAGAAGCCGTTTCACCGTATATGTGGTCGCGGGGATTTCGGAAGCTGGACGTGGTGGCGTTGACGCACGCGCACCAAGATCATCTCGGGGGGCTCACCGCAGTTCTGGACAATTTTCGCATTGGCAGGCTTTGGATCGGGCGCGAAGTGAATAGCACGGCGCTCAAGAAACTGGAAGACCTTGCGCGGGCGAAGAAAATTCCCATTGAATATGAATTGCGAGGTAAATCGTTTAGCTGGGATGGCGTCCAAGGAGAATTCCTGTGGCCGGAGATCGTGCCGGAGGAAGTCGCCCCATCCGCAAAGAACAACGATTCGCTCGTCCTGCGTTTGCGATACGGAAGCCGCAGCTTGCTGCTTCCTGGAGATGCGGAGAAGCAGGTGGAAAAGGAAATGCTGGAGGAGAATAACGCGGACTCCCTGCGCGCGGATGTGTTGAAAGTCGGGCATCACGGCAGCAAGAACTCCACTACGCCGGAGTTTCTCGCGGCGATGCAGCCGCGCGTCGGGATTATTTCCGCAGGAGAAGGCAATCCCTATGGCCACCCGAGCCCGGAATTGCTTGAAAGACTGGAAAGTGCGGGCGTACGAGTCTTAAGGACGGATCGCGACGGCGCGGTGCATGTTCTCACCGATGGCACGCTGCTCGAAATCAAGTGCTTTGTCGAGTGTCCAGAGACGGCGGACACAACCACTTCAGCCCAGACGCACTCGCCAAATCACAAACAAGACGGCGAGAAGAAGTAGGTAACCAACCGTCGCTTGCCATTCATGATTCTTCTTGTACTGCGCAAACGAAAAGGAACTCGCGGATGCTGCTGCGAGCTTTACGGCCGTTACGCGGGGGATGAAAAGCGGGACGGCGCGCGCGTATTCCTCGAAGGCCGCCCCGTGACGGGAGTGGAGTTCCTGCTCCTCACGGCGCATGACGATGGAATACACGACTGCAAAATAAACGCAGAGAATTGACGCTGAAATCCAGGAATGCGCTGCGATCGAGGCGCCCAGAGTTAGTACCGCGCTGCCGAGATACAGAGGGTTACGCGTGAAGGCATAGGGGCCAGTGACGGTCAGAACTTCCTGCTTGTGAAGATATCCGGCCGCGCGACCGCGCAGCCACAAACCGATCACGCCGATCAATGCGCCAGCAAAAATACTGATCGGCGTGGGCCGCGCAAAATAAAGAACCAGAAGCGCCAGAGGGTAGCCCAGACGCACGCGCCAGCGAACGAAGAATGCGCTTATGCCGCTCATCCGCGAGCTTTGACCTGGTGGCGGAGGGCATCGAACACCGCGTCCACTTGAATGTCCAACATGGAAGGATCAGGCCGGTTCTCGCGTTTATAGGTGGTGATGGCGCTCGGACTGCGCAGAACAATGTCTCTCAGCGAGGCGTTATCGGCGCTGCCGTCTCCGCGGTACGGACCGTTGCGCGCGGGATCTGTGGGACCAAAGAGAGCAACTGCGGGTGTTCTAAGTGCCACGGCAAGGTGAAGCGGACCCGTGTCGCCGCCGACGATGCACATCGCGTTGCGCAGGAGAGCCATCAATGGTCCGAGTTCTCCATTATAGAGGAGCGGGGCGGCGTCACCGCTAGCGTCGCGCACTTCCTTCGCGAGATTCTCTTCCCCGGGGCCGTAATTGATGATGCAGGAGATGCCGAGCGATTCGTGGATTTTCCTGCAGAGCGCGCCAAAACGATCGGGAGGCCAGCACTTGGAGCGCCAGCCCCCGCCAGGACTGACGGCAATGTAGCGCGCGACGCCGTGCCCTTGCAGGTATTCGCGGAACGTAGATTCAGCGCCGGGCGGAACGACGAGTGTAACTCCCGCAGTGCCGTTGCGAGCGCCGGCCCGTCGCGAGAGCTCGCCGTTTTGGTCGGCGATGTGCGCCTCCGTGCATCGGACGCGATCGGTGTAGAGGATGGGAACGCCGTATTCACGGATCGTTTCCGAGGAAAACCCAATTCTGCGGGGAACGTTGCCGAAAAAAGAGAACGCCGCCGACTTCCATAAACCCTGATAGTCGATCGTGCTGCTGAACTTGGTTTTTCGGATCCGGCGGATGAGTTCCCGCAGTGACGTGAAGGAACGGTTCTCGACGGTCCAGACCTCCGAGGCCAGCCCACTGCTTTCGACCAGAAGTTTCCAGCGCGGATGAGTAACCCAAACGATTTCGGCACTTGGAAATGTTTCGCGGAGTCCAGCCACGGCCGGAAACGTATGAACAATATCACCAAGAGAACTCAGGCGCACCGCCAGGAATTTCGGCTCAGGCATGCGGCGCCTTACGGATGGATTCGAGAAGCTCGTGTGTTGAGTGATCCTTGGGGTCGCCGACGATGGCCACGCGAATGCCCAGCCGCGCGGCCACGGCGCGTTCGGGCACGCTCTCTACGGTGTAGTCGGTTCCCTTCGCGTGAACATCGGGCCGCAGCTCTTCCAGGAGAGATTCCACGTTGGGTTCGGCGAAGAGCACGACGTAGTCTACGCTGCGAAGCGCGGCGACGAGTTGGGCGCGCGCGTTTTCGTCGAGAATGGGACGGCCAGGCCCTTTCAAACCGCAAACGCTTGAATCCGCGTTGACGCCTACGACCAGAACATCGCCTTCACGGCGCGCGCCTTCCACGTAACGGATGTGCCCGACGTGCAGCGTATCGAAGCAACCGTTGGCGAAAACAATGCGCTGGCCATGGCGCTTGTGTTCCGTAAGTTTCTGGCGAAGTATTTCGCGCGATATGATTTTGGA
>Ga0210393_10003329_pt1 | contig 12934 bp, 7 predicted proteins | sample IncBWC27OmetaG_FD_160068 | JGI IMG/M metagenome (GOLD analysis project Ga0210393, IMG submission 160068) | Forest soil microbial communities from Barre Woods Harvard Forest LTER site, Petersham, Massachusetts, United States - Inc-BW-C-27-O ... | reverse complement strand
TAGTGGAACAGGTTTCGTTGATGCTCCTCGTGTACTTGTTCCGACAGTAGTCACGCAACATCTCCCTTCCATGCGAAGTGAAATCGTCATCGCTTACGCCGTCTTTCCGGATGGTATCGCTTCGTGGGCATATGACGATCGCGGCATCTCTACACAATGGATCGCAAAACCTGAGCGGGAGCTCGAAGAGAGCGCCGAACTCTTTCTGCGGTTGTGCGCCGAACGCGATTCCGACATTGGCGCGGTCCGCGCCAGCGGTCGTGAGCTCTACAAACTGCTCATCGCTCCGTTTGAGCGACGGATCACCAGCGACCGCACTCTAATCGTCGAACCTGACGGCCCGCTATCAGGAATTCCGTTTGAGGCACTCATAGACGGTCAAGGGCACTATTTGCTCGAGCGGACGACCACTGTGATTTCCCCTGGTCTCTATCAAATAATGCGTGTGCGAAAAATGCCAGCTATCGGATCAACAACACCAGCTCTGATCGTAAGTGTGCCGGCTGTAGATGATGGGAGCCTCACGCCGATCTCGGCTGCTGAAAGTGAGGCGGAGGCAGTCGCTGGACAATTCAGTAAGTCTCGGCTGCTCAAAGGCTCGGCCGCGAATGTCGCTGAGATTCGTCGCGAGATGGCCGACGTTCGTGTGTTCCATTTTGCGGGACATGCGATAGCCTCGCCAGTCAATGGTGGCCTTCTACTCAACGAGCAGGACATTAAAACACTGGGCCCCCGGATTCTGAACGCCGAGAACCTGGACATACGAAAACTGCATGAGTTGCAGTTGGCCGTGTTGTCCGCTTGTGCAACGGGTACCGAGCTTGGGCCCGGCGCCTCAGGGACTGAGAGCCTGACTGAAGGGTTGCTCCGGGCCGGCGTTCCGAACGTTGTCGCCAGTCGGTGGAATGTTGATTCAGAGGGAACAAGGTTGCTCATGAACCGTTTCTATGCCCAGGTGCTCGCTGGCCACTCGGTTAGCAGCTCGCTGCGAGCAGCACAGAGCTGGCTCGCTCTGCAGCCAGGTATGGCGCACCCATACTACTGGGCGGCGTTTGGAGTTCAGGGGACGTAGATTTCTCTAAGGAGGAAGGTTTGATGAAAAGGCATATTGCTTCCGCGATTGTATCGCTTGCACTGCTCTGCTTTGCAGCGCCGGTATTCGCTCAACACCGCTTCGATGTCACTATTGAAGGGCCATGGATATTGTATGAGCTAAAGAAGTTTGACGGAACGAACTCGATGTTGGTCGCCATCGCCCCTGACGTGCCAGGTCATCACCATCCCGCTGTCACTACCGGAGACGGACTTCCGATCGATGCTTACGGCGTTTATTGTGTGGCCTTCCTTGATGGAACTGGAAACGACGGATCATGCAAACCTAACGGGAAGGCATGGCCGGTACCTGGCTCCGGCGCCGGAACCTACGATCAGCCAAAGTTTGTGCCCGTGAAAGCTTACGGCGGCAATCTATCGTGGTCCAATGTTCAGTCAAGCGCTTGGGCGTTTGTCTTGCCCATTCCCGACAGCATTAGCAATGACGGAATCGACCCCAATATGACTTTTCGCTCGAGTTTTGGTGCAACTTCCGTGACCGGCGCGCCATCTGCAATTGGCGTTCAACTCCACTACAACGATGGTCCCTCGCAGTTTAATCTGTTCGTGTGCACGCAGACTCCGTCCAACGCGGCTTGTACTACGCCCAAAAACAGCAACCTACCCAATTCAGGGACACTACGGATTACGATGAAAGCGCAGGAGCATTCAGACGCAAGCGACCCGTGTGACTACCATATCCGAATGGCCCATCATTCGATGCTGGCGTTCTTGGATCCGACGCCGTTGGCGCTAGGCGGCAGTCCAAAACCGAATATTAATCAGAACGTCGCCTACGTGGAGAGTGCAATTGCTCCAAATAGCTGCCGCGATTGTGATCCACAGCTGGATTCCATACCATCTTCCTGCGCTTATGGACTGGGCTACGGACATGCCCAAATGAGCAATCTGGAGTCGGTCGCACGGAAAAGAGAGTTCCACTACCTGTCAGATTCCGTCTCGCTGCCTGATCTTGGGACTCAACTCAACAGTTTCAACACATTGGTCAATCAACTCGATCTCAACAGCATCCTCGAAGACAAGAAGACTACCCGCCAGAACGAAGGCAAGAAATCAAAATCCATGTCCAAAGATACCAATTCCGGAAATCCAGGAGCCGATTCGTGCCCTGATCTCGCTAGATTAGGGCCGGACCTGAAAGGAAAATTCCCAACGCTTTCGCAACTCGTCTGCGTTGAGCGCGGTTTGGAGAAGAAGTTCCGCATGTTGGAAAGCGGGAGATGCTCGGAAAAGAGCTCCACTGCAGCAGGCAGTGTCGATCTGGTTTGTGATGACGCTAGGAACTCGGCACTAGCGCAAGGTCGTGGCCTGATCGTTGAGGTTCAGGAGCTGATATTTTCCGCCACCAGCGGCAAAGATTGCCGGGCGGGAATCATGATGCTGCAAACACCATAAGGTCGGTTGTGGTCTGCCGGCCCTGTCCAGGTGGCTTTGGCAGTCTAGAGAATTCAAGCGTCTCGATCTGTTTGAGAACCAACGATCGCTCAGTTTCAATCAAAATACTTCAACGCCACCTTTCTGCCCGGTTGCGCCACTAGCGGTTTGACAAGCTTCGCGCTTCTTACCGAGCGCTCGGCGTCAGGTCACAGGTCACCATGAATTCAGATCTTCGTGAGAAGGCAAAGGGAATTCCTTGCGGGACTCGTTCTACCTATTTCGAAGACGTTTACTCGGAGATATTTCGAAATAGGAGATCGGCATGGTTCGCAAATCGATACGAATTATTCGATGTGCGGTTGCAACGGGTTTCTTGTTGGTCATAGCAATTCCAGCTATAAAGGCGCAGGTTACGGGCCATACTTGCGATACCGCCGCCAGGCCTTGTCTTGACAAGCCATTCGACAATCAGACTGAATTTTCAGGCCGACTTACGCCGGATGGCACCGTGCCACCACACGGAGTAGTACTTCACATGAGGGTGGGGGACGACGAACAGAACGTTGCCGTTAAGGTGGATGAGTCAACGGGCAAATTCTCGTTTACGCTGCCCAGCCACTTAAGCGCTTACAATACCGTCGAGGTTTTTCAATCCTCCCCGGTCCAGTCGCCACTGCCGACTACCGGAAAGGTAGCGGTCGCTGCCGCCCCTCCCCCGGCGAGCACTTGCGACAAAGGACAGAAGCCGTGCATCAACCAACCGCAAGAAGGCGATACCACTGTTTCTGGAACTCTTGACTCGAATTCACTTGCTACCGGGACCGTTGTCACGATCAAGGTGCCCGGTGATTTACTCAAAGGAGTATCCGGGCAGATTAAGGACGATGGTTTTACTTTCAATGATCTGCATCCTCTAAGCCAGTACGATACGGTAGAGGTTATTGAGACCTCTCCCGCGGCGAACGGACCCGCGACAGTCAGAACTACTGGTGCCGTCGCAGTCAAGGCGGCAAGCTCAAATAAGCTGACGATCCCGGCTGCCTCTGCCTCATTGGATTTTGGTCATCAGGCAATGGAAACAGCAAGTGCTGTCAAAACTGTGACTCTTACCAACTCCACGGCCAATGACGTCGACATCGCTGATCCATGGACTACCGTAACGTCGTCGAACTACATCATCTCGGCAAACTCTTGCGTTGGTACCATTCCCAAGAAGGGGAGCTGTTCGTTCAGCATTGCATTTGCACCATTCCGTTCGGGGCTGCGTCCCGGAGCGGTCGAGAAGGACTTCGTCGTACTTGTGCCTAAGAACACATCGGCACAATCCAAGTATCAAAATCTGCTAAAGGATTTGCAAAACGCAAGAAGTAAGCAGAAACCGGCTCGCCAGGCTTGGGAAAATGCTTACCAGGGTAAGGCCAATAAACAGCTTTCCGTGACGGGAGTTAGTGTCGCAAATGTGACTGACCTATACAAAGCGTATCGTCAAGCCATTGAACAAACTGAAGAAGCCGAGCGGAATATTGAGCGGGAATTTCAAGTGATTTCGCTGACTGGCATCCCGGATCATTGGCCCTATCCCCTGACGCGCGCGGTTGTCGGCGTGGATCTCTCTGCGCCAAGCGCGCAGACGGTTAAGCAGTCTTACTATGTTGATTTCGATTTACTCGCTCCTCTAAAGCTCCCGGGCCTCCCGAAAAACGAAGATCCAATCGAGAACCGCCTCTGGCTCTGGTTTAATCCGCGAATTACGAGCCTGCCTCAGGCGGCCAATTTCAGTGCGTTGTCGACCATCAATGAGACGGGAAGTTTCTTCTTTCAGGAGTCGAGCAAAGGGACCCTTGGCGATATCCAGGGCTTGGATGTAAGTGGAGGGCTCGAAATAGCAATTGTTAAGCCTCGTGATGGAATTCCGTGGTGGGCTGAATATGCAAATACCCAGGCGCGGATCTCCCCATCCTTTATCGTCGGATTTGGAATGAGCACTCCGTTCTCAACGGACAAAACCGACGTCGTTTCTCAAGTAAATCAGGGAATTTGCGATGCTTTCAATCTTAACGTGCCTCCCAGAACTCCGGCTCCGACAAAAAGCAGTTCGGGAGGATTGGTCTGCCAGCCGGGCACATCTGCAGCTCCCTCGCCGTTGATCATCGCGCCTGACGGCAGCACAAAGAGTTTTGTCGATTTCTTCACACCGGAACGTTCGCGCTTCTTTCGAAGGGTCTACGGAGGGGTTCGTCTTAAGACCTACTTCTTCAGCCGATTGACGAAAGCAGATTGCGATCCTCCCGTGCGTCGGGGCCAAACTAGAGGAGACTGTGATGGTCTGTACAACATATTCCCCGGCACAATAGATTTGACATTCGGAAAAGATGAGGCCGTGACTGCTGGCCACCTTTCGAAATGGTTGTTCCGGATCGAAGCGAACTATCCGCTGCCGTTCTACCAAGGAATACATGTATTTGCGTCGATGTACACGGCGCTCCAGGGTAATTCACCCACACAACCGTATAACGCCTATACGATCAATAGCCCAGCGACTGGCGCAAATAACGATGTGAATACTTTTAGATATGGCTTGAGTCCGCTTAACCGTGACTACTACCGCATCGGAATTGGCGTCGATTTAATTCAGGTTTTCAAAAAGGCTTCGGGTGGCGGCCAGCCGAACTCGAAGGCTCCGGCCCAACAATCAAATCCTATTCCATCGCCTACGTCCTGAGTTCGCGTGGCTGAGGTCGATTGTGTCTTTCGTCTTTCTCAGCATGGACGCGGCTGAAGTGGATTTTCGATAGATGCACATCGATAAACAGCTGTAAGCCTCCAAAGCGCTCAGTCGTTTTAAAACTGCCCCTTTTTAGGTCTTCTAGGTCAAAGGAGAATCCAGAATGTTCCGATCAAATAAAATAGTTTCGATAATACTCGCGATGTTCCTTACAATCACGTTTACCTATCCTATGGATACTTCTGCTCAGATAGGAGCGGCAACGTCGGCGCTAACAGTTGGGCAGTTTATCCAGTCTATGCAGTCTTTTGTTACGACTCTCGAAAACAGCGCCCATTCTTTGCTTGAGCAGGGTAATGCGATTGCGGCGCAGCAACAATTATTGCTGGCGGGCACTTTACAGGGCACCATCAGGCAGCTTCGAGAGGCGTACAAGGGCTCGATGGACAAGACTTTTGATGGGCTGGAGACGCAACAAGGAAATGCGTTTAAGAGGCTGCAAGCCGTAGTACAGGATGCCTCGCGCTTGGAGAACCGTTCCGCAAGTGACTTGAATCAGATCGTCTCAAACACGCAAGACGCCGCAAATCAATTAATGGACAGGATGCCGCTTACAGATAAGTCTCCGGTATATTTCGGAATCCAGACAAGGGATGTCCTTGCAAGCTTTGACTCCCAGCCAAACGACATCGTGCTCACAGGCTATCACCTTGTAGATCAGCGTTTGAACAACAAAAAGCCTGATATTCAGATCGCAGTCGGAGGCAGGACATATGATATTACAAAAGACCACCCCGACTACATCAGCGCACAATTCAATCGGGTGAACATCACGCTGCCTGACGATCTTAAGAAAGCAATACGGATAGATAACCAGCCATGCGAGCCGATGAGACTTTTTCACCTGACAGGCACGGTTTACTACAAGGGAGGATGGTTCAACACAGACCAGAATTTTACGTTCAACGCAAATATGAGTCCCGGTGAACGCCTCTATGCAGTAAAGGTAATTATAGACGGCGCTCGGACTGCCCCTCAGCCAGTTCAATCGGCTTTCTCGAATGCCAGTGGCGAACAACAAGTTGGTTGTGATGCAACGACCAGTACTCAGGTATCTTGGACTGGACCTGATAACGCCCGCCAAGTAGTTGCGCAAGCTGAATGGTTTGAAGGTGACGGTCTCGGTTCGGTAAGTTCGACGGCTGCGGCGAGCGGAAACACTGCAACTGCAACTGGAAGTGTTCATGGCAGAAGTAAGCAATGTGTTTTCGGTGTCTGCAACTGCCCCGGCGGTGGACATGCAAAGCTTCGAGTATTCGGATCGTATGTCGTAGACCAAGTATTAACGACTCCCTTTCATGATGAACGTGAAGTCGTGCATATTAATCCCACTCATGTCTCGATACCATCCGAAACAATTTTGGCGTTGAACACGGTTGACGTTCAGATTACTCGAAAGGGATGCTCTCAGGTTCTTGACTCGATCCATATTGCAGTCCCGTCAGATCGCAACAAGGTTGTACAAGCTACTTCGGCAAATGGCTACTTTGAAGCAACTCTGCAACCGGGGCAATTGGATATTTCAACTACAAGTCATGCGCCAGATGCAGATCATCACTAGTGGACTGCAACTACCGGGAGTCATGCACGCGAGGGATCGAAGTAGCGCCACTTTACGGTTTTTGCGGCCTTGTTGTAATGCCGGATGCACTTCATGAGCTTTCTGCGTAAGTCGGCCAACGACGTGAACACGCCGCGGGCAATGACGTCGTGCTCGATGTTGGCGAACCAGAGTTCGATCTGGTTGAGCCACGAGGAGTAAGTCGGGGTGAAGTGCAGGTGAACCTTCGCATGCCGATTCAGAGAGTCGTCGACCTGGCCCGCCTTGTGGGACGAGAGGTTGTCCGTAATCACGTGGATTTCTTTGCCGCGCGGCTGGTTGACGACAATGTCCGACAGAAGGGCGACTAACTCCGCGGAGGTGCGTCGCACGGCCGTCTCGCCAAGTATCTCGCCGGTCTTGGTGTTAAACGCCGCGTTCAGCGACACCGTGCCGTGTCGAGAGTACTCAAAGCCGTGGTGCTCGGCGCGCCCCTCGTTTCCGAGGCTGCGGAAGGTTTCGTAACCAGCTTAGCAGGTGGTTTCTGTTGCTTGGATTTGATACCGCCACGTCTGGCGGTGCGATGGGCGCAGCGGCAGACGCGTTACCGATCGGCACGATGTTGCCTTTGGGCAGCCGGGACTCGGGAAGCAAGTCACGAAGCTAGCCCAACAGAAAATAAACACAGAGGGGGGTATTTAGCACGGTCAGGGCTGGGAATGCTCATGAAACTCCTTTTTTCAGACCATTGAATAACCAGCCGCCTTCCACGCTTGGACACCTCCCTTTAGCACCGAGACGTTCGTAAAGCCCTGCGCCTGATATTTGGCTGCCTGACCGACAGCGCTCGCGTCGCCGGGTCAACCTCAATAGAAAATGATTTCCTGTGCCTTTGGCAGTGACACCGCCCGTGACTGCAAGCTGGCGAAGGAGATGGACCCGTCCAGATTTAGCATCCGGCATTTGGCCTCGTCCTCATAGGCACAGACTAGTAGGGCTTGGTTTGCCTTCGTCTTTGCGTGCGCTTGTTGCACGCTGATTCGCTTGATGTCCGCCATCTGTCCTCCTTGTGCCATGCGATTATAACGCTCTGGAGTCCCGATTGCGTGACGAACCTGTGGCTGCGAATATTAGTATTGCGGCCGATCCGAAATTCGGGACTTTAGGCTCCGCCGGGAACAGCAGCATTCTTTCTTGCGTTGCATGTTCGGTGGGCGAGTTGGCCGTTAATTTCGACGGTCTTACCCCCTTACTGTAAGGATGTATGTGATCGACCGTGCTGTCCTCAAAGGAATGAATCTGGCTTCCACATAGCTTGCATATCGGTGACTGTTTAAAGAGTTTTGCTCGAAATGTCAGCTCAAAGAATCTAGGCTCCAGCACCAGATTCAGGTGGGAGCGTCTCTGGAGTCCCGGGATGAGTTCGAGTGGCGCACTCGAACAGTTCGAGCGCGGCCAGGAGGAACAATTCCGTGAACTTCTGCGGAAGAAAATTGGCGACCGCAAAACTCAATTTATCGTCGAAGAAACCAAACACGGCGAGCCTTCCATTGCAGCGGAGGTGTGAGCTTTGGGAGGATGCGCGTACGACAATATCGAAATGCCGTTGGAAGAAAGGGGCGTACGGAAAATTTCACCCGATTACCAACTTAGAACCCATACCGCCAAAAGTTCTGGAGCCTGGGTGGTACCAATTGCCACCAACATCGATCTAGGGTGGGCACAAAATCGGGCACAATCTCCCGATCTGATTGCTTTTCGCTTCGGACATTCGGTAATCGGAGCTGAACCCAAGTCAATGTCCTGTAAGCCGTTTTACCGGTGCTTGACACGCTTTAACCCTCACTTGGTTCTCATTTCGCGGCGGGCAACAAGGCTGAGGCTAAAACACGGCCGTCGAGCTCGCGCCGGAAGCGCTTTGCGGGAAATCGGTTTTGGGTTCGAGTCTTTTCGTTCCGAGGCTTTTCAGTGTGCCCTCAGCCTGGTCGAGAAAGTACTTGACGTTTGCATGGGCTTATTGGGCTTTCAGGGAAAACAGGAGTCGTGAGTTGAGGAAGATATCCACACGGCGGAACCGAGGGTCGGCTTTTTGTCCATAGGGCTGAGCCTTGGCCGCTTCTTCCTCGCCCTTCCCTTCCAGAGTGCGATGGGCGGGATCGTCTGGGATCCGAAAATTGTCTCCGAGGATGTCACGAATCGCTACGAGCGTATTGTTAGCCCGCATTTTAGAGAGCTCGTAGTTGCGGACTTCGGTGTCCACGCGGTCGGTGTGGCCAACAATTTTCAAGTTGCTATCTGCGGACATGAACGGGGCAAGTTCGTGTGCGCATACGATGCGAAGGGCTTGCCTAGCGTCTTCGGTCAATGCGGCGGAGCCGAGGCAATAATGCAAATCGTCCTGGCTCTGATAGGCCCCCATGTAATCCGTGATGGGAACGCACTTGGAGTAGTCTTTGTCCGGGAGATCTTTGGAATAGATCTCGCCCCAGAGCCCACCCAGATTTATGACATCCAGAGTGAACTTGTCGTCGAGCTTGAGATTCGCCGCTAGATCGGTGCCGAGCACCGTCATGTAAGGCAGGTAGTTCGAACCGAAAATATGCATGAACCAGGCTCCCGCACCGAGTTTGACGCCTGGAGCACTGCCGCCAACCTTCGCGAAGACGGTCTCGACCGAACCAGGGATGTCGCGCTCTGTCCAGTCGTAATAGGTCTCGGCTTCTCCTTCTTCGCTGATGGAAAATCCAGGTTTCACTTGAAAACCCTTCAAAGCGATTTTGAAAGACTGTTTCCAGCGCGATCCCGTGGTTTTTTCGACGGTTATGGTTCCGCGATAGTAGGCAAGGAGACCATGGAGCGAAAATGAAATTTTGTATTTGTGCGGTTTGACGCTCGGATCGACCGGCTGCTGACCCTGTGTGACCGTTGGTTTCAAACCGAGATAATCTGTAACCTGCTTCAGCTGGAATCCAAAACCGCTTTGAACGTCCAACATGACCTGGATCCAGTCCAGCAGGGAGCGAGTGATTCCCTTGAAGGTCCATTTTCCTTGGCTCAGTACGCTGTTCGCGTAGTATCGACCGAACTCCAAATCGAAAACATGGATTCCAAGGTAGGGGTGAGTGAATACCGATTGCAAATAGTCGTTGAGGGGCTGCGCGGCAGCGCGCAACTTTATGTTTTCGGGTACACGATCATCGGCCGGCACTGTGAAGTATTTTTGCAGCAGCGGAGCAATTTTATCTTTGGCAAGACTGTTGACGAGATGTTTGATTTGCGCCTGCGTCAGTGGCCACCGTTCGTGAAAAAAGACAGGCCCGTCTTTGCGAAACGCGTGCTCGGAGAAAGCGGATTCCATCAGCGTCGGCGCGTCGGAGACTCTTGTTAAGGCGAGCTTCGGCCCGTTTTGTTTGTTTTCGTCGGAAGCCATCTGCTGCCAGTAAAGCTGGCGACCATGTGCTTTCCGCTCGTAAGTGAAATATCCCCAAAACCTATCGGGAATGGTGATCGAGTAGACCAAGAACGAACCGTCGGGCTGCAAATCGCCATGAAACCGTGTGGAGTAGCGATCGTCCGCAGGATCCTGGGGGCGAAGAACTTGCGTGATATGTCCTTCAATGTGCCGTCCCGCTTGATTGATGTTGAAGGTAAAATTGGTAATGGGCCACCTGGGGTCTGCGGGATCGGGATAGCGGTGTTCATAGCGGCCGGTGATGTTTACTGGGGGAGTATCGGGAAGAGGCGATGCCCAGACGCGCTCCACTTTCTGGCAACTGACGCCACCCCTTTGCACCCGAGGCGGAGCAGGCCGCGCAAGGAAGTTCTGCACAATCATTCTTTCGGTGGACTGAGTAATCTTGTAAAACGTGTCACGCGGTTCAATCGGACAGTAGCCTCGCTCTTCACCGTACTTGGCATAAAAGCTTAGTTTTGCCAGCCTCTTTAGGTCGCGAATGCCGTGATGAATGGCCACCACGACAGCCGAGTCCGGCCCCTGGCTGTTCAATGATTCGCGCACGTCTGATGGAAAAGTGTCGAGGAACTTGAGCCAGTCGCGCCTGCAGGCTTCGAGTTGTTGCGCTGTGTAGTCCTCGGCGCCGGCTGCGACGCCATCGGCTTCTGCGACTTGCTCGTTACTGCTCTCGCGTCCGGTCTTAGTGATCACGGGCACCAGATCGGCGAGCGGCTTGAGCTTCGCCGCATAATTCATGGTGTGGCCTATGTTGTCGACCATCCAGCCAGGCAAGGCCTTGGAGACAGCGGCCCACGTAATCGGGGCCGAAGCTTTTTCCAGTTTACGCATAGCGTTGCGCAAAATTCCCGAGGCCGCGTGGCGTCCTTTGGTAAGGCGGAGCTGCAGGTCCGAGTTCTCCGTGATATCGGGATAGTTCTTCGAAATGTAGTCACCATAGGCTCGCGCAAGCGCGACTCCTTTAGCGAGGGAAAAGTCCGCATCGGTGCCCAGCTTGGGGAACTCTTCGAGAGTCATGTGAAGTTGTTCTTGGGCTTCCCCGCCCTGCCACATGATCTGGAAATAGCCGAGCTCGCCGAGCGGCGTGGTCGATTTGAGATCGCCGTCGGACTCCCAAGCGATCCAGCCAAGCAAAAACTCGCGGGGGATGTTTCGTCGGTATTTGTCGAGTTCGTCGATCATCGCGCGGAGCCAGATAAGTGGCCGCACGCCGCGGAAGTAAAGATTGGACCATTCTCGGCGAAGCGAAGCCTGGGTGGGATCTTTCTCGTCCAGTTTCTTTCCGGCGAGCTCCGGATGTTTCTTCCAGAAAGCCTCGTTGGCAAGTGCGTTGGCGTCCGTTTCCCCGAGACGCAGAATTGCGGCCTGCGTGTCTTCAGGGAGTTGCCCCAGAAAACCGTCCCCGATGGATTTGAGGGAGACGCCGTTCCATGTGAGCAGCAGAGACGAATCGTTGTTTTCGGAGGTGTCAGCGCTCTCCGACGACTCGGAAGTCCTCTGCTTTCGCGGAGTGAGGGAGCCGGCGACGAAGTCGGATTCATCGGCTTTCATCTTCTTGAGGCCGGCTTCAGGCAGGTAAACCATATGTCCGGCTTCGTACGTCGCAACGGAAATGTTGTCGCGATAGCGGTCCGGCAAATCGAGATGGTCGATGGTGTAGTTGGCGGCGGAGAATGGCGTGGCTAGATCGTATAGACCTTCCATCACTAGAATTCTGAGATAGGGATTTTTGACGATAGCCTCGCGAAGCGCCGTGGCCGTGTCGGGAAAGCCATCAATCGCCGAGCCCCAGTTCCAGCTGTCGGCGTCGGCATCTTGCGCGCGCGTGTAATACGGCATGTCCGTCTTGTAGCCAAGTTCGCTGCGCACATAATTGTTAAACACCGAGGTAAACGGCGGATGGGTGGCGGCTTCCGTTGGATCGTAGTATTGCGTGTCCAGCAGACCTCCGGGGTCGGTACCCGTGAAGCGTCCGTCAAAGCGGCCCACACGAAGTTTTTTGTCGAGTAGCAAGTAATGAGTGAACTTCCGGACGTCGATCCGCAGATTGGCTTCATCGATCACGTTTTTGCTGAGCCCGGTGTAGCGAGCCATCTGCTCGATGGTCTGCTGGCGCTCGGCGGCGGTGAGCGAATCGCCTTTTGCCAAGGCACGGGCGTAGTCGGAGGACGCCCATTGCTCGGCTTCGCGCAGGGCGCGATTCATGTCGCTCGCGAGATCCGTTGGCAATTTGTGGTGATAGCTGGCGATCACCGTGTAGGTGGGAATGAGAAACCCGTAGGGCTGATCGTTGGTCTTGGTTGCTTCAAGCGTCTGATAGTTCAAAACGGTTGAGAGCAGCGTGATTCCACTGAACGAGATGCCCTTGCCGGAAAGATAGCCCGCGATTCCCGCGGCGCGAAGCGTGCCGTAACTTTCACCGAACAGAAATAACGGAGACCCCCATCTCTCGTTGCGCGTGATGAAAAGACGAATGAACTCGCTGAAAGCTTCAATGTCGCCGCGAACGCCCCAGAAATAGCCGAAACTGCGAGAGTCCGCTGCACGGCTGAAGCCGGTGCCAATAGCGTCGACGAAAACAAGATCGCTCTTGTCGAGTAGCGTATGGGGATTGCTCTCGAAATGATAGGGAGCCGGAGGCAGAAAG
>Ga0210393_10003328_pt1 | contig 12937 bp, 6 predicted proteins | sample IncBWC27OmetaG_FD_160068 | JGI IMG/M metagenome (GOLD analysis project Ga0210393, IMG submission 160068) | Forest soil microbial communities from Barre Woods Harvard Forest LTER site, Petersham, Massachusetts, United States - Inc-BW-C-27-O ... | reverse complement strand
GTTCAGGTCGACTTTGAGAACTTTGGCGCGTGGGCTGATGGCGGGGCGAAATTCGAGGACGCATTCTTCTGTGCCTTTGCTTCGCCCGGCTTCGAGCTGGATGCCGTCGTCGATTCTTTTGTAATTGAGAAGGAGCGTGTTGGAGCCGATCGAAATGTTGTTTATCGAAAAGGCGTTCCACTGTGCGGGAACGTGTGGCGCGAATTTGAGAGTGGAGTTGATGGCGTCGGCTTCAAGACCGAGAAGGCCGCGGAGCAGCGGACTGACGACCATGGCGGCGGACCAGATTTGGTGCGGCGAGCTGGTGGAGAGCGGCTGGTAGTAATCGCCGGAGAGGACTTCGGTGACGTGGCCGGGGGAACCGTCAAGAGCGAGGGCGGCGTTGGCCTGCAAATTCAAATAGGCGGGCAGCGGTTGATGATAGCGATACTCGGCGACGGAGGCCCAGCCGGTGAAGAGCGGCCAAACGGAGCCGTAATGATAGCCGCCGCCGCTGTAGTGCGGAGAAGTGCTGGAGATGATGCGCATGCCCCAGTCGGTTTGGAGATGGAAGCCGGAGAGTTCGGAGAGGGTGGCGGTGGCTTTGTCGTCGTCGAGGAGGCCGAACCACATGGGAACGGTGGCGAGGACGGTGGGCTCGTCAACTTGTTTGCCATCGTTGTCGATGGCGAAGGCGAAGCGTTTTTTTTCGGCGATCCAGAAAGTGGAGTTTACGAGAGACTTTTGTTGGTCGAATGATTTGGAGAGATCGGCGCTGACGTCTTCTTTCCCCGCGACGTGCGCGAGATTGGCGAGCGCGCGAAGAGCTTCGGCGCCGAGGCCGCTTTGGTAGAGTTCGGATTCGACAGGGAGCAGCGGGCCGCCTTCGACCCAGCCGTGGCCGATGCCGAAATTTTTAGGGAGACCGGAGGAATCGTAAGTGGAACGGAGAAACTGATAGGCCTTCCAGAGCGAATCCCATTTCTCCTTGGCGAAGGCGACGTCACCGCTGGCGGCGACATAATCGTTGGCGGCGATGATGTAGAGGGGCGTGGCGTCGGCGGAGGCGTACGGATAGGGATAGTCCTTGAACCAGTTGACGAAATTCGCGCCTTGCGCGATTTCGTGAGGGATTTTGCCATCGTCGCGCTGGTATTTGGAGATGAAGTCGAGCGCGAGGCGTGTGGTGGAGAAGTCGCCAGAGGCGTCGAGGGCGAGCGAGGTCCACATCGAATCGCGGCCGAAAAACCAGGCGAAGCCGGGGCGCTGGCTTTCGCCGGAAGTGCGGTATCCGGCGACGAGGCCTTTGCCGAGATAGGGATTCTCAACGAGGCCCTGCAGCATGCTGACGCGGGACCAGTCGTAGGCTTGCTGGAGATTTTGATCGGGAAGATCGAGGTTGACGGTCTGCGCGAGATAGTTTTGGTAGTAAGCGGCGGATTCGCGGAGTAGATCGGCGGAACTGGTAGCGAGATGTGTATAGGTGGTTTCGGCGTCGGCGCGACCCTGGACGGACGCGGCGAAGATGATGAATTTTGTTTCCTTGCCTTTTTGGGTTTCGCCCAGAGTTAGGGAGTTTTCGGAAGCGCTGGAATAATTTGTCTGGTATTCGACATGGACATCGCTTGCCGTGGGAGAGCCGATGAGCGCGGAGAATTTTCTGGATTCTTCACCGAGGTAGAAGGAATGAAGCGCGGGATCCCACGAAATGTAAGTGGCGCCGAGCGCGGCGGGCCATTCGAGCTGGAAGTCGCGATGAAAGGCGGCCTCGATTTCGAGAGGCTGTTCGGTTTCGATTTCGAATGTGATGATGGCGCCAGGTTCGTTGACGGGAACAAAAAAGGTTTCGCGGACGGTGAATGTATCGCCGGCGTAGAGGATAGTGGTGGATTCGGGGCGCACGATGACAGTGCGGGCAAGGGATTCGGCGGGAAGGACGCGCCCGTCGGTATGGAAGCGCAAATGGAAGTCGCGGAATATTTTTAGCGGGTAGACCCAGGCTTCGACATTGCCGGATTCATTGCCGAAAATTCCGGCGCGGGCGCCGACGGCGGAAAGAAATTCCCAGGGGCGAACCGCGCGAGTGAGTTGCAGGGGATCGCGAGATTGCGGCCGTGCGGCGCTGGCGGAACTGGAAGAGAAGAGAAATGCAGTGATAACGGCGATAAGTGGCGTGCGACGGGGCTTCGAGCGAACGGCAAGATTTTTGTTGGCCATGGATTGCGGCTTAGCAAACACGCAAACTTCGCGAGAAATGGTTGCCGCGGGCGCTTGCAAAGTCCCGCAGGCCTAACTATAAAGGAAAGCGGCAAATTCTAGCACGGGCTAGCGCCGGGAAGGTATCCCTTCAATTGTTTTCTTCGCGCCGCAAGTTTTTGCGTTCGCTGAGCCGTACGGCGACGGTGTTGTCCCTCGAAAATGTTCTGGCGCTGGCGTGGCCGGGTTCGCGAAAGGCAATTCGCGAAGAAGCTGGCCAAACAGCAGAGCCACAGGCGGCGGGCTCGGCGGAAGCTTCGCTTGGAGTGAATTTCGTCAACATGGCCAAGGAAGGTGGGCTGAACGCCAAAACAATTTACGGCGGCGAGCACAAGAACAAATACTTGCTGGAGACCACTGGATGCGGCGTGGCGTTCTACGATTACGACAACGACGGCTGGTTGGACATTTTTTTGGTTAACGGGCGGCGACTGGAACCAGCGCCGGCGGGGCAGGAGCCGTCATCGCATCTTTTCAAAAACAATCGCGACGGGACGTTTACGGATGTGACGGCGAAAGCGGGCGTCGGACGCTACGGTTGGGGGCAGGGAGTTTGCGTCGGGGATTACGACAACGACGGCTACGAAGATTTATTCGTCACCTACTTCGGGAAAAATATTCTATATCACAACAACGGGAACGGGACGTTTACCGATGTAGGCGAAAAAGCGGGCGTGGCGGGCAACGGGAAGCGCTGGAATTCCGGCTGCGCGTTTGTGGATTACGACCGCGACGGCAAGCTCGATCTTTTTGTCGCGAACTATATTGACCTCGACCTTGCGACTGCGCCAGTGCCGGAATCGGGGCCGTGCAACTACAAAGGCGTGCTCGTGGCGTGCGGGCCCCCGGGCCTGAACGGCGGCAAAAATATTCTGTTTCATAACAACGGCGATGGAACATTCAAGGATGTTTCTGGGTCCTCGGGCATTCTCCACGCAAACGGTACTTACGGATTGGGCGTGCTCACGGCGGACTTTGATAACGACGGCTGGCCGGATATTTACGTGGCGAACGATTCAACGGCCAGCGCGCTCTATCAAAACAAGAAGAACGGGAAGTTCGAAGACGTCGCCATGGAGGCGGGTTGCGCTTTAAGCGCTGACGGCAAACCGCAAGCCGGCATGGGCGTCTCCGCAGCCGACTACGATCTGGATGGAAACCTGGACATTGTAAAAACGAATTTCGCCGGAGACACGCCCTCGCTTTACCACAATCTCGGCAGCGGCAATTTTGAAGACACCACTTTCACCGCTGGACTCGGCAAGCACACGCAGTTCCTGGGCTGGGGCTGCGGTTTTTTCGATTTTGACAACGACGGTTGGCCGGACATTCTGATCTGCAACGGCCACGTTTATCCCGAAGTAGAGCAACTGCGCACCGAAGCGGGTTATCCGCAGCGCAAGCTGCTCTACCGCAATATGCGCAACGGAAAATTTGAAGACGTTTCTCTTCAGTATGGTCCCGGCATTTCGGTACCGGTTGCCTCACGCGGCTGTGCCTTCGGAGATTTCGACAACGATGGCGATATCGATTTCGTGGTGAACACGGTGAACGACTTCCCGCAGCTCGTCCGCTGCGATTCCACGCTCAAGCACAATTGGATCAAGGTCCGCACCATCGGCACAAAATCGAATCGCAGCGGCATCGGCGCGCGGCTAAAGTGTGTCACGCATCTTCCCGGCGAAGCCAAGCCTCACCCGCAAATCGACGAAGTCCGCAGCGGCGGAGGCTACTACTCACAGAATGATCTGCGCGTTCACTTCGGCATTGGCAAGGCCGAAAAAGTCGACGAACTCGAAATTCGCTGGCCCAGCGGCCAAATTGATACGCTCAAAGATTTGAAGCCGAATCAGCTCTATTATGTGACCGAAGGGCAGGGAATCACGCGCACCGAATCCTTTCCCGCCAGTATGGCAAAGCGATCATAGCCAGGCGAGCGCTCGGAAACGCGACAGAATCGTTTCGAAGTTCAGATGCCTTTCAGCATCCAGACATTTGACGCGCCGGTCGACTCCCAGAACGCCAGCTTTTTTCCGTCTTGCGACGGAATGGCCCATCCCATATAAGGCTTTTTCTCCATCAGCACCGTCTTCGCTTGCCCCTGAAGATCGATGTTGAGCAGTGCACGCGTTTCACCGGCGATGACGCCGCCTGCCCACATGCTCTTCCCGTCGGCTGCCCAGTCGATTGTAGAAATCCCGGCCCAGTCCTTTACCTGAACCACGCGCGAGTTTCCACCGTTCACGGGCACGAATCGCAGCTCCGCTATCGCGGGAGCGTGAAGTTTTTTTGCGAGGACCAGCATTTGACCGTCGGGAGACAGGCTCCAATTGTAGGCCTGCCACTGCGGGTCACCGGCGGCGGGCAATTCGTTCTTAGCGCCAGTCTCAGAATCAAAGGTGAAGAATCGGACGCCATGCTCGGTAAACTGGCTGAAGATGCAGGTGTCGGAAGGTGCGCGCGCACATTGAAAATTGTTAATTCCCGTCTCCTCAAGTAGCAGTCGCCCCGTGCCACCAGCAATCGGAACCCGCATCAGAGGCACCTTTGTCAACGCGAAGCCCCCGGAGCGTTGAGTTGCATTCGAATTCTCATTTGTAGCGGAAGGCTTTTGCGATTCGCTGGAGCTACTGGAATTGCCAGGACGCGTGATCCCGTCCCCCGGGGCGTCCGCGAGATAGAGAATTTCGGTCCCTTTCGGATTCAATCGCAGGATACTGACAGATTCTTTTCCGCCGACCAGCAGATCGGGGGAAGCCTGCCCCAACTCCTGGCGGTAAATGTGAACGCCACCCTCACGGATCGAAAGAAAGAGCACCGCTTTGCCGTCCGGCGTCCACTCGTACGGACGGCTCGCTTGCTCGTCCAGCGTCAGCCGCTCGATACTGTCGAATCCCCTGGTTTTCGCATTGACCTGGGCCACGTAAACGGTCGGCTCGACATTGGCTCGAAGAAAGGCAACGCTCTTTCCGTCCGCCGATAAGCCTAAAACCATTTTCCCGTCGGGTCCATTCGTCAAACGGGTCGGTTCTCCCCAACTCTGGCCGCTGGGTGAATCAGCTTGCAGCGACCATATATTGGATTGGGCCGCGTTCGGCGGTTCGTCGATACGCGAAAAGAGAATTCGACCGTCAGGCGCCCATGCGACGCCGGCTTGGAGCTTGTAGTCGGAAAGGATGACCACGGTCTTGCCGGTTTCGGGCTCAAAGGTTTCCAGGGTGACGGACTCATCGGAATATCCGGGAGTATAAACGATTCTCAAATACGCGAGCTTGCGGCCGTCCGGAGACCACGCCGGCGGTCCAAGCGTGAATCCACCGATGCCGACGGATTTCTTAAGCTCTCCGCCATCGAGAGCAATCAAACAGAGTCTTGACTCATTCACTTTGTCGCCACGGAAGAAAGCGACCTGTTTTCCATCCGGCGACACGCTGCCCATTCCGGAATCACCTGCCACCTTTCGTGGCGTTCCACCCAAGACCGAGATACTCCAAAGTCCCCAGCCTTCGCTCAAGCCTTGCACTGCGGAGACGAGAATGCGATCCCCATCCGGGAACCAACTGACGGCGTGTGCGCGAAAGCCCTCGGGTAGCGGCAGCGCGTGCACTTCGCCGGAAGCGATTTCGCGCAGTAGGAGCCCGCGCGGGTCCACGTAGGCGAGCAATTTTCCGTTGGGAGATAGGGCAGCCCAATAGACGGGAGCATCCGAGGAATTGGCAGTGAGCCGCTGCTCTAGAGGAGCAAGAGGCTGGCCGCGTAAGTGGCCGATGCGAAAGCCAATGACGATGCCAGCAGCGATTAGCACGACAATCGCGGCGATAAGACGTGCGTGGTTTTTCCTGGTGGTGGGAATCGCGGGAACTTCGGCGACGTGGCCGTTTATCGGGGCCAGAAACCGATAGCCGCGCCGTGCCAGCGTCTCGACAAAGCGGGGATTTTCAGCCGAGTCGCCCAAAGCGTCGCGGAGCCGCTTTACGGCAGCGTTCAGGCCGTGATCAAAGTCCACGAAGGTGTCCGATGGCCATAGGCGCTTTTGGAGTTCATCCCGGCTCACGAGTTCGCCCGGCCGCTCGAGAAGCAAAGTGAGGAGCTGGAAGGGCTGCTCCTGCAGCTTCACTTTGAGGCCGTTTCGACGGAGTTCGCCAACGCGCGAATCGACCTCATAGACGCCAAATTTTACGAGCCCATTGGATTTCGCATCGGTCACGCTGGTCCCCTGCCATATCCTACGCCAAGTCGCGACTATTTCTTGCACTTCCGCTCCATAATCCGGCGTTATCTATTCCCGCAACACGCTGTGCCTAAAAGAGTTAGGGCGTTATCTGCGCATGGGACGCAAATGATTTGCCAACCCTTGAGGTACCTGGCCGCTCGCCCCAAAGTCGCGATGAAGTTCAGCAACCTTGGAGGTCTCCGTGGCCCTCAACTATAAGACGAAGGTGATGGTGCTTCTGTTCCTATCGTTCTGGGCAGAAATCGTAAGTTCGCATCCCGCACCAAAGGCGGAAGTCAGCATCGCCATTTCCGTCTTCAACGATGCGGGAATAGCCGACGCGGTCTTGGTTCAGGCCGAAGCCCGGGCAGCGCAAATCATGGGTCAGGCAGGAGTTCGAGTGGCTTGGTTGAATTGTGATCGAGGGGGGGATGGCTTCGGCGAGATGGAGGTGCCCCTTCCCGCCGATTGCTTAGTAATCCGCTTCCCCGAACACTTGTCCGTGCGGGTCGTTCGGCACCCATTGGCTGCCAGCGAGGACATCTTTGGCCAATCGTTTCTCGATGCTTCCGGACAAGGCTGCTATGCGGTCATTTACCATGCCAACTTCAAATCGTTGGGTTCGGAGAGTCCGCTTAGCGACGCTCAAATTCTGGGACATGTTATCGCGCACGAAGTCGGTCATCTGCTCCTGGGAATAAACTCTCATTCGGCTCTTGGCTTGATGCGCGCTCACTGGGACCACGGGGCTTTGAAGCAGGCGGCAAAAGGGAGTCTGCTCTTCACACCCGAGCAGGCGGCCTCGATGCGGGAACGGCTCGCCTCGTTTGGCACGGAAGCGGCCAAGATCCCGCCACGCATGCAAAAAGGGCGCTGAGCATAGCGACTAAGGAATCTTTGCGGGCGGATTGACCGGCGTGCCGGAGCCTTCCGTGAAAGTTTGGATGGCGTCGACCCGGGCGTTGTCAAAGCGTTCGAGCAAGCCGCTGGGCCAGCGAATTTCCACCCAATCTACCTTGGTTACTGAACCAAGCCCAAAATGGACACGCATGTCGTTATTAGAAATGTAACTGGAGCCGCTGCGTACTTCGTCGACGAGAATGCGATTGCCCACCTTTACACGGATGCGCGCGCCGATGCCATCGCGGTTGGATTTTGTGCCCACCGTTCGAATAGCGATCCAATGATTGGAGTTTCGCACCTGGTTGATCAGCAGGCTCGGCTGAGCGCTCATATTGCTCACGACGGCCGAAAGCTGGCCGTCGTTCCATAAATCCCCAATGGCCAAGCCGCGCGAAGAACTGGGCTTGGTGATGTCAGGGCCCGAAGATCGCGAAATGTCCGTAAGCGTGCCGTCACCATTGTTGTGGTAGAGAATGCGTGGCTCGCGAAAGTTGCTCCCAAGGTGCTGCGAATCCACTTCGGGATACACGTGGCCGTTGACAAGAAGCAAGTCCGGCCAGCCGTCGTTATCGAAGTCAAAAAACATGACACCCCAGCCGAGATATTGCGTGTTGGTGCCGAGACCCGCGGCGAAGGTCACGTCATCGAAGGTGCCGTCACCGTTGTTGCGAAGGAGCGTCGAAGTATCGTCGGAAAAATTCGTCTTGAAAATGTCGAGCTTGCCGTCGCCATTGAAGTCTCCGACCGTCGAGCCCATGCCAGCTTGCTCCTTGCCGTCTTCATTGAATGCCGCGCCGGCCAGAATGGCGACATCGGTGAACGTACCATCGCGATTGTTGCGATAGAGAATGCTCGGCGTGCTGTCGCACGCGACAAAAATGTCCGGCCATCCATCCTCGTCGAAGTCCAGCGTGGAAACGCTGAAAGAGTAATGGCCATCCGTTTTGTCGATGTGCGCCTTCACAGTGACGTCTTCGAACGTGCCATTGCCTAAATTGTGGTACAGAATATTTTTTGAAGACGGCAGCCCGCGCGGGCCGCACATGACCGCTACACCTTTCCACATGCACGAAGGCCGCTCGCCAGGGCCAGGAGTGGTCGCAAGATCGAAGTTCACGTAATTCGCCACCATCAGATCGAGATGGCCGTCGCGGTCGTAGTCAACAAACGCGCAACCGGTACCCCATACTTTGCCGGTTCCTGCAACGTGCGCTTTTTCGCTGACGTCCGTGAATGTTCCATTCCCGTTGTTGTGGTAAAGAACATTCTTTCCGTAGTAAGTGACGTAGAGATCCTCGAACCCGTCGTTATCGTAATCGCCGACGCAGACTCCCTGGCCCCAGCCGGTATGCGTGAGCCCTGCTTTCTTGGTGACGTCTGTGAACGTGCCATCGTGGTTGTTGTGGTATAGATGGCTCATCGGAGCCTTGTCCGCGGGAAATCCTTCGAGCGTCGTGCCGTTCACGATAAAAATGTCGGGCCAGCCGTCATTGTCGTAATCGAAGATAGCCACGCCGGTTCCCGTAGTTTCGATAATGTATTTCTTGGTGTCTACGCCGCCGAAGACATTCGTAAAAGTGAGCCCCGCTTTTTCGCCAATGTCCACAAATTGCGCGATTGGTTTTTGCGCCGGAGGCGCCTGCGCTTGCGGGCTGATGAGAAAGGAGAAGGGAAGTAGCGCCGCGGCAAATGCGCGAGGCTTGGAGGGACGAAAAAAAATGCTGTGAAAAGAGAACGAAAGCATCAGCCCATCTGCATACTAGGGGGGATGGAACCATGGGTCAAGGCGAGAGCGTTCGAATGGAATGGAGCTTCCCCTTCGTTGTTTTGGGGGTGTTAGACTGCGCTTGTACGACCTGAGGACGATACTTTTGGCGAAGTTTCTAGAGTCGCAGAGAAAAGCTTTCCACGCCATCGTGGTAGTTTCCGTTGCAATGGTCTTTCTTCACGGAACACATTCGCTGGCGGCGTTTTCTCCGCAGACCGCGGAACCCCTAAAAAAGCAAGCAGCCGAGGCGAATGCCACCTATGCCGAAGGGATGGCGGCGGTGCAACGCCGCGATCTGGCGGCTGCTCGCGCATCCTTCGAAAGGGTGGTTCGGCTGGCGCCAACGAGCGCCGAGGCGCGCAACTCGCTGGGGTGGGTTTTGCTTACGCTCGGACAATTGGACGCTGCCATCGCGCAGTTGCGTGCGGCCGTGCGGCTAAAGCCTGAGTTCGCGCAGGCACACATGAATTTCTCGAACGCCCTCGCGCAAAAGGGAGACTCTGCAGGCGCGGAGCGCGAGGCACGCGAAGCGGTTCGCCTGGCTCCAGAGGACGCCGAAGCGCATCGCACCCTCGGCCGCGGCCTTGATTTTGCGGGTGATGTAGCGACCGCTGTGAAGGAATACCAGCGTGCGGTTGAGCTGGAACCCGCGCGCGCGGATTTGCACGATGAACTGGGCACTCTGTTGGTGCAGCAATCGAAAACAGGCGATGCCCAGTCGCAATTCCTGGAGGCTGTGCGGCTCGGCCCCGATCTTGCTCCGGCGCATCTGCATCTCGGGGTGATCCTGTTGCAGGCAAAATCGTTCGAAGCAGCCGAAGGGGAACTGCAAGGAGCCGTTCGCTTGGATCCAGAAAACGCGCAGGCGCGCTACTACTACAGCAGCGCGCTTCGCGAGCGCGGCAAGCCCGACGACGCCATCCACGAGTTGCGAGAAACGATCAGGCTGCAGCCTGATTTTCCCCAGGCGCAGAATCAATTGGGCCTGCTTCTGCAACACGCCGGCCACGTTGATGAGGCCACTGAGGTTTTTCGCCAACTCGTTAAGAGCCAGCCGAACGACGCGGACGCCCACAACAATATGGGGCTCGCCCTACTTCAGACGGGCGATGCGAACGGCGCCATTTCGGAATTTGAATCCGCGTTACGGCTCCGTCCCCACGACGCCGGATACCAAGCCAATCTGGGTGACGCTTATCTGCAAAAAACGGATTTCGATGCCGCTGTTGCCGAATTCCAATTTGCGCTGAAAACCGCCCCGCAGGATGCCACGCTGCACTACGACTTGGGATTGGCGCTAAAACTGAAAGACAAATTGCCAGAGGCTATCGCGGAGTTTCGAAAGGCCGAGCAACTTGACCCCGCCCAGCCCGACGTGCACTACACGCTTGGAGTAACTCTCTGGCAGCAAGGCAACTCGCCTGAAGCCGCCGACGAACTTCGGGCGGCCATAAAGGCTAGACCGGACTACGCGGAAGCTTATTACACGCTGGGAACGGTATTGAAGCAGCAGGGAAATTTGCCCGACTCAGAGAGCGCTTTACGCGAGGCCATTCGCCTGGAGCCGGATTTTGCCGGCGCGCACACCACCCTCGCCGCTGTCCTGCGTCAGCGTGGTGACTCCGAAGGCGCTGCGGTGGAAAGCCGCGCCGGCAGCCAACTCGCCAAGCAGAAAACGAACGCGCAGGCCGCGCTCTTTGCCACCAATTCCGGTAAACGGCTTCTCAATGCGGGGGACTTCGACGGCGCCATCTCGCAATTTCGCTCGGCCATCAACTCCTCTCCAGACTACCCCGACGCGCACTACCAATTGGGGATCGCGTTGCGCAGGCAGGGCCACTCGGAAGAAGCCACCAAGGAATTCCAGAAAGCCGCGGAACTCGATCAGCGTTTGACGCCTCCGCAACCTTGAGCTTGAACATTTTCAACTGCCTTTGCGCAGAGCCACCAGTTCCGTCGTCACTGGCACGCCGTGAGTGACCTTCACCCGGATTACCGCTTCGAACGGCTTGAGTTCCCCCGAATTGGAAACCGAAAGCCGCAGCAACAACTCTTCCAGCGAACTCTGCCGCGTTACGTATTCCACCGCGGCTTGCGTACCGATCGTCGTCGTCCCCGCCAAAATCAACTCCGAGCGCGACGGATTCAATCCGTGGACCAGCGCCACGATGGCGTAATCCTCTGCCAGCGGCACATTGGACACAGACGCCTGGTACTGCTCGGCCTCACCCGGCTGCTGATGCACGTTTACGATTTCCACGTTGCCTTCGCGCCCGCAGCAATCCAGTCGCTTGAAGAAAAACTCATGGGTGCTGGGTATTTCTCGCAGTGTCAGGTTTTCCGACGGGGAACCGAGGAAGATTAAATCGTTGTTTTTCGCGTCATCCAGAGTAAACAGGCTGCCCCGTTTTACCTTGATACTTTGGTGCAGCGCCGAGAACACCGTATCCAGGCTGTGTACCGCAAGCACTTCGCCCACGCCGGTATAGTGATCCAAAATCAACGCTTTTGAATCACGCGCGGAATCGTAATAGCGCATCCCCGTGTGCGGCCGCCCGACAAATGCCGCGTTGCTGAATATAATCCAGGGTTCTTCCGGCCCCGTAAGAAAACCTTTCCAGAAAATGTGGAACACCGCAGGTACTTGCGCCTGGTCGGCGGCTTGCGCAGTTTCCAATGGCCGCCGCGTAATGAGCAGCGCGCCGATAGCGATTAAGGAGGCCACCAGCAGCACCGACAACGCCCCTACCGCTATGCCCCACTTCCGCGAGTCTTGGACGCCAGTCTCGGATTCGTGTCGTTGCTCGTGAAATGAGTTCGCGGCACTTCGGCCATTCCCATGAGGCCCATGGTGAAAAGCCAGTACGTAAGTGCCCTTCGGAAGTTCCACCCATAGTGCGTCATCGATTCCTTCAGAAGCGTAATACTCCGCCAGCTTGGTCCTCAGACGCCCTGCCTGTACTCGGACCATGGAATCCAGCTGGGGATCGAAGTCCGCTTGCCTCCCGAACACCTCCGTCGCAATTTGATACTCTTTGAGCGAAGCGCCAGGATAGTCGATCGCATGCTTCGCCAGGTATCGCAACAGCTTGCAGAGGGACTCCGACCCATGCAGCGCATGGCTGCTAGCCATTTTCTCTATTTGCGCAAGATACTGGGCTTTTTCTGACACCCCAACTCCTGTTACATCGATGTAACAGCAGCCTACCAACTCGTCCAACTAACTGCAAGAGCACGCTTTAATTTCTGTAACCGTATCTAACTGCTTGAGACTTCTCCATCCACGCAAATAGCTGATAGGAAGCATCATCATATTTGCTTCGACTTGCCCGATTGCATTCGATGCAGCTGAAAATTCTATCGATGCAGGTGCTCGGGAGCCTGGCCGTCGAGTGGGTGCAAGGCTAGGCGTTCGCTGGTTTCCGGGGCTTGGGGGGCGGCGGTGGTTGTCAGGGTGGACTTCAAAGCGCAGAGCTTGCTTTGTCCTTCGTTTAGGATTTCTATCGAGGGCCTAGCGTCCTCTCATCTCCCAATTCCTTTATCCAAAAATTCCAGTGAAGCTTCAAACGGGGCTTGTGCTTTGGACGGAGCACGATACGGGTTAAGAGGAGGGGTGTAATGGCAAGAAGAACAGTTTGGGGAAGTTTGTTGGTTCTGGGTTTGCTTTTTGTCCTGTTCAGTCAGTCCGCAGCGGGTCAGGCGGTCTTTGGAAGCATTATCGGAACTGTGACGGATCCTCAAGGCAACGCCGTTGCCGGTGCCAAAGTGACAGTCACTTCGGTCACCAAGAGCACTGTGTTCGAGACTATCACTAACGA
>Ga0210393_10003327_pt1 | contig 12938 bp, 8 predicted proteins | sample IncBWC27OmetaG_FD_160068 | JGI IMG/M metagenome (GOLD analysis project Ga0210393, IMG submission 160068) | Forest soil microbial communities from Barre Woods Harvard Forest LTER site, Petersham, Massachusetts, United States - Inc-BW-C-27-O ... | reverse complement strand
AGCCATCAAGGTCCACAACCGCGACATCGGCCGAGCGGATGCCCGCAAGCGTGCCGTCGAGCTGCTCGAGCTGGTCGGCATCGCGCAACCGCAACGCCGGGCGAAGGCCTTCCCGCACGAGCTGTCCGGCGGCGAGCGCCAGCGGGTGGTGATCGCGATCGCGATCGCTAATGATCCGGACCTGCTGATCTGTGACGAACCGACCACCGCGCTGGACGTCACCGTGCAGGCCCAAATCCTCGACCTACTCAGAACCGCGCGCGATGTCACCGGCGCCGGCGTGCTGATCATCACCCACGACCTGGGTGTGGTGTCGGAGTTCGCCGACCGGGCTATGGTCATGTACGCCGGACGTGGGGTCGAGATCGCCACCGTCGAAGGTCTTTACCGCGACCGCCGGATGCCCTACACGGTCGGGTTGCTGGGTTCGGTGCCGCGACTGGACGCCCCGCAGGGCACCCGGCTGATTCCGATCCCCGGCGCGCCCCCGACGATGTCGTCGCTGTCCCTCGGTGCCTGTCCGTTCGCCCCCCGCTGTCCGCTGGTGATCGACGAATGTCGTTCGGCGGAACCCGATCTCGTTACCATCCGGGATGGCCACTGGGCGGCGTGCATCCGAACCGACGACGTCGCGGGGCGCAGTGCGGCCGAAATCTTTGGCGTGTCAACGCAACCGCCGCCAAATGATGCTAAGGCCGGCGAACCTCCGGTGGTGCTGCAGGTCACCGACCTTACCAAGACCTACCAACTCACCAAGGGCGTGATATTGCGCCGGCGGGTGGGTGAGGTGCGGGCGGTCGACGGCGTGAGCTTCACCTTGGAGCAGGGCCGCACCCTCGGCATCGTCGGCGAATCCGGTTCGGGCAAATCGACGACGCTGAGCCAGATTCTCGAGCTCGCCAAACCCCAGGCGGGTTCCATCGAGATTCTCGGCGCCGACGTCGCGGCCCTCGACTCAGCATCCCGTCGACAGCTGCGGACCGAACTGCAGGTGGTATTTCAGGACCCGGTGGCGTCTCTGGACCCTCGCCTCCCGGTGTTCGACGTCATCGCTGAACCGTTGGTCGCCAACGGGTTCGACCGGCGTCGGTTCGAAGAACGGGTCGCCGAGCTACTGACGATCGTCGGGCTGGACCACGCCGACGCCAGCCGCTATCCCGCCGAGTTCTCCGGTGGACAGAAGCAGCGGATTGGTATTGCTCGGGCGCTGGCGCTGCAGCCGAAGATTCTTGCGCTCGACGAGCCGGTGTCGGCGCTCGACGTGTCGATTCAGGCGGGCATCATCAACCTGCTGCTGGACCTGCAGGCGCAATTCGAGTTGTCCTATCTGTTTGTGTCGCACGATCTTTCGGTGGTCAAACACCTGGCCCACCGGGTGGCGGTGATGTACCGGGGAACGATCGTGGAGCAGGGCGACGGCGACCAGGTGTTCACCAACCCGCAGCACGAGTACACCCGGCGACTGCTGGCCGCCGTCCCGCGAGCGCATGCTGATGTCGCCGGCGCTTAGCATCGTCCGGGTGACGCGCCCGCCGATGGTTCGCAGGCTTGCGCCGCTGGCGCTGCTGGTTGTTTTGATTCTCAGCGGCTGCTCAAACGGGTATCAGGACCTCCCGCAGGCGCAGGCCGCGCAGGTCGGCACCACCAGCGACATCAACCCTCGGGACCCGGCGACACTGCGCGACGGCGGCAACCTGCGGCTGCCGCTGACATCATTTCCGGAGAACTTCAACGAATTGAACATCGACGGCAATACGGCCGACACCGGTTCGATTGTCTCGCCGACGCTGCCGGGGGCGTTTATCACCCGGGCCGATGGGACGCTGAAACTCAACACCGACTACTTCACAGCTGCCGAGTTGACCAGCACCAATCCACAGGTCGTCGTCTACACCATCAATCCGAAAGCGACGTGGAATGACGGCACCCCTATCACCTGGGAAGACCTCAAGGCGGAGGTCGACGCGTGCAGCGGCCGCGACAAGCGGTTTTTGATCGCCAGCAGAGCCGGATTCGACCGGGTGAAGTCGGTGACCAAGGGCGTTGACGAGCGCCAGGCCGTGGTCACCTTCGCCGAGCCGTACGCCGAGTGGCGCGCGATGTTTGCGGGCGGGATACAACCCCGCAGCATGACCGCGAACCCGGATGTCTTCAACAAGGGCCAACTCGACGCCCCCGGCCCGTCAGCCGGACCGTTCATCGTGTCCAAGATTGACCGGGGCGCGCAGCGGATTGTGCTGACTCGCAATCCCCGCTGGTGGGGCGCCAAGCCGCGGCTGGACTCCATCACGTTCCTCGTGCTCGACGCCGCCGCCGTCATCCCCGCCCTGCAAAACAACGCGATCGATGCTGCCGGCGTGGGCACGCTCGACGATATGGTCACCGCCCAGCGCACTCCCGGGATCGCGATCCGGCGCGCGCCAGCCCCCACCTGGTACCACTTCACCTTCAACGGCGCACCCGGATCCATATTGGCCGACGAGAGGCTGCGGTTGGCGATCTGCAGAGGCATTGACCGCCAGGCCATCGTCAGCGTCGTCCAGCATGGCCTGACCGACCATCCGGTGCCGCTGAACAACCACATCTACGTCGCCGGTCAGGTCGGCTACCAAGACAACAGCGCACCAGCCGCTTACAACCCCGACCAGGCCCGCAGGGACTTGGACGCGTTGGGCTGGAAGCTCAAGGGATCGGTGCGGGAGAAGGACGGCAAACAGCTGGTTGTTCGCGACGTGTTCTTCGATGCGCAATCGGCCCGCCAGATCGCCCTGGTCGCCCAGCAAAACCTGGCCCAGATCGGTGTCAAGTTGATGCTGGAACCTAAACCGGGTACCGGATTCTTCAGCCAGTATGTGGGCGTCGGCGACTTCGACATCGTTCAATTCGGTTGGGCGGGTAACGCTTTCCCGCTGTCCGCGCTGCCTCAGATATACACCTCGGACGGTGACAGCAACTTCGGCAAAATCGGCAACTCCACCATCGACGCCAAGATCGATCAGACGCTGTCCGAGCTGGACCAGGACAAGGCGCGCGCACTTGCCGACAAGGTCGACACGATGATCTGGCAGGAAGGCTTCAGCCTGCCGCTGTTCCAGTCGGCCGGCGACATCGCGGTACGAAGCGATCTGGCCAACTACGGCGCGCCCGGACTGGCCGACTTGGATTACACGGCAATCGGATTCATACGAAGCTGACCGGGACGATGCGGGCCGGCTTATGTTTCGTTCGATCGCACGTCGAGCCTGCAGTGACGGCGCCGAGCCTGCATCCACAGCGCCGGATCGCTGGCGAACTGGTCATGGCAGCAGGGTTGATGAGCTTGGTCAGTTCAGCGACGTCCCTAGCCGGCCACCCAGCGCCGAAAGCCCGACAGTACCGCCGGCAGCGCACCCTCGGCGGTGGCCGCCACATCGATCGCCTTCCACAGCAAGCGCACCGCGGGGCGTGCCGGGAGTGCGTCCAGCGTCGGTGCTTGAGCGGCAAGCGAGTCGAATTCCCCGCGCCACACCGCGCCGGCGATGGCCAGGGCGGCCGGCTCACGAAAGTCCAGCGCACTGTGCGCCATCGTCGGCAGCGCCAACAACATCGCATTCGGCAGCAGCGACGCGACGCGTTCGGCCACCGCCGGCGGTGTGACCAGATCGCGGCCACCGGAAACCACCACCGTGGGCCAACCGAATTTCGGCATCTCGGCCACCAGGTCATACGGCTCATCGTCGAATGGAGCTGTTTCAGTTCGCTTTTCGCGTTCCGCCACGGCAGGGTCGAGTGGTAGACCGTCGGGTTCGGCGGCGTAGTCGAGTTCACGGAGCGCGATTCGGCTCACCAGGTCTTCCTCGTAGCGGTACGGCAACTTGCGCGTGGTGTCGAATCGAGATATGAGCCGCCACAGCACGTTTCGGCCGTCGAGCAACAGGTCAAGTTGACGATCCAGCAGAGTGGCGCCGCCATAGCCGTAGATTGTCGCGACGACCTGAGTTGCCGATGCGGTCATCACTCCGGCGTCGACGAGTTTGCGGACCTTAGGTGCCAATGGCGCGGTTTCGGGACTGTCGCCCTTGAGTAATAGCCGACGAATTGCGCGACGCACGATCACGATGTCGTGCCGCGACAGCAGCGGCGAATCGAGGATCATCGCCCGCACCCGGCCCGGATGGCGCACGCCGACCCCGGCGGCGATATAGGTGCCGTACGAGGTGCCATAGATGACGGCCGAGTCCACGTGTGCGTCGTCGAGAACAGCGGCCACGTCGTCGACTACCTGATCGACGGTGAGAGCTTGTGGCGGTAGGTCGGCGCCGGCGTTGTCGTGACGCGACATTCCCACCCCGCGATGCTCGATCATGATGACGTCGAGGCCGGCGGCGACGGCCCGCCGTCGCAGCCCTTTGTACATCTGCACCGACGCCACCCCGGGGCCTCCCGGGATGATCACCAGCGGGTGGGCCGACCGGCGGCCGGTACGTATGTAGAACAGATCGAACTCGTCAGCGCTGCCTGGCGAGACCGGCCGTCGTACCCGCCGCACGCCGGGCAATCCCGCCAGCTTTTCGTGCGCCCGGCGCCGCTTCGCATTCATCGTCATCGGAGTCGGCCCATGGTCCCATTCTGCCGAGATCGCCGACGATCGGTCGCGGAGCGGCACGCCGAACGGGCGCTGTTCGTCCCTAAAGTCGGCCGCAGTCAGCCGCGGATCAGATCGGCGGCCTTCTCCCCGATCAGCACCGACGGCGCATGGGTGTGCCCACGGACGGTGCTGGGCATCACCGAGGCATCCGCCACTCGGAGTCCGAAGACCCCCCGGACCCGTAGCTGCGGATCCACCACGCTTGATTCGTCGCTGCCCATCCGGCAGGTGCCGAGTGGGTGATACAGCGTATGCGAGTTGGTGTTGAGCGCCAGCTCGAGAGTGGTCTCGTTCAGCTCGGTGCAGTCGTGCGGTCGGGCGATGGGGCCGAGCAGGTCCTTCAAGGCGGGAGCTTCAGCAATCCGGGCGCATATCCGCAGCCCTTCTATCATCGCGGCACGGTCGACGCCACCGGGGTCCGACAGGTAACGCGGTTCGATGACCGGCTTCGCCTGCGGGTCGGCCGACCGCAGGGTGATCTGGCCGCGACTTTCCGGTGCGACCAGGATTGGCCCGAACACCACCCCGTGCCCCGGCGGCTCAACCAGTAGGCCCTCGTCATAGAACGGCGCCGGAGCGAAGATCAGCTCGAGGTCAGGAAGGTCCAGCTCGGGTCGGCTGCGGACAAATCCGTATGCCTCGCCGACATTGGAGGTGAGCATGCCGCGGCGCCGCAGCAGGTACTTGAGCAACTCTTTGGGCTTTTGGGCGGCGGACAGAGTGTCGCCGTCGACGTCGAAGCCCAGCGGTGTGACCAGGTGGTCGAGCAGGTTCTGCCCCACCTCGGGCGAGTGGTAGACGGTGTCGATGCCGAGATCTGCGAGGTGGTCACGATCGCCGATACCGGACAGCATCAACAGCTGGGGGCTGTTGATGGCACCGCCGCAGAGCACCACCTCGCGTCGGGCATGAGCGACACATTGTTGGCCGCGCCGCTGGAATTCGACGCCGACCGCGCGGCTTCCGTCGAAGACCACGCGGGTAACGGTGGCCCCGGTGAGCACCGTGAGGTTCTTGCGCCGCATGGCGGGCTTCAAGTAGGCGTCGGCGACGCTGAATCGGGCGCCCCTGCGCTGGGTGACCACCGTTTCGCAAAAGCCCTCCGGGCGAGGTGAATTCGGTTGCGCCGGGGGGAATCCACACTCGCGGGTCGCGGCCAGCCAGGCCGCGGTCGAGGGACACGGGCTGCGTTGACGGGAGATCTGCAAGGGGCCGGTCACCCCGCTGTCGTCGCCGCTGACAAAGTGCCACGCGGCCGTGACGTTCTCGATGCGACGGAAGTATCCGAGCACGTCGGAGAAGGACCACTGCGGCCCGGCTTGCACCGCCCACTCGTCGTAGTCGGCCGCGAATCCGCGCACCCACATCATCGCGTTCATCGATGATGACCCGCCGAGTACCTTGCCTCGGGGCCAATAGATCTCGCGGCCGTCCAGCTCCTGCTGCGGTTCGGTCAGGTAATCCCAGTCGATCTCGCTGCGGAAGAGCTTGGAGAAGGCCGCCGGGATCGGAATGAATCGGTTCTTGTCCGACGGCCCCGCCTCGAGCGCAACCACCGCGGTGGCCGGATCGCTGCTGAGCCGATTCGCCACGACCGCCCCGGCTGAGCCGGTACCGACCACTAGGTAGTCGCACTGAATGTCCATGGTGCACTCCCGTTTCGGGGTGAGTGTAAGACGCTCGGGACTACCGACGGCGCTAAACGTTCAGATCGATGCGCTGTGCGCCCTTGACGCCGTCGTAGCGGTCGGGACTACACGTCAGCACGATCACCTGACCGTGCGCGCCCACGGTGTCGAATACCTCCCCCATCTTGGCCAGCCGGTCCGGATCGGTGAACCCCAGCGCGTCGTCGACGACTACCGGAACGGAGTCCTCCTTGGCGACCAGAGCGGCGCCGGCCAGCCGCGCCAGAATACCGAGTTGCTCTTTGGCCCCGCCGGATAGGGATTCGTAAGGCACCGTGACACCGGCCAGCGTTCGGCTACGGATACACAGACCACTGTCGACATCGACCTCGAACGTGGGCCCGAACACGGGGCGGCCGAGCCGCTGCAGTTCCGTGCGGTAGGGCTCGACGTAGCGCAGTCGGGTGGTGTCGCGGTGGCGTGCCATCACTGACCGCAGCAGCTCCGCCGCCCGGGCCCGCTGGCCGACCCGAGTGTGCTCGCTGGTGGCGTGTTCATGTTCTGTCTCCGCGGCGTCGAGCTTGCCTTGGCGTCCCTCGCTGCCGAACACGGAGAGTTCGATACTGATCTCGCGCAGCGTGTGAGCAGCGTCTTCGTAGCGATCGCGCAGCGACTCGGCCGCACGGGTGGCGTCGGCCAATTCGGCGGCCACCGCGCCCGGCGCCGCCGCGGCCAGTTCCTCGGCTAGCTCGGAGGCCCGTTGCTGTGCGGCGGTTGCTGCCCGCTGGCTCGAATCCGCCGACGCCGACAGATCCTCGTCGCTAACCGACGCACGCTCCTGGGCCAGCTGGTTGGTGGCTCTTTCGAGCTCGGCGCGTTGAGTTGCCACCTGGTCGAGCAAAACCGTTGCCCGGGTGGATGTCTCGACCAGTCGGGACGTGGCGGCCGCTGCGACACGACCACGGGTCTCGCATTCGGTGTCCGCGGCCACGCGAGCGGCTTCTGTCGCGTCGAGTTCGCTGCGGGCGGCGGCGATATCCGTCATGAGATCGGGTTCGGCCGGTTGACCGGCATGCAACTGCGCCAGCCGCGAGCGCAGTTGGTCGATGTCTTCATCGCCGCACAGGCCGGATAACGTCGCGCTCAATTGGTCGCGGCTGTTCAGCAGTTCGCGACGCCGCTGGTCGGCGCATCGTGCCGCGTTGAGGTCGGCGACATCAGCGGCGGCCAGCGCAGCCATCAGCTCTTGTTGTGCAGCAGCATGTTTGGCCTGGACATCGAGCGCGGTCGCGCCCGGGGTGATCCGTGCGGTCAGGACCCCGGGAACCTCGACCTCGGTTGGGCCGGTGGCGGTTGTCGACCAGGTTTGACCTGCCGACAACGTGACCTGTTGGTCGCCGACGGCGAGCTCGATGTCGGCGGCGGCGGTGAACTCCACCGCCGCCGAGATCAACGCCAGCTGGTCGCAGGTGCGATCGACTGCGGCCGCGGCGCTTTCGATGCGGTGCAGCAGCTCCTCGGTCACGACAACTGCGGAAAGCTCTTCGCAGACCTGGTCGCGGTCACGCTGGATCGCGTTGATCCTCGCCAGCCGGGCGCTCAACCGGTCGGCTTCCTCGCGGTCGGCGGACTGGTCCAGGGTGTGCCGAGCGGATTCGACGCGGCGTTGCAGTGCCGCCAGGGCCTGGGTAGCCTCCTCGACCGCCGCAGCGGAGGCATCGGTGTCGGCACGTGCCGTCGACTGCGCATCGGTGGCTTCTTGCGCTTCGACCTCGGCGGCGGCGACAGTTGCAGTGCGGGTTTGGATTTCGGTGAGCAACCGCAACCGTCCGCTGTGCGCCGCGGAGGCCGCGGCGCTGGTCGCGGCCGCGGCCTGGGCGACCAGCTTGGCTTCACGCGCTTGGCGGGTGAGTTCTGCGGTCTTGTCGGCGGCGACCTGCGCGACGGCCAACCGCGGGCGGGCCGCGAGCCGTAATTGCGACAGCTCGGCCACTTCCTCGGTGAAAACGGCATGGCGACGCACCCGGTCATCGACCTCGGCGACCGCCGCCGCGCATTCGACGACCGCAGTCTCGGCATCGGCCAGCCGAGAGATCGCGCCGGCCCACTCCCCGGTGGGGCGTCCGGTGGGGGTGAAGTAGCGCGCATACTCGGCGTCGATCCGCTCGATGAGCAACGGCTCGTTGCCAGACAGCGCCGCGTCGGTGTCGGATTGCGCGGCCGCCACATCGAGTGCACGCGACAGCGCGTCACAACCGGATAGATCCACCGCAGCGGTCGACGCGACCTGAAGTACCCGCTGGGCGTGCCACAAGTCGTTGTCTACTGTCTCGGCGAGCATCGCCCGGACGCGTTCGTGGGCCTCGTCGCCAGTGAGCTGTTCGCGACGTGGCTCCAGTACCGTCAACTCCGTTTCGCACTTCTTGTGAAATCGCTTGCGGTAGATGAAACGATAAGTACCGCAGCTGATTTCGGCAGTGACCTCGGCGCCGACGTCGCTGTTGGTCGGCTTGACTTGCTTGACTTCTTTCTTCGTCGAGCGGTCCCTGGATTCCAGCAGCAGGTCCAACGCTTCAATCATCGATGACTTGCCGATCTCGTTGGCGCCGCAAACCACAACCACGCCGTGGTCAGGAAATTCGATCTCCCGGCGTGCGATGCCGCGGTAATTCCTCAGGACCATCCGATGCAGCTTCATGCGGCACCCCTATCGGCGAGCCGCAGCAAGAGCGCCAGCGCCGCCTGCGCGTCGACTGCTGATTCGGCGTCGCCCTCGCGCGCCGTGGCCACCAGCTCCTCGACGGCCGCCGCGGCAAACCCCCCGATGCCGAGATCGGTGAACTCGCCGTCCGCGGGTATCACGGCCAGATCTGTGTGGCGTTCCCAAAGGCCCAGCCAAGCGAACAGCCGTGCGTATCTGTCCAGGCAGGCATCCAGCGCGGCACGGTCGGTGACCGTCAACGAACCCGTCAGTGCCAGCCGCACCACGGTTCGGTCCTTCTCGGTCATCAGATCCAGGTTCATGTCGAGGTCAGCGACGTCGCGGCTGGTGTCGACCTGACGGTGCAATGTCACGAACCGCCAGTGGCCCACATCCCGGGCCGTGACGGATACCGCGCCTCGCGGGTCGCTTCCGTCGATCTCGACGACCAGGACATGACCCGGGTTGGACTCGACGTCATCGAAGTTGGTGACCTCCGGCGAGCCCGAGTACCACACCCGGCCGCTATTACCGACCGCGGTGAGCGAATGCTTATCCCCCAGTGCCACATAGTGCACCGCGCCGCGGGCCAGCGCGTCGTCAAGCCCCGCGAGCCGAATCAGCGAGGGCTTGTCTCGATCGGGGTCCAGCACGTCGACGCCGCCATGGGCGACGAGCACCCGCGTCACCGAGGCCGGGGACAGGTCCTCGAGGACTTCGGCGACCAGGTCGGTGGTCGGGGCCTTGGACCGCCACGGCGCGGCTACGATCTCCAGGCCGGGCCGAACCTGATGGATGCCGGCCCGATCGAGCACCACGACGTTGTCGGGGCGTTCGGCGGTGAACAGTGCACTGGTGTACACCGATGACGCGTCCAGCGGATCGTGGTTGCCCGGCAGCAGGTAGACCGGAATACCGATGGCGCGCATGGCTTCCAAGGACTGGCCGATCACCTGCGGGGCGAGCTGATTGTGTTCGAAGACGTCGCCGCACACCACGACGAACTCGGCACCCACCTCGGCTGCCAGCGCGCCCAGACCAGCCACGGCGTCACGGCGGGCCGCCGAGTACCGCGGCTGGGCGTCGCCGGCAAGGAAGTGCCGGGTCATGCCCAGCTGCCAGTCGGCGGTGTGCAGGAATCGCATCCCAGGGACCCCCTTCCGAAATTGCGTGGCTATCAAGGCACCGCGAGTCTAGGTCTGGACACCGACAACTCGGGGGACGCGCACCGGCATGCCTGAAAAGCCCGTGTGTTTTGATACTCAGCAGACGACTGTCAGCCCGCATGTGGTGATCGCGATGTACCAGGAGTTTCGCCCCGATCGACGGCTTGCGCCGTGGGTGGAATGCGGCTGGACGCGATCCGGCTCGGCGATTCGGTGTCTCCGGGTGATGCCGGACGGCTGTGTTGACCTGTTCGTCAGTTCGCGGGGCGACGTCATGATCGCGGGGCCCGCCACCACTTTCTATGACCTGCGCCCGGATCAAGGATGCGTGCTCGCCGGTCTTCGATTGCGGACGGGCACGGCTACCGCCGTCCTCGGGCGGCCGGTCAGCGAGTTCACCGACCAACAGGTCCTCCTCGATTCGGTCCTCGGTGTCCGCGACTTCCTCATGGCCGAGAAGGTGCTTGCCGCAACGACTCCCAGTCAGCGCGTGGCGGCCCTGCAGAACGTGTTGACCGGCTATCTCGCCGACACCGACCCGTTGATCGATACCACGGTCACCCGAGCGATAGGGATGATGCGGCGGCACCCAGACCGGCTGGTGTCCAGCCTCGCCGTCGCCGTCGATCTCAGCCAACGACAGCTGCGCCGCCGGTTTGAGACCGCCGTCGGCTACGGCCCCAAGCGGTTTGGCCGGATCCTTCGATTCCAGCGTCTGCTCGATTTGATCCATACCCGCGGTGCCCGAACTCGATGGGCGGAGTTGGCGGTCGAGGCCCACTACGCCGACCAGCCGCACATGATCAACGAGTGCCTGGCACTGGCAGGGATGTCGCCCATCGCGCTTCCCGGGGGCGTGTCCGTTTCGTCCAATACGGCCGCGGGTGATACGTCTTAGCCTTTGCCGGATGACGGACCCGAAAGCCATTGCGCTCGAGTCTTTCCGGCTGATCGAGACCGGCGAGGCTGAGCTGGCTCAACGAATCATCGCACCTGGCTATGTGAATGCCGAAGCCGACGACGACCCCGACGATGTCGATCGCCAGCTTCCCGGCCCCGCAGGATTCCTGGCCACCAGCCAATGGCTGCGCGACGCATTCTCCGATCTGCGTTTCGAGCTGCATGAGACGGTGGCCGAGGAGGGGGTGGTGATGGCCGCGGCCACGATGACCGGCGAACATACCGGAACGTTCAACGGCATCGAACCCACCGGCAAGCGGATCAGCCACAGGCAGGTGCATATCTTCACGGTCGCTGGTGGCCGGATCACCCATCACCGCGCCGTCCGTGACGACCTGGGCTTGCTGCTGCAACTCGGCTGGCGCCCCGGCGGCGGGTGACGTTGATCCCTGTTCACTGAATTCTCCTGTGTCACTGTGGTTTCAGCAGTCTCTGGGTCGGGTTTTTTGTCGGTGGGCCGGGCTAGTTTGGCGGTATGACTTCCGGTGCGGTTGTTGACCGAGACGCGATCACGGCAGCTTTCGATGCCCTGGACGCCGCGGTCGATGGGGCACTCGGGCTGGACTTCGAGGCCTTGACCACCCGAGAGCGGCTGGCGTTGTTGGAGCGCTGTGAGCGAGTGCGCCGACGCTTACAGAAATGCCAATTTTCATGCAGAAATGATTGTCATGAGCCGCCACCTGCGCACCTGGAACATCCCCGAATGCCGCCAGGTAGGCGTGGGTACCGACAGCGGGGTTGTAACAGCCATGGCAATGCCCGGATGGCATGGTCATCTCGGGTTGCAGCGGAGCGAGCAGTTGGTCCTTCTGGTAGATCAGACCGGCGCGATTGACGTCCGCCATCTGGTCGGCAATTGACGCGATCGCGGCAGGCTGGCTATTTGGACGGCCGTTGAAGTCCCAGATGGTCTCGCAACGTGCTCCCGGTGTACTCGGTGCGAAATCGTCCCCGGCATTGCAGAATGGGCACGACATGGTCGACAAACGCCGTTAGCTCGTCGGGCAGTGTCGATCCCATGATGGTGAATCCGTCGACGGCGCCGGCGTCTTGCCAGGCGATTACGTGATCGGCGAGTTGCTCGGGTGTTCCGATGAAGTGAGTCTGTCCCGCGCCTCCGCTCACCCGTTGGGCGACCTCACGCAACGGAGCGTCCGGCTGTGCCCGCGCGGCCGCGAAGAGTTGGTCTGCCCGAGTCGACGGTGATTGCTCAGCCCAGAGATGGGTGGGCAGCGGAACGTCCGGGTCGTAGGCGTCGGGGTCGAGCCCGGCTGTGTAAAGGGCGTTTTGCCAGCGGAATTCAGGACTGGCCAGTTCTTCCAGCTGTCGCGCCCGAGAGTGCGCTTCGGCCTCGGTGCCGCCCAAGGTCATCATCAACGCCGGCAGGACCAGTAACTGCTCGGGGTCACGGCCTGAGGCGGCGGCCTGGGCGTGGAGGTCAGCCCGGAAGGAAACCGCCGATTCTAGCGAGGGTGGCCCGGAGAAGGCCATCTCGGCGTATCGCGCGGCGAGCCCGACGCCTGCCCCAGATTGTCCTGCTAGGACCAGCACCGGGTGGCCTTGCGGGGAGCGGGGAAATGGTTGGACTCCTTCCACGTCGTAGTACTGGCCGTGGAAGTGAGGTGCGTGCAGCTTGCTGCGGTCTGCCCACACCCCACGTTCGCGGTCACCGATGACGGCGTCGTCGTCCCAGCTGTCCCACACCCGCATCACGACCTCGACGAATTCGTGTGCGCGCGCGTAACGGTCGGCGTGGTCGGGATGGATGGGTTCACCGAAATTGGCTGCGGCCAGTGGGGTGACGGTGGTGACGATGTTCCAGCCGGCGCGCCCGCAGCTGAGGTGATCCAGTGTTG
>Ga0210393_10003326_pt1 | contig 12938 bp, 5 predicted proteins | sample IncBWC27OmetaG_FD_160068 | JGI IMG/M metagenome (GOLD analysis project Ga0210393, IMG submission 160068) | Forest soil microbial communities from Barre Woods Harvard Forest LTER site, Petersham, Massachusetts, United States - Inc-BW-C-27-O ... | reverse complement strand
CTATTACGATGGAAAATATCAGGGCGCCGACAAGTGCAAAAGCGACTGTCCAGGCCATCGGCTGAAAGAGCCGGCCCTCAACGGCTTGTAAGGTAAAGATCGGTAGATAAGCCGTGATGATAATTCCGATCGCATAAAAAACCGGGCGCTGTACCTCGTGGGCCGCCTCGCGGATCTGCTCGGCTGGTATCACGGAGTCCCTGCGTTGGTGGCTGAGGTGGCGGACGATATTCTCCACCATGACGACAGCCCCGTCGACGACCATGCCGAAGTCAAGAGCACCCAGCGAAAGCAGGTTCGCCGGGATATGGCGGAGGTCGAGGCAGATGGAAGCAAAGAGGAGCGAAAACGGTATGGTGAGCGAGACGATGAGAGCGCCACGAACGTTCCCTAGAAAAACGAAGAGAACAATGATGACAAGGATGATGCCCTCGGTGAGGTTATGCAACACCGTGTGGGTGGTGTAGCTCAGCAGATCGCTGCGGTCGAGAAATGGTACGATCTTTACGCCCGGCGGGAGAACGCCATTGTTGAGCTGATCGACCTTCTGGCGAATGCCTTTCAAGGCAAACTGAGAGTCTTGCCCCTTTTGCAGAAGGACGATGCCTTCCACGACGTCATCGTTATCGATGATCTTGCCGTCCTCGCGATGGATGGCCCGAGAATCACCGCTTTTGCTCTGATGATCAATGCAGGGGTCAGTGGCGCTCCAGGAACTCACCGGATCGGACTCCGGCAGCGCACCAAACCGGCAGGCCTTACCTATCTGACCAAGCCGAATCTTTGGGCCCTGCACGACGGTGGCGATTTCTTTTACACGAAGAGCTGTACCCGATTGGGTCTTGATGACCGTGTCCTCAATGTCCCTGACGTTGCTATAAAGACCGACCGCGCGCACATTGATCTGCTGCTGCCCCTGCTCGATAAAGCTGCCGCCAGCGTTGGTGTTGTTGTTGGCAATCTGCTGCTCAATCTGACCAATGCTCAGTCCATAGGAGACGAGTTTATCGGGGTCGACTCGAACCTGATACTCGCGCGTAATACCACCGAAGCTAGAAACGTCCACGACACCGGGCACAGATTTGAACTGTTTTTCCAGTGTCCAGTCCTCGATCGACTTGAGATCCATGTTGTCGTAAGCCGGATTGGTGGAGCGCAAGGTGTACCAGTAGATCTGACCGACGGGGCTCCAATCGGTACCCATCTGGGGCTGCAGGCCGGCTGGCAGTGTGACCTGGGAAAGCCGTTCCAGCACCTTCTCGCGATTCCAATCATTCACCGAATCATCGTCGAAGATCATAGTGAGGCTAGACAGACCCGCCAGCGAGGTAGACCGCAGATGCGTCATATGTGGAATGCCCGCCATCTGAATCTCAAGCGGTATAGTGACCTGCTGCTCCACTTCTTCGGCCGCTCGACCGGGCCACTGCGTAATGACCTGGACGTAGTTATTGGCAACGTCAGGGTAAGCCTCTACCGGCAGGTCATGGAATGAGACTATGCCCCAGGCGAAGAGCATGATCGCCAGACCAAGAACCATCCAGCGATTATTCAGCGCAAAATCGACCAAACCGCGAATCATTGCTGCTCCATCACATCCCGCACGCTGGATTTGATCTTCTGCACATTGCTGGGGCAACATGTCCGGCAGCCGAACGTATGACCCCGCACGCAGTCGGCTGCAATTCCATGCGACTGCATTAAGCCGAAGTCTAGATCGGCGCAAGTCACAGCTGCTCCTATCTTTCGGCTAACTCCGCCAATTCTTTTGGCTATCCAGTTGCGTTTTGATAGATGGAATCAGCACAATTGATGATGTATAGGACGTGCGCTGTGCACCGACGAACACCTCAAGGGAACGACATGAATCTTGCCTAAAGTTTGTCCGTCATGAAGTACACTTCATCTCTCATGTTCGAGCACGGTAAAGCTGCGAAAGTCTATGGCCTCACGCCTATTTCGAAATAGCACCAGATCGCTTCTTCTGCGCGCCAGTTTTCTAATTTTCCTAATAGCACTCGCAGACTGGCTGATCGACGCAGCTATTCCTCTTGGTTTTTTATATCTATTGCCAATGCAGGTCTTTGGCCGTGTGCTGAATCGTTGGCAAATTTGTATTGCGGCAGCCGTGTGCACGTTTCTTACAGAGGCATTTAATAGCCTGAAATGGACCGCTGCGGTTGGCCTGCCGCGCGATATTCTTACTTTCTCCGCTTTTTCTGGAATTGGCCTCTTCGTCTACGGAGTAGGGCGCAGCCGGCGAGCTTCCAGCGAGCACCTGCGAGAATTACAAAGCGAGATCACAGCGCGACAGGACGCCGAGGAGCAGCTCAAGGTTTTGATCGAAAGTAACCCCGCCGCGATCTTTACCGTTGACGCGGATGGGAGTTTCTCGATCGCCAATGATGCGGCGCACAGACTCTTCGGCGTGAGGCCTGGTCGACTTCAGGGAACATCGGTCCATCTATATCTCCCCTCTCTCCTCAATCTGCCGACAACTCAACACGCGTTTCGAACAGTGATGCAGTGCCAGGGCACGCGGCAAAATGGCGAGATATTCCTGGCCGATGTGTGGTTCTCGACCTACCAGACGAGTGTCGGTACCCGCTTGGCAGCGATGGTCGTTGACGCCTCCGAAGGCCTCCGGACATACGAAGAGTCCAGCCTCCATCAGTTGCTTTCGGGCTCCCGCATTCTGGTCGCCGCAGTCTCTCATGAGATACGCAATGTCTGTGCGGCGATCGCAGTAGTTCATCAGAATCTGGAGCGCAGTCCGTCCCAAGGGAACGGTAATGACTTGGCGGCCCTTGGCACGTTGATTCAGTCTTTGGAGAAGATAGCTTCCAAAGATGTTCCCAACGACTCCGGCCACGCTGCTAACGTTGACTTACACTCCCTATTGGGCGAATTGCGTATTGTCATAGAGCCTTCTCTGGAAGACCTTGGTATAACACTTACGATCACGGAAGAGGCCAACCTCCCCGAGGTTTTCGCTGACAGGCCCAGTTTGATGCAGGTGTTTTTAAATCTAGTAAAAAACAGCGAACGAGCAATGGCCTCACAACCGCGCAAAGAGCTTTCCATCGTCGCCAAAGCAGTAGAGCAAAAGGTATTTGTGCATATCCTAGATACTGGGCTTGGCGTGACAAATCCAAACGAGCTGTTCAAACCGTTTCAACAGCAAGCAGAAGCCACTGGCCTCGGATTGTATTTATCCCGCGCATTTGTGCGTTCTTTCCAGGGAGATTTGCGCTATGAAACCAGCCCTATTGGAGCAAGTTTCGTCATCGAGCTACAACATGGAAAGAAGAGGGCCATCACTGATGGACAGACGAGTTCGCATTCTGATAGTCGATGACCATACACTTTTTCGCGAGGGCTTGAGCAGACTTCTACAAGCCGACGCTAATTTCGTAGTGGCTGGCATATGTGCTTCCGTGCGAGAGGCACTCATTGCAACCCAAAGAGGACCTATCGATGTCGTTCTGCTTGATTATGATTTAAATGAAGAGATTGGTGTCCGCTTTTTAGCAGAAAGCAAAAAGCGCAACTTTACGGGCCGAGTGTTGATGGTCACAAGTGGGATGAGCGATACGGTAATCCTGCGCGCGATCGACGAAGGCGCTGCGGGTATTTTCCTAAAGAACAGCCCACTCACAGAATTGATTCAGGCAATTGGCCGCGTGACACGAGGAGAGGTCTGGATAGATCCAGGCGTGGCGAAGGCGCTTATTACCATGGCCCATCAGCCCAACGAAGCCAACATGCGGGACATTCTGAGCGACCGGGAGCAAGAGGTGCTACGCGGCGTATTTGAGGGCTTGAGCAATAAAGAAATTGGCCAAAGACTCAAAATTTCGGAGGGATCAGTCAAGGCAACACTCCAACAGTTGTTTGCCCGAACTGGAGTACGAACAAGAAGCCAGCTGGTTCGAATTGCCGTTGAGAAGCACGCGACCGACTGGCTAGGGCCAAAGTAAGGTTTGATGTCTAGAAAATCGAAACTCAGTCGCTGAAAGTCAGCCACCTGACCGAAGTTCCCGTGAAACGGCGTTATGGGAAACTTCACCGAACTTGGCGAAAACCAGACTTCACGGGCGCAAGCGGATAGTGTGGCTGAAGGGGTTCGGTGAGTGAATTTTGGTGGGCCCTTCAACTGGCCAAGAGCATTCGTAGCAATATATCCGCCCATGTTGACTGCGTGTCGATTACTTCGTCGGCGCCGGTGAAGTTCCATTCAGCGTTATAGCTCCACTGACCGTCTTCGGATCGATGGTGATCTCCTTCAACTTCGCCTCAACATCGGACGAGACATCCTCCTGGACGCGGCCGCCGAGATACTTGGCCATGAACTTCTCCATCGCCGTGACCATCGCCAGATTGTTAATAGGTCTGGCGAAGCCGTGGCCTTCGTCGGGAGCAACGAGGTACTCGACCGGTTTTCCATTATCGCGCACTGCCGCCACGATCTGGTTGCTTTCGCGGACATTCACGCGTGGATCGTTCTTGCCCTGCACCACCATCAGCGGTGTCACAATTGCCTTCGCCTGGGTTAGCGGAGACTCGGCAATCAGCAATGCCTTACCATCAGGCGTCGTCGGATCGGCCATGCGCGTGTACATCTGCTTGCGCTCTGACTCCCAGTACGGCGGAATCGCGTCGAGCAGCGTGATGAGGTTCGACGGAGCAGCATAGGCCACAGCCGCCGCGTAGACATCCGGAGTAAAAGCCACGCCGGCCAGCGTTGCGTAACCGCCATAAGACCCGCCAAAGATGCCAACGCGCTTCGGGTCCACCGTACCGTCGGCGACCAGTGCCTTCACCCCCCAGGTCAGATCGTCCTGCATCTTGCGGCCCCACTCGCCGTTGCCAGCGTTTAGGAACTTCTTACCATAACCCGTAGATGCGCGGAAGTTTGGCTGCAATACCGCGTAGCCGCGATTGGACAGAAACTGAGCAAAGGTGTCATAACCGAACGCATCGCGCCCCCATGGGCCGCCATGCGGCAGGACGATCAGTGGCAGGCTTTTTGTCGGCAGTCCCTTCGGCAACGTCAGATAAGCTGGGATATCAAGACCGTCGGACGACTTGAAATGGTAGGGCCTGCGTTCTGAAAGCGACGTGCGCGGGAGTTCCTCGCGGATGCGGTATTGCAGGACAAGCGTCTTCGCCTTGCGGTTCCAAACATAGGTTTCGCCTGGTTCAGTGTCGTTGTGCGCGATTACGATCCAGATGTTCTCGTCCTTTGACCGCGCACCAAATGCGATCTCCTTGTCCGGCAGCTTTGTTTGCAGCCAGTGGTACTCCTTCTCGAACGCCTTGTCCTTGAAATATAACCGGACGCGGTCGTCCTCATACTGCGTGAAGAGCATGCGGTAGTCGACCTCGGATCTCTGCACCCTACCCAGGTCGACCCGCTTCTCCGGGTCACTCTCGACCTTGATCGTCGCGCCAGTGGTGGGGTCAAGCAGATCCAGTTCGGTCAGGTCCAATGATCCCTTGTTCGTGATCAGGTAGACCTGTTTGTTAGCTGCGTCGAAGCCTGCCACCCTGCAACCTTCCAGGACTGTACAGTTGTAGATCTGCTTGAAGCCGTCTGAATCGACACGTAGGATCTCCGTGTCGCCCGCCTGGCTCGTGCGGACCGCCAGCCGCAGGTCGCCATCGTTGTCGAACTCCCATCCGGAGATCTTCTCCGTGTTCTTGCGGATCAACGTTTTCTCGCCCGTTGACAAATGCAATTCATAGAGATCGTGCCAGCGCGGATCGCGGTCGTTCAGGCCGATGTAAAGAATGTCCGGCTTCGATTTGGGCACGGCGAATATCAGGGTCCGCACGCCCTTCAGGTCTGTCAGAGAGCGCGTTGGCGGCACGCCTGTCTTTGGATCTGCCGCGAGTGTCGGATCGATAGCATAGACATTGAAGTTCTCATCACCGCCTACATCTTGCACGTACAGAATGTACTTGGAGTCCCGGGTCCAGAAATAGCCCGGAATAGGCCGCGTAGGTTCAGCACTTACCGGGCGCGCCGCACTGAACGGATCAGTCGCTTTCTTGACCCAGATATTTCGCGCGCCCTTATAGGGCTTAAGAAAGGATAGATACTGCCCGTCTGGCGAGATCTGTGCGCCAGCAATCTGTACTTCGCCAAAGAAGAGCTGACGGTCGATGATCGGTGGCTGCTGCGCACAAACAGCAATCGGTATGGCAAGGCTGACCAGCACAAGAGCGGGGAAAAAAACCTTCTTCATGAGCAGCTCCGGAAGAGGGATAGACCCCTTTTGACGATACTCCTGCGCAAATGTCAACGGAACAGAATTTCGGGTAGCGGCCAGTTTGAAGCCGACTCGGGCAATTTGTCGAAAGCTGACTTTGCAGGAAAGCAGGATAGTTTCCGTGTAGCACCGGAACTCAAAGTCTCTTATTTCTGCGCGTGAACACTTCGACGAGTGCATCGGAGACCGCTACAGATTGAACTTGCCGAAAAGCCGACTTTGCGGGCACTACGGGATTACTTCGGGTTGGCCAGTCACTCGACCACAAGTGGCGGCACGCGCTACGAAACACAGTATCGGGGTAACTCCTGCTAGCTGTTTAGCTTTGCCGCAACAGCGACATGCACCCCTTCAGCAATATAAGCAGAAGCTGAATGCGGCGATTGCCAGCGCTTTCGAGAATGCAGAAGACAGGCAGCAAGCTTCTACCGAAGACAGGCAGGGATTAGGTCATCCACGGATACTCAGGGTAGTGAGGCTTTACTGCGCACGGTTGCGTATCTCGCGACGTGTATAGAGGTATTGGATGAGCGTGGCAGCGAGTGCGGTCCAGCCCGTCTGATGCGAGGCGCCCAAGCCGCGACCCGTGTCGCCATCAAAGTACTCGCTGAAAAGGATCAGGTCTTTCCAGTTGGGATCGGTCGCGTAACGTTCTTCACTGCCGTGACTGGGCCGGCGGCCATCCTTGCCCGGAAGGAAGAGATTCACCAACCGTCGTGCAATGTCCTCAGCAATTTCGACAAGGGTGTGCTGCCGGCCGCTGCCTGTTGGGTATTCAAGCTTGTAGTCGTCACCGTAGACCAGTGAGTACCGTTCCAAAGCGTTGATCAAGAGCATGTTCATTGGAAACCAAACGGGCCCGCGCCAGTTGCTGTTGCCGCCGAACATACCGCTGTCTCCTTCTGCCGGTGTGTAACGAACGCTGAGGTGTTGTCCGCGAAGTTCTGCTTCGAAGGGATTGTTATGATGATGCCGTGATAGTGCGCGTACGCCATGCGTGGAAAGAAACTCCGACTCATCGAGGACTCGTTGCAGAATACGTTGGAACCGCTCGCGCGGCGCGATAGCAATCCATTGCGAGCCATTGATTTCATCGTTGGAAACCTCAGCCGTACTGACGTACTCCGATAGTTGTTCCTTGTACCGCAAAAACCAATCCGCCCGCTTATCGAAATCCTTCAAGCCCTCCACGGTGCTGCGCTTCATAATGCACACAGCAAAGAGCGGGGCGATACCAACCATAGATCGCACTTTCAGCGACATGCTGCGCCCGTCGTCGTGCTCCAACTGATCGAAATAAAATCCCTCTTCTTCGTCCCACAACCCCGTTCCTCCAACTGAGTTGATGGCGTCGATGACAGCGATGTAATGCTCGAAGAATTTGCTGGCTATGTCCTCGTAGGCCTTTGAGCGATGATGCGCGAGCTCGAGTGCGATCTGCAGCATGACGGAGCAGTACAGTCCCATCCACGCTGTGCCGTCAGCCTGGTGCAGATGTACCCCGTCCGGCAGAGTTACGGAACGATCGAATACTCCGATATTGTCGAGCCCCAGGAAGCCGCCGCCGAAGAGGTTGCGTCCCTTCTCATCGTTCCTGTTCACCCACCAGGTGAAGTTCAGCATAAGCTTCTGAAAAGCGCGTTCCAAAAAGTCGAGGTCGCCTACGCCGTTCTCGTCCACTCCGAGGCGATACACATGCCACACCGCCCATCCATGCACGGGCGGATTGACGTCACCGAAGGAAAACTCATACGCGGGCATCTGCCCGTTCGGGTGCATGTACCACTCGCGCAGCAGGAGAAGAAGCTGATTCTTCGCAAACTCCGGATCGATCCTTGCCATGGGGATCATGTGGAACGCCGTGTCCCACGCAGCAAACCACGGGTATTCCCACTTATCGGGCATCGAAAGGACGTCACGACAGAACAGATGCCGCCACTCTTCCGACTTTCCCATCCGCTCGGCCGGAGGTGAAATCTGTGTGGGGTCGCCGGTCATCCATTGCTCTGCAATGAAATAGTAAAACTGCTTGCACCAGAGCAGACCGGCAAAGGCTTGACGTGATACGTTGCACTCCTCTGGCGTAGCCTCTTGCGGAATATGCTTTGCGTAGAAGTCATCTGCCTCAGACTTTCGGCTTGCGAATATCTGTTCCGCATGTGCCACGTCAATCGCCGCTGGTTCGATGTCCGATGAGTTCTCGGATTTGTTGCGAGGTAAAGTCTCGTTGTCGACCCGTACAAGACGCAGGTAAAGCGTCTGGCTGGCGCCAGGCTGCAGCGTAAAGCGGTATAAAAGTGCGCACTTCGTGCCGCTGGTTTCTTTCACCGCTTTCTGCTCGCCATGGATGAGATAGCGATCGAAGGCGTCTTTGCTGAAATGGTCGGGGCCTTTGTAGGTTGGGTCCAGACGGTACATGTTGCTGTCGTTTTCGGTGAAGAGAAGACGCTCCGGCAACAACTCATTCCCATCTAGCGGCTCGAAACGATAAGCGCCCAGAATCTTATGTTCCGCTCGTACACGGAACGGGCCGGTCTGTGAGATATTGGGCTTTGTCTTTCCTGTTGCCTCCAAATTCTTCCATGACCAGTTATTGCGTAACGTTAGCTGCGGCAGTATTGTGAGCGGCGCCGCATCTGGACCACGATTATGCGCTGCGATTCGGATCAGCGTATCTTCCTCGTTGAATTTCGCGTACTCAATGAAGACGTCGAAGTAGCGGTTGTCGTCGAAGATGCCGGTATCCAGCAGTTCATACTCCGGCTGGTCATAGCCTCGCCGCTTATTCTCCTGGCGAAGCTGATCATAAGGAAAAGCGTTCTGCGGGTACTTATACAGCGCCTTACAGTAGCTATGTGTTGGAAGAGCGTCCAGATAGTAGAACTGCTCTTTGACGTCTTCGCCGTGATTGCCTTCGGGGTTGCCGAGACCAAAGAGCCGCTCCTTTAATGTGCGGTCTTGCCCATTCCAGAGAACCGTGCTGAAGCACAGACGGCACTGGCGGTCCGTCCATCCGAGCAAGCCGTCTTCACCCCAACGGTAGGCGCGGTACTGCCCCATCTCATACGGGAACGAATTCCACACATCACCGTTGTACGAGTAATCCTCTCGAACGGTGCCCCATTGGCGCTCCGGAAGATAGGTGCCCCATCGCTGCCAGTTCTTGGTTCGAGCCTTGTTTTCGAGAAGGCGCTGGCCCTCTACGGTGTTCGGGACTGTGTCGCGGATAATCCACCTCGGATAAGGATGTGTTGTCGATTGGATACGCGACCCACCCTAGAGTTTAGCGGGGCTTCGTGTTGCTGCAAAGATATTGTTTGTCTGGACGTGGAAGCAGACTCGGCGATTCCAGCTATAAACTAAGTCACTATATACACATCTGCCGATTTCCCTGCGCTCATCCAAGCAGATCGGATCGGATTCTAGCTGTCTAGTTTCATCGCCACTGACTTCCAGTGGGGAACTTTCCACTTGGACGAAGAGTCGGCATCTCGGACAAGTGCTCAGGTAGCTGGCGAAAAACGGGGTTTCGGAAACTACGGAGAATCGCAAATAGATGGCTCATCGAGTCAGATCAGTAATGATAAGTGAGCTTAACGGAAGCGATTCCCTTCTCTCTCCCTCTTCGGCTGCGTCGCGTGTGCAGTCCCGTTGAGAGATTGTAGGCCTGTCTTAATTTATTCGGCTCCTGCGAAAGCGCTTGACCAGATTCCGCTTTTTCATACGATGACGTAATTGCGAGCCTCTGCAAGAGGGTTGCTACTACCCTCTTTATAGGAGGGTAATCAGTGAGCCAACGTCATCAGACGGGGCATCTGCGCCGCGCACGACGGAAATCGGGACCACATGTATGGGAGTCTCTCTGGCGGGAGACGGACGAGAGGGGAAGACGAGTCCATCGCACGGCTATCGTCGGAACGGTCGACCAATACCCAACGGAAGAATTCGCTTGGACAGCCGCAAATGGTTTGAGAGTGTATCTGAACGGCAGTCGAAATCACTATTCGGCTAAACCCATTCCCATTCGGGACTTGATCGATCATTACGTGCATACCGATCTCTCCGCGGACACTGGCTGGCACTCTCACGCGACAAGGACGATCTACCTCTATTTTCTAGTTTCTAGATAGGTGGATTCGACCTGACTGGGGCGAGATAGCTCTCCATTCGGTTCGGATCGTGGCCGTGGAACACTGGCTCAGAGGGCTGCGACGAGCAGATGGCGGCCCCTTGGCAGATGCAACGAAGGGGAAGATCCGCAACATCTTCAGTGTGCTCTTCAATCATGCCATCCGCTGCGAATGGTTAGAACAAGGCCGCAATCCCATCACGTTCGTTCGTCAGAGCGCGAGACGGAAGAAAATACCTGTGGTTCTAGAACCGGAAGAGTTGCAAGCCCTCCTCGCGTAGTTGGAACCTTGTTTTCGCCTGATGGTCGAGCTTGCAGTTACGATGGGGCTTCTGCGGAGTGAGCTTTTCGCTCTTCGGTGGAGCGACGTCAACTTCTCCGGTTTAGAAGTCTTGATTCGACGCTCCATCTACCTCGGCAAGATCGGTGACTGCAAAACGGAGACATCTCGGAGGCCGCTTCCGCTGGATGAACGTGTGGCCGCCGACCTTTGGCTTTGGAAAGAAACGAGCAAGCGCTGCAGTCCTGAGGATTGGATCTTTGCCAGTCCTCATAGAAATGGAGCCGATCCGTATTGGCCCGGGACGGTTCCTTGCAAAGGTTATCCAACCGGCCGTATTACGGGCCGGCATCTACAAAAAGGTGGGATGGCATACGCATCTCTTGCTAAATGAATAATTTCGCCTAAGATTGGCGTGATTTGGCGTGGCGGTTTTTCAGCGTTCTCTTCGTAAGTTATTGATTTTATGGTGGGCACAGCAGGATTCGAACCTACGACTTCCACCGTGTGAATCGCCTAACTGAATGTAGAAACAGGGACTTAGCCGCCAAATAAGACCCTAAAAACCGCCTAAGACGGGTATTTTGTGCCCTTTCTGTGCCCTCGCAGTCGAGTTTTGTGCCCTCGGGGATTAGAACCTATGCCGTGGCGCTAACCCACTGTTGAATGACAGCTTAGACCATAGACAGCGCATTTTTGTGCCCTTCAGGTTAGAACCCGATCTTGGTGGAAGCCATCGGTACTAAGCGGCGATATTCGGACATCGGTTGTCCAATTTTGGTCTTTGCAAGGGTTTTTGTGCCCTCAAACGAACGGGCTTTGTGCCCTTTGGTGCCCTCGCAAACGTGTTTTGCGCCGGATTCGATTGAAAGTATTTGCTGATTGAGGAGAGTGCGCCAACCTGAAAAAGGCCGTCGGCTGTCGGTTCACAGGCCTTGGGTAAGGGTTGGAGTAGCTTTGTTTTCAACGGAGTAAAGAGGAGCGCCAGGCGTGTTTGGAGTCCCTGGGGCCCACAATTCGGTGAAGAATTTGGTGAAGTTCTGTTCTCGATCCTGGTCGTGGAAGAACAGAGTCCATGTCTGCGACTTCCCGAAACCAGTTCAGGATGACGCCACCACCCCGCGCTACCATCGTCGGGACCATCTCTCGCATGGCATGATGCGTTCCCAACACGTTCACTCGAAAGACGCGCTCGAACTCTTCATCGCTGGTAGTTTCGAGTTTACCTACATGCGCCACTCCGGCGCTGTTGACCAGGATGTCCACACGAGAAAGCTCCAGAATCTTACCGAAAACATCGGCTGTCTGTACTGCATCGGTAAAGTCGCACAAATGCGCAGTCGAAAATCCGCCAAGTTGGGAAATCCGTTCCGCGGTCTTCTGTGCTGCTTCGCCGTTGAGATCGACGATGCGAACGACAGCCCCGTACTCCGCGAAGCAGAGCGCAATCGCCTGACCGATACCGCTCGCTCCTCCTGTTACCACAGCCACTTTGTTATCTAGGCGGAACCCATTCATTCGGAAGCACCTCTCTGCAACCGGCGAGAAGCTCGGAACGGCCGCTCCAACTTTCTACTCTCAGGAAGAGTCAATCTCAGACAGCAAAAACGATATAAGCAGGTCATTGATAGTTCAGACGGTTCGAAATTTCGAGGGCGGCCCGCTTAACGGTCTCGGCGATTAGCGGAAGTTTCGACTGATTGATTCGCGTCGTCGGACCGGAGACGCCAATTGCGCCAGCTATCTTTCCATTCGCATCCAAAATTGCGGCCGCAACGCAGCGAGCGCCTAATATTGTCTCTTCATCGTCGAGCGCATATCCGAGCTGCGCAATTCGTGCCAGATCTTTGCGTAGCCGGGCAACAGTCGTAATGGAACGCGGGGTGGCGCTTTCGAAACAGAGTGTTGGAAGAAGGGCTTCGCGTTGCTCCCCGGACATTGCAGCAAGCATCGCCTTGCCTTGTGAAGTACATGCCAGAGGCCGTCGGCTGCCGACCTGCGAAACAAGACGAAATGGGTGCAGGCTCTCCATCACATCGACATATAAAATGTCCGTCCCCGCCAGCGTTGCGAGGTTCACCGTCTCCCCGGTAGATCTCCAGAGGCTCTCAACAACCGGACGGCTGATCCGGCTTAGCATTGCCTGATACGACACCCCGAAACCAAAGCGGACCAGGCGCGGTCCAACCATGTAGGCGCCCGAGGCGTCGCGGAAGAGATATTCCTCCCTCTCAAGGTGCTTGAGAAAACGATG
>Ga0210393_10003325_pt1 | contig 12939 bp, 18 predicted proteins | sample IncBWC27OmetaG_FD_160068 | JGI IMG/M metagenome (GOLD analysis project Ga0210393, IMG submission 160068) | Forest soil microbial communities from Barre Woods Harvard Forest LTER site, Petersham, Massachusetts, United States - Inc-BW-C-27-O ... | reverse complement strand
ATCCTGACCCCCTCCGTGGACAGCGGCACGTCTCCGGCGGGGCGCACGGCTGCGTTGACGACGTAACGATGAGGGAAAGGGTGCATCGGCATATCTCCGCGAAATGGATTCAATAAACGCCCGGAATCAGCCGCTTGGTGCGCTTCATATAGGGGCGAGCCCAAGTAACGCCATTAGAGCACTGGTATATGACGGGTGCCGGACAATTCGGTAGGGTCCCGTGTCGACGAGTCGATGGTTCGCCGCGACGATCACGAGCCAGAGCAGGCCGAGTATCGATGACGTCGACGTTTTCATGGCCGGCTTTCCGCTTGCGCCGGGCCGAACAATTTGAGTTCCGGTCCCTGTTCCGTGAGCTTGATCAATCTTTCGAACTTGAGACCGATTTTTTCGAGCACGGCGATCGATGCTGCGTTGTCGGGCGCCGTGATGGCCACGATGCGCTGCAGCCCCAGCTCTCGTCTTGCGTGAGCCAGAACCGCCAATGCGGATTCGACGGCATATCCTTTTGAGCAATGCCGCGAAAGGAACGCGAATCCGACGTCCACGTCAGTGAGGCCGTCGCGCTTGACCAATCCGCAAATCCCGACCGGCGTCGCGTCGCGCAGGCAGGCCGCGTACAGGCCGAAGCCGTATCGCTCATAGCTGTCGATCGGTCCTCTGTCGATGTACTCGCGCGCGTCGGACAGGCTCCGCACTCCCTTGTCGCCGATATATCGAAGGAACGCGTCCTCGTTCAGCAGTTCGAGAATGAAGCCGGCGTCGCGGAGCTCGAGTTGGCGCAGCACCAGGCGTCTCGTTTCGATGACGATCGCGCGCAAAGCGGTCGTGTCGTCGCACGCCCCCGGGCTATCGGTGCGGCTCATCGCCGCTCGTCGTTGAATGCCGCCAACAGCGACGCAATTTCGTGGGAGTCCGCGCCGGCGGCGGCGGAGAGACCCTTCACCACACCTTCCCTGTTGGCGGTGGGGTGGTTTTGGCTGATTTTCCACTTGCCCGTCAATGCGGTGATCGAGAACTCGAAGCCGACTATCAGAGACAGCATTTTTTCCACATAGGGCGCCGGTGCATCCGCCACCTTCCAGGGAGCCGTGCGAGATTTCTCATGCGAATCGGTCAATCGCACCACCAAAGCCCGCAGCCAGGCGGTGTCTTCAACGAAGCGCAAGGTGCCGTGCGCGTGTACCACCGCATAGTCCCACGTCGGCACGACTTCCCCGGTCTCCTTCTTGGACGGATAGAACGACGGCGAGATGTACACCTGCGGTCCCTGGAAAATGGCCAGTGCTTCCGAGCCGGTTCGGTATTCCCGCCACAGGGGATTCGCTCGAGCGATGTGGCCGCGCAGCATCCCGTGCGGTGCGGGTTCGGATGCCGTTTCGACCGGAATGTGGTTCGCCACCAGCCCCGATTCGCACACGGCGACGAGGGTCGTCAGCGGGCGGGCACGCATCAGATCGTGCAGAACTTCGGTGCGAGATTCCTTGAAATAGGCGGGTAAGTACACGAATTGTCCTTGGGGAAGGTCTTGCCAGTCACAAGACTAATGGTTCCGTCCGGACGGTGCCAGCGCGCTGCGCCCGCCCTCGCGCGGTCCCGAGTCCAATATCGGTGTTTGTCCGATAGCGGGGCGAAGCGCATCGTGAAAGGATTCTGAGATGGACCATCGCTGGGGCCGGCGCTTGCAGGTTGATGTTCCGGTGCGGATAGCGGCGCATCGGTTTGCCGTGCGGGATGGACGGCTCATCGACTTGAGCGTCAGCGGTGCGCTCATCGAGACCGACTCGGATGCGCGGATGCTGTCCCGGGTTCAAGTCACCCTCCTGCTGCCGGCGTATCCCAGGCATGAAGCCCCGATCCTCGAAGCCTACGTGGCGCGCAAGCACGGACACGGCATCGGCGTCGAATGGTGCGAGTTTGCGCCTCGCGCCGTCAGAGAGTTCCTGCGTGAAACCGTCAACGGATCGTTCGCGCTCTTCGAGCGCACCCGCCGCTCCGGATTTGAGGTCCGAAATCGGCGAGACACCTAGCTGGATTTCCAAGATGATACGCGCCCCTGTTCCACACCGGCGCAACCATGTCATTTCAATTGATCGGTCTCTCCTCAGAGCCGTTTGCTCCCCTGTTCTCACTCTCCGATCAAGCATTGGCGGAGCTCGACGCGCAACGCGTCATCGCCACGGCGAAGCCGGGATTTCCTTGCCGCATCAGCCTCGAAGACGCCGAAATCGGCGAAGAGCTTCTCCTGCTCCCCTATGCACATCAGCCCGCTCATTCCCCGTATAGGGCGTCAGGACCGATTTTCGTGCGCAAGTCCGCGCACCAATGCAGACTTGCAGCCGGCGTGATCCCTGACTATGTGCTTTTGCGCCAAATGTCGGTGCGCGCCTACGACGCCGCGCACCTGATGATCGATGCGGCCGTTTGCGAGGGCAAGGATACGGCGTCGGAGGTGCTGCGCATGTTCGGCAGCCCGGACGTGGCGTACCTCCACCTGCATAATGCGAAGCGAGGGTGCTTTTCGTGCAGGGTAGACCCTGCCTAAGAGGAGAGAACAGTGACCGCAATCGAAAATGCTCACACGGGCGGCTGCCTGTGCGGGGGAGTGCGCTACCTCATCCGCGGCACGCTGCGTGGAGTCATTGCCTGTCATTGCTCGCAGTGCCGCAAGACCAGCGGACACTATGCGGCCATGACGAGCGCACCCTCGGCGAACATTGAATTGACGACCGCCGATGGCCTCGTCTGGTACAGGTCCTCGGATACGGCCGAGCGCGGTTTCTGCAGCCGCTGCGGCGGCAATGTGTTCTGGAAGCAAGCCGGCAGGGATGCGATCAGCGTCACCGCAGGAACGCTCGATCCCCCCACCCATCTCGCGTTGCAAGAACATATATTTGTCGCGGACAAATCGGACTACTACACTTTGGAGGACGACGCCCCCAAGAAGCAGCAGTGGTAAACGGATAGCTCCCCCATGTGTAGAAGCATCAAGACTCTGTTCAATTTCGAGCCGCCGGTCACGGACGCCGAGATTCGCGCGGCCTCGCTGCAATTCGTGCGCAAGGTCAGCGGGTTCACCGCCCCGTCGAAGACCAATGAGCCGGCCTTTCAGCTCGCCGTGGACGAAATCGACGCGGCCTGCCACCGACTGCTGCATTCGCTGCAGACCAATGCACCGGCGAAAAGCAGGGAGGAAGAGGCCGCCAAGGCGCGCATGCGCGCCAGGCGATTTACGCCGGTGCGTTCAGACGCGACGGGTTGATATCGAGGTCCATGGCGCGCCGCGCGCCCGGCGCGGCCACGCTCAGCTGCGAATGCCCCAACAGAAGGGGTCTTGGGGATCGAGGCGCAATAAACTCTCACCGGTGACGTAAGCCGTCCCGCTCAAGGTCGGCATGATCTGGCCCTTGGCGCGGTCGAGCCATCGATAGCGTCCGACGAAGGTGCTGCCGATGAGGCTCTCCTGCACCCAAGGTTCACCTTCGGCAAGCTTGCCGTCCGCAGCAAGGCAGGCAAGCTTCGCGCTCGTGCCGGTGCCGCAGGGCGAGCGGTCGTAGGCCTTGCCGGGACAGAGTACGAAGTTGCGGCTATGGGCTTGGGCCGTGGACGCGGCGGCAAACAGCTCGACATGATCCACGCGCGGCTGTCCCTGGGCATTGACCGCGGCGCGGACCCGCCAGCAGAAATCGGTCAGGGCTTCGACATGTTCGAGGTCGATGATCTGATCGTGTTCGGATATCAGGAAAAACCAATTACCGCCCCAGGCAACATCGCCGATCACCTCACCGATTCCGGGAACGCTCACCGCAACCCGGTGGGCGGAGCGATAGCTCGCCACATTGGACACGCTGATCTCTCCGCCCGCGCTCAAGGTAGCCTCGATGGGCCCGACCGGCGTATCGATCTTGACCGCTCCCGGAGCAAGGCCGCGAGAATGCGCGAGCGAGGCGATCAATCCCATCGTGCCATGCCCGCACATCCCCAGGTAGCCCACGTTATTGAAAAATATGACGCCGAATTGGCAGTCGGCGCGGTGGGGTTCGACCAGCAGCGCGCCCACGAGGGGATCCGAACCTCGCGGCTCGTTCACGATGGCGGAACGATAGGCGTCGAAGCGTTCGCGAAATCGCTCCACCCGTTGCGCGAGCGGTCCCGACCCTAAGTCCGGGCCGCCCTCGAGCACCAGACGAGTCGGCTCGCCGCCGGTGTGCGAATCGATGACGCGAATCGACGCTACGCTCACGGACGCGAGTCGCGCGCGCGCTCGATCAAGGCGATCACCGCGGCGCGGCGTTCCCCCGTGAGCGGAAGCCGCGGCGGGCGCACCCGCTCCGAACCCCGGCCCATGATTTGTTCCGCGAGCTTGATGGTTTGCACGAGATCGTGCTCCGAATCCAAGTGCAGCAGCGGCATGAACCAGCGGTAGATTCGCCGTGCGTGCTCCAGCTCTCCCTTGCGCAGCAATTCGTAGAGCAGCAGCGACTCCACGGGAAACGCATTCGTGAGACCGGAGACCCAGCCCTTCGCGCCCAAGGTCAAACCTTCGAAAACGACGTCGTCGAGACCGGCGAACAGCGTGAAGCGATCGCCGAACGCATTGATGATGTCGGTGAATCGCCGCGAATCGGGAGCGGACTCCTTGAGCGCGACGATGTTCGGTACATTCGACAGGCGATCGAGCGTCGGTATGTCGATGTTCACCCGATAGGATGGCGGATTGTTGTAGAGCATGATGGGCAGCCCGGTCGCCGCGGCCACCGTGCGAAAATGATGCTCGAGCTCGGCGGACGTCGGCACGTACACCATCGCCGGCAGTACCATGAGCCCGGCCGCGCCGAGGCGCTCCGCGTCGCGGGCGAAGCGCACCGCTGTCGCCGTTGTAAATTCCGACACTCCGGCGATGACCGGCACCTTGCCCGCGCTCACTTCCACGGCCGCGGCGAGCACACTGAGCTTCTCTTCCGCCGTCAGGGAATTGCCCTCGCCGACGGTTCCCATCAATACCAGACCGTGAACTCCATCCCGCAGCAGGGCGCTTTGCACCCGCTGAGTCGCCGGCAAATCGACCTCCATGGCCGCGTCGAACTGCGTCGTGGCAGCTGGGAAAACACCGGACCAAGTGCAGGACAGGGATGTGGGCATGGAGCAGGTATGGCCGGGCGTTGCCCGCAGGATCACAGATCGTATACGGTGCGGCCGTGAAGCAGCAAGATACGATCGCGGTGATCGGCACCGGCGTCATCGGCGCGGCCGTGGCGCTGGCGCTGGCACGCGAAGGACGCTCGGTCTTGCTGCTCGATCGAGCCGAACCGGGCGTCGCGGGAGCGAGCTTCGGCAATGTGGGCCACATCGCCGCCGAGCTCGTACAGCCGCTGCCCTCCTTAAGCCTCTTGTTCGGATTTTGGCGCGAACTCTATTCCATGGGTGGACCGCTCGATCTTTCGCCGCGGCAGGTGCTGCGCATGCTGCCTTGGATCGGGCGCTTCGCGGCCGCGGCATTTCGGCGCGCCGAGAACACCCGTCATTTGGCGCCGCTCGTGCTTCCGGCGGCGGCCGATTGGGGGCGCTGGCTCGATGAAATCGGGCGGCCGGAGCTACTGCGCCGGCACGGGCACTACGAGATTGGCTTTGGACCCAAGGCCCAATCCAGAGCGCGGGTACAGGCGCGGTTGATGGCGCAACTCGGGGTCAAGACCCGACTGGCTTCGAGCGAGGAGCTCAAGCCTCTGCAGCGGGCGGCGCGTGCCGGGATGGCGGCCGGTCTGTGGTTCGAGGACTCGGCGCACGTCACGGACCCGCTGGAAGCGGTGCGCACGTTTGCGGCGGCGGCCGTGGCGCGCACAGCAGCGTTTCGACGGCTGGATGTGCGCGCATTGCGCCGAATCGGCGATGACATCGAGATACTGAGTGAAGAAGCGCCTCTGCGGGTCGGTGCCGCGGTGGTATGCGCCGGAATGGGTTCGCAGCCCCTGCTGGCATCGTTCGAGCTGCACGCCCCGCTTCAGGCGGTGCGGGGCTATCACGTCGAGCTGCCTGGACAGGCTCCCTTTCTGGACGCTCCTGTGGTCTACACCGGCAGTCACCTGCTGGTCACGCCCATGGCCGGACGGCTGCGCGCCTCGAGCTACATGGAATTTGCCCCGCCCGAGGCGTCGGCGGACCCACGCAAAGCAGCGCGACTGCGGCAGACGCTGCGCGCGCTCGGCCATACCTGCGAGCCCGAGGGACCCTACTGGATGGGTGCCCGTCCCGTCCTGCCGGACTACCTGCCGGGAATCGGCCGCGCCACCGGACCGGCCAGACTGTTCTACGCGATCGGCCATCAGCACATCGGGCTTACCATGGCTCCCGTCACCGCCGAGTTGATCGCCGACCTGGTGGCGGATCGTCGCCCGCGGCACGCGGTCGCGGCATTCGACCTGCAACGCTTCGGCGCGCGCATGCGATGATGCGGCGCCACCACTTCAAGGTAACTTTCATGCATTCATTTGCGCCGTGGGTCATGGCCGCGGTTTGGGTCACGGTTTTGGGTCTGTCGCCCGGGCGGTCCGAAGCCGCCGCGGCCGATGCCGCCGATGCGCGCCTGGCGTCGATTTACACAGCCGAGTGGAAGTGGCGCGAACAGCAGCTCCCCGACAACGAGGACACGCGGCGGCCGATTCAGGATCATCTGCCGAAGACAGACCCCGCGAGCCAGGCGCTGCGGCTCCGCATGTGGCTGGACGTGCTGCGCAAGCTCGACGCAATCCCCGTGGCGGAACTATCGCCGGCCGAGCAGTTGAATTACGCAATATATCGCCCGCAGATCCAAACGCTGATCGCCAGCCAGCAATTCCGCGACTACGAAATGCCCGCGAATGCCGATACCACGTTCTGGACTGATCTGGGATACACGGCTCGCCGGCCGTTTCGGACGGCTCAGGACTACCGCAGTTGGATTGCGCAGATGAAGGACATTCCACGATATTTTCGCGAACAGACCGACGAGATGCGCCGCGGGCTCCAGCGCGGGTTCACGCCGCCGCGAGTTACCATGAAGGGACGCGACGCCTCGATCACCGCGGTCACCGAGGTCTCGCCCGAAACCAGTCTCTTCTACACCCCCTTCGAAGACATGCCGGGCATATCCCCGGCCGATCAATCCAGTCTTCGGGCGCAGGCCATCACCGCCATCCACGACGCGGTGCAACCGGCCTATCGAGAACTTCTCAAGTTCATGCGCGCGGAATATCTGCCCGGCACGCGCACGACCCTCGCCGCCTACGATCTGCCGGATGGCCGCGCCTACTATCAGGCGAAGATCAGGGAATTCACGACGCTCGATCGAGATCCTGCGGCCATTCACGCGTTCGGCGAGTCGGAAGTCGAGCGGCTGCACCAACAGATGCTTGACGTGATGAAGGAGACGGGCTTCACGGGCGACTTCGCCGCATTCCTCAAGTTCCTGCGCAGCGACCCTCAATTCCAAGCCAAGACGCCGCAAGAGCTGCTGATGCACGCGGCCTGGATCGCCAAGCAGTTCGACGGCAAGGCCTCACAGTACTTCGGGATGCTGCCGCGAGCCCGCTTCGCGATCAAGCCCGTTCCGGACGATCTCGCTCCGTTCTACACGGCCGGGCGCGGCGGACCGGGACTGTACCTGGTCAACACCTATGATCTGCCGAGCCGGCCTCTGTACAACCTGACGGCGCTGACTCTGCATGAGTCCGCACCAGGTCACGCTTTTCAGTTGCCCCTCGCGCTCGAACACAAGCAACAGCCGGCGTTTCGCCAACACACCTATCTGTCCGCCTACGGCGAGGGCTGGGCCGTGTATTGCGAGAAGCTGGGTCTCGAGATGGGCATGTACGATACCCCCTATGACCGCTTTGGAATGCTGAACTACCAGATTTGGCGCGCGGCCCGTCTGGTCGTCGACACGGGAATACATGCGCAGGGGTGGAGCCGCGAGCGGGCGATTGCCTACTTCCACGACTACACCGCGCTTCCCGAGCACGAAATCGAAACGGAAGTCGACCGTTACATTGCCTGGCCTGCGCAGGCTTTATCCTACTACCTGGGCGAGGACGCAATTCTCAAGGCGCGCGCCAAAGCCGAAAAAGCGCTCGGCGCGCGCTTCAATGTACGTGCATTTCACGACGCGGTGCTCGCACTGGGATCGGTGCCGCTGCCGGTACTCACGGCGCGCATCGATCGGTTCATAGCGGAGGGCGGCAAGGGCCCGTACCCGGATCTCGAATAGGCGTGATTTCAAACCTGCTGGGTTCCAACTACCGGCACATGCCGTCGAGTTCTTTATACGGCTTGCTGTTCTCCGGAACCTTGAGTCTCTTTTTCTGCATCATCAACTCCAGCAGTGCGCCGCCGGTCGGCTCCCCAATATCCGGATCGTCCCGGTAGGCAGGATCGGCAATCGCCGAACTCAAGCTGATGAAGCTGATGCCCTTGCTTCGATACATGGCCAATAGTTCCGGCAGCATTTTCGCGTCGAATGCGCCGACGTGCATCAGCAGCACGTACTTCACGTCGCGCCCATAGAGCGTTTGCGAGAGTTGCCGGAACACGCCGTAGTACTGGTCCGCAACGGACAAATAGCTGTCGTGCAGCCTTCCGATGGCTGCGCCATCGTGCTTGTCCATGCAGCGAGCATAAGGCGCGTTCCAGAGATAATCCTCGAAGTCCATGCTGACTTCGGCGATCTTGTAGCCGTGCGCCGCCAGCCATGCGCGCACCGCACGCCGCTTCGATACTGTGTCGCCTTCGTGCAGGTAGGGATAGCGGAACCAATGCCAGTCTTCGTCCCCCATCAGCTGCTTCAGCAGAGGTTCGACTTTCGCCACATTCGCTTCGAATTGCTCCGGGGTCTCATTGTCGAAGTCCCCGTGGGCCCAGGTATGATTTCCCAAGGGCTGCCCCGCTGCACGCCATGCCCTGAGGACGGCCGGCGACGAAGCATCCTCCTCGGACCGCTTCCCGTTGATGAATCCATACGTAGGCGGCATCTGCTGCTGTTTTAACGTAGCCAGGATCGACTGCACTATGTCCAGCCGGGTTGTCCCCGCCGGTTTCTCCCCATGCGCCGGAAGATCGTCGAAGGTAATAGCCATCTGCTGACCACGTGCCAACGCCGCCGAAAACAACAGCAACAGCCCTGCCAGAAAATATTTATTCATCACTGGAGCATCTCGGATCTCAGGGATGACCGCAACTCCAGACGGTCGTGTGGGATGTCACTCCGGCCTTCGCCAAAGGCCCTGCAGCAGTCCCCAGTCAAATTGGCGGTACTTCCAGAGCACGGTGCCCTCGATTTCCAGCTGCTCATTAGGCGGCGGTGTGTACGATTGTGCGATCTCCGGCGGCAGCTCCGTGGTGGCCTGAAGCCGTTGCACAGTCTGAGAGGAAAATCCCCCATGGTTGAAGCTCGCCACGGAGAGTATGCCGGCCGAGGTGTGACACTCGTAGCAGGTCGCCAGCGCCGCGCGCCGATCGGAGCTGGGATTCGGTGCGTGCTCATTCCTGAATGTCAGCTCGAACGGATCGCCGCCCTGCGACATGAAGTGCACGAACTGAAAATCAATGTCGCCGAGGGCGAGCGCCTTCAACGCACCCCCGTGCCGCCTGTCCATGTCGAATTCAGCCATCTGCTGCGCGGGCTTACCGCCTGCCGCGCTGGAATCGCCGACGTGGACTCTCAGCGGTTCAATCGAGTCATAGCGCCGCAACTGGATGCTTTCGATGAGGGATGTCGGGCGTATGCGCCCTTGATTATCGATGACGCACATCCGCCGCACCAGCGCCCATTCCGTGCCCGCCGGAAACTGCGGTACATCGGGACTTATCACGAGCTGACGGGTGTGATTCATTTGCAGCCGTGCATACACCAGCGGGCCTTCGAAGTCGCGCAGTGAATTGAGGTAGTCCACCGTTTTCTGGCGTCCTTGCGGCAAGCGCACCATGACGAGGAACACCGAGTGGCCGTTGAAGGCTGCGGTGTGCCGCGAGGCCAAGGGCCCGACGGCGGAGTCGTTGGATCGCGCGGTGATCCAGTCGCCATCGGGAGCAAAGAGATTTCGCGGCAGGTCGGGATTGGGAGCGGCTGCGGCATAGTTGTCCGGTAACGCGGCGGTCTCCGCGTCGCTCAACGCCAGTCGTCGGATGACCGTGGCCAGGCGCTCCTCCAGTTCGGCGCGTTGCGCCGGATATGTCGTTTGGCCCGGCGTGGCCGCCCAATCGAATAACTCCCATAGGTCGCGCTGCAGCAGCGCGCGCTTGAACGGATCTCGAATCACCCTTTCCCCACGTGACTGAATGAACCGATCCAGTATCTTCAACGCCGCGGTATGGGACGGCTCGGTCAGCAGGTGTTCGGTGCCCCACCAGTAAAGAACGTCCAACTCGTCCAGCCCGTAGACCGTGCCCTCCGGGGCCACTCGGGCGAAGAGTGTCGTGTTCAGCTGATTCCAGAGGTGCTTTGGGTTGGCATCGTAGGCTGTGCTGGCGGGTGCGGTATTTGCCGCCGGCACCGCAGCCGGGCAGATCAGGAGTGCAAGACCGAGAAGCGTGGCTTTCACACTTACACCAACAGAGGGTTACGAACCTTCACCGCTGCAAATCGTGAAAAGTCCCGGTCGGCGGACCATAGTTCGCGAACACCATGAAAACGGCAGATTGCGGCAATGCGCGCGTCGTGGATCGCTCCGCCTTGCACGCGAGCGGCAAGTGCGATCCCTGCAAGGCTATCGAGGTAGCCGTCTGCCTCGCCGATGAACTCAAGAGTCGGGCAGGCATTCAGCTCCGCGAGCGATTGCAGAGCGAGTTCGAGCGGAGTCGGCGATTTGTAGATTTTAGGATGCGTGACGATGGCGATGAACTCATGCGCGCAAGGCCAAGGAACTGCCCACCGCTCGGTTCCCGCTGCGAGTTTAACGAGAGCCGCACTGGCCTCCCCATGAAACTTCGCGTCCTCGCGATGCGCATACACCAAAAGATTGGTATCGACGGCGATCATGATTGCTTATGCGTCGCATCGCCGTAAATCGCGGTCCGAATCTTTTCCCAGTCGGCGTCGCGGAATTCAGCGTTCAGTCCGCCCTTGCCGAAGGTCGGAAAGCGAAATGCGCGCGCGCCAGGCGTTCGGCGTTCTTTGAGAACCAAACGCAAGCCTTCTTCCAATACGGCGCGCAACGTCGAACCTTCACGTTTAGCCAATTGCTGTGAACGTTTCAAAAGATCGTCCGCAATGTCTACGGTTGTCTTCATTGTGGGTTACCCATATATAGTAGTATGGGTCATAAGGCTACCATTTTCCCGCCATCCAGTTCACATGCACCAATGCATCGATTTTACCCAAGAAGACGTTGTGTAATCACAATAGTCTGTTAGAATGCGCATCGTTCGCATGAGTTTATATAACCGAATTTCTGTTTTTCGCGCCGAGCAAGGCATATCTCGGCGGCAATTGGCTGACGCGGTCGGCGTCAATAACCAGACCATCGGTTATCTCGAACGCGGCGACTACAAACCAAGCTTGGAACTCGCCCTGAAGATCGCCCGTCATTTTGGGGTGGCTGTCGAGATGCTCTTCTCCTTCGAGCGCTTCGAACCCATTGCCATGATGCTGAAGCGCGCGGGAGAAGATGAATGAAGAGACCCGTCATCGAAACTCTGCTGTCGAGGCTGGATAACACTGTGCGGTGGACCGGAATCCCCGCCCGGGTCGCCGATCAGATGTCCGATGCTCCATCGGTCGATCGCAAGCACCGGCCACTACGCTGGATCCCGATTTGGCCGATCGCTTTCTCGTGCGCCCTGTTCATTCTTTCCCTGACCTGGCCGTCAGCGCTGGGCCGGGTCCCGCTGGGCGGCGCCTTCTTGGCGCTGGTGTCCTCTCTAAACGGCGTCATCTTTGCGCTCTTGCCGATGATCCATGTGAACGGGCCGTTGGGAAAACCTTCTTTGCAAGACGATGAGCGCGAGGCGACGCTGAGAAAGGACTCCCTCTTGTTTTGCCTTGGACTGCTTGCCTTTCTCAATTGCCTAGGTCAACCCTTCCTCATGATCCTGTCTCACTGGCAGAATTGGCAAACCGCGCACAGCGTGACCGTCGCGATATCGGCCTTGATGCTGAACGGCACCTTGCTCGGATGTTTGCCGACACTCTATGCGAGCTGGAATTTACAGCAATTGCCTAAAGAATGATCGCGCTCAATCGTCAATCGCCTCGACACCGAGTTTCTTGAGATTCTCAAGGTGGTCGCGCATTTTTTTTAGCTGGATGGCAGAGTGACCCTTCCAATCGGTCACCTCGCCGATGACGCGAAATGGACTCCGAGATCGGTATGACTTTGTAGGATTCCCGGGAAATTTTTTATCCGTTAGGTTTGGATCATCTTCAATTGAGCTGGTTGGCTCCACGATGTAGACCCTGCCATACCCTGCGCCAACGGCCAGCTCGGCTCCCCAAATCGCCGCATCCAGTGTGGCGGTCAGGTAGGCGAAAGTCGCCTGCTTCGTTTTGCCATAGTTCGAGGCATAGCCCGGTTCGATTAGGTCACCCACATTTAAGTCGGCCTTTGTACCGTGGTAGTACGTTTGCGCATCAGTCATTGCATGACCCCAAGTTTCCTGCCAATTCGACAGGCTGGCGATGTTGCATTTCGGACGGGGGCTTGCCGCAAGCCTCCCTGTGTCGTATAAATTCATGGTGGAAAGGCGTAGCGCGTCTCCCCTGCCGCGACTCGTCAGCGACCTCATTGGGGCATCACAATAACCGCGCTGCCGTTCCTACCACTCATGGTAGCGGCAGGCGCTTCATTGAGGGTTCCGTGCCGCTTTTGGCCAGCTGAACGCCCCAAGCCCAGCTCGCTCGACTCTTTCTAGTCGTCGATGCGGACGGCGATCACGGAGAAGGCCTTTCCTCTTCAGCCGCCAATGCGTCGA
>Ga0210393_10003324_pt1 | contig 12942 bp, 6 predicted proteins | sample IncBWC27OmetaG_FD_160068 | JGI IMG/M metagenome (GOLD analysis project Ga0210393, IMG submission 160068) | Forest soil microbial communities from Barre Woods Harvard Forest LTER site, Petersham, Massachusetts, United States - Inc-BW-C-27-O ... | reverse complement strand
TCACCGAGGTCTTTCCCGAGCTCTCGGTCGCCGACAACATCCGCGTCGCGGTCGAGGTCGCGTCCGGCTATCGCCTCCGGCCCTGGCTTGGCGCGCGGGCGCGGGCGACTGTGGCGGCGCGCGTCGCCGAGCTTCTGAGCCTGGGCGGACTGGCCGACAAGTCGCAGATGCGCGCGGGCGCGCTGTCGCACGGCGACCAGCGGGCGGCGGAGATCATGATGTCGCTCGCTTTGCGACCCCGCCTGCTCATGCTCGACGAGCCGACGGCGGGGATGGGCGATCAGGAGACCTACGACATCGCGCGGCTCATCCGGCGGCTGCACCGGCGAGAAGGGCTGACGATCATGCTGATCGAGCATGACATGCGCGTCGTGTTCAACCTTGCCGATCGCATCATGGTGCTTGCCGAGGGGCGGGTGCTGGCGGAAGGCGCGCCGCAGGAGATCGCCGACAGCGAAAAGGTCCAGGCCGCCTATCTCGGCAAGGCTGCGGCATGATCGCACTGCAAGCCGAGGATCTGCACACTTTTTACGGCAAGAGTCATATCCTGCACGGCGTGAGCCTAGAGGTGCGCGAGGGCGAGATTGTCGCGCTGCTCGGCCGCAACGGCGCGGGGAAGACGACGACGCTGCGCAGCCTGATCGGCCTCACCCGCCCGCGGACCGGCAAGGTCGCGGTGTTCGGCGCGGACGTAACCGGATTTCCCCCTTACCGGATCGCTGGGTCCGGCGTCGGCTATGTGCCGGAAGGGCGACGCATCTTCGCCAACCTGACGGTCGACGAGAACCTGCTGGTCCCCGTCGAGCGGCCGGGTCCATGGACGCTCGCCCGTGTCTACGAGGCGTTTCCGCGCCTCGCCGAGCGCCGCGGCAACAAGGGCGCCCAGCTCTCGGGCGGCGAACAGGAGATGCTGTCGATCGCCCGCGCCCTGATCTTGAACCCCAAGCTGCTCATGCTCGACGAGCCTTCGCAGGGTCTCGCGCCGCTGATTGTCGAGGACGTGTTCAGGATCGTCGCCGCGGCACGGCGCGAAGGCGTCTCGGTTTTGCTTGTTGAGCAGAACGTGCGCGCGGCGGTCGAGATCGCGGATCGCGCTTATGTGTTGGACGACGGCCGGATCGTGTACGAGGGCGACGCGCGCGCCTTCGGCGCCGACGAGCAGCGGGTGCGCGAACTCGCTGGCGCCAGCGCCGAGAAATGGGACGTGGACGGTTAGTGAACCGCTAGACTGCTATTGCGCGGATTGGGCCAGAGCTTGATTTGCCGCCGCGGCGCCTTAAGAAAAACAGTTGAGGCCTGAGTCGTACGCTGGGGAACGATCGGGGGCTCGTCCATAGACGGGCTGGGAGGATGAGAAATGTTCAAACAATTGCTCACGCCGGTCGCCGACAGTCTGCCGCTTTCGTTTATCGTTGCGGCGCTTCCCGTCGCGGCTGTTCTCGTGCTGCTCGGCGTCATGCGTCGGCCGGCGTGGCAAGCGTCGTTGGCGGGGCTGGTGGTCGGCCTGATCATCGCGATCGGCGTCTGGAGCTTGCCAGTTAACCTCGCGATCAATTCCGTCGCCAACGGCGTTGTGTTCGCCCTCTGGCCGGTCATGTGGATCGTCGTCAACGCGCTTCTCCTCTACAATATCGCGGTGGAGTCGAAGCGGTTCGACGCCTTTCGGGCCTGGATTCTCAACCATCTTCCCAACGATCGCCGCGTTGTGCTGGTTGTGATCGGCTTCTGCTTCGGTGCGCTCTTGGAAGGCATTGCCGGCTTTGGGACACCCGTCGCGATCACTTCGTCGCTTCTCATCCTGGTGGGTTTCCCGGCGCTCGAAGCGCTGGTGTTCACGTTGATCTTCAACACCGCGCCGGTCGCCTTCGGGGCGCTCGGGGTCCCGGTGACGACGCTTGGCGCAGTCACAGGACTGCCCGCCGGGACGCTTGGCGCGATGATCGGCCGCCAGCTGCCGTTCATCGCGCTTCTCCTGCCTTTCTACGTGATGGGACTCTATGGCGGGGCGCGTTCGCTGAAGGCGCTGTGGCCGGTGCTTCTGGTCGCGGGTGGTTCATTCGCGATCTGTCAGTTTATCGCTTCGAATTATATCAACTATGCGTTGACCGACGTGCTGTCGTCGCTCGGCTCGCTGATCGTGACGCTCCTGTTCTTGCAGGCGTGGAAGCCGGCGCCCGATCCAGAATTCGCTGTGAGGGGCGGGGCGGACATCCTCCACGCGCATTCCGACGTGGGTCCGTGGCAGGGCTGGCTTCCCTGGCTGATCGTGACCGCAATCGTCATCTTGTGGACCACGTTCGGGATCTTCAAGATCGGCCAGCAGGCGATTCCATGGCCGGGCCTCGACAAGGCGATCTCGATCACGCTCTACAATGACAAGCCTTACGCCGCGGTATGGACCTTCCAGCCCCTCGCCACGGGAACGGCGATCCTGCTCTCGGCAATTGTCACGGCGATCGTGGTCAAGCTGAGCGTCGGGGATTTTTTTCAGTGCATTGCGCGGACGCTCAAACAGGCATGGATCGCCATCCTAACCGTTTGCCTCATCGTCGGCCTCGCGTTCCTGATGAATTACTCCGGGATGGCCTACACGCTGGGCCTCGGGGTCGCCTCCGTCGGGCATTTGTTCGTCATCCTCTCGCCCTTCCTTGGCTGGGTGGCGGTCGCGCTGTCGGGTAGCGACACGTCGGGCAACGCGTTGTTCGGCAACCTTCAGGTGGTGGCGGCTAAGCAGCTTGATCTCAATCCGGTGCTGTTCGCGGCCACCAATTCATCGGGCGGCGTGATGGGCAAGATGATTTCGCCGCAGAACATTGCGACGGGAGTCTCGGTCACGGATCTGCGCGGGCACGAGGGGATCGTGTTCGCTCGCACCTTCTGGCACAGCGTCATCCTGACGCTGATCCTTGGCGTGCTGGTCGCGCTGCAGCAATACGTCTTCCCTGGCATGATCCCGCACTGAGGGCGCTATTGCTGACAGAAGACCGCGACCAGCGCCTTCCTCTCGCGGTCGGCGATGTCGCCCGCGCTTAGCGAAGCAGCTCCCTCTGAGGCGGGTTCGCTGGCGCCGAGAAAGGCGCGAAGCGCGTCTGGCGCGATCAGCATGTGTGGGGCGGCGAGGGCAAGGCCGGCGACCCGCTTGGGCTCGCCGGCGATCGGCGCGACGAGGCCGACCAGCGCTCCCCGTCGATCGAACACCGGTCCGCCGCTGGCGCCCTTGTCCACAGCAGCGGTCACGACCGGGCGCGCGTCGCCGCCGGTAAACGAGGCCGAGCTTGCCGCAACGCGCGGCCCGGAAAATCCAAGAATGACGAGATCCTGCGCTGGCGAGCCGAGCTGGGGCGCTCCGCCGTTCGAGGCGAAATCTCCCGCGAGTATCACTAGGCCCGTTGCGGCGTCGGCGCGCTCGATCCGCACCGGTTTGCCGGCGACCGTCGGATGCGGACAGTCGTCTGCTTTGAGCGCGGTCAACGCCTTACCGGGTGCCACGACAAGCGCGGTCGCGGCAGGCTGCGGAACAGTCGGAGGCGGAGCCGCGCTCGGCGCGGGAGGCGGGGTGAGATTGGCTCCGGCGCTGGCGCCCGGCGCTGCGGCCGCTTCGGGGAACGGCTCGAATGAATTGGCGATTGCGATCGCAATTCGGTCGAGATAGGCGGTCTGGGACGCCGGATAGGCGAAGGTGAAACCGCGGATTGGCGGGGTCGCATTCGGGTTCTTGTCGAAGCGGGTATAGAACTTGACCGGCCCGTCCTGCCCGGAGACGACAAAGAAGGCGTCCGGCTTGATCGCCTTATAGGCGATCTTGCGAGCAGAGGTCGCCGCGGACAAACGCGCATAGAGGGCGCCCAAGTCAGCGTCGGCGTTCGCGGCGAAGTCGAGCCTTGCGCCCGGAAGCGCACGCAGCAGTTTCAGCGGCGCGCCGATCTTGGCGTCGGTCTTGGGGTCGCTCACGACCTGGAATCCAGCCGCCTCGCGGGCCTTTTGAGCGGCGGCGAGCAAGGCCTGGAGCTCAGGCGCGGACAGCGTCCCATCGGCGGGCGCTTTGAGGCTCGCCTGAAAGGCAAGGATCGCGTCGCGCGTTCGTTTGCCGAAGTCGCCGTCGTTGACGCCAACGTAAAGCCCAAGCCAGACGAGCGCCTCCTGCGCAGCCTTGCGCGTTGCTTCCGGCAGGCCAATGAACGCCGCCTTCTGCGCTGCCAGCGCCGCATCGTCGGCAGAAGGCGCAGGCGCCGGCGTTTGGGCCGAGGCGAGCGGAGACAAAAGGCCGAAGGCCAACGCGAGGGCGACAAAGGTGGGCGTTCGTTTCATCGGCTCTTCCCCATTACGCCCTGCCAGCACCTGCGCAATCGCCCTTTTCCTTGCCTGCGCTGCTATACAAGGCGACGACGCCGCCTCGAAATCAAGATGGAAGGCTGTGACGGTGGCCGGAAGCTGGACGCCGCGGGCGTATTGGTGTTGCCTTCAGGCTCGTAACGCGTGACGGTTAGCCTGAACTGACCTGAGGAGAGCCACAATGCTGGCCGCAGTCGAACGCGGGACCGAATGAGGGAGCAAAGGCGCAAGCGGGAGTTGCGTGACGCGCAAATCCTTGTCTCCAACGCTCGTCTGGCGTCGGTCCATCGGCGCGTGGCCGCTGAAGTGGCGCGTCTCGCCCCGGCGAGCGAGGATCAGGCTCTGAACTGGATCGAGGCGGTTTCCAAGTTCGACTCGCCCGATCGCCAAGCCGGCGATGAGCGGCGATGACGTTTGGCCGCCTCAATGAAGGCGACCTCGGTCGGCTTAACGCCGCGTTGGCTTTCGTGATGGGACTTGCGGACTGAGATTTTCCTCTATCCGGGCCGCGTCACTCCTGTCGGGCCATCCTCAAGTCTGTTTTGGTAAAGGACGCTTTACCTGTGCTAGATTCACGTTGAGACGCTTGCAAGTCATTTGAAGGTTGCACATGCTCCACGCTCTGCGCTCGCTCGCCGTCCTTCTGATCCTTTTCGCAGGAGCGGCGGGCGCTGCCGAGACCAAGCCATTCGCGCGCGAGGACATGGCGAGCGACGCCGTGCGGCTGACCGAAAGCTTGCGCGTCGCGACCGCGGCGATTGGCGCCCAAGTCAAAGGCAAGACGCCGCAGCAATTGCTGACCGAGGCCGCCAGGGCTGTCTCCGGCGGCGACTTCGCCACCGCCGATAAGCTTGTCGGCGCAGCGATCACCGCCGCGCCCAAGGACCCGGCCAATTGGCTCGCTTACGCTGGGATTGCGGCAGCGGCCGAAGACGCGAAGGCGAACGACCGCTACGATCTCGTCACCCGGGGCGCGACTGCGGCTTATGCCGCCTATCAGCATTCGACGACGCCAGACGCGCAAGCCGCGGCGCTAGCCGTCCTCGCCGACCTGCTGGCGCGCCACGAGCAATGGCGCCCTGCGCTCGACGCCTTGAAGGCGTCGCTCGACCGCCATGACTCGGTCGACGTGCGCAGAACCTACGAAGCAATGCGCGCCGAGCACGGGTTCCGCATTCTCGACTACAAGGTCGATAACGAATCCGCTCTTCCTCGCGTCTGCTTCAACTTCTCCGAGCCGCTCGCGCGCCGTACCGATTTCTCGCCCTATGTCGCGGTATCCGGATCGTCGGAGACGGCGATCTCGAACGAGGATCAGCAGATCTGCGTCGAAGGCCTGAAGCATGGCGAGCGCTATGCGATCGTCCTGCGCCAGGGCCTGCCCTCGGCGGTAGGAGAGTCGCTGCTGAAGTCCGCCGACTACGAGATCTACGTGCGCGACCGCTCGCCGCAGGCCCATTTCGCCGGCAGGGCTTATGTGCTCCCGCGCCAAGGCCAAAAGGGCGCGCCGCTCGTCACCGTCAACACCGCGAAGGTCTCGATCGACGTCTATCGCGTCGGCGACCGCAATCTGCTCGCGACCGTCAATCGCGAAGATTTCCTGAAACCCATCGATTCGTCGCGCGCGGAGGAGATCGCCTCGCAGGACGGAGCGAAGGTCTGGAGCGGGACAATGGATGTCGCCTCCGCGCTCAATCAGGACGTCGTGACTGACTTTCCGGTGCTTGAGGCGGTCGGCAAGCTCGAGCCCGGCGTCTATGTCGTCACCGCGCGGCCGTGGAAAGGCGCGGCGAACCCCGCCGATGCCAGCGCCGACGAGAGCGTACAGCTCGCGGCGCAATGGATGGTGGTCTCCGATCTCGGCCTGACCGCAATTTCCGGCGACGACGGCGTGCATGCGCTGGTGCAATCTTTGGGCTCCGCCGGGCCGCTCGCAGGCGTAGAACTCAGGCTCGTTGCGCGCAACAACGAAGTATTGGCGACGAAAACGACCGGCGCCGACGGGCGCGTCGACTTCGATCCCGGGCTCTCGCGCGGCAAGGGCGGCTCGGCGCCGGGACTTCTGGTCGCCACGCTTGCCGGCGACTACGGCTTCCTCAGCCTCGCTCAGAACGCTTTCGACCTCAGCGACCGCGGCGTCACCGGCCGCGATCCGCCCGCTGGCCTCGACGCATTCCTCTACACCGAGCGCGGCGTCTATCGCTCGGGCGAGACCGTGTTCGCCACGGCGCTTCTGCGCGACGCCAAGGGCGTGGCGAAATCCGGCTTGCCGCTGACGCTCGTCGTCAAGCGGCCGGACGGCGTCGAGTACAAACGCGCGACCCTGCCCGATCAGGGCCTCGGCGGTCGCGCATACGCCGTGCCGCTGCTGCCAGGTTCCGCGGCAGGCAAATGGTCGATCGAGGCTTACGCCGATCCCAAGGGCGACAGCATCGGCCGGGTCGAGTTCATGCTCCAGGACTACGTTCCTGAGCGGCTCGATTTCACTCTCCATCCGGCGAAGCCTGTCATCGCTCCCGGCGAACCGGTCGCGTTCTCACTCGACGCGCGGTTTCTCTACGGCGCGCCGGCGAGCGGGCTCGACGTCACCGGCGCCATTCGGCTGCAGGTCGTCGAAGGCGCGGAGCTCGCCGGTTTTCCAGGCTATGTCGCCGGCCTCGCCGACGATGATTTCACCACCATCGAGAACCAGTTTTCCGATAAGGTTCAGACCGACGACAAGGGCCATGCCGATCTTTCGGTCGAATTGCCCGAAGGCGCGAGCACGCGCCCCTTGCAAGCCAAACTGATCGTCGACGTCGGCGAGCCGGGCGGACGCACGGTCGAGCGCACGGTCGTGCTGCCTGTGCGGTCAAAGGGCGTGACGGTCGGCGTCAAGAAGGATTTCGACGCCTCGTTGAGCGCCGGCGATGTCGCGACGTTCGAGGCGATCGCGGTTGCGCCGGACGGTGAGCGCATCGCGCGCAAGGGCGCGGCCTGGTCGCTCTATCAGGTCACGAACGACTATCAGTGGTTCAATGCCGATGGCCACTGGAGCTACGAGTCCGTCAAGTCGTCGAAGCGCATCGCGAGCGGAACGATCGACATCGGCGCCGACGTGCCCGCCAAGTTTTCCGGCCGCGTCGGCTGGGGCGCGCATCGGTTGGACGTCAAGACGCTCGACGGCGAAGAGACGAGCGTCGCCTTCGACGTCGGTTGGTCGGGAACGGCCGGCGCGGACACGCCCGACAATGTGGTCGTGACCCTCGACAAGACAAACTACACGGCTGGCGAAGAGGCGAAATTGCGCATCGCGTCCGCCTTCGCCGGCAAGGCGACCGTTGCGCTGGTCGGCGATAAAATCGAGCGCTTCATCGACGTCGATCTTGTGTCCGGCGACAACGTCGTGCCGTTTGCGGTCGGAGGCGACTGGGGCCCGGGCGCCTACGCGGTCGCGTTGACCCATCGCCCGCTCGACGTTGGGGCGAAGCGCATGCCTGGCCGTGCGCTCGGCGTCGCCTGGTTCGCCATCGATCGCGGTTCGCACACGCTCGAGGTTAAGCTCGACGCGCCGCAGCTGACGCGGCCGCGCCAATCGATGACGCTGCCCATTCATCTCGTGGGCCTCGCGCCCGGCGAGGAGGCGCGCGTGACCGTCTCCGCGGTCGACGTCGGCATTCTCAATCTCACCGGCTTCAAAACGCCTGACCCGAGCGCCTATTTCTTTGGGCAGCGCAAACTGCGGGTCGAGATCCGCGATCTCTGGGGCATGCTGATCGACGGCATGCAGGGCGAGGCGGGCGCCATCCACACCGGCGGCGACTCGAGCGGCGGCGTGGAAGGCAATCTGCCGACGCAGGAGCCGCTCGCGCTGTTCTCCGGCGTCGTCGAGGTGGACGACCAGGGGAACGCGTCCGTCTCGTTCGATCTGCCGGCGTTCAATGGCTCGGTGCGGCTGACCGCTGTCGCCTGGTCGAAGGACAAGGTTGGATCCGCGCAGGCCGACGTGACGGTGCGCGACTCGGTCGTCGTCGCCGCCACCTTGCCGCGTTTCCTCAACGTCGGCGACCGCTCGGAGATGCACGTCGACATCGACAATGTCGAGGGCGACGCGGGCGAGTACAAGCTCGACCTCGACATCCACGGGCCGCTCACTGCGGACGCGGACGCGATGACAAAGACGGTGCGGCTCGACCTGCATCAACGCAAATCTTTGGCGATGCCGATCGCGGCCGCTGGCATCGGCGTCGCCGAGCTTGACCTCAGGCTGACGGGGCCGAAGACGGATCTCACCCAGCACTTCCGGCTTGGCATAGCCTCCGGCGCGCCCGACTCCTATCGGCGCACGGTGACGCCTCTGCCGGGCGGAGCAAGCCAGACCATCTCGGGCGATCTCCTCGCCGACTTCATTCCCGGCACCGGCTCGATCGCGATCTCCGCCTCGCCCTTTGGCGCGCTCGACGCGCCGGCCCTGCTCGCGGCGCTGCAACGCTATCCGTATGGATGTTCGGAGCAGACGGTCAGCGTCGCGATGCCGCTGCTCTACGTCAACCGTCTCGCCTCGATCGAGCATCTCGGCGTCGATCCCGATCTCGACGGGCGGATCAACCAGGCGATCGAGCGCGAGCTCAGCCGTCAAAGCGCCAGCGGCGCGTTCGGCATGTGGAGCGCCGACAGCAATGACGAGGACCCCTGGCTCGACGCCTTCGTCACCGACTTTCTGACCCGCGCACGGGAGCGCAATTTCGCCGTGCCGCAGCAAGCGTTCGATCAAGGGCTCGATCGGCTGCGCAATGAGGTCGTCAACACGCCGGAGCCGAACAAAGATAATGCAGCGGCGATCGCCTATGCGCTCTATGTTCTCGCCCGTAACGGGCGGCCCGTGATCGGCGATCTGCGCTATCTCACCGACGCCAAGCTCGACGCGTTCACGACTCCGCTTGCCAAGGCTCAGCTTGCGGCTGCGCTCGCGATGCTCGGCGATCAGGCGCGCGCAGCCGGGGCATTCGGCGCCGCGCTCAAAGCGCTCGACGCCGAGCGTGACGGGGGCTCGCGGCCTGATTATGGCTCGCGGCTGCGCGATGCGGCCGCCGTGCTCGCGCTCGTCGCTGAGGCCAAGCTCGGCAATATTGAGAGCGATGCGATCGCGCGCGCGGGCGCTGTCCTCGAGCAGGCGAGGGCGGAGCGCTCATTCCTCAGCACGCAGGAGATGAACTGGATGACGCTGGCCGCGGAGGGGCTCGCCGAGCACGCGTCCCTCGCTCAGTTCCGCGTCGACGGCGAGGCGGTCAAAGGCGCGCTCTATCGGCGATGGAGCGCGCCAACGCTCTCCGGACAGTCCATTGTCATCTCAAATGCCGGACAGAATCCTGCGCAACTCGTCGTCTCGGTTTCCGGCGCGCCGATCGAGCCGGACCCGGCGGTCGCCAAGGGCTATGCGATCGAACGATCCTTCTACAAGCTCGACGGGACGAAACTCGATGCGCTGCAAAGCATGTCGCAGAACGAGCGCGTTGTCGTGTCGCTGAAAGTCACAGAGGCGCAAGCGCGCTACGCTCGGCTGCTCGTCGTCGACAGGTTGCCAGCCGGTCTCGAGATCGACAATCCGGCGTTGGTCGACGGCGGCTCGGTCGAAGCCTTCTCTTGGTTGAGCAAGGACGCCGAGCCCGCGCATACCGAATATCGCGACGATCGTTTCGTGGCGGCGTTCGATCGCGCCGAGGGCCAGTCGGCCTTCATCACCATGGCCTATATCGTGCGCGCCGTTGCGCCCGGTCGCTACATTTATCCGCCAGCGACGGCCGAAGACATGTACGACCCCGATCGTTACGGCCGCACCGCCTTTGGCGATTTGGAGGTGAAGGCGAAGTGAGGCGCTGCCCTCATCCGGCGAGGCCCTCATCCGGCCGCGCCTTCGGCGTCCACCTTCCCCCCGAGGGGGAAGGGTCGCGCCCCCTCTCCCTCGGGGAGAGGGTTGGGTTGAGGGTGATCATGCGCCTACCTCGCCCCTTTGTCTTCCTCTTCGCGGCGATTGCGCTCGTCGCGGCCGCAGGCCTTGGCGCGTCCCTCGCATGGAAGCGCTATACAGCGAGCCTCGGCCCGCTTGATCTTGCCGCCTCGCGCGAAGGCTCGACGATCGTTGTCGATCGCGACGGCCGGCTGCTCCGGCCCTTCACGTTGCCCGACGGGCGTTGGCGGCTGCCGGCGACCACGCATGACGTCGATCCGCGCTACGTCGCCATGCTCGTCGCCTATGAGGACGGGCGGTTTTATCAGCACGATGGCGTCGACCTTCGCGCGCTCGTTCGCGCCGGCGCGCAATGGCTTGAGCGCGGCCATGTGGTGTCGGGCGGCTCGACATTGCCCATGCAGGTCGCACGGCTGATCGAGCCGCGGCCCGAGCGCACGATCGCGGCCAAGCTCAGGCAGATTGCGCGAGCGCTCGAGATCGAGCGCGACGTCGGCAAGCCGGCGACACTCGACCGTTACCTCACGCTGGCTCCGTTCGGCGGCAATCTCGAGGGCGTGCGGGCGGCCTCGCTCGCCTATTTCGGCAAGGAGCCGCTGAAGCTCACCCTGGCCGAGGCGGCGCTGTTGGTCGCGCTGCCGCAATCGCCCGAAGCACGCCGCCCGGATCGCTCGTCAACGGCGCCGCGCGCCGCGCGGGACCGCGTGCTCGACCGGGTCGCGGCGCGCGGCATCATCGGGGCCGCCGACGCCGCGGCGGCGAAGCGCGAACCGGTTCCGGAAACGCGCTTGGCGTTCCCTGCGCTGGCCGCGCATGCCGCCGAGGAGGCTGTCGCCGCCGACAAGCAAGCGAAAGTCATTAAGCTCTCGATCGACGCGCGACTGCAGGCGAAGCTCGAGGTGCTCGCCAAAGAGAGCGTCGCGCGTCTTGGCTCGAAACTGTCGGCGGCGATTGTCGTCGTCGACAATGCAAGCGGCGAGATTCGCGCCCGCGTGGGCTCGGCCGATTACAACGATGCCTCGCGCGACGGCGCGATCGACATGTCGCGCTCCCCTCGCTCGCCGGGCTCGGCGTTAAAACCCTTCATCTATGCGCTGGCTTTCGAGCAGGGCCTCGCCCATCCGGAGACGCGGCTGTTCGACCGGCCGATGCGCTACGGGGCCTATGCGCCGGAGAATTTCAATCTCGGTTACGAGGGTGCGGTGACGGCGCGCAAGGCGCTGCAGATGTCGCTCAACCTCCCAGCGGTTGAGCTCCTTTCCGACGTCGGCCCGGCGACTTTCCTAGCCCGGCTGCACAGCGCGGGCGCCGAGATTGCGCTGCCGAAGGACACGCCGATCGGGCTCGCCATCGGCCTCGGCGGGCTTGGGATTTCGCTCACCGATCTCGCGCGGCTCTACGCTGGCTTCGCGCGCGGCGGCGAGGCGCCGCCGCTGATCGAGCGGCTCGATGGTCAGCCGCCGGTGATCGGCGAACGCCGTGTGACCGATCCGCTCGCGGCTTTCTATGTTGAAGACATCTTGCGCGGCGCGCCGCCGCCCGCCAATGCGCTCAAAGGCCGGATCGCCTTCAAGACCGGCACGTCCTACGGCTTCCGCGATGCGCTGGCGATCGGCTTCGACCGGAGGACAACCATTGCGGTCTGGGTCGGGCGTCCCGACAATGGCCCGACGCCCGGCCTGATCGGCCGCGAGGCGGCGGCGCCGATCCTGTTCGACGCTTTCGAGCGGCTGGGCAGGAGCATCGAGTCGATCCCGGCGCCCAAGGGCGTGTTGACAGCGACCATCACCGCCGATCTCCCGCCGCCGTTGCGTCGCCTTCGCCAGGACGCGCCCAAGACATCGTCCGCTCCAGAGGCGGCGTCGCTCAAGATCGCTTTCCCGCCAGATGGCGCCCGCATCGACCTCGGCCTCAAGGAGGGTGCCCCGGATCATCCGCTGGCTTTGAAGGCGCTCGGCGGCGCGCCGCCATTCACTTGGTTCGTCAACGGCGCCCCCGTCGGCGAGGCCGAAATCAGGCGGCAATCGGCCTGGAACCCGGATGGCGCCGGCTTCGCCCGCGTGTCGGTGACCGACGCCAAGGGCGCGTCCGACGCGGTGACGGTGAGGCTCGAGTGAATTTCCGAGCTTGCCTTAACGCCGCGGCATTTTGATCGGGCCGATGGACTTCGCGAACTCCGCGAGATCGCCCGATGGCTCCGGGGCCGCGCTCGGCGCTTCGGTCGTCGCGGCGCCGCTCGGTCCTTGCTTCGAAGCCTGCACGTGCTGGAAGACGAGGCTCGCGATGAACTGAAGGAACGGCGTCTGCCAGATGCCGCCGTGTCCGTCGATCACTTCCTTCGCAGCTCCCACCACCCAGAACGGATTGGCTTGCGCGGTGTCGGGAGGCGTCAGCACGAAGGGTTCGTTCCCTGTCGGGCCAGCTAAGGCGTGGGTGCGGAAGCCCGGCACGAAGCCGAGCGCGTGGGTGACGCACCACTTCTCCAAATCCCCGATCGTTGCTTCGGTGATCGCGTGGCCAACACTGCCGAGCGGAAACACCGTGCCCACCGGCTGGTCGTTCTCCGCCTGCGCGCAGATGAAAACCGGAAGCTGCCTCGTCGTGCGGGCCTCGAAGGCGGGGCTCGTCACCAGATCGTAACTCGGGATGTAACGCGCGCCCTC
>Ga0210393_10003323_pt1 | contig 12942 bp, 8 predicted proteins | sample IncBWC27OmetaG_FD_160068 | JGI IMG/M metagenome (GOLD analysis project Ga0210393, IMG submission 160068) | Forest soil microbial communities from Barre Woods Harvard Forest LTER site, Petersham, Massachusetts, United States - Inc-BW-C-27-O ... | reverse complement strand
GCCGGCGCGCGGCGCCATCTTCGCGAACAAAATGGCGCCGGCAGCGACGAAGAATCCACCGGAAATTCGCGCTCGCAAACGGCCGACGCGTCGCAGATGCTGAGCCGCAAGATGCTCCTCGACTTGCGGGATACGCTGCGCGCTTTCTTGACGCTTCTCGAACGGCGGTGATAGCCTTGAAGCACTAGGCTAAGCCGCAAAGCGGCACGCTCCGCGTGCCCGCACGGCGGTCATGAAACTTTGACTGCCAGCGGTGAAAGCGCAAGCTAACACGTTGCTAGTTACTTAAACGGTAATGTGAATAGCGCCCCGGTCGGGACGTAGCGAAGCCTGGTATCGCGCACCCTTGGGGTGGGTGAGGTCGCTGGTTCAAATCCAGTCGTCCCGACCATTTTTTCTTCTGTGCAGGTCGGCCTCGTTTTTTCCACCGTCTGGCGCTGCTTCGCACACAAATGTTCGCAAAGAGAATTCTCAAAAAATGCCGCACATACTTTTGACCAACGACGATGGATATCAAGCGGAAGGATTGCGCGTGCTCGCCGCGGAGCTTGCGGAATTCGCGACGGTGAGCGTGGTGGCGCCGAGCCGCGAGCAGAGCGGGGCGGCGCAATCGCTCTCGCTGCGGCAGCCGATTGTGTGTCATCCGATGGGCGAGCGGTACTGGGCGGTGGACGGCACGCCCGCGGATTGCGTGATCGTGGCGCTGCATAAATTGTTGACGGAGAAGCCGGACATTTTAATTTCCGGAATCAATCACGGCGCTAACCTGGGAGAAAATGTTTATTATTCCGGGACCGTAGGCGCGGCGCGCGAGGGCGCGATTCACCACATTCCATCCGTGGCGATGTCGCTGTGCTCGAAAAAGTCGGAAGTGAATTTTGAAAATGCCGCGCGCGTGGCACGAGTGGCGGCGGAATTAATTTTGAAAGAAGGATTGCCGGACCAAGTGCTCTTGAATGTGAATGTGCCGGAGCCGTGGGCGGGTGGCGTAAAATTCACGCGGCAATCGAAAAAAATCACGCGCAATCAATTGACGGAAGGGCAAGATCCGCGGGGACGCATCTATTTCTGGCTATACGAACAAAAAATCGACAAAGACGTGGAACCGGACACAGACTACGCGGCGATTTTTTCCGGCGCGGTTTCCATCACGCCGCTGCATCTCGATCCCACGGACACAAAATCGCTGAACCATCTTTCGCATTGGGCGAAACCGCTGGAAGCCGCATTGCTCCCTAAGAAATCATGAGCCCGGGAGCGCACTACGACGTGGCCGTGGTCGGCGCCGGCGTGTTTGGCGCGTGGACGGCGTGGCATCTGGCGAAGCGCGGACAGCGCGTGATTTTGCTGGATGCCTACGGGCCCGCGCACGCGCGCGCAAGCTCCGGCGGCGAATCGCGCATTATCCGCATGGGGTATGGCGCGGACGAGCTTTACACGCGCTGGTCGATGCAATCGCTAGTGCAATGGAAAGAACTGTTCAACGCGACAAGTAAAGCACTGTTTCTGGAAACGCGAGTCTTGTGGCTCGCCAATGAAAATGACGAGCGGCTGAAGCAGACGATCTCGACTCTGAGGCGCTGCGCTGTGCCAATGGAAGAGTTGGATCGCGCGGCGATCGCAAAACGGTTCCCGCAAATCGGATTGGAAGATGTGAAGTTCGGGGTGCTCGAAACCACGAGCGGAGTTTTGCTGGCGCGGCGAGCGGTGGCCGCGGTGGTTGCGGACGCGGAGCAACGCGGCGTGGACTACCGCCTCGCGCAGGTCGCAGCGCCGCGTGGAACGGGAAAGCTATCTTCGATCAAAACGAGCGACGGAAAAAAGATTTCCGCGGGCCAATATGTTTTTGCTTGCGGGGCGTGGCTGGGAAAAGTGTTTCCGGAGATTCTGAGCAAGCGCATCTTCCCTTCCCGCCAGGAAGTCTTTTTCTTTGGCGTACCTGCGGGAGATTCGCGCTTCGCGCCTCCGGCGCTGCCCACATGGCTGTTTCAGGATGATCTGTTTTACGGGATGCCGGATTTGGAAGGGCGAGGACTAAAAATCGCTGGCGACAGTCATGGCGTGCGAGTCGATCCAGACACACAATCGCGCATCGTTTCACCAGAAGCAACAAAGCTCGTGCGCGAATACATCGCGCGACGATTTCCCACACTGCGCGACGCTCCCATCGTGGAAACACGCGTTTGCCAATACGAAAACACCTCGAGCGGCGATTTTTTGATCGACCGCCACCCGGAAATGGAAAACGTGTGGTTCGCCGGCGGCGGCTCCGGCCACGGCTTCAAGCATGGCCCCGCGCTCGGGGTATATGTTGCTGGACAGTTGCTCGACGGCGGCGCGTCCGAGCCAAGATTTTCGCTGGCGAGCAAAGAGAGCGTGCAGAATCGCGCGGTATACTAGGCTTTCGCCGGAGGCGCGGCGGCGGTCGAAACCTTTGCGCGTGTCGTACGTCTTTGATAGAAGGGGTGCGCGTAGCTTCGTCCTCACTCTCATCACGCCGCAAGACTTAAGGGAATTGAGCAAAAGTACGGAGGAAACATGCAATCCAGAATGAACCGGACCGCTCGGGCTCTTGCCCTGCTCGTCGCCGCGATGTTGGCATGCGGGACTCGCGCGAGTGCGGGGCCGGCGAGCGGGGCAGAGTTCAAAGTGCAGGTGGAATATTACAAATTGCCGAATGGGCTGCGCGTGGTGCTTTCGCCGGATCACACGGCGCCCACGATTTGCGTGGGCGTTTACTACCACATTGGATTTCGCATCGAGCCGCGGGACAGGACGGGATTCGCGCACCTGTTCGAACACATGATGTTTCAAGGCTCGCAGAATTTGGGAAAGATGGAGTTCGTGAAGCTGGTGCAGCAGAACGGCGGCGTGCTGAACGGCTCGACGCGATTTGATTTTACGAACTATTTCGAAATTCTTCCCGCGAACAAACTGGAAACGGCGTTGTGGGCGGAGGCCGACCGCATGGGCGGGCTGGCGGTGAATCAGGACAATTTGAAGAACCAGCAAGGCGTGGTAGGCAACGAAGTAAAAGTGAATGTGCTGAACAGCCCGTACGGCGGCTTTCCGTGGATCGATCTGCCGATGGCGGCGAACACGAACTGGTTTAACTCGCACAATTTTTATGGTGACCTGAAAGATATCGAGGCGGCGACGCTGCCGGACGTGGATTCGTTTTTCAAGACATTCTACGCGCCGAACAATGCGGCGCTGACCATCGTGGGGGATTTCGACCCGGCGGAAGCAAAGAAATTCGTGGAGAAATATTTTGGCTCCTTGAAGGCGGCGCAGCTTCCCGTGCAGCCGGATTTGACGGAGCCTCGGCAGGAAAAAGAAAAGCACGCGAGCCGTCCGGATGCGCTGGCAAAGCGTCCCGCGATCGGACTTGCGTACCACATGCCAGACCGGAACACGCTGGAATATTACGCAATGGGATTGCTCGATCAGATGCTGATCGAGGGCGACGACAGTTTGTTGCATCAAGAGCTGGTGCAAAAGAAGGGTTATACGGGAAGCGTGGATGGCGGCATCAACCTGCTGGGCAATCAATGGAACTATGCGGGGCCGATGCTTTTCATCGTGAATTTAGTTTACGATCCGGCGACGAATCCGGACACGATCGTGCAGACGATCGACGGACAGATCGAGCCGCTGCGAACGAAACCGGTGGATCAAAAAACGCTGGACCGCGCGAAGGTGAAGCTGCGCTCTCATCTCTACGACACGATCGGAAGCCAGGGCGGATTCGGACTGGTGGACTTGCTGGCAAGTTTCGCGCTGTTCGACGACAATCCCGGGCGCGTGAACTCGCTGGTTTCCGAATACGAGAAAGTGACGCCGGAATTGATCCAAAAGACGGCGCAGGAATATTTGCGTCCGGAAAACCGCACGGTGATGACCGTGCTGCCCCAGCAGCAAACGCCCGCGGCTAGCGCCGCACCAGCGAAGAACTGACAGAGGAGAAAAATGATGACGCGCAAAAACTTCCAGAAATTCCTGTTGGTTCTGAGCTTGGTGGGCTTCGCGGGCGTTCCAGGAATGGCGCAGAAGCAGACGCCGCCCGCGGGCGGTCCGCCGAAAGCGTTTACGGTGCCGGCGCACGAGACCTATAAGCTGGCGAATGGTCTGCAGGTCACACTGATTCCTTACGGAAATGTGCCGAAGGTGACGGTGAACCTGGCGCTGCGGACGGGAAGTTTGAACGAGCCGAAGGAGTTGCTGGGCGTCGCGAGCATTACGGGCGAACTGTTGAAAGAAGGCACGACAGCGCTGAGCGCGAGCGCACTCGCGGAAGCGTCGGCGAGGATGGGAAGTTCGCTCAACGTTGGAGTGGGGGCGGACGAGACGACAGTATCGACGGACGTGCTTTCGGAATTTGGCGCGGACGCGGTGAAACTCGTTGCAGACGCCATCGAGCATCCGCTCTTGCCGGAATCGGAACTGGCGCGGCTGAAGGCCAATTTGCTGCGGCAAGTGGCGCTGGCGAAATCCCAGCCGGGGCAGATCGCGCTGGCGAGGTTTCGCAAGCTTTTGTATGGCGATCACCCATACGGAGACATTCTGCCAACGGAAGAAACGCTGAACAAGGTGACGATCGAAGATGTGAAGAAATTCTATGCGGCCAATTACGGCGCGGCACGGACACATCTTTACGTGGCGGGAAAATTTGATACCGCGGCGGTGAAGAAAGCGATTGCGGAGAGTTTTTCGGGATGGGCGAAAGGTCCGGCGCCGGCGCAGAACGTGCCAAAGCCGAAGACGCAGCGGCTTCTCGACGTGACGGACCGGCCGGGAGCGCCGCAATCCACACTGTATCTTGGCTTGCCGGTAGCCGATCCGACGAGCGCGGATACGATTCCGCTGGCGGTGACGAACGCGCTGCTGGGCGGGTCGTTCGCGTCGCGGATCACGTCAAACATCCGCGAGCAGAAAGGCTACACGTATTCGCCGCGGAGCCAGGTTTCGGCGCGGTATCACGACGCGTATTGGGCAGAGATCGCGGATGTGACCACGGCGGTGACGGGCCCATCGTTGAAAGAGATTTTTGGCGAGATCGACCGGTTGCAGAAGGAACCGCCGGGCGCGGCGGAGTTGCAGGGCATACAGAGTTATTTGTCGGGGCTGTTCGTGATCCAGAATTCGACGCGGCAAGCGCTGATCGGGCAATTGCGTTTCGTGGATCTGCAGGGGCTAGGCGAAGACTATTTGAAGACGTACGTGCAGAAGGTGAACGCCGTGACGCCCACCGACGTGCAAAAGATTACGGCGCAATACATCAAGCCGGAACAAATGACGATTGTCGTGGTGGGGGACAAGTCGAAGATCACGGAGCAGCTTGCGCCGTACGCGGGCCCAGCTGCTGGCAACAACTAGCCGCTCGATCGCGGGCCGCGCTAGCTCATTTGGCAAAAGGCTTTGAAAGCTGCGACTGCAACTCCTTCAGCGGCAGGGTGGTTCCCTAAGTCTTAGTTACATCATGTCAATTCAAAACGGAACGAATCCGCATCGATTAGGCAGGCGTAAGAAACGTGCCGCCGAATTGGTGGAGCGGATATTGTGCGGCGCACGGCAGCGTCAGGGTTTGGGAATGCGGCGGCGGGGCGGGGCCGGAGGGGCGCTGGCGCGTTTGGTGCGACGGGCTTTTTCGATATAGAGGTTTTTGTCGGCTTCGTTGAGTAGTTTTTCGATGCGTTCGCCGTCGCCGCGGTAGACGGCGATGCCGATGCTGGCGGAGAGCGGAGGTTTTTCTTCGTCGCTTTCCATGACGGCTCGGATACGGTCGGCGACGCGCTGGGCTTCGACTTCTTCGGACTCGGGGAGGACGAGAGCAAATTCATCGCCGCCATAGCGGGCAGCGGTGTCGATGGCGCGGCAATGGATGCGCAGGACGTCGGCGAGGCGGCAGATGCTGCGGCTGCCGACGAGGTGGCCATAGGAGTCGTTGATTTTCTTGAGGCCGTCGACGTCGAGCAGAAGAACGGAGAACGGGCGGGCGGTGCGGTTGGTGCGCTCGGTTTCATTTTCGAGGACGTCGAGCAGGCGGCGGTAATTGGCGAGGCCGGTGAGCGGGTCGCTGACGGCGAGATGGCGGACCTGTTCGAACAGGCGGGCGTTGTCGAGAAGGGCGCCGCCAAGCGCAATGGTGTAGCCCATGACAGTCAGCGCTTGAGCGAGAACGAAGGGCGCATCCAGCAAGCGCTCGGATTGCGCGGCGCAAAGCTGCGCGGCGACGTTGAGCCAAGCGGCGGCGTAAATGGTGCGGTCGAACGCGGAGTCCTCGACGAGCAGCCGGCGGCGATACCAGATGAGGCTGACCAGGAAGATGGCCGCGGGCAGAAGCTGCTGCGGACTGGGGAATATCGCTCCCGGATGCAGGGACTCTTCGGGAGGCAGGCGGCGAAGAGCCGCGGTGATAATGTAGGTAAATCCGACGACGGTGAGAAGAGCGCCAGCGATTTCTCCGCGCGGATGACGGGAACGCGGCAGGAAGCGCTCGACCAGCAGCGCCACCAAAAGCAGCAGCGCGAGAACCATACGGCCCAGCCACCAGGCCGCCGGGGCCCAATTGAGGCGTCCGGGGGATTCCTGCAAAAACTGGAAGAACAGGACGCTTGTGGCAGTGAGAACGGCGCCGGAAAGGAGAAATCCCGCGCCAAGGATCAGCGAAATACGGTCCTGGTTACCCTGGAAGCGAACGAGGGTGACGGCGGCAAAGACGAACGCGAGAAGTCCTGCAATAACAAGAAGATAGCCCTGGAGAAGGGGATCGGGATCGAGAACGATGCCGCGCAGCCAATGGGCGACCAGCAGCAGCACGACGAATCCAGCGATGTGCGCGAGTAAGACGGTCGTGGGACTGCGGCGGTGAATTGGAGGCCCTTCGCCCATAGTTTGCCCTTTGAATGAGAGGGCGGGCGCTCACATTATTAGACTACGCCAAGGCGCCAGGCGTTGCGAGAGATGGGTGAGAAAGTGAGAGAAAAGATACCGGCCTGTGGAATTGGACCGGGAGGCGGAAAGACTGGCCGAAAGTACAGGGTGCGGGGAGAAATCCGGGAGGAAGCGGCGGAGAGAAGGAAGAAAGTAGGACTTGCACGGGGGCGTGAAATCTTGCATAGTGGCAGCATTGAAACGATTTAATAGAGATGAGCGCGGCGGAAAAGCGCGGCGCGAGATACGATCGGCCGGGCTGGAGCACGAGCCGGGCAGTTGGCCGAAATCCCCGAGACTGATTTGGAGCCCTCTTTGAAGCGAGCGACGGAAAAATTAGCCCAGAACTGGAAAAGACCGGTGAAGAGAACGTCGGCGGGCACTTTGCCCTTGCCAGCAGGACAGCACACGCTGCATGAGGTGCTGTCGCAACCGGCGACCTGGACGGAAACGGCGCGGCAACTGGAAAAAGAAGGCATGCTGGAGCGGCTGGCGGGGATTTTTTCTTCGCACGAGCCGTGGATCTTCGTGGGATGCGGGTCGAGCTATTACCTGTCGCAGATCGTGGCCGCGGTGTGGGAGAAGACCTTTCAGATTCCGTGCACGGCGATGCCGGCGTCCGAGCTGTTGTTTGCGCCGGAAGAAACGCTGCGGAGAACGGGAGCGCGGCAGGCGGTTCTGGTTTCGCGTTCGGGCGAAACGACGGAAGTGCTGCGGGCGGGAATGCTGCTGGAGAAGCACCGGGAAATTGCGACGCTGGGAGTAACGTGCAACGCGGGCGGGCCACTGGAGAGGTTTTGCAAACAGACGCTGAAACTCGTGTGGGCGGATGAAAAGAGCACGGTGATGACGCGATCGTTCACGTCGATGCTGCTGACGTTCGAACGGCTGGGAGCGCTGCTTTCGGGAGACGTGCGAGTGGCTGCGCCGCTGGATGGGCTGCCGGAAAAGGCGCAGGCCTGGTTGGATGCGAATGCTGGTAAGATTCAGGCGTTTGCGGCGAAGCGAAAGTTTGCGGATTTCGTTTTTCTCGGGCAAGGGGCGCATTACTGGCTGGCGCAGGAGGCGGGACTGAAAATCACGGAGATGTCTTCGTCGTACGCGCAGGTGTATCACACGCTGGAGTTCCGGCATGGGCCGCGGTCGATTGCGGGGCCGGAGACGCTGATCACTTTTTATGTTTCGGATGCGGCCGAGGAAGAAGAGACGCTGCTGGTTCGCGAGTTGAAAGAGCTGGGAGCGGCGACGATGGTGGTGGCGAACCGGGCGAGTCCCGCACTGGAGCGCTACAGCGATTTGTTGATCGAGATGGGAATGGAGGAACCGGAGTTTGCGCGGCTGGCTGTGGCGGCGATACCCGCGCATTTACTTGGCGCGGGCGTGGGATTGCGAAAAGGGCTGAATCCGGATGCGCCGAAGAATTTGACGCGAGCGGTGGTGCTGGGGTCGAACGGAAATGGCCATGGCAAAAGGAGACGTGATTGAGCAGCGAGGCCGCGACTGTGACTGCTTCGAGTTCCGCTCCGCAATTGCGGCGGACGCTGACGCTGTGGGATTTGATTTTGTACGGCGTGATTGTGATTCAGCCGGTGGCGCCGATGTCGGTGTACGGCGTGCTCAGCGACCGCGGGCGGGGGCATGTCGTCACGGCGATTTTGATCGCGATGGTGGCGATGCTGTTCACGGGGATCAGCTACGGGCGAATGGCGCGGGCATATCCGAGCGCGGGGTCGGCGTTTACGTACGTGGCGCAGGAGATTCATCCGGGCGCGGGATTTGTGACCGGATGGAGCATGGTGATGGATTACATGCTCAATCCGCTGATTTGCACGATTTGGTGCGCGGGAGTTTCGCATGATTTCGCGCCGGGGGTGCCGATCTGGACGTGGAAAATTTTTTATGCGGTGGTGTTCACGCTGTTGAATATTCGCGGGGTGAAGACGTCGGCGCGCATCAATGCGGGAATGGCCGCGGGAATGGGCGCGGTGGTGGTGGTCATCATCGTGGCGGCGGCCCGATATATTTTCGGGCATCCGCATAGCGATCCGCGTTTTTTCACGACGCCCTTCTACGACCCATCAATGTTTCAAGTGAAGGCGCTGTTTGGGGCGACCTCGATTGCGGTGCTGACGTACATCGGATTCGACGGCATCTCGACGCTTTCGGAAGAGGCGGAGAATCCGCGGCGCAACATCATGTATGCGACGGTGCTGACGTGCGCGGTGATCGGCGTGCTTTCGGCGATTGAAGTTTATGTGGCGCAGTTGATCTGGCCGGCTTCCGAGCAGTTTGCGAATGTGGACACGGCGTACGTGCAAATCATGGGGCGCGTGTGGCCTTCGCTGCAAATTCTCGGGCACACGGTGGCGCCGCTGGCGGTTTTGATCGGCGCTACGCTGCTGCTGGCGAATTTCGGTTCGGGGATGGGGGCGCAACTGGGCGCGGCGCGCTTGCTTTACGGAATGGGCCGTAGCAACGCGCTGCCAAAATCGTTTTTTGGCGCGGTCGATCCAAAACATCATGTACCGCGCAACAACGTGTTTTTTGTCGGGGGAATCGTGCTGGTCGGTGCTTTTTTTCTTTCCTATGGACTTGGCGCGGAGATGCTGAATTTCGGGGCGCTGATTGCGTTCATGGGAGTAAATGCCGCGGCCTTTCTGCGATATTTCGTGCGCGCGGAGAAAAAAGAAGTCTGGAACTTCATACCGCCCGTGCTGGGATTCCTCATCTGTTTAGGACTGTGGGTCAGCTTAAGCCGTCCGGCGATGATCGTTGGATCGATCTGGATGATTCTCGGAATTGCTTTTGGGGTTTGGAAGACCCGCGGGTTCCGGGAGCAGCTTTCTTTCGAAGTGCCCGCAGAATAGCGCTTCTCGCGAATCCAAACATTGCATAACGGGTTACTCTCGAAGGATGATGGTGTCCGCGGAGGCGCACCGATTGAAGCGAACGAGCGGGAAGGACATGACGGTGACGATGCGGGACGTGGCGACGAAGAGCGGGTTTTCGCCGGCCACGGTTTCCATCGTGCTGAACAATGCGCCGCTCGCGAGGTACATCGCACCGGCGACGAAAAAGCGCATTGAAGAAGTGGCCAAGAAGCTGGGCTACCGGCCGAACGCCATGGCCCGTTTTTTACGGAGCAAGCGAAGCCACAGTGTGGGCGTGATGTTTTTCGATATCACCGACCCATTTTGCACGCCGATTTTGCGCGGGATCGAGAACGGGCTATACCAGGTTTCCTACGTGCCCATTTTCGCAGACGCGCAGAACCAGAAGAGCCGTTTCGAACGTTATTTGGAAATGCTGTTGGAGCACCACGTCGAAGCGCTGATCGTGGTAGCGAACTGGCTGTTTATCGACATTCAGCTTCTTGCGGATGTGAGCAAGAGGAACATCCCCGCGGCCACGATCGGCTGGGAACTGCCAGGTGACACGGTGAGTTCCGTGATGGTGGACAACGAAGCGGGCGGCCGCCTGGCGCTGGAGCATTTGCACCAGCTGGGGCACAAGAAGATTGCGTTTATTCGCGGACCGAAACTGCTGATCGACAGTGGGCCGCGGTGGCGCGGAATTCAGAAGTATGCGAGTTCAGTGAAATTGGAAATCGACGCGTCGCTGGTGCAGCAGTTGCCGGATTCGTTCGATCCGAATTCGGGATTCGAAGGTGGCTACCGGTTCACCGAGGAATTGTTGCAGAAGAAAAAGAAGTTCACGGCGCTGCTGGCGTTTGACGATTTGACGGCGCTGGGCGCCATTCGCGCGCTGACCAAAGCGGGAATCCGCGTGCCGGAGCAATGTTCGGTGGTGGGCTTCGACGACGTGCCACTGTCGTCGCTGGCTGCGCCCGCGCTCACGACAGTGCGTCAGCCGCTGGAAGCCATGGGAAATTTGGCTGTGAATATGATCATGGAAGGAATTAACGCAGGGCTGGAGAAGCGCGATTGGAACATCGCACGGCACCGGCCCAATCCGGAATTGGTAATTCGAGATTCGACGCGGGCGGCGTCGCTGAGCGGATCGGACGATTAAAGGGGCCGGAGCACCAATCGCTCCGGTCTTTCGCTTTGTAAGGCGGCGGCTCAGGATCTATTCGATGATCGCCGGAGTCACGTTGAATCCATCGACCGCCACCACAGGTTTCACTCCAGGTAAATCGGTCTTGCGGACTTTGACCGTGACGGTTCGCTTTTCGCCTGGAAGCAGCGCGAAATAATTGTCGTCCCAAAAGGCGGGAAGAATTTCTCCCCCGTCTTTTCCTTTCAGCAAACGTAAACGAACCGCGAACGCTAGGCCCTTGCCCGGATTCTCCACGGTAACAAACGCCGCAACGTCGTCCTTTTCGGGATTGACGCTGTAATATGCGTTGAGCTTTGCCGCGGGCAGTTCCTGTAATCCGGTAAAATCTGCAAAGTCGGATTGCGGCGTGTAGTACCACTCCGACTTGCTGAAATCGAGAACGTCCTGCTTCGACGACAGCCAATAAAAGTTGCGGCTGATGAGTTCGCCAGATGCGGAGAAGAGTTGGAGGTTGAGAAAATAGGTTGTTGTGTCTGCCAGCTCGGGAATGGCGAATGATTTTGCAACTCCATCCGCGGCCACATCCACAACTTCCTCGTGGGCATACTTCTCATTCATCGACGTATCGTAAGCTTTCGCAACGACCTTCAGTCCCTGGAATGCCTCCTGTTTCCCGTTAACAACCGCGATCGTGCGATCGTCGTAGGAATACTGTACGTGGAGCAACTCAAGAGCCTTCTTGGAGCCGAAATATCCACCTGCCGGCCGCAGATGATAGTCGTAGAGGTGCCAGATGAGCCCTGGCCACGCGTTGTTGAGCATCCACTGAATGACGCCCGTGGATTTGTACTTGTTGCGCCCGTAGGCCTCGAACATCGCGCGCTCGCCTTCGTAAGTCATCAGCTGCGATTTCCACGTCAGGTCGGAGAGGTCTTTGATTTTTCCATAGCGCGCTTCCAAAGCACGCGAAAACACTTTGATATTTTTGAATTGCCCGCCGCCCGCATGAAATTCCCAGAATTCGTTGATGGGCCAAAGCTTGTCTGGCGGAAACATTTCCTTCAGCTCCTCAAGCGGAGGTACGGCGGGACCGGGACTTGTTTCGGTATTGAAGCCCAGCGCCCCGCCAACTTTGGTGCCGAGCAGCCAGTAGTTCGCGGGAACGTATTCGTACGGACCGGACATTTTGACGCCGGTCTCGCCAGTAGGTTCTGTTTTCTTCGCGGTGGCGGAAGAGATGACGGGCTTGGGCCAATGCGTTTCTTTTTCAATTTGCAAATACGCATTTTCCCGCTCGGGAGGGGGAGGATTGTCGCTGCCGTTCAGCCAGATGAGCAGGCTTGGATGACTGCGCAGCCTGAGCATCTGGTCGCGCAGCGAGTCGAGGGACACGCGCTTGTTCTCTTCGTTCCACTTGCCCCATTTTTCCCAGGCATCGCAGCAGCACCAGCCGGCCATTACGAGAATGCCGTCGCGGTCGGCGCGCTCCATGAAGGCTTCGTCTTCGAGCTTTCCTTCGAGGCGAACTGTGTTGAGCCCCATTTCTTTGACGTAACGGAATTCGGCCTCGCGGCGGTTTTCATCCACGCGCAACATCATGTCCGGCGTCCATCCCCCGCCGCGCACGAGAACCGGTTTGCCGTTCACTCTGAGCAGCCGGCCACCTTCGCGAGTGAGCTCGGAATCGGTCTGGACAATCCCAAACGACGTAGTGACTATGTCCGAAGTCGCGTGCGCTTCGTTTACAAATTCGAGCCGCAGCGTATGCAAATAGGGTTCGCCCATCTGATAGGGCCACCACAAGCGGGGATTGGCGAAGTTGAGGGAGGGCGCTTGCTCGGGGGTGATGGTGATCTCGCGGCTCTCGCCAGAGCCAAGCTCCACCGGCAAATTCCAATTTTTTGACTGGCTCTCGCCGGCAATTGCGCCGCGCAGAGTTCCTTTCACCGGAGCGTTCGAATTATTTTGCAAAATGGCGCGCACGGTGAG
>Ga0210393_10003321_pt1 | contig 12946 bp, 7 predicted proteins | sample IncBWC27OmetaG_FD_160068 | JGI IMG/M metagenome (GOLD analysis project Ga0210393, IMG submission 160068) | Forest soil microbial communities from Barre Woods Harvard Forest LTER site, Petersham, Massachusetts, United States - Inc-BW-C-27-O ... | reverse complement strand
CGAAAAACTCAACGAAGATCTCGAGGTAGGCATTCGCGGCCTCTATCAGGACAACGGCTATTTCAAGGTCATCGTCGGCGAGCCAGTTCTCGAAAATATCGACACGGAAGGGTACCGCCTGGGCGTCCCTCTCACGGGCCGCACGAAGGGGAAAGCCGTTAACATTACCATTCCCATCGAAGAGGGCGAGCGCTACAAGATGGGCAGCCTCAAAATCGTCAGCGCCGATCCGGACAAAGCGCTCTCGCTTAAAGTCGATGCTCTCAAAACCCTTTTCCCGCTCCACGAAGGTGACATCTTCTCCGTCGCCAAGATCCGCAAAGCCATCGAAGACTACGGCAAGGCTTACGGTCAATACGGCTTCATCGACTTTACCGCGGAGCCACAGACCGATATCGACGACGTCAACAAGCGCATCGACGTCACCATGCGCTTCACCGAAGAAAAGCAATACTACGTTCGCCGCATCGACTTCAGCGGCAACACCACGACCCGCGACAAAGTCATCCGCCGCGAGTTGCTGCTCGATGAAGGGCAGCTGTTCAACAAGCGCGCATGGGAAATCAGCATCCTCCGCCTCAATCAACTCAATTACTTCGAGCGCATCGAGGAAGACAAAGCCGTCGAGATCAAGCGCAACACCAAGGATGGCACCGTCGATCTCAATCTGAAATTGAAAGAAAAGGGCAAGCAATCCATCGGACTGCAAGGCGGTGTTAGCGGACTAGCCGGCACCTTTATCGGCTTGACCTATCAGACCAACAATTTTCTGGGTCTCGGCGAAACTCTCACCTTCTCCGCGCAGTTCGGCGACCTACAGCGCAGCTTCATGTTTGGCTTCACCGAGCCCTACCTCTTCGACCGGCCGATCTCCACGGGTTTCACCATTTTCGATAGCAAGTACAATTTTGACGAGGCCAAGCAGGAAGCGCTGGCCCTGGGACAATCGGTCAGCATCAACCCGCAGTTTATCCAGGACTACACACAGAACTCCACCGGTTTCACCGTGTTTGCGAACTATCCGGTCAAGCGTCTGTCCTTTACCCGGTTCTCGGTCACGTACGGGCTCACGCGCACCAATATCCAAGCGTTCAACCAGGCTTCCACGCTCCTCTTCGAGCAGCTTCAATTTCGCAGCGTGGCCGGACCTAGCGCGTTAGATGGCATCATCTCCAGCACGATCACTCCCTCGGTGAGTCATAACACGATCGACAATCCGCAGAATCCAAGGAAGGGCAGGAGCTATTTCTACTCGGTCGCTTTCTCCGGTGGTCCGATCGGGGGCAACGTCAAGACCATCACCAATGTCTTTACGTTTACGCAGTTCCGTCCAGTCTTCAAAAAGCGCAACGTCCTGGGTCTGCATTTCACTTCCGCCTTCACCACAGGTTATGGCGGCGGGGAAGTTCCGCCCTTCAACCGCTTCTATATGGGCGGGGAAAACGATCTTCGAGGATTTGACATCCGCTCCATCTCGCCGGTCACATTTATTCCCACGGCCACCTCGCAGACCTTCACGTTCACCGATCCGACCTCGTTGTCCGGCTCCGGCACCCCGCTTCAGCGGTCCTTTACCGTTCCCATCCTCACCTATACCGCCACGCTCCCCGGCGGCGACGTACAAACTTCTGGAAACATCGAATACCGCATTCCCCTTGTCGGCCCGGTCACAGCTTCGCTGTTCCTCGATGCCGGCACGGACGGCATCGCGAAGACAAGCGCGCTCAAGCTGAATCCCGATGGCCTCACGTCGCTGCAGCAGCAATTCCCCGGATCTAACGTCAGCGGCCAGTTGCCAATTGCCGGGGGAACGAATTTCCGCTTGCGGGGTTCGACGGGTATCGAATTTGGCGTACAGCTCCCGATTGTGCAGGCTCCATTTCGCATCTACTATGCGTACAACATCAACCGGCTGCATTCCGAGATCATTTCGCCCCCGGACTACATAAATCCGAGTGAACTCGCTCTTTTGAAAAGCACGCTGCCGCCTGAGGTTTACAACACCCAGGTGTTGCCGTTGTTACAGGAGTTCGTCGTCAATCCAGGGCGTTTGAATTATTTTGAGCCTAGGACCACTTTCCGTTTCACCGTGGGCAAGACTTTCTAACGGTCCAGGCTCGCTCGATTTTTGCCGGCGGCTTGGGCGAGATCAAACGAGCGCGATTCGATCGGCCGGATGGGTCCGGTCAAGTGGCGTCGCGTCTCATCGACTACTCGTACAGCGTGACCGCCGAGCAGTTCACACGTGGGAGGCAGAGGTAATGAAGTTGCGAAAGATGGCGAGCTGTATTGCGGTAGTGGCCGCGTTGGCGTCCGTCTGGCTCGGCGGCTGCGGCGGTGGTAGCGCGAACGTCGTCACCGTCACGCTGAGCCAACCCACGGCAACGCTAGTGGTGACTCAGGTGCTCAATCTTACTGCGACGGTGGCGGGGGCCACCAACGTCAACGTCAATTGGACGTGCACCTTCACCACCACGACCACGACCACGGCTGCCAACGGCACCACCAGTACCACTACCAGCGCCGCCGCTCCGTGTACCGCTGCCACCGGCGTGCTCACCAACATTCAACCCACGACCGTCACTTTCACGGCGCCGAGCAAAGTCACCACGCCTCCGCCCACGGCTACCACCGTGACTTCTACTCCATCGGTCACCATCACCGCCACCTCGCAAGCCGATACCAAAATTACCGGCACTTGCGTCGTTACCCTCGATTCCGGCATCCTCGTCACGATCAACCCAGCGAACGCTGCGGTCCCCACGGGCCAGAACTTCCAGTTCACTGCCTCGCTGGCCAACGATACCACCCCCAACGATGTCACCTGGCAGCTTACTCAGGAACCTCTCTCCACCACCACGCTTGCCGATGCCGTCACCTGCAGTCCCACCTGCGGCAGCATTAGCACCAATGGCCTCTACACCGCGCCCACCACGGTGCCCACCGCCAATACCCCTTCCAGCATAACCACGACGACTCCACAATCACTTTCCGTGATCGCCGTTTCGATCGTGGACGCCACGAGAGTAGGCACCGCGACCGTCACGATTGTTCCCACAGGCGATATCGCTTTCTCGGGCATCGTGCCTGGCCAGGCCCCCCAGGGCGGGGTTCTGCAAGACGTTTATTTGGCCGCCACCAACGTAAATTCTTTGACCAGCATCTTTTACGATGGCACCGCGCTGCCCAGTTCGCAGGTTCTCGTGATCTCTCCGCCGGTGGCGGGATCGAATCCGTCCGGCGCTCGCGCTCGTCTGTTACCCGCGCAATTGGCTAAGGCCGGACCTCATGTGATTGGCATTTGCAATCCGCCCATCGGCCAGTCTACTTGCACTCCCAATTCCACCGGCGGCCCTTTCACGATCAATGTCGTGCCCGAACGTCCTTCCCTGGTCTCCACGCAACCCGACAGCCAACCGCAGACCGCCATGGCCGCGCCTTCGGGTGGCGCGCTTACGATCGATGGGGGCTATTTCGGATCGGCCAACGCTCCACTGGTATCCGCGCAGTTCAATGGAAATCCGATCGTGGTGACCGAACCTACCTCGCGACAGCTTTCCATCACGTTGCCAGCTCTGCCGACTGCGGGACTCTTCCCCGTCAGCGTTATCAATAACAACGCTTCCCCGACTACCGCCGTAACCAATATCGCGGTCTTCCCTGACTACGGAAACACCAACCCCGTTCCACCGGTCACCAATGTAATCGCTTTGGCGACTGGCTCGGTGCCCAGCGCCATTGCCATCGACGACGTGCTCAACACCGCAGTCGTTACCGAGGCGGGGACGAACAGCGTGGAGTACTTGAATCTCAACGGCGCGACTCCTTCACTGATCACTGGACGCGTGCCCGTTGGTAACCTGCCGACTGGTGTTTCCGTGGATGACGTGCTTCACATCGCCGCGGTGGTTAACTATGCTGACCGTTCTCTGAAGTTGCTTTCGATTCCGGCGGGCGGCCAAACTCCCTCGCCAACTCCACTGGCCACCATCGACCTGAGCACCCTGATTCCTACCACTGCTCCGACGACACCTCCGACGCCTCCCCCGTTTCCGTACTCTGTCGGCATAGATCCGTTTACACATACAGCGGTCATTGCGTTCGCGAATACCAATATCGGATTCATTGCCGATGTGAATCCGGCGAATAGCGCGAACGTCTCGGAGTGTTTGTTGGCCGGGCAGCACCCACCTTGCGTGATTTCCTCGGTTACGCTGAACAGTGGCCAATTCCCGCAGGTGGCTCTCCAACCGCGCGTCCATCTTGCCTACGTTACTCCGGGCGGGGCCGGCAACATGTCAGTGGTAGATCTCACTCATAAATCGGCTTCCATTGGCATCGCCAGTGCGACGCGAGCCTCCAACGTGGTCACCATTTCCACCGTTGCGCCTCACAACATAAACCCCGGCAACCCGGGAACCATCCTGATCAGCGGCGTCCCCACAACGAACACTAATTTTAACGGCACCTTTTCCGGCATCATCGTCATCGACGCAAACGACTTCGAATACTCCCAAACCGCGGTCGATGATTCCGTTACCGGTGGCACGGTCGCCGCGCCCATCGGCCAGGCCAGCTACGGCATCCCTTACCTTACCTTTAGCATTTCGCCAACCATGCAGGGTGTTGCGATCAACCCCATTTCCCGTAGCGTTATGCTCGCGGACCCCAACGCCACTGTCAGCCAGGTCAATTTCATCAGCACCTTGGACCAAAGCGTGAGTGCCTTGACGCTGAGCCTAAACACGGTAGCGGGAAGCACCGCCACGACCGCCGCGCCTGAGATAGGTGATACGAGTGTGGCCTTCCAGCCCTTTACGAACACCGGCGTATTGTTCAATCCTACCTTGAACCAAATTTCACTGATCGATCCTGTCCGCTTACAGCGCTATCAGATTGTCTCGACGGCTCCCACGGGCGGTCCACCGACGGTGGGGATCGGCTCGGTCCCCGCTCCCGGCGGTGGCGGGACACTAAGCATACCCGGAGCGCTCGCCGTCAATGCGTCCACGAATACGGCGCTGGTTGTCAATTCCGGCAGCAACAACATCAGCGTGGTGACTCTAGGCACGAACATTAAGCCCGTTCATATCGAGTCGGTGCAGACGTCCAGCGGTATTCCCGGGACGATTCTGCCTCAGACAGTGCTCACAACCGATTCCACCCCAGTGGCCGGCGGCCCGGTTACGCTCAGGATTCTGGGCACTGGATTTCAATCCGCCACACCCGTGCAGGTGCGGCTAGACGGTACGTCCTTGACCGGCGCTACCGTAGTCAGCAATACCGAGGTTGATGTCAGCGTTCCCGCGACCTTTCTCAATGTCCCACGCCGCTACGCTTTGGACGTCGTGGTCGGTAGTGTCGGATCGAACGCCACCGATTTCACCGTTCTTCGAACAGTCGATCTCACTCCAGCTTGCGCGGCCGGTTCAACGCCGCAACCCGGCGCGGTTGCCATTGACACCACACGGAACGTCGCCGCTGTCAGCAACTTCGGCTGCGGCAGCATTTCGCTTGTGGACTTGACTCCCGGTGCATCCGCTCCGCTCAAGAGCACCATTGCTGTGGGCACTTCGCCCATCGGCATCGACGTTATCCCGCGTCTGGGCTATGCCGTCGTTGCCAACAATGGCAGCGGCACCGTTTCCATCGTAAATATGGATAGTGCCACCTTGATATCGAGCCCCGGCACGGGCACAAACCCAACAGGCGTTGCGATCGATCAATACTCCGGGCTGGCGATCGTGGCCAATACCGGTTCGAACAGCATTACTTCCATCGATTTGACTTCTATCACCTCTGCGAATACCACTCCAACGGTGAACACGCTCGGCATCGACCAGCAACCCATTGCGGTCGCCATCGACCCCAACCGCGCGGCCTGTGGGAGTGCGACCGCCACTGGAGTCGGCGTCGCGGTGATCACCGCGCTCGAATTGAACTCCGGTGCAGCAGCAGTCGGTTCGTTGGATACCGTAGACATCAGCAGCGCAGTTCCGATTCAATGCACGACGGTCACCGTCGCGAGCGTGACTGCCACTCCTACGGGCATCGTCTTTGACCCTGCAGGCCAGGCCACCGGGGCCAACTCGACTGCGGCTCCCGGCACGACGCCAGGCGTCTTCTACGCGACCGGAAGCCAAGGTAACGTCATCTACGTTTTCAATCCCGACACCGGCACAGCAACGCCCGCGAACGTCGGCATTAACCCGACGTCTCTCGCGGTGAATTACAACACCGGATCTCTGTTGACCGTGAACTCGCTTAGCAACACCATTTCGGTCCTGGATACGCAGACGCTGAAGACCCGCTCTACCATGGCAATCGGCGGCTCCCCACAGTTCGCTGCGGCGATTAATCCGCTCAACAACATCGCGGTGATCACCGATCAGACCAACAATCGTCTGATTATTATGCCGCTGCCCAACTAGTCGGCGGACGGATGACGGATAAGATCGAAATCGCTAGGCACGCGAACGCAGGTGGCATGCGTTTCGGCCAACTTGGCGTCTCCGGCCGCCATCCTGGGCAGCCGGACACGAGGGCAATTGGTTTGACCATGCTTTCTGATTGCAGGGGGCTGCGCGGCTCGGCTATACTCCAAGGTTTGTGTGATGCTCGTATTACCCGCTAGGAAGCGGTTCACGCCAATCGTGAATTCGTTAGGATCAATTTGTTAATAAGGAGAAACACAGTGAATTTGAGAATGCTCACCGCTTCGCGGTCACGTGGCACCCTGCTTCAGACAGCCGTTCTCGCGGCAGCGTGCCTTTTTTCTAGCGTCGCCGCTCACGCACAGGGCACCGCTGCTGCGGGCGCCGCGGTCAGCGGAAAAACTGGCGTCATCAACATCCGTCAGGCAATCGCCAGCACCTCCGAGGGCAAGCAAGCCGGTGCGGAGTTGCAATCGCAGTTTTCCGCGCGCCAGAATGAGCTTGAGGGTCTGAACAAACAGATTAACGAACTGCGGCAGCGTCTTGAAGCTGGCACTGGGAAGCTCAGCCCGGACGAACAGGCTCGGCTTCAGCGCCAGGGCGAGGTCATGGCCCGGCAGCTCCAGCGCAAGCAGGACGAATATCAGGAAGATGTGAACGCCGCCCAGGGCGAGGTATTCGATCGCATCGGCCGAAAAATGGTGGACGTGCTGGATCGCTACGCGCGCGAGAACAGTTATGTGATCATTCTCGATTCGTCCGCGCAAAATACGCCGATTCTGTTTGCGTCCACCAACATCGACGTCACCCAGGACATCGTACGTTTGTATGACGGCGCATATCCGGTGAAGGCCGGCAGCGCCGCACCGGCGAAGCCTGCTGCCAGGCCCGCAACGCCTCCGGCTCAGAAACCGCCACAGCGATAAGCTGGCTGTCACGAAGGACGCCTAGCCCAGCGTCAAGTTCGTCACGAATTATCTCAAGGTACGCGCCCCGGAAGAGATTCCGGGGCGTTTTCCTTTTTTGGGTGCATTCCCTGTCTCATCTTCGTCAACGATGTCTCGGATCCAGACCTGCGGCGTCGAAGGTCAGCGTGCAACTCGGCAAGTCACCTCCACATCGTATGCTCCGTCGGCTACAGAAGTTCTGCCGCATATCGGGAGGATAATTTTGCGAAACCGCTTGTTTGTATTTTCGGGGATTCTTGCTTCCCTGCTGACGGGATCGCCGGTCTGTCCGCAGAGTGCGGATGCGAAGAATGATGCTGCCGCAAGAGTCATCGAGATTTCGGCGAAGAAATATGAATTCAGCCCCAGTGAAATTCGCGTAAAGATGAGTGAGAGGATTCAGTTGAAGGTCCATTCCGTGGATGAAACCCACGGCGTGAAGATCGATGTGTATCCGGAAGGCAGTAAGGATAAATCGACTCCCGGCCTGAAATTCGAGCAGCCGGAACAGAATGGCAAGGTCGAAAAGAGTGTGGATCAGGTTCTTGAATTTGTGGCCGTCAAGCAAGGCGCGTATGAATTCAAGTGCGCGAAGCTGTGTGGGATGGGCCACGGACGGATGAAGGGGAAATTGATCGTCGAATAAGCGCGGACGCCTGGCGAGTTGCCTAGTACTAGTGGCGCGGCGGACTCGACGAGCGCCGGGCGGCCCGTATCTTGCTTTTACCGTGCTGCGGGAATATACTGCTGCTTCGCTCTGAAGCGGGTCGCACGATGAGTGGGCGCGAGCCCACTTTTTTGTTGGGCCGGTTGCAGTGCTCTTGATACCGGCATTGGCCGGGGAGTCTTCGCGTGAATCTGGAGAAAATCCGGGGCGCCGCCGAGCGGGTGGCCCATTCGGAGGGACTGGAAGTCTTTGACGTCGAGTGGAAGATCGGGAAACAAAGATTTTTGCGGGTGTATATCGACCGAATTCCCACCTCGACGCCGAGCGGCGGGGAACTTGCAGGGACTTCAGACGGGTCCGTCGCCGATCCTTACGGTGCCATCAGCCACTCCGACTGCGAACGGGTGAGCCAGCAGTTGAGCGTGATCCTGGATGTGGAGAATTTGATCGACGGACCGGGATATATCCTGGAAGTGAGTTCTCCGGGGCTGGACCGAGCGCTGAAAAAGCCCGCGGACTTTGACCGGTTCGCAGGCAAGCTGGCGAAGATTACGACCGGCGAGCCAATCGGCGGCACGAGTTTCTTCGAGGGGCGCCTGGCGGGGATCGCGGATGGGAAAGTCCGCCTGGAACTGAAGGGGAAGGACCCGCGGGTTGTTGAGGTGCCGCTCGGAGCGATTCGCAAAGCGAATCTGGTGGTGGAGTGGTAGGAAGCGGAGTTCAGAAGTTAGATTTCAGAAGTTAGAAGCTCGAGAATGGAAGCTCGCATTTTTATAGGGGCATTTTAGGAACGAACGGAAAATGGCGAACCTGCTCTATCAGCAAATTGAGATGTTGAGCCGCGAGAAGCATATCGAGCCGGAGATCGTGGTGTCCGCGATCGAAGATGCCATGGTGGTCGCGGCGCGAAAGTATTACAAGACGGAAGAGGACCTGCGCGCGAAGTTCAACCAGGAAACCGGACAAGTGGATGTGTTTTCGGTGCACATCGTCGTCGAAGAAGTAACCGACCCGAAAAAAGAAGTTAGCCTGGCGGAGGCCAAGAAGAAAAACCCTGCGGCCGAGGTTGGCACGGAAATCGTGGCTGCCAAACCTACCGACGTGCTCGGACGCATCGCAGCGCAGACGGCCAAACAGGTGATTCTGCAGAAGGTGCGCGAAGCCGAGCGCGATACGATTTTTAACGAGTATCACGGGCGCGTGGGCGAGTTGGTCACGGTGATCGTGAAGCGCGCCGAAGGTCCCGATCTGATCGTGGACATGGGTCGCACGGAAGCGCGACTGCCGAAGCGGGAGCAGTCAAAGCTGGAAACCTACAACATTGGCGAGCGTTTGCGCGTGGTCATCAAGATGGTGGATCGCGCGGCGAAAGGGCCGCAGGTGATCGTGTCGCGCGCGGATGCGAGCCTGGTGCAGCGCTTGTTCGAGATGGAAGTGCCGGAAATTTACGACGGCACCGTGCAGATTCGTCACGCAGCGCGCGAGGCTGGAGAACGCACGAAGGTGGCAGTGGCCAGCCGCGATAAAGATGTGGACCCAGTCGGCGCCTGCGTAGGCATGAAGGGCATGCGCGTGCAATCGATCATTCGCGAGTTGCGCGGCGAGAAAATCGACATCATTCCGTATAGCGAAGAAACCGTGGCGTTTGCCCAGAAGGCGCTGAGTCCGGCTAAGGTTACGCGCGTCCAAATTACAGATCCCGAAAATCGCAAGCTCGAAGTGATCGTCGAAGACTCGCAGCTTTCGCTCGCGATCGGCAAAAAAGGGCAGAACGTTCGCTTGGCGAGCAAGTTGATCGGCTGGGACATCGACATCAAGAGCGAAGAAGAAAAGCGGCGCGAGATCGAAGAGCAAATGACCGCGCTTACCGCCCCAACCACTCCGTTGACTGCTTTGGCGGGCGTTGGAGCGAAGACCATCGAGAAGATTGAAGCGGCGGGAATCACCAACGTCGAGAAGCTCGCGGGGATGACACCGGAACAACTGATGGAAATCCCCGGCATCGGCGAAAAGATGGTGGACAAGATCTATCAGGCGGTGAACCGGTTCTATGAGGGTGGCGAGGCCGCGGCAACCGGCGAAGCGGCCGAAAATGCCGAGGGATCGGCGGAAGAAGTCGCGCCCAGCGATCAGGCAGAAGCTTCCGCTGAAGGCGCGGCTGTGGAGACGCCAGAAGCTGAAGTCGAAACCGAAGGAACCTCGGAAGTGGCGCCCGAATCGGACGATGCGGCAGCACCGGCTCGAGCGGAAAATGGCGCCGCCGACAGCGATGACATCAAGATTGCCGAAACCCCTGAAAAAGGCGGTCAAAAGCACTCGGAATCGGATGAAGAGGCTAAATCTTAGGAACGCATGACGACAGACCCAAACCAAGTACGGATTAACGAGCTAGCTCGCGAACTCGAGGTCAAGGCGAAAGCGATTATCGACCTCTTAGCGGGGTACGGCGTCACCGAAAAGAAGACGCACTCCAGCTCGATCCCGGTAGATGTCGCAGTGAAAGTACGCGCGCACCTGCAGGGAGTTGCCAATGCCGAAGCCGAGGCGGAGGCTAGGGCCAAAGCGGACAAGGAAGCGAAGGACGCTGCAGCGAGGGCGGCAAGGATGCGCCCAGCTGTCGCCCCAACAGCCGCATCTCCGGTGGCTGCTCCGCCGCCAGCACCCGCCCCCGCAGCGCCGGCGCCCGTGGCTGCGAGGCCCGTGGCCGCCACGCCACCGCCGATTGCGGCGCCCGTTGCTCCTGCGCCAGCCGCTCCCGCAGCTACCCTAGTGGCGACGCCTGTAGCGGCAACACCGGCATCCGCCGTTCCCAAAGCGCCAGTACAAGCTCCGCCGCCCGCTCCTGCTGCGGTTACCGAAGCTCCCGCGGCAACGACGCCGGCACCTGCCGCACGGCCCGTCTCGACGCCGACTCCACAACCCGGCGCACCTCTACGTCCTTCGACGCCCGCACCTGCCGGTGGAGCTCCGCGGCAGGGCGCTCCAGCTCCTGGCCAACGACCTCTTCCGCCACAACGACCGGGGCAACCGCCGGCGAATCAGCCCGTCGGTGCACGCCCTGCGGCAGCTGCGCGGCCCGCCGCTGCTGCTCCTGGCGCGCGGCCCGCTCCACCTCCCGCGCGTCCACCCATGCCTACGGGTGGCAATCGCGGCCCAATACCCGGCACAACTCCGGGAAGTCATCAACGTCAAGGCGGACCCAGACCAGGTCAGCCGATGCGCCCTCTGCAATCGGGCGGTCAAGGGCGGCCATTTACTCCGCGTCCGGGCGGACCCGGTGGACAGAGCGGGCAACCCGCAAGACCTTTTGAACAGCGCCGCGGCCCGATGCCGACCGGTTCGCGCCCAGGGCCGCGCATGCCGGGACGTCCCGGAATGCTGCCGCCACTGCCGGACAAGGCCCCCGCGAAAGCCGAGCCGGGCAAGCCGCTCTATACCAGGAAGCCGCCGCAGCGTCAGCGTCCCGGTGCTGACAAGCGCGAGATGGAAGGTGAGCGCAAGCTTCACCCCACGCGCCAGCGTCCCGGCGCCGGAGGGCGTGGCGGTGCGGTTGCCGCTATCGCTCCGCCAGAGCCACGGGCACCTCGCGACGTTGCCATCACCGAAGGCATCACCATTCGCGAACTCGCCGAGAAACTCGACGTCCGCGCCAAAGAGCTGCTGAAGACGTTGATGGATCGCGGCGTGTTCGCCAGCATCAATCAAGCGCTCGACGTTCCAACAGCAACCACGATAGCCGAGGCATTCAACGGTGTCGTCAGTGTCGTTTCCTTCGAAGAAGAAATGGTGCTCGAGGTTGCGAAGGAAGAGACCAAGGAAAACCTGAAACCGCGGCCACCGGTGGTGACCGTGATGGGCCACGTCGATCACGGCAAGACCAGCTTGCTTGATGCCATTCGCGAAGCCGATGTCGCGGCGGGCGAGGCAGGCGGCATCACCCAGCACATTGGCGCGTACAAAGTGATGGTGAACGATCGCGCCGTCGTGTTTGTGGACACGCCGGGTCACGAAGCGTTCACGCGCATGCGCGCGCGCGGCGCGAAAGTGACCGACATCGTGGTGCTAGTCGTGGCCGCCGATGACGGCGTCATGCCCCAGACCAAGGAAGCGATTGATCACGCACGAGCGGCCAATGTTCCGATCGTGGTAGCCATCAACAAGATCGACAAGCCCGAGGCTCAGGTCGAGCGCGTAAAGCGCCAGCTTGCCGATTTGAACTTGCTGCCAGCGGAATGGGGCGGCGATACCGAGTTTGTGGAAGTCTCCGCGAAACAGAAAACCGGAATTCCCAAATTATTGGAGACCCTGTTGCTCGTGGCGGATTTGCGCGAATTGAAAGCGAATCCGGATGCGCCTGCAACCGGCACCGTGTTGGAATCGCGGGTGGACAAGGGCCGCGGCCCGGTCGCGACGATTTTGATTCAGAACGGCACGCTGCAACTTGGCGATTTCTTCATCTGCGGCTCGGTGTTTGGCAAGGTCCGCGCCTTGTTCGATGATCGTGGCCGTCCCACAAAGGACGCGCCGCCCTCTACGCCCGTGGAAGTGCTCGGCTTGCAAGGAATTCCCGACGCGGGCGACAACTTCCAGGTTACCGACGAAGCCAAAGCGCGACACATCGTCGAGTTCCGGCAGTCGAAACAGCGCGACGCGGCCATGGCTCGCTCCAGCGGCGGCCGCATCACGCTCGATCAGTTGCACGAACAGCTCAAGGCCGGCGAGGTCAAGGAACTGGGCATCGTCATCAAGGGCGACGTGCAAGGGTCCGTGGAAGTGCTCAGCGAAATGTTGCCGAAGCTGTCGAATGATCAAGTGAAGCTTAAGATCATCGGCTCGGGCGTAGGCGCGGTGACGGAAAATGACGTGTTGCTGGCTTCCGCATCCGGCGCAATCATCAT
>Ga0210393_10003320_pt1 | contig 12947 bp, 14 predicted proteins | sample IncBWC27OmetaG_FD_160068 | JGI IMG/M metagenome (GOLD analysis project Ga0210393, IMG submission 160068) | Forest soil microbial communities from Barre Woods Harvard Forest LTER site, Petersham, Massachusetts, United States - Inc-BW-C-27-O ... | reverse complement strand
GACGTCGTCATCTTGTCGCATTTGCATTTCGACCACGCAGGGGGTGGCGTCTCGGTGGACGGCGACCGGCTCGTGACCACATTTCCCAACGCGGAATACGTCGTACAGCGGGTGGAATGGGAAGTCGCGACGGCCGGCTATCCCGAACTGCGGGTTGCCTATCCCCAGGAAAACATTGCGCCTCTGGAAGTCTCTGGGCAGTTGCGGCTCGTGGACGGCGACGTCGATATCGTGCCCGGCATCCACGCGCGAATTACCGGCGGCCACACCGACGGCCAGATGGCTCTGTTCATCTACAGCGGTGGACAAACGGCCGTCTACCTGGCCGATGCGTGCCCCACGTGGCGGCACTTACCCTCGCTGTGGTGCATGTCTTACGACATGGACCTGCTGCAAGCGCGGCGCATCAAGCCCGTGCTCTTGGGCGAAATTGCCGAACAGGGCTGGTGGGCCCTCTCCGACCATGATCCCGACCATGCGGCCGCTCGGCTCACGACCGATCCGCAGCGCGATTTCGCAGTTTCCGAGACGCTGATCGCCTTCTGAAACCGCGGCGACGAATCGCGCAAAAAAGGGCATTGCGGCTCCTGCCAGCAGGGCGGGCTCTCCAAAGCGGCCCGGGTCAATTATTATACTTCCGCACGAATTGAGCCCGCGACGGTCGAATGGAGTCGGGAAGGGACATGTCGAAAACGCAGAGTGCCCACGAAAAGCTGTCCCGGCTTGCCAGCAATTACTGGTGGAGCTGGCAACCCGAAGTCACCCAAATCTTTCGCGAGATCGATCCGCCTCGCTGGTCGCAACTGGCTCACAACCCGGTCGCCCTGCTGAAGGAATATCCGCCGGACCGACTCGAGCAGCGCTGCCGTGAGGAAGTGCTCCACTCGCGAATCAACGGTGCTTACCGCCGGTGGGTCGAGTACATGGACTCGACCGATACCTGGGGCTCGACCCACTCGGGAATTCTGGGAAACCGTCCCGCGGCCTACTTCTCCGCCGAATTCGGCATCCACGAATCGCTGCCAATTTACTCTGGCGGCCTGGGCGTGCTGGCGGGAGACCACCTGAAAAGTGCGTCGGATCTGGGGATTCCGCTGGTCGGCGTCGGCTTGTTCTACGTCGAGGGCTATTTCTCGCAGCGGATCGACGAACACGGCTGGCAGCAGGAGTCGTACAGCAAGGTCGACACGGCCACGATGGCGATCCGGCCGGCCCTCGATCGCGAAGGCAATCCGGTCGTCGTCTCGGTGAACACGCGCACGGGAAAGATCTACGCACGCGTCTGGCAGGTCAACGTCGGCCGCGTGCGACTGTTCCTGTTGGATACCAACGTCCCGCAAAACAAAGACGAGGACTGCCACCTGACGGCCCGCCTCTACGGTGGAGACCAACGGACCCGCATCCGCCAGGAGATCATTCTCGGAATTGGCGGGGCGCGGGCTTTGAGCGCCCTGGGAATTCAGCCGAGCGTGATTCATATGAACGAGGGGCACTCGGCCTTTGCCCCACTTGAATTCATTCGCGCGCGGATGCGTGATGACGGCCTCAGCTTCGACGAAGCGCTCCGCGAGACGGCCGCCATGGGCGTCTTCACCACGCACACGCCCGTGCCGGCCGGTCATGACCGATTTGACGCGGGACTCATCGAAGAACACGTCGGCCCGCTGGGTGACGAGCTGGGACTGCAACATCATAGTCTGGTCGGTTTGGGCCGCGTCGATCCCCAGAATCCGCACGAATCGTTCTGCATGACGGTGCTCGCTTTTCGCCTCAGCCGGCACGCCAACGCCGTCTCCAGCCTGCACGGCATCGTCAGTCGCCGGATGTGGGCCAGCCTTTGGCCGTGGCGGAGCGAAGAGGAAATTCCGATCGGCCACATCACGAACGGCGTGCATGTGCCGACCTGGCTCGCCGCCCAGATGCGGGTGCTATACGACCGCGTCTTGCCAATCAACTGGTATCTTCGCACGGGCGAGCCGCAAGTTTGGGCCGGGTTCGAGCAGGTCACGCCGGGCGAACTCTGGGAGACGCACCAGTCACTCAAGAATCGACTGATCGTTTACTCACGAACGCGGCTCGTTGCCCAGGGGCAGCGGCGGGGACTCCCGGATGCGATTTTGGAGAAGCTGAGCCAGAGCCTCCGGCCGGAAGCCCTCACGATCGGCTTTGCGCGGCGGTTCGCACCCTACAAACGGGCCGACCTGGTGATGCGCGACTTGGATCTCATCGCAAAGATCCTCGCGGACGCCGACCGTCCCGTGCAATTCATCTTCGCGGGCAAGGCGCATCCTGCCGACGACCAGGGTAAGGCCCTGTTGCAACGCATCTTCCGCCTGTCACAGACCGAGCCGTTTGTGGGTCGCGTGGTCGTGCTCGAGGACTATGACATCAACCTGGGACGGCACATCGTGCAGGGAGTCGACGTCTGGCTCAATACGCCGCGGCGCCCGCTCGAAGCCTCGGGGACGAGCGGACAGAAGGTCGTGCTCAACGGGGGACTCAACTGCTCGATTCTCGACGGGTGGTGGGCCGAAGCGTTCGACGGCAACAACGGTTTCGCGATCGGCAACGGCACGTCGCACGTCGATCAGAATATTCAGGACGAACGCGACGCCCGTAGCCTCTGCGATGTGCTGGTTCACGAGGCAATCCCGTTGTTCTACGACCGGGATGCCGACGACTTGCCCCAAAAGTGGATCTCACGAATGAAGCGGGCGGTCCGCACGCTCGGTTGGCGATTCAACGCCGACCGCATGGTGATGGACTACGTGCGGCACACCTACGTCCCCGCCGCGGGCGGGCTATCCTGCGATATGCCCGGCATGGGTAAGTAGCGCGCTACTTCGGCAGGAACTTGGTCGTAAAGGCCGCGCGCGGATCGACGACGTCCGGCTTCAGCGCGCCGACTTCGATCAACTGATCGGCAAGTGTTTGCCACCGCTCGAGCGTCATTCGGCCGACCGCGGCCGAACCGGGCAAGCCGTCCAAGCAGAGCGGGCGCAGCGACTTGAATCCGTATTCCAGTATGCCGGCGGTCATCTCCGGATTGACCTCGTGGAGATAGCGGTTGGTCTCCTCCGGCCGCTCGAGATACGTCTGCCAACCCTTGAGCGAAGCCGCGACGAATTTCGCGACCAAGTCGGCTCGAGTGTTCAGCGTTTCGCCGCTGGTGAACAGCAGGCTCGTGTAGGGGTTGTAGCCAGTCTCCGCCATTAGCAAGCACTTGGCGTCAGCCCCTTTTTCGCGGGCGACGTAAGGCTCGCTGAAGACGTAGGCCTGCTGGGCAAATTTTGGATCGACTAGAAACTGGGCTACAGTGCCGGCATACGGCACGAAGCGAACGTCCGAGAGGGGGACCCGTTTTTTTAAATACTGGACCCAGGCTGCACCACTGTTCACGGCCAGTGTCACCTTCGAGATGTCGGCAATCCGCGTGAAGCCCGATTCGGCATGCACCATAATCCCTCGCGGGCTCTTTTGAATCGGGGCCAAGAGGGCGATCACGTCGGCCTGCTGAGCGCGGCCCAGCAGAATGCGGTCCGCATTCTCGACGCCGAACGTCACCTGATTTCGAGCGACACGCTGCAAAACGGCCGAGCTCGCTCCGCCCGGCAAAATCTTCACGTCGAGCCCGGCCTCACGGTAGTAGCCGTGGACGAGGGCCGCGAAATAGCCGCCGTGCTCGGCCTCGGGAAACCAGTTGAGCGCCAGTTCGACGTGAACGGCGTCGGCGGGTGGGTTGCCAGTCGAAGAGGCCGTTGAGCTTTTCGGGGCGGTTCCCTCTGCTCCACCGCACCCGAGCGCAACTGTCAGCAGCAGTGCGCCGATCACGGGGACCAATCGGAACGAAGGCTTTCGAAGGCTCTGGGGGGAAATGAAAGAATTAGAGCCGCGACCGTCAGGGAGCGGGCTATCAGCGGTAGAAGCGAGCGTTAGACCCCGCTCCCTCACGGTCGCGGCTCCAAACGCACGACGGAATTTCGGGACAGCTTTGGCCACCCAAATACCTTGAATCCATGTTGTGCCTGTTGGCCGCGCGACATGGAAATCTCTTGTGACTCATTCGTCCCAAACCCGCAAGCGCATCCCGGTTGCTCCACTCGACGATTGGCCGCCACTACAATCGACGTCCGCAAAGTTTTTCCGCCAGCAACAGCGGATGACAGATCGATTCGCAACGGGAGCCACTACTGTGAGCCGTGACGCCGACCTGGCTTTGGTTCGGGAATACACCAAGAACGAGAACCTTGTACGGCACATGCTGGCGGTCGAAGCGGCCGTCCGCGCTTACGCGCGCAAGTTCGGCGAAGACGAGGAAAAGTGGGGCTCGGTCGGCCTACTGCACGACTTCGACTACGAGCGCTGGCCCGATCCGCCCGACCATCCGTTGAAAGGCTCTGCAATTCTCCAAGAGCGCGGCTACGCGGCCGACGTGATTTACGCGATCAAGTCACACGCGGACTATTTGCCCGATTGCCCGCGCGTCTCACGTTTGGACAAGACCTTGTATGCGTGCGACGAACTGTGCGGATTCATTACGGCCTGCGCTCTTGTCCGTCCCACGCGGCTCGAGGGACTCGACTCGAAAAGCGTGCGTAAGAAAATGAAGACGCTCGCGTTCGCGGCCGCCGTCAAACGCGAAGACATCACGCGCGGCGCGGCCGATTTGGGCGTCGATCTCGATGAGCACATCGACTTTTGCATTCGCGCCCTGCAGTCGATCGCGCCCGATTTGGGCCTCGTTGCAGCTTGACTGAATTGCCCAAAGCGTTCGCGCGGTGGCACTTTCTGCCGAAGAATTCACGCAGGTTTGTCTTGCCTGCAGATTTGTAGTCCGGGGGCCGGAATCGGTCTGGACACAAACGCGCGGATGCCTAGAATTCCGCCCGCCTGAAAGTGGGTTTGCAGGCCTGCGCCGTGCGTCTGCAGCCCCGTTCGACCGATTGCGAAACGGCGCCGTCAAATCCCCCGCTCGCGAGCGATCCCCCCAGTCGCTCACGTTCCCGACGTTCGCAAGGACCCAGACCCATGAACTCCAGTCGCTGGAAGTCGCGATCGCTTTGCGCCGCGACGACGCTCGTGTTCGCCGGCTGTATGGCCCCCGGCCCTTACGGCTACGGCACCTACCCGGGCTACTATGCTCCGCCACAAGGATACGGTCCGCCTCCGGGCGGAGCGATCATGACGGCCCCCGGCCCGAGCTTCCCGTCGCCGCAACTTGGCCCAGCCTCAGGCCCGACGCCGGCATGGACGCCTTCGCCGTCCTCGTCGCCGCCGTTGTCGCCCACACCCGCGCTGTCGCCGACGCCTTCGTCCTCGTTGCCGCCGGGTAACAGCACGTTCGGCGACGGTCCAGCACCCTTCTCAGGGGCACGCAAACCGTCCGACATCCAAGTGCCGACGCCGATCGAGCGCGATCCAGGCCCGCAAATGGCGCCAGCCGGCCCCAGCGGTCGTCTCAGCGAACCGAATTCGTCGAACCTCACTCCCTTTGGTTCGGACGGTTCGAAGGAGACGTTCAAGGGAACCCAGCTCACGATTCCGCAACGGCCCGACGTGCCCGGCCAGGCCGTCGCCACGGTGGACCCTCAATCGTTCGAGAGCCCGATTGAGGGCGAACGCCACAGCAGAGACGACTTGATTACAGTCTCAGCTAAAGCAAGCCCAGGCGGCCCCGTCCTCAAGGGGGCCGACCCGTGCGACTATGACCGAGTCAAATACACTTGGCTGCGCGGAGTTGTCGATTTCGAGCAGCGGGACAAGTCGTGGCACATCATCTACTCGCGCCATCCCGATCCGCACGACCGCTACGGCGGCGCGATCGGCTTGGTGGGCAGCCGCAAACTCGACACGCTGCACAGCGGCGACGTCGTCTACGTCGAAGGACACGTCGACAGCCATCAACTCGATTCGCGCGGCAAGCCGCAATATCTGATCGAAGGCGACCAGATTACTCCCGCCATGCCCGGCCTCGCGACGCAGTCGATGGGCAATTGAAGCAGCGAGAATTCTGAGGCTGCGCTAATTCGAGTTCGCGCTCCGGCTCGTCCGTTGAGGCAGCAACTCGAACAGCGGTTCTTCGACGCAACCGCCCGGCGGCGGAACGTGCAAGAGTTCTGCCAGCGTCGGCGCAATGCATGCCGGACTCACGCGGCGATTGAAGCGGCCGGCGGGCACGCGGTGAGTCTGCGCCACGTTTCCTTGCTCGAGGACCAAGAGCGGAACGTGCGTGTCGTAATCCCAAGGGCTGCCGTGCGTGGCCGCGACGTCTCCTTCGATGTCGTAAGGCTCCAGGCAAAAAAGGACGTCGCCCGAACGCCGAGGATGGAACGACCGGCGCAGCGCGGCCTCCAACGGCCCGTTCAATCCGCCTGAGAGGATTTGCTCGCGGGTGATAGCGGCGGCCACGCGCGGCTGAGCCAAGAGCCAATCGCGAGTCAGCCGCTGGGCCTCCGCAAAGACGGTCCCCTTGAAGGCCGGATGATCGTCTCGCAGATAGATCTGACTTTCGATGACCGCCTGGACGAGGCTGGGTTGAGCCTCCTTCAGGCCCAATTTCTCGCGCAGATGGGCCTCAAGCATTTGGTGAGCTGGTCCGGGTCCCGATTTGCCATCGAGCACGAGCGGATCGCGCTGGGCGGCAATTTTGAGACGGGCTGTGCGCTCCGGGATGGGAGCGACCCCGTGATCGGCGGTCAGCACGAACAACCACGGACGCCCCTGGAGCTTGTCGTTGATGAAATCGGCGAACTCGCCCAGCATCCGATCGGTGCGATAGGTGATGTCTTCAACCTCCAAACTCTCCGGGCCGAACGTGTGGCCGACGTAATCGTTCGAGGACAGATTGATCGCCAGCACGTCGGGATATTCATCCTGCCCGAGTTTCTCGTCGGTCAGCATCAGCCGCGCGATCTCGAGCGTGGCCTCGATTCCGAAGGGTGAGTAAGCCACGAGTCGCACGTAATTTCGCGAGGTCGCCTCGGGAATTCGATGAGGAAAGCCGGCCTTCATTCCCGACGACGGGCGTTCGCCAAGATGATCTTCGCCCGGCGTGTGCTGATAGCGGCTGCGGTCGTAGAGCAGGTCCCAGCTCTTGCCGGCGAAACGTGCCCCTGCCTCTGACGCGTTCCAGCTCTCTAAATAAGAGGGGAGTTGGTCGCGGTAGTAATTCGACGTGATCCACTTGCCGTTCTCGGCCATCCAGAAGGCGCCATCGCCCGCGTGGCCCGTCATCAGAATGGCGGCCCGATCCTTGATCGAGACACCGAAGACCTTGGATCGACCGGCCGTGATGATTTTGAGTCGGTCTCCCAGCGTGTCGGACAGCAGGTTTCGCGGCGAGACGGGCTGGTCGCCGGCAAACGGGCCGACAAGCCGCGCCTTGGGATCAGCCACGCAGTAAATCTGTTTCCCCGTCGAACGATCGATCCAGCCGTTGTCGACAATGCCATTGGTCGACGGATACGCGCCGGTCAACTGCACGGAATGGCCCGGCGCGGTGGTTGTGACGCCGTGGCGATGATGGCAGTTCGTGTACCACGCCCCTTCCCGTTCGCATCGCCGAACGATGCCGCGATCGTCGAATCCGGCCCGAAACCGTTCTAAATACTCGTACGCGAACTGATCGACGCTGACGACGACGACGAGCTTCGGGGGATCGTCGGCGGCCGACGCGCTCCCAGCGATCGCTCGTGCGGTGCAAAGAAAAAACGCACACAACAGCAGTCTTTTCATGGTGTTCCTTGCACTCTGGCGAGCGACCCAGCGGCCCGAAGCCCCAAGGCCAAACGGGCCTTAGCCGGTCAGCGGGACCAGCGCCAGCCGTTTTTCAGCGAGTCGTTGACGACCGCTCCGTCCGGCCACTGACCGCGATAGAGGGTGACGGCACACCGCGCGGCTTCGGCCCCCATGTCGGCAATCGATTGTGTGTCGCCCCCGCCCAAGTGCGGCGTGACCACGACTTGATCCATTTGAAACAGCGGATTCTTCGGATCGGGCGGCTCTTGCTCGAAGACGTCCAGGCCGGCGCCCCCCAAGTGCCCCGATTGCAAAGCCGCAATGAGATCGACCTCCACCACCAATCCACCGCGGGCCGTATTAATGAAGAGACTGCCTGGCTTCATCTTGGCGAAGGCGGCCGCGTTCATCAGGCTGCGCGTCTCCTCAGAGAGCGGACAGTGCAGGCTTACGAAATCGGATCGCTTGAGCAGCTCGTCGAAACTGACCAACTCGAGGCCGTGCTGCTTCACGAAGGCCGCGTCGGGCTTTACCTCGTAAGCGATCACTTTCATGCCCAAGGCCGCGCAGCGGACGGCCGTGCTGCGGCCGATGCGTCCCAGCCCGACCAGGCCGATCGTCTTTCCCCGCACCGGAGACAGCGGCCGGCGGATCCATTGGCCCCCGCGCAGAGTTCGGTCGTTGAGCGCAATGAGCCGAGTCGCCCCAAACAGCAATGCCAGCGTATGCTCGGCGACAGCCGCATGATTGGCCGTGGGGGTGATCGTGACGGCGACGCTGTGTCGAGTCGCCGCCGCGACATCGACCCGGTCGTACCCGACGCCGGCTCGAGCCACGACACGCAGTTCGGGAACCGCGGCGAACACCTTTTCCGTGAGCCATTCGCCGCCCGCTAACAACGCACTGACCCCCCGAATCGTCCGAATTGTCTCGTCTTCGGTTCCCAATCCGCGCGTGAACGTGGTGTCGGCGGGATAGCGAACCTCAAAACCGGCTTCGCGCAGAATCTGTGCTTCGGGTCCCGGATGGCGGATCATTTCCTCGGGGGTAATCAGGGCAACTGGCATGGCGGGGATCGCTCGGGGAGGGAAAAAGGGGTTGGGCGGCGAAGAAGAATCAGCATAGCGGAGGTGCCAAAAAATGACGAACCAGGGCCCGCTCGCGCCGCCAAACGGGCTCGCACCCGCGCCAGAATTGCGTCGTGACAAGGTCGACCGTCCTGGCACAAAAAAGTTCTTGCGACGCAAGCACAAACTGCTGGGCGGTTTCTTGACAAAGAATCACAACGCCACTAATATCGCCGGTTTCCCGCATCGCGGGAGCATGGGCGAAAGTGACGTAAATCATTTGTTGGGGAGAGTTTGAGTGGCCGGCGGGAGTCAGGAACGGATCCGGATTCGAATGGAAGCCTACGACCATTCGGTTCTCGATCAGTCGGCATCAGAAATTGTCGACACGGCGAAGAGAACCGGTGCGGTCGTGCATGGACCGATCCCATTGCCTACTCGTATCGAGCGCTACACGGTGCTGCGCAGTCCACACATCGACAAGAAATCCCGTGAGCAGTTCGAAATCCGTACCCACAAGCGATTGATTGACATCATTCAGCCGACGGGAAAGACGATTGACGCGTTGAACAAGTTGTCGTTGCCAGCCGGCGTCGACATCAAAATCAAAGCGTCGGCGGGGGGAGGTTGAGGCGAACAACGTCGAACGTCTGCATGATAAGCATCCGTATGCCGGACTCTTGTCATAACTGACGTCGAACCATGACCGTCGGGCCGCTCGAAGCGTGCCCGCTGGCCGAGTGACTCGAAGAAGAGTGATCTCGGACAGATGCAATCGATCGTGGTGCTCGCCGACCTTTCTCGAATCACGACTCACATCGGCAGCCTCTCGGCTTTGCCGCTTACGAATTGAAGTGCAGCCGCACTCGTGCCACAGCACCTGTGCCGCCGCACAAAAGTTGGGGTAACAGTTTCGATCTGTCGGCTTCGAGTGTCGACGGGGCTGTTTAGAACAGAAATCAACGACTCGCATCGTTGGGACGTGTCAGCCATGCGAATGGGATTGTTGGGCCGCAAGATCGGCATGACGCAGGTGTACGACGGCGAGGGCAACCTCCACGCCGTTACCGTCATTGAAGCGGGTCCCTGCACGGTGCTGGCGGTGCGAACCAAAGATCGCGACGGCTACGAAGCGGTCCAACTTGGCTTCGCCGACAAGAAGCGGAAGCAAGCGAGCCGGGCCGAACGAGGCCAAGTTGCCAATCTCGACGGGCATCGCCAAAAGCGCCGGACCTCGCAAGGGTTGCCGACCGTTCCCAAGGCCAACTGTGAGCCGAAACGATTCATCCGCGAGTTTCGCACCGAGGGGGATGAGCACGGTCTCGAAGTTGGCGGAACAGTCAATCTGTCCATTTTCACCGAGGTGCCCCGCGTCGATCTGATCGGCCTGACCAAGGGTCGCGGTCACACGGGCGTCATGAAGCGGCACAATTTTCAGGGCCAAGGGGCCACTCACGGCGTCAAGCGAATGCATCGGCACGGCGGCTCGATCGGTGCCAGTGCCGACCCGTCGCACGTCGTTAAGGGCAAGCGCATGCCCGGCCGTTACGGCGGGGAGCGGGTTACGATGCGGAACATTTCGGTGTTCAAGCTCGACGCGGAAACGAACATGCTGCTGGTCGAGGGGGCCGTTCCGGGCCCCACCGGCGGCTGGGTCATGATTCGGCCGACCAAGAAACACCCCAAGAAGGGCCATAAGGCGTAGTCGCCCTTAGTGGATCAAGAGCAATGGCGGAAGAAAAATCATCAAAGATTACCGTGGCTGTTCGTGACAAGACCGGTCAATCGGTCGGCAGCGTCAATTTTGACGCCGACGAATTGGCCCCGGGAATCAACAAGCAACTGCTCCACGACGTGGTGGTGATGTACGAAGCCAACCGTCGCGTGGGGACGGTGCAAAATCGGAACCGGGCTCAAACCGAGGGGAGCACCAAAAAGCTCTTTCGGCAAAAGGGAACCGGCCGGGCTCGCGCGGGAACGGTGCGAACGGGCACCCGGCGCGGCGGCGGTCGTGCCCACGCCCGTTACCCGATCGATTACAGCTACCGTTTGCCGAAAAAGGCGATTCGACTGGCAACGCGGATGGCCCTGTTGAGCAAGTTCATGGACGAGCAGGTGACGTTGCTCAACGAGCTGTCGATCGCCGAGCCCAAGACCAAAACGATCGCCGGAATGTTGAAGTCTCTCGCCCTGTCGGAAACCAGCTGTCTGTTGGCAACCGAAGCCCACGACGGCAAGGTTTGGCGATCGGGTCGAAACATTCCGACACTATGGATTTCCAGTTGTGACGATCTCAACGCTTATGACCTGTTGCACCAACGGCAATTGATCCTGACGCGCGGCGCGCTGGATCGCCTGCGGGGCCGAACGGAAAAGAAGCCGGCCGCCGCCAAAAGTTAGCGGTTGGGAAGAGCTAGTATCGGGGCTAAGCCAGAAATTCGTCGCGGACGAGGCAGTCAAAGATGGCGGAAGAAACAGAAGCAAAAATCAAGTTGGAACCGTACCAGGTGGTGTTGCACCCCTTGGTGACGGAAAAGGGAACGCACAATTCCGAGCGGCATAACGCTTACACGTTCAGCGTCGCCACCATGGCGACCAAGACCGAGATCAAAGCGGCCGTTGAAGAGTTGTGGAGCGTTCGCGTGCTGAAGGTGCGGACCCAGAACCGCAAGGGCAAGACGCGGCGTCACCGTCTCAAAGCGGGCCGCACGTCCGCTTGGAAAAAGGCGATCGTCGAACTCAATCCCGAAGACCGGATCGTGTTCTTCTAAGCGAAAGCGTCAGGACTGCTGCGATGGGGATACGAACTTACAAACCGACGTCAGCCGGCCGCCGCGCGGGTTCGGTCAGCGATTTCGCGGAAATTACCGATCGGAAGAAGGAGCCGGAGAAGCTCCTTTCGTTCCGGATCAAGAAGAAGGGCGGCCGCAACTTCCAGGGCCGCATCACCGCGCGTCATCGTGGCGGTGGGCACAAGAAAATCTACCGGTTGATCGACTTCGATCGGAAGAAGGACGGAATTCCGGCGAAGGTCGCTTTCATCGAATATGACCCGAACCGGTCGGCTCGCATCGCCCTGCTGCACTATGCGGACGGCGAAAAGCGCTACATCCTGGCGCCCGAGGGGCTCAAAGCGGGCGACAAAGTTCAAAGCGGTCTCGATGTCGAGCCCAACGTGGGCAACGCGATGCCCCTGGAAAAAATTCCTCCCGGCACTCAGGTGCATTGCATCGAAATGCAACCGGGCAGCGGGGGTCAGCTCTGCCGAACGGCCGGCGTGCACGCGACAGTGAACGCTCGCGAAGGGAAGTGGGCCCAGATCACGTTGCCTTCGGGCGAGGTGCGGCGGCTCCCCAGCGCGTGTCGTGCGACCGTCGGCGTCATCGGCAACTCGGATCACATCAACGTGTCGATCGGCAAGGCCGGTCGTAAGCGGTGGATGGGCCGTCGGCCGCACGTCCGCGGCGTGGCGATGAACCCCGTTGCTCACCCGATGGGTGGTGGCGAAGGTCGCAGCTCGGGCGGACGCCATCCTTGCAGTCCGACCGGCGTGCTCTCCAAGGGGGGACGCACCCGCAAACGCCGCAAGCCGTCGTCGAAAGCCATTATCCGCCGCCGCAAGTCGCGCCGTTACGGCCAATTGAAGATCTGACGTACGTCTAGGAAATCCAATGGGAAGATCACTTAAAAAAGGCCCGTTCGTCGACGAAAAGCTGCTCAAGAAGGTTGAGAAGCTGACGGCGTCCGGGAAAAAAGATCAGATCAAGACTTGGGCGCGCCGGTCGACGGTATCGCCCGAGTTCATCGGTCACACGTTCTTGGTGCATGACGGCCGCCGCCACGTGAGCGTTTACGTCACGGAGGAAATGGTCGGGCACAAGCTGGGAGAGTTCGCCCCCTCCCGCACGTTCCGCGGCCACGGGGCCAAAGGCAAGAAGTAAGAAACTCGGGCGACCGAGCTGGAGAGACGAGGAGAACACGAGATGGCTCGCATCATGGCAAAGCACCGCTTCGCACGCATTGCGGCGACGAAGGTGCGTCCGTTCGCCGACCTCATTCGAGGGCAAGGCGCGGGCGAAGGGTTGCTGCTGCTCAAGTACGAGCCCAATCGCGGCGCGCGGATGATCGAAAAGGTGCTCAAGA
>Ga0210393_10003319_pt1 | contig 12947 bp, 8 predicted proteins | sample IncBWC27OmetaG_FD_160068 | JGI IMG/M metagenome (GOLD analysis project Ga0210393, IMG submission 160068) | Forest soil microbial communities from Barre Woods Harvard Forest LTER site, Petersham, Massachusetts, United States - Inc-BW-C-27-O ... | reverse complement strand
GGCCGATGGCGATTACAAAATCGCTTACTTCTACTATGCCAAGGCGGATTTCCGCGCCTCCGCCGCGCGATTGGTGGAAGTCACCGATCGTTACCCGCTGTACAGCCAGAATGATGATGCGCTGTGGATGCTGGGAAATATCTACGAGCGCGCCAAACAAGTTTCCAAAAACGAAGACGACAAGAATCATTGGAGCGATCTCGCCAGCAGATGTTACGACCGCATCGTGCGCGATTATCCGCTTTCCAAAGATGCGCCGGGGGCCAAAGCGCGCCTGAAAGATATGGGCAGGCCCGTGCCTTCGGCCGATCCCGACGCGATCGTGCGGATGCAGAAACAGCAGCTCTATGAGAAGACGCATCACCAGAGCATGGTGGTGAAACTTCCGCTGGGAATGCTCAAGGGCAATCCCGACGTTTCCACCGCGGCCCGCGGCGGAACTCCGCAAATGGCTCCGCCGAACGATGCGGTTTCAGCGACCGACGTGCTCCGGCCCGGCGCCGCAGGCCCCTCGTTTACCCTCACGGGCAGTGCGGCGGGTGCGAGCACGCAATCATCGGGAAGCAGCACCGAAGTGGTCACGCCAGAAGACGCGACCACCGCACCCGTGGGCTCCGCCGCGTCAGGAGCCGGCGTCGGCGCCGAAATCCTGACGCCGCTCGACGATAGGGGCCAGCCGACTTCCGAGCAGCCTGCAACGACTACGCCTGCTCCAGAAACCAGCGCTCCACGAACAGCCGCGCCACCGCCGGCAGCCGCCAACGGTACCGTGGATGCTGGCCTGAACGGCTCAGGCACCGCGAGCCCGCCTGCCGCCGACGCAAGCTCTTCCAGCTCCTCGAGCAGCGCCTCTAGCGCTTCGGGCACAGCTCCCGACACCGCAGCGCCTGCGGCAGCCCCAGCAGCGGCATCAACACAGCCTGCGGCGCAATCGGCGGACAAGGCCCCTGCCGCCGTAAAACCCCCACCCGTGGACACCAGCGAAGAGTCCACCAGCAAGAAAAAGAAGGGGCTGAAGAAACTTATTCCCTGGTAGCCGCGCTCCAGCTGCCTTTTACTCCCTGCTAACAACTCAGGCACTCCTGTACTTCGACTTTGTTGACGCCCTTGCTCTGGGGTGCTGCAATAGCTATGTTCAGGGCTAGGCGCGTCTCGTAAGGGGGCTTGCCGCCCGGGGGATTACAGTGCCCAGAATTTTGGTTGCGGACGACAACACCAATATCCAAAAAATGGTCGTGCTCGCGTTTCAAGAGCGCGGCATAGAAGTCATCACCGTCGGCAATGGCGAAGCCGCGGTGCGCCGCCTTCCCGATGCGAATCCAGATCTGGTTCTGGCTGACGTGTTCATGCCCGTGCGCAACGGCTACGAAGTCTGCGAATTCGTAAAGAAAGATCCGCGTTTCTCCCACGTCCCCGTAATTCTGCTGGTTGGAGCGTTCGATCCCCTCGATGAAAAAGAAGCTCGTCGCGTAGGCGCGGATGGCGTGCTGAAAAAACCCTTCGTGCCGCCCGACCCGCTGATTGCGATGGTGATGTCCGCGCTGGAAAAAAATCCCAAAGTCGCGGCCGAACTCGCGAAAGCCAAGGAAGTCGCCGCCCATGCGCTTTTGCCGCCAGCCGTACCGGAAGTTCCGCTGAAGGCCGAGCCTAAGCCGCTGCCCGACTTCCCCGAGCCGACCGCCGAAGAAGCCGCCGTGATCTACGGCTTCGGCAAAGGCGTTCGCGCTAATGATTTCGACGAAGCCGAAGAAGAGGACGAGGAAAAAACTACTAAAACCAGGCAGAACGCCAAATCCTTGAAAGATTCCAAAGCGCCGAAAGCGCCGGCTGCCCCGAAAACACCGCTAGCTGCAGCGCCGGGTGACGAAACCGAAGAAGATGAATTCGACAGCTCCGCCACCGCCAACGATTGGCGCCGCAACGCGGCTGACTTCGAAGTCCCCGAAAATGTCGCGGCCGATCCAATCTATTCCTACGGGCAGGATTTCAAGCCGATAACTTTTCCGTCGGAGCGCGACGTTCCCCCGCGCCGTCGTCGCCCGGAAGGAACCGCCTCCGAAGGCTCCGCCACGCAGAAAACCGTAGCGAAAGTTGATGTGCCTGCCGCTACAGAAAAACCCGCAGCGGAGGTCTTGCCGCCGCCTGTCCGAGCTTCCGCCGAACCTGCGGCGAAATCCCACCCGTGGGACGTAAAGGACCAGCCCGAAATCGAACTCGCGGCCGGATTCTCGCGCGCCGAAGAGCCGGACACGCAAGCAAAATATTCCGAAGCCGAACTCGCCAACGCGCAGCCCGAAACGCCGGCCGCAGCGCCGCCCGCGGCTCAGCATCAGGAAGCCGAACCCGAATCGTCCACCGCCCGGCCCACGCTCGTTTCGCGCATGCGCGGCTGGATGGACATGCTCACGCCTTCATCGCCGGATTCCTCTGCGGACACTTCTGCAAGCGCTTCGGCCAGCGATGCAGACGATACTTCCGCCGGCCGTTCCACCGACACGGCCGACAATCATTGGATGACGAATCTTCCCGCACCTTCGGCTGGAGGCGAATCCACGCCAGTTGCGCAATCAAACTCTGCGCTTGTCGAAGCAGCGCCTGCCTCCGCCTCTCGGTCTCTCGACCAAGCCGCGGAGACGCAACCCATCATCGAAGCCACCGCTTTCGCCGCAACAGAAGCGCCAGCACCAGCCGCTCCGAACGAAGACTTCGCGCCCACCGCAAACTCCGAGGTTCACGTTGGCGACAGACCCCGCCAGTCCAGCGCAAGCGCTCAGAGCCACGATAAGTTCGGCGGCTCGCCCTACCATTTCTCCAGCGACGCCCACATCGAAACGCATGACGCTGTAATTGACGAGTTCCACGAGTCCACTCAATCCGCATCCGCACAACAAGCGTCCAGCGATTACTCCGCGAGCGCCACAATCTCCGAAGGCCTCAACGCGGAAGCAGAAACCGAAGCGCAACCCGAACCCATAACCGGCAGCGCGGCTGATTTTTCATCCGCGCCTTCTCACGAAGCCCCGGCCGATGTTTTGCACGCTCCAGCCGACGTGCCTCTTAACGGCGGCGGCCTCTCCGGCATGTTGCCTGCCGAGCCGCTCTTCGGTGGCGCCCCGCTTCACGATGCCGGTGATTATTCCCCGTGCGATGAAGATGAGGCACCGCCCCAAGTCGACCCGCGCGAGCACCAAGCCTTCGCCGAAGATACGCACCCCGGCCAGCTCCCGCAGCCCGCGCCCAGCGAAGAATATTGGGACCGCGAAGCCGCCGCGCACGAAGCAGCCATCCTCGCGCAGTCCGGCGCGTCGCTCTTTGCCGAATCCGCCGCGGAGCCGCCGGCCCTGCACTCCTTTGACCGCATCCCCACCTTGCCGCCGCCCAATCGCGAAGCGCTCTCGGAAATTCCCTTCCTCATGCCGCCCGTGCTGCCGCTGCAAACTTCCGAGCAGCCCGCCGCGCGCGCTACCGACGCCGAAGCCGTGGACGACATGGTCCGCAAAGTCATGGAAAAGCTCGGCCCGCATCTCCAGGAACTCCTCTCCCAAGGCGTAAAGCCCCTGGTAGAAAATCTCTTGCAGAACGAACTGGACAAAAAAGAGCGGTAAGTCCGTAGCACAGGCACTCAATCTTGCCTGTGCTCTCGCCTTTGAACTCGTAGCACAGGCACACACGATTGCCTGTGCTCTATCCTTGGAACTTGTGCCACCCCTGGGAACGCCAATCTTCGATTGGCGAAAGTAGTCCGCCAGCAACCACGTCTACGCGCGAGCCACGGTAGGGGCGCTGCTTGTGAATCGCGCTGCAGCGCGATTCTTCCTGAGATCCCGCGGCGCGGGATCGAATGGCTGCGCCCCAGCTTGCCAGGATGTCCGCGTTACCGAGTGTCGCAGGAGGGCCGTGTCCGCGTTCGCGCCGGACCGGAGGCTGAGGCAAGCGTTCGACGGGCGACTCAAGCGTCGCCGCATCTTGACCCGCGAAATCCATGGCGTACGTCGAGGTGGTGTGGAAGGATGGGCCACGCGGCTTCGGGCCGCCTCAAGTATTTCGGATTCTACTTTATCGCTAAATCCTCAAGGTCTCGTCTGGAATCGCGCTATCAACGGGCTCCGCCATCAGGCTCGTGACGTGCGCCGTCAATTCGGTTAAACCACCAGCCTTGGCAAGCACGGCATCAATACGGAAAAGGGACGTCAGATTCCTTTCGATATCCTGAGCGTACATGGTTACCAAGACGATGCGAATCTTGGGCAGTGCATACCTCAGGATTCCCGCCACTTCGATGCCATTGAGGCCGGGCATTCTCACGTCCAAGATAATCATATCTGGCGATAGCTCTCTGGCCTTGGAAACCGCGTCGGTGCCATCAACCGCTTCACCGCAGACTGCGAATTCCGTGTCTCGCTCCAGTGCCTGACGGATCATCGTGCGCACCATTTCACTGTCGTCGGCGATAAGAATTGTCTTGGGCTTATTCAATCCCGAATCGCCCGACGCCTCGGTCGTGGTCACGTTAACCTCCTCCCGATGAGCTAAAAACATTATTGTGCGTCCGGCAATACGGTAATTCGTGTAGTCATCAGGCGGATTTGGGAGGACAGCAGTTACTTGGTACGCTGCCCGACTGACAGCTCGATATTCCCGAGATGATGTTTCGAGTTCCTCGGGAGTCCGTCGTGGAGGCGAATCACTGGCGAGAGCTATACCGCGCTGCACTTCTTGAACTCGACCTCAACAAATTGAGAGAGCGCGTGAAGGCAACGGATGAGGCCATCGGTGTCCGAGTTTCGCTCGACGGCGAAATCCCTAGTGCGAGCGAATCGCCTTCCACGACGCCATGAATGCGTTGAGCATCCTGAAACGAGCGCGGCGTTAAGCGCCACAACTCAGCGATCCGTTTTCGATTACCGGCGCCGCCATTCCTCAAAGTGCGCATTCTTACCTCTGCTTCTATCTAACGATTTCAAGCGGCCGCCGACTTGCGTGATAACATCGTCGAACTTTGACGCCGAATAACACTCATCCACCGAAAAAAACCCTCCCCTCGAGTAACACTCTCGTATCCGTGCTGGTGCTGTGTGCCATCAATCTACTGAACTTCTACGATCGCCAAGCCCCTGGGGCGCTCGTCGAGCCGATGCGCAGAGAGTTCGGCTTGTCCGACACCCAGATCGGGCTGCTGGGCAGCATGTTCATCTGGATTTATGCCCTGGCCGGCGTACCGCTCGGCCGCGTTGCTGACGTTTGGAGCCGTAAGAAGCTGCTTGCCATCGGAGTCACTGTATGGTCCGCACTCACAGCCGCGTCGGGTCTGGCCGCTAGCTTCTCGTTTCTCGTGTTCACGCGGCTCGGTGTGGGCGTTGGCGAGGCCGTCTGTGCGCCGGTGGGGACCAGTTGGATCGGCGATCTGTTTCCGGCGCAGCGCCGCGCGCGTATTCTGTCGCTGTTCATGCTGGGCGTGCCGATCGGTGGCGCGCTGAGCTTTTTGTTGTGCGGGCCGATCGCGCAGGCCTGGGGCTGGCGGACAGCGCTCGTCAGCGCAGCGGCGCCCGCGATCCTCTTGGTGCCATTGTTGCTTCTTGTGCGGGAACCGGCCCGCGGTGCATCGGAGGAGGCTCCCGCTTCCGCGCCCGAAGTAAACGAGGTCAAGGGATCCATACTCGCCGTCCTGCGCATCCGCACCTTGTGGTGGATCATCTTGTCGGGCGCGCTGTTGAACTTCAACATGTACGCTCTGGCCACTTTTCTGCCGGCCTTCATGACGCGCGTGCACGGATACTCGGTCGCCCGCGCCGGCGTGACCTGCGGAATTGTCTATCTCATTGGTGGCGTGTGCGGAGGCCTGCTGGGCGGCCACCTCGGTGATCGCGTGGCCAGCAACGCGCGCAACGCTCGGCTGTCGATGGCGGCGATCATCGCGCTGCTGGGCGCACCCATCATGTTTTACGGTATCACGCGCCCGGCGGGCTTCGCGCCTGCGGCTCTGGTGGCCATCGCCATCGGCTACGGTGCGTTCAACACCTATTACGGACCTGTTTACGCGTCGATTCAGGACATTGTGCCTCCCAACCAGCGCGCCCTCACCATGTCTGTGTACTTCATGGCGATGTATCTCTGCGGTGCGTCATTTGGTCCGCTGTTGACCGGACACCTCAGTGATTACATGGCCCGGCGCGCCATGCATGCGGCTGGCGCCGTCAGCCTGCAGGGATTCCGCGCCGTCGGCCTGCAGAAAGCCATGGTCATCATGCCCGTTCTCTCGCTGGCGCTGGCCATTGTGCTCTATTTGGGCTCGCGCACCATGAGCCACGACGTAGAGAGACGCGACGCGAGGCCGCAGGGTGGTCAGGGTGGTCAAGGCGGCGCAAGCATCACCAAGCGTCCCTAAACGCCCGCCTGAGAACTCGGGAATCTTTGTCGGAGGCGGCTTTCGTTCATCCTGAGAGCCTGCCTGCGGCAGCCTCGAAGGGCCACGACCTAAACCGCCAAGAATCCGAGCGGCTTTAGCACCCCCACCCTGCGCATGAACCAACGGCGCGAAGGATGGCCACCCGGAAAATCAACAGCATCGGTTCGGGCGGTGCGGAAGGTTCGGCCACCCGCCCGGAAGTTCAACGGCTCCCGCCTGGGTGGTGTGAAAGGGTGGGCCTCACCCGCCATCAAAATTGGCATCCCGGAATTCTAAAGTCCAGCGTCTGGGAGGCGTGGAAGAGTGGTCACCCGTCGATCCCTGCGGAGGCCTTCACGCGCTTCAAAATGAAAATGAACCACTGCATCATTTCCAGACTGCGTTCAGCGCGGCGGCCAAGCGGATCCCCGCCTTCGTCAGTTGCTCTTGAATCACACCTTCCGCGGCCGCCTGATAATCAGCGCCGACCTGCTCGTGGAGATTGAGCATTCGCGTGGAAATGTGCTGGTCGTCCGAGCAGGCCTTGACCTCTACCGGTGTTTCGATGGCCACTTTTCTCGGCAGGGCTCCGTAAACGCTATCCTCGGCGAGTTGGTGGCTTTCCCAAGCCCAGGACACAACGTCAACCCGCTCGCGCAGCCATGCAGGAATCTGCCCTTTGAACTTAACACTCATCTCGTCCGCAAACTGCTGGGGCGTCTGTCCGCCAGCGAAGCGTTCGAGAATGTCGGTATCCCAGATGCCGTGGAGGTTCGGCGCGTAGCTCTCCTTCGTCACGTTTCTTTCCTGAGGCGCAGCGCCGAAGAATGAAACCGGAACACAATTTCCACCGAGGTCATTGTTGCTTGTTGCATGCAGAGGCTGATGTAGATCGCCAAAGAAGTGAATGATGTATCGCAAGGCGTCAGCTCGCGCCTGTGCGCTCGCATTGATATTCCGAAGGATTGCCATCTGATCGTCAATCGCGCGAGTGATGCAACTGGTTGAAGGCGGACAGTTCGGTGCGATGTCGCCCTTCGCCACCCCGCGCGGGATGTCTATAAAGTGCCACCCCGCGGTGTCTGGCTGAATACTGCGCTGGTCATCCGCCCAGGTGGACGAATCCGCAAATGCGTCCAGGGTATTTGCACCACAGAACCGCCGCAAAGCGGGGTCTATCGGACCCGCGGCAAGAATTTGCGCCACCATATCCCGAGCATGAGGACTGAGATGCTCTTCCGCTATGACGGCGACCACTTGGTGTCCTGTACATCCCCAACCCCGCGCGGACGGCGCGAGGCCGACGATCGCGAACAAAAACAACGTAGAACAGGTACGCCGTCTGCGCTTCACGTTGTCTCCTCGAAAATGCGCAAATTTACCCAATCGAGCTCAGTTTTACGATTTCTGCCCGACCCGTACTCCGAACCCGATCCGTACTAGAACATCAGATGCAGCGCAAACTGCATGAATCGTGGGCTTCCAATCGAGTTCTGGATCACTCCGAGAGTCCCTCCACTCCCCCCCGGCGGGCATTGATATGCACCCGTCGCTGGGAAGCATGCCGACGAGTAAGTTGGAGGATTAGCGAAAAAGGGATTAAAACTGGGATTGTTGAAGGGGGTGTCAAAGCTCGGATGGTTGAAGAGATTGAAGATCTGGGCGTCGAAGCGCAATCCAAACCGTTCGGTTAGCTTGAAGTTCTTCGTGACGCTAAAATCAAAGCGCGTCTGGAAGGGACCTCTGAATATGTTACGACCCGAGTTGCTGAATGCCGACTCAAAAGGATCGTCGAGCGGCACACCGTCGGTTCCGGGTGGAATCAACAAGGGCAGGAATGCATTTTGATTTAGCACGGGATTGTTCCCGTTTACGCCGGTAGTCCCCTGGAGCAGCGCCGTCTTAGGAGTAAATCCGGGTGCCAGGCCGATAATGGGATTCGTGACGAAGTCATTCGTGCTGAACGCCAAGCTGCCGGCCCCGCCGCTGAAATCGATAACGCTATAGGGCTGACCGCTCTGTGCAACAGTGATGCCGGAGATGCCCCAACCATTCGCGACCTGGTTGAGAAGGCCGGTGGCATGAGCAATCGTGGGAAAACTATAGATATAACTAATCGCCAGAACGTGCGTCCGGTCGAAATCAGAGTTCCCATACGCGGACCGGAGATTTCTCGGATCGTTGCCGTTGAAGAACAGGCTGGTTCCGCTTTGTTCGTCGAGCGAGTGAGAGTAGGTATAAGAACCCGAGATCTGCAATCCATGACTCAGCCGCTTGGTTACCTGGAACTGCAAAGCATTGTAGTTTGATATTCCCACTGCTTCGTAAAATACCGAGTTCGGACTGTATCCCACGAACGGCACGCGAAGATCGGTGTTGCCTCCCGTGCTGGTGTTAAATACTTCGAGCGGACCGGCGTTGTAACCATACGAAGAAGTTTGTCCGTTCACTGGGTTCGTAGCTGTTGCGGTGAGTGGCTGGTTGAAGGGCAGAGGTATCGTGCCATGGACACCGCGGTTGCCGACATATCCGAGGTCGAGGAGCAGAGTGTTGATGGGCTGCCACTGCAGGTCGACTGTCCAGTTTTCCGAGTATGGAATGGAATTCTTCGGATCGTAACCTCCGAACAGAAATGGGCTCGCGCCGTTTTCAAGTTCAGTAAGGTTGGGCAGAAGAGCCTCTACTTGAGACAAGTTGTTAGGCGGGGCAGGCGGCGCTGCGGTGCCGAACGGGTTGGCGATCGTCGGGGTGTTTGCGCCTGGGCCGCAGTTCGGGATCGGGTTTGCCGACGCTTTCGGTACGCAGGGCACCACAAACGGGGGCGCGAGCGTAACACCGAATGGTCCGTTGAACCCGTTTCCGGCACCCGGGGAAAACTCGGTAAAGAATTCGCCGCGATCGTAGTACATGCCGAAGCCCGCGCGAACCACGAAGTTCGTTAAGACGGAAGGGCTCCAGGCGATTCCGATGCGGGGTGCAAATCCCCACTGGCGTCCGGTTAGCGTGGAATTGCTTATTCCCGGCGTAGGAAACGTTTTGTTATTTCCAGCTACAACTAGGCCGATGTTGGTAATCGTATCGGTAGCTAAATCAAAAGAATAATTTTGCGGACTAAAATTGGTCAGCAACCCATCTTTTTCTGTGAGCGGCCCATCCCAATCCCAGCGAAGACCCGCAGTCACCGTCAAATTGTGGCTAACCTTGAACGCGTCCGAGACGAACACTCCGGCTTGATTCGAGCGGTAATAGCGATTGCTGGCTCCATTGAAGAAGGCCGTGTTCTCTTCACCCGTTCGCAGGTCCCCCAGCAGGAAGCTCGGGAAGTCGTTGAAGGCCAGCTTCGCGGCCTGGTTGTTCTTATTGATTATGTTGAGCTGGGTGTAATCCCAATTCAGTCCCGTAGAAATCGTCTGCCGGCCGTGGACCCAAATCAAATTTGTGTCACCTTCCCACTGATTCTGGAAGGCGCCGGCGTTGGCGAACGGCGAATTCGAGCCGATCGTAAGGGAACCGCCGTTGGGGTCAATATTTCCAGCGAAATTGTTGATCTGAATTCCAGGAAAGAGGGGGTTGCCAAAAACATTGATCCCGGCAGCCTGAGGCGTGAGGGCTTGGGCCGTATTGGCGTACGCGACTTCGCGGATAAATCCTCCCCTCTGTTCCCAGGTGAGATTCGGAGTTAGCACGGTGGTGTTCTCGATTGACACGGTTTGCGCGCCTGCATTCAAGGTCTGTGGGAATCCTTCCAGGCTCGATTGCGCGAACGGGCTTGTATTCGGATCACGCTGATAAAAATATTTTACAGCCAGCCTGTCTTTCGGGCTGAACTCGTAGTCAACGTTTCCGTTCACTTGATCGGCCGTAAACCTGGAAGTATCCTGCAACGCCACATTGTGTCCAACACTACTCACCGTAGAGCAGTCCGTCGGCGTACAAGGGAGCACTGGGTTGGGTATCACAAAATTACCGTTAGGGAGTTTGGCCGAAAGTATGTTGACTGCCTGCTGCGTCACCTGGCTGGGCAGGATATTCGTTCCAAAATCTACATTGGCAACGGCGGCCAAACCTGCGGCGCTGCGATCGCTCGTCAAAGTGGTGGGGACGTTAATTTTACTGGTGGCATTCAATTGATCGGAGTCGCGAAGCCCCTGGTAAGATGCAAAGAAAAACATCTTGTCCTTGCGAATGGGGCCGCCAAATGTGCCGCCGAATTTGTTGTAGTGTATGGCCGGCACGGCGGGAATGGAGGTATCCTCTTTGCGGAAGAAATCGGCGGAATTAAAAATGGTATTCTGGAAGTACCCGTACACCTGACCGTGGTAATCGTTGGTTCCCGACCTCGTGCTTACCGCAATGTGTGCGCCGCTGTTCGCCCCCTGAGTTGCGTCGTACATTGACGTATTGACCTGCAACTCCTGGATTGTTTCCACCGGAGGAGTGGGCAATCCCTGTCCGATTGCTCCAAAAACAGATGTGCTGGTTTGAATTGTGGCATCGACAAAGTTTTCGCCGGTACTCAGCACAAAACGATTGTCCAAAACCTGGCTTGAAGAGTTTCCGTTGAAAATGTTATTGGCATTAATACCGTTGAAAGAGAAGCTGTTGCTGGTGGAGCGCTGGCCATTGGCAAAGACGTTTTGGTTGCCCAAGCCGGCGCCCGTACCGGAACCGCCAAGAAGATCAGCGTTCACCCCTGGAGCCAGAATCGCCAGCTGCGTGAAGCTGCCGGTTCCAAGCGGAAGCGATTCAATTTCGTCGGGACCTAGGGTGTAGCCGTTCGTCGTGTCTGTTTGATTCAGCAGTGGGGTAGCGTTCACTGTAACGCTGGAAGTGACTGCACCTGGCTGGAGCCGCGCGTTCACCGTAGCTGTGCGGTTCCCCTGCACGATGATCTCGGGATAGTTTTCCGTCTTAAATCCGTTCCTGGAAAACGTCACCTCGTATGTGCCGATGGGAAGATCGGGAATCTGGAATGATCCGTCAGCCTTGGTCTCAGCGGTGACGGTGAGGTTCGTGGCTGTGTTGCGGGCTTTGACTGCTACGTTTTGCAGGACCCCGCCGCTGGAGTCTGTGACTGTGCCGTCGATCCAGCCCAAGGTCTGCTGCGCAAACGTCGAACCATGACCAAGAACCACAAACAGAAATGCGATGACACACCCAACCCGCACGAAATTCAATTTCATTACACACCTCAGGCAAAGGAATGGCGGGCTCGAGTGGGGAGCATGAGGATTACGAAAGCGATTGTGACGAACTTCCACCCAAAAAACCGAACCCAAAATCACGCTGCAAGAGGTTTAAGGGACACTCATGAATCGCGGAAGAATACGTTGTCAAAATTGGATTAAAGGGTCATCCGGCGGCTGGCCGACCCCCATATTCCTAGCGCCTTCCGTCGAGCGCCGTGAACGCGGGCGGGCGGGACACCCTTCCGCACCAGCCAAATGAACGCAGTCAAATTTTCAGGTGGGCTGATTAGATGACGTTGTCGGTTCCTTGCTCCGAGTAGACTTGGTAGCGTCAGGAACCAAGGCCTGCCTGCCGCAGGCAAGCTCGGAAGAAAGGAGCCGAGTCCGCCGCGGCGGAATGATTATAGGATGTGATTTTCACACGCGCTAGCAAACGATCGCGGTGCTGGACGAGGCTACTGGGGAGTGGACCGAGCGGCGGTTGGATCACCAGACGGGAGAAGCCGACGCGTTCTACCGGAATTTGCAGGGTTCGGTGCGCGTGGGGATCGAAGCCACCGGGCCGATTTGCTGGTTCGCACGTTTGCTCGCGGAACTGGGCCACGAACTTTGGATCGGCGACGCCGCCAAGATTCGCGCCAGTGAAGTGCGCAAACAGAAAACCGATGAGCGCGACGCCCGGCTCATTCTCGATCTGTTGCTGACGAAACGCTTCCCGAGGATCTCGGGTTCCCACAGCAGCCGAACGCGACTTGCGGCAGTTGCTTTGGCATCGTCACAAGCTGGTGCGCCTGCGCACGCTGTTGGGCAACCAGCTGCTCGCCGCTCGCACCCGAGAAGTGTCCCTTGACAGAGCCGACGACGTCATAGAGGGTGGCCCACCCGCCAGTTTTTTATCGGCGAAAAAATCCAGAAGCAAAACTGAACAGTTTTTCTGCGTCGAGCCCGTGGCCTCCGCGCCTGGCAAATATTTTGGAGCAGTGTGCTACTGCGCCGCGAGCAGGGCGGCCCAGAATGCGCATTTGTGGTTGGTGGCGAAAGTTGTCTCCTGCATCGGCGACGGCGGTACTAGCGACTGGAAATTGCCCTCGAGCGAGTTGAATTGCTGCCATGTCGGCAGGCCCGAACCATTGGGCGTGCCGGATTTGGCGAAATTGGTCCAGTAGTGCTGCATGCTGCTGGAAAGCTGGAGCTGCTGCGCGCTGAGCGGCGGCCGCGGCACGGTAATCGGCAAATTGAAAAGGTACTGAAGCTCAGAAGCGTGAGCCGCGCCATAAGGGAAAGTGACGGGAGGCAAGAAATCCTGCGGCGCGTTTTCGTCGTTGAATTCATAAGCGGAAAGCGGAACGAACTGGGACATGGACAAGTCCGCG
>Ga0210393_10003314_pt1 | contig 12959 bp, 7 predicted proteins | sample IncBWC27OmetaG_FD_160068 | JGI IMG/M metagenome (GOLD analysis project Ga0210393, IMG submission 160068) | Forest soil microbial communities from Barre Woods Harvard Forest LTER site, Petersham, Massachusetts, United States - Inc-BW-C-27-O ... | reverse complement strand
AGCCAGCCCAGAATCAGCCAGCCCAGAATCAGCCAGCACCGTGTCGTCGTTCCGCTGGCGCAGCTCCCGCAACGCCGCCGCGTGCACCGCGCTGTGCTGCCGCACCTCGAGCTCAGCCAGATGGAACCCGAACGTCTCGGCCTGCCAGATGAGGTGCTGGAGCTCGCCGTACGCCTGCCGGGCGGCGCCAGCTGCCGCCAGCGCCCGCTGCGCCAGCCGCAGGTCGGCGATGAACTCAGCAGCCGACGCGTAGGCCAGGATCGGTCCGCCAGCGGTGCCAGCACCGGAGTCGGCAGCCGGGTCCTGGGCCTGCGCCAGCCGCGTCGCCTGCACCCGCTCGGCCGTGAGCAGCAGATATGCGCGGAACGGCTCGCCCGGCGAGCGCGACGTCAGCTCGCCGACGACCGCCGGGTGAGCTTGCGCGGCCGCGGCGAGCGCCGCCAGCAGCTCGGCGGCGGCCGGGATTGCGTCGAGACCGCCTGGCTCCGGACCAGTGAGCAGGGCGGCGTCGATAGTCAGCGAGCGCCCGATCCGGGTGGTCGCGTTCTCGAGCGCGCGCAGCGCGTGATCAGCCTGGATGCGCGCAGTCTGCGCGGTGACTGCCGCGGTGACAAACGGATTGCCATCCCGGTCCGCTCCAATCCAGCTACCAAACCGCAGGAACGCCGGGGCCTGTGGAACGACAGACCCGGACGACTCACCTTGCAGTGCCAGGTCGAGTGCGCGGTACACGCTCGGCGCGAGCCGGAACAGCGTCTCGTCGAACACCGCGGCGCCCGACCGCACCTCGTCGAGCGGCTGCATGGCCTGGCTGCGGAGAGCGGATGTGCGCCACAGAAGGTCGATCTCCTCGCGCAGCCGCCGCCGCGCCTCCGCATGCGCCGCGGCGCCCGGCTGAGCGTCGTCGATCGCGTCAAGCTGCATGCCGATGCGACGCAGCGCCTCGGTGACGGCGCGCCGCCGCGCCTCGGTCGGATGTGCTGTCAGCACCGGGTGCACCTCCAGGCGGCCGAGCAGCTCGCGGCGCCCGCCGGATCCCAGCGACTCGCCCAGGCTCGTCATGGCCGCGGCCAGTGACTCGCGCACGGGCTGTGTGCCGGTGTCGCGCTCGCGCAAGGTACGGATCCGCTGATGCTCCTCGGCCAGATTGGCCAGGTGGAAGTACACCATGAAGGCCCGCGCCACGGCCTCAGCCCTGGCCAGCGGCCAGCTGGCCACGAGCCCGGTGATTTCCTTATCGGCGATGTCCGCGTCGGCGGGCGCGCCGCATCCGTCCTGCGCGTCGAGCCGTCGGGCGGCGATCACGCGATGGCGCAGGTCCTCCACGTCGGCCAGCAGGTCCTGACCGCCGGACTCGCTGATGACCTGGCCGAGTATCTCGCCAAGTACCCGGACGTCACGGCGCATGGGCGCGGGCACGCTACGGGAGTCGGCATGCCTGCTGTCAGTGTTCGTGGCCACTGCGCCAGCGTAAGCGAAGGTAGTTACGAGCCCGTTTCCAGTTCCTTCTCGAACCAGTGATGCGCGTAGGGCTCAGCGTTGAAGGGCGCGACCTCACGGTAGCCAGCCGCCCGGTACATGCTGATCGCCTCGGTCAGGCTCCGGTTGGTCTCCAGCCGGACCACGCGGACGCCGTGTGCTCGCGCCCGGGCTTCGAGCTCGGCGAGCACGCGGCGCCCGAGGCCCAGACCCCGTACTGCCTCGCTGACCCACATCCGCTTGATCTCGGCCGGCTCGCCGTCGCGGAACCGCAGCGCGCCGCAGCCGACAGGCTCGCCATACAGCGCAGCGACTAGGAAGAGCCCAGACGGTGGCCTCATCTCGGCGTCGGCGACGTGACTGCTCCGCTCGGGGTCGAAGCCGTGGTCGAAGCGCCCCGCGAGCTCGCCGAAGTAGGCGCGCAGGCATGTGCGGGCATCGACGTGCCGTGGGTCGGCCGGGCTGATATCCACCATCGATGCGACCAGGAGCCGCTCGACCTCCGCCATCGCCGCGACGAGCCGCTCGCGCTGCGCGCCGGTCAGCGGGCCGAGGATCGCCCGCGCCGCCTCGTCTGAGCGCCGGTCCAGCTCGGCCCGCTCGGCCAGGCCGGCGGCAGTCAGGCGCACCACGCGGAGCCGGCCATCGGAGCCGTTCTGGGTCACCGCCACGAGCCCGTCATGCTCGAGTGACCGCAGCAGCCGGCTGAGGTAGCCCGAGTCAAGATCAAGGCGCGATCGCAGCATCCTGACGTCACTGCCGCCCGGCCCGATCTCCCAGAGCAGGCGGGCTTGCCCGAGCGGGCGGCCACGTGCGAGGAAGTGGTCGTGCAAGGCGCCGATCCGCTGGGTAACCGTCCGGTTGAAGCGCCGGACGTGGCTGACCATGACCGTGTCCATCCTCTGACTTTAGTCAGAGGACATTGCAAGTGCGCGTTGGTTCCGCGTGGTCGCCTGCGGACCCCCATGTACGGGCCGCGGCGACGGTGACACAGTGGACACACATGGCTCAGAGCGCTGTCGCCAAGTCCGCCGGGGTCCGCAGCCCCGGCGGTTCCGGTGGTGCGCGCGGCCAGCCTGCCAGTCCGTGGTGGCGAGTGTCCTGGTCGCGGGCGGCGGCGCTGCGTGCCGTGCGGGCGACGATCGTCGTGCCGTGCTTGTTCGCGCTGACCTTCAAGGTCATCGGCGATGCGCAGATGACCCTGTTCGCCGTCTTCGGGAGCTTTGCCCAGCTCATCACCGTCACGTTCGGTGGCACCCGGCGTGACAAGGCCGTGGCCCACCTCGGGCTCGCGGCAGCGGGCGCCGTGGCAGTCACCATCGGCACCGTGGCCAGCGGGTCAGCCTGGCTCGCCGCGCTCGTGACGATCCCCGTCGCGTTCGTCATCTTCTTCGCCGGCTCAGCCGGTCCCAGCGCGGCCGGGGGCGTGACGCCATGTTTGTTCGCGTACATTCTCCCAATCGCTTCCACCGGGACAGTGAGCGTGCTGCCGTCGCGCCTCGAAGGCTGGCTGCTCGCTTCGGCCGCCAGCACGCTGGCCGTGCTGCTGCTGTCGCCGCGCCCGTCAGGCGACCGTCTCCGGGCGCTAGCAGCCAAACTCGCGACCGCGCTCGCTGACTGGCTAGCAGCAGCCGCCGTCGGCCAGCAAACCGCTGCTGACGGCGAGGTGGCTGTGGCGGCAAAGGATGAGCTGATCAACACCTGGATCGCCACGCCGTACCGGCCGATTGGACTTGCGGCGGCCGACCAGGGCCTGGCGGCCGTCATCCACCTGCTGGAATGGTGCACATCCCTGATCGCCGACGCGGCCGATGCTCACCTCGATCTGCCCGCCGCGGCGGCAGCCGACCGTGAGCTGCTGACCGACTCAGCGCAGGCGCTTCGCCAGGTCGCGTCCGTTCTGTCGGGCCAGCAGGCGGAGATTGACCAGGAGCCGGTCCACCAGGCGCGGATTGCCAGCGCCTCGGACCTCCGCGAGCTTGGCGACGATCCCGCGATCGCCGTTCGGCGCGCTGATTACGCCTTCCACGCCCAGACCATCGGCGTAGCCGTCGCGGCCACTGTGAGCCAGGCGATGATCGCCGCCCGGCACGCGCCTGCAGCGCAGACGGCGCAGGGGCTCCTGCGCGCGGCCGGGGTAGTCGCCAGCGACGCTAGCCTGCGGTCGGTCTGGTTCCGCAACAGCGCCAGAGGCGCCATCGCGCTAGCCGCCGCCGTGGCCGTAGCCAAGGTCACCGACGTCGAGCATGCGTTCTGGGTTGTCCTCGGGACCCTGTCGGTGCTGCGGACGAGCGCGACCGCCACCGGTCAGACTGCGCTGCGCGGCCTGGCCGGCACGATCGCGGGCTTCGCCGTTGGCGCCGCCTTGCTCGTTGGCATCGGCACTAGCCCTACCGGGCTGTGGATCGCCTTCCCCATAGCCGTCCTGGTCGCGGCGTACACGCCCGGCACAGCGCCTTTCGTCGTCGGGCAGGCGGCCTTCACTGTCACGATTGTCGTGCTCTTCAACTTGCTGGTCCCGGCCGGCTGGCAAGTCGGCCTGCTGCGGGTCGAGGACGTCGCCATCGGCTGTGCGGTGAGCCTGGTGGTGGGCTTCCTGTTCTGGCCGCGCGGTGCCTCCTCCATCGTCGGCGACAACCTCGCTGACGCGTTCCGGAGCGGAGCCAGCTACCTGAGCGACGCCGCGAGCTGGGCGCTTGGCGACCGTGAACGCCGGCCAGCGCACGCCGCCGCGGCGATGGCCTCCGGCCGCCGGCTCGACGACGCGATCCGCGGCTACCTGACCGAGCAGGGCACCAAGCGGCTCAGCAAGGCCGACCTATGGGCGCTAGTGATGGGCACCATGCGACTGCGCGTGACGGCGCGCTCGATGGCGAGCCCGCCGACCCGGACCGACCCTCGCGACGGCGACGGACGGCTGCACGCTGCGCTCGCACGGCAGGTAGCCGAGTTGGCCAGCTTCTACGACAACCTCGCGATGGAGGTGGCCAGGCCCAGCCGCACCGCGCCGATGCCATCGAGCGTCCCGCTGCCGCGCAGCCGCCTCAGCGCCGCGGCGCTGGCGCCAGCCGGCCAGGCGACCGCCTTCCAGCCTGAGGCCTTGTGGGTCGGTCTTCATCTCGACAGCCTGGCGGCCCACGCCGCCAGCCTCGTCGAGCCGGCCGAGCGAGTCGCCAGCGTGCGCCGGCGACCGTGGTGGCGCTAGCTCTCCCGAGGCGGATCGGCCCTGGCACCGATGGCGTGAGCACCCGCCGTGTCGCCGGCCGACGGCGCGGTCGCGGCCGTAGCGGCGTGCGGCACGATCGTGAGCTCCTCCGGCCGCCGCTCCGGTACCGGCCGGCCGACGATCCGGTACACCTCCGCACCGTCGACCGTCTCGGTCTCCAGCAGGAGCGCCACCAGCTGGTTCAGCTCGTAGTGGTGGGAGCGGATCGTAGTGACAGCAGACTGCTCGGCCTCGCGCAGCAGCCTGGACACCTCGGCGTCAATCTTCGCCTGGGTATCCTCGGCGAACGGCCGGCTGGAGAGCCCCGACCCGCCGCCGCCCAGGAAGACCGAGCCGCCTTCTGGGTACCCGACCGGGCCGAGAGCAGGGGACAGCCCGAACTCGCGCACCATCTTGGTTGCCAGGTCCGTGGCCGAGGCCAGGTCGTTCGCGGCGCCGGTGGAACCCTGGCCGAGCTCGACCAGCTCCGCCGCCCGGCCGCCGAGACGGACGGCCAGCGACTCGGTGAGATAGTCCTCGCCGTATAGGTGCCGCTCGATGAGCGGCAGCTGCTGCGTCACGCCGAGCGCCTGCCCGGCGGGCAGGATGGTCACCTTCGCGACCGGATCGGCGTGATCCGACAGGGCTGCGACGATGGCGTGGCCTGCCTCGTGGATCGCGACCGCGTGCTTCTCCTCGGGCAGCAGGACGTTCGAGCCCTCCCGGCGGCCGAGCAGTATGCGGTCCCGCGCATCGTCGAAGTCGGCGGCCGTGAGCACGTCGCGGCCCTCGCGTACGGCGAAGATCGCCGCCTCGTTCGCGAGGTTGGCCAGGTCAGCGCCGGAGAAGCCGGGGGTACCGCGGGCCACGACCTCGAGGTCGACGTCAGGCCCGAGCTTCTTGTCCCGGCAATGCACCGCCAGGATCGCCTTGCGCTCGGCAAGCGTAGGCAGCGGGATGACGACCTGCCGGTCGAACCTGCCAGGGCGTAGCAGCGCCGGGTCGAGCACCTCCGGCCGGTTGGTCGCGCCGAGCACCACGATTCCGGACCCGACGTCGAAGCCGTCCATCTCCGACAGCAGCTGGTTGAGCGTCTGCTCGCGCTCGTCGTTTGAGACAACGCCGGAGCCGCCGCGGCGCTGACCAATGGCGTCGATCTCGTCGATGAAGATGATGGCAGGTGCCTGCTTGCGCGCCTCGTTGAAGAGGTCCCGCACTCGGGCGGCGCCGACGCCCACGAACATCTCGACGAAGCTGGAGCCGGTGACCGAGAAGAACGGCACTGATGCCTCGCCGGCGACGGCGCGCGCGATCAGCGTCTTGCCGGTACCCGGCGGACCGACCATGAGCACGCCGCGCGGCGCCATGGCGCCAGCCCGCTTGTAGCGGTCGGGGCTGCGCAGGAAGTCGACGACCTCGCTGATCTCTGACTTGACGCCGTCGTAGCCGGCGACATCGCTGAACCGCGTGCTCGGGCGCTCGGCGTCGAAAACCTTCGCGCGTGACCGGCCTACGCCCATCACGCCCTGCAGTGAGCTGCCAGTGGCCCGCGCCATGCGCCGGAAGACGAAGAAGATGATGGCGAATGGCAGCACCACGAAGATCAGGATCTCCAGCAGCAGACCGCCGATGGAACTACCCGGTGCCTGGTACGTGACGTTGACGTGCGCGGCGGTGAGGCTGTTGGCAATCGGTGACCCCGGCGTTATCGAGGGAGTCACCGCCGTGAAGTCCTTGCCGCTGGTCAGCGTCCCGGTCACCGTGACGTTGGCGCCGGCCGATGCCGGGCTCGGGATGTCGACGGTCTTGACCTTGTGCGCCGTCACATCGCCCTGGAATTGCGTGTAAGTGAGAGTTTGCGTCGAGGACGTGTGCACGAAGCTCGGCACGATGTACAGCAGCGCGATGACCAGTGCCAGCAGCCAGAGCCAGTGCCGCCATGCGGGGGGTGGCGGCGGCGCGGTGCGGACGGGCTTGTCGCCTGGTGGGGGCGCAAGCGGAGTTTTACTCATGGATCATTCTTACGCGATGCGCGCACCTCGGCGGACCATGGGCGGCTAGGTGCGCCCGCCGGGTGCGGCTCAGGTATCAGCACCCGCGCGGGCCGCGCACGGGCTCGGCGCCGGGGGAGCGCCGAGCAAGCAACAGGCACCGCGTCAGCGACCCGCACAGTGCCTGCTCAGAAGCACTGCCGGGGTCCGCAGATCGTCAGGCGGCGGTCCGCAGATCGTCGGGCAGCGTCACCGTGCGGTCGACAGGAGCCGTGACGCGCGGCTGCTCGTACGGGCCGCCTCGCGCCGACATTCCGCCGGGGCGCAGCTTCGCACGCAGCATCGCGCGCCCGCGGTGCAGGCGGGACATCACGGTTCCAACTGGTGTACCCATGATGTCGGCAATGTCGCTTTGCTGCAGGCCCTGGATATCTGCCAGGTAGAGCACGGCCTTGAATTGCGGTGGCAGGTCGGCCAGGGCGCGGATGACCGCTGAGTCGCCCAGGCTGTCGAGTGCCTCGGCCTCGGCGGACCTGGACCGAGGAGCAAGTCCCGCCTGGCTGTCCTGGGCCTGGCCGCCGGCCGCCTGGCTCAGGTCGGCAGCCAGCACCTCGGCGGGCTTGCGGTTGCGCTTGCGGCAGTTGCTGTAGAACGTGCGGAACATGATGCAGTACAGCCACGCCCGCAGATTCGTTCCTGGCACGAACTGGTGGAACTTGACGTAGGCCCTGGCGAACGTCTCCTGGACGAGGTCCTCGGCGTCGCACCGGTCGGACGTTAGGCGGTAAGCCGCAGGAAACATCTGCTGCATATAGGGGATTGCGTCCGTTTCGAACCTGGAACGCTGGTCAGTGGCCCGCTGGTCAGTGCCACAGCTGCCGATGGTGGGGGTGCCATCGCAGGTGACCGCATCCACGGCGGCGCTGGCAGTCACGAGACCTCCTTGCCTGACTCCTCGTGACGTCAGCCCGCAGCCAGGCAGGGGTCAAGGCTTCAGGGGGCAGGACTGGCGGGGGAGCCAATGTGCTGTTTACCGGGGGTGTTAAACAACAGGCACAAGCTTGCCGCAGGTGGACGATCGGCACATCAGGCGCAACCTGAGCTAACGTGCGACACAGGCCTGAGTTAAGCGATTCCTGGCCCTACCAGCCACGCGGGCCACGCGTGACACTGTGGCTGCAAGGCGATCAGGACTGGGCAAACCGGGCAGCATGCGCGACAAGCTCGCGCCGGCCGGCCTGACCCGTCTTGGCGACCAGGTTGGCGACGTGCGTCTCCACGGTCTTGGGCGAGATGAAGAGCCGTGCGGCGATTTCAGCATTCGAGCAGCCCAGCGCCACGAGCAAGTACACGTCCATCTCCCGGCTGGTCACACCTAGCCGGCGCATCTGCTGTGGCACCTGCGCCTGGCCGCGGCCCGAGCGCGGCACGCGCTCGCCAGCCTTCCGCAGGACGCCGCGGCAGGCTGCGGCGAGCTTGTGATGACCGGTCGACTCGAAGCCGTCGGCTGCGTCCCGCATCCAGCGGACCGGCTCACCCCAGCCGTCAGCGAGGGCCGCCTGGGCTACCAGCCGACGTGCGAGATGGTTCCACCACGGTGCAAACGGCGCGAACCAGGCGCTGCCCTGGTCGGCCAGTGCCGTCGCCCGGTCCCGATGACCCGCCCTCCCTTCCAGGACCGCCTCCGCATAAAGAAGGCAGCCCTTATTCCAGCTCACGGCCGCCTCCGCCGTCTCGGCCAGCGTGATGGCACCGCGGATGTCGCCGCCGCAGGCGGCCTGCACGAGCGCGTTCAGGCCAAGCGACCGGCCCCTCGCGATCAGCGGCGCTTGCGCGGGCGAGTAGAAGCCGCGGGCACGGCGGGGCGCACCTAGCGCTTTCAGATGGGCCTGCGCGGCGGCGGCGTCCTGGACGGCGCGGTCGATGTTATCCCGGAAGAGCGCCGCGACGAGTCGCACCTGGCCGACGGTCGTTGCCAGCACCTCCGGGTCACCGGGCATTATCGCCTCGGCCCGCTCGGCCTCTCGCTCCGCCGCCCGGCCGTCGCCCCGGATGGCGGCAACCAGGCCTTGCAGGCAGATCGACATGACCTCGACCCGGTGCGCGCTGATCTGCGTCGCTCCTCGCTCGCACTGCCGCGCCGTGGCCAGCGCCCGGTCCAGATCGGTGCCGAGACTCCACAGGTTGGCCAGCTGTAGGTCGATGACGGTCGCGATCGACAGCACTCCGGCCTCGTGCGCGAGCTCGCGCACTTCAAGCAGAGCGCTCGTCGCGCCGTCGGTCAGCATGTCGATCGTCGCCAGTTCGTGCCGCGTCCGGATCCGCCAGACCCCTAGTCCGTGCTTGTCGGCTATCTTGTGCGCCCGCTCGAAAGCGGCGCGCGCGGCTCCAAGGTCTCGCACCCGCTCGCGGCGGCCGATGACGTCCAGGGACTCGACCGCAACCTCGGCAGCCCACCCGACATTCGGAGTACCGGTAAGCCCGGCGGCTTCAGCCGATGCCAGCGACTGTTGCGCGAGGACCTCGGCATCGTCCAGCTCGCCCGCGACTAGGGCGTATCGCGCGCCCACGGCGTCGATCCGGCTGGCCAGCTCACGGTCATTGAGCGGCCTGGCGATGGAACGGGCGGCTGATAGGTGCGCGGCGGCTCCATCCAGGTTGTCTTCCGGCCTGGTGCTGGCGGCCCTGATCCGGACCATCGCCGGCCGGCGCGGATCGGAGCCGACGGCCTGCAGCCGGGCGATCAGGTCCTCGGCCAGCAAGCCGAGCTGCTGGTAATCGCCTGACAGCGCGAGCGCCTCCGCCAGCGCTTCATCGACCTCGATGTCCAGCATCGAGTCAGCGTCCGCGGCCTCGGCCAGCAGCTTGCGCGCATCGCGCAAGACCGTAATGGCGCTGGTCAGGGCTCCCTGGTGCAGCCCGCGACGGCCCGCGGTGAGCAGCAGGCGCGCAGCGCCGACCGGTTGCCCTGACGCTGCCCGCAGCTCGGCGACCAGCTCGCACCACATCCCAGGCAGGCCCGGATGTGCTTCCTCGATCGCGGCCGCGGCGCGCGCCGACCGGCTGGCTAGCTCCGGCGGCAGCAAATCAGAGACAATCGCATCGCGGGTCAGGCTGTGCCGGAATCGGAACGCCCCGCCGTCGGTGCTGACCGGCTCTATGAGCTGTACCTCGTGTGCCTCATGCAGGGCGGCCAGCGCCTCCGACTCGCCGACGTCAGCCACGCTCGGCAGCAGCGCCCAGTCGAACTGCCTGCCGAGCACCGCCGCGGACACGATCACGTTGCGCGCCTGGTGTCCGAACGCGGCGATGCGATTGCGGACCGAGCCGACGATCGATGACGGCACGCCGGTGACGATGTCGTCGTCGACCCGCCAGCCAGTCGTCCCGTGCACGAGCTCGCCCGAGGAGACCGCAGCGGCCAGGATTTCCTCGACGGCGAACGGCAGCCCGTCGCAATCGGCGAGCAGCCTGGTGATCGAGCGCGGCACCTCCGTGACGTCCAGGCAGGCCGCCGCCATCTGGCCGACGGCGCGCGGCGTCAGCCGTGGCACCTGAATCGCCGTCGCGGCACGTCGGGCGCTGACCGAGTGCAGCAGGTCAAGGCCGCCCGACGGCTCGGTGTCGCGCAGCGTGACGAGGCAGAGCACGCTGGCCGTCGCGATATTGTCGGCCAGGTACTCCACGATCGCCAGCGTCTCGGGGTCAGCCCAGTGCAAGTCCTCCAGCACGAGCAAGCCAGCCGGCCAGGCGGGGAGGGCCAGCATGCGCAGGAGTGCCTCCCCGAAGATGACCGGAGAGACCTCGGCGCCAGCGTCGCCGGGACGACTCCACTCCGGAACCAGAGTGCCGAGCGCGGCCCGGTAGTCCGAAATGCCGGGCGCGTCCGGCACGATGCCCGAGCGCGCCGCCCCCATGAGCGCCTCGCTGATGGGACGGAACGGGACGGGGATTGCTGACTCAGTCGCCCGGCCCGTGAGCACCAGGTAGCCGCGCGAGGCCGCGAGCGCGATGACTTCCCTGGCCAGCCGGGACTTGCCGACGCCGGCGTCACCCGTGACCAGGACGGCGCTGCCGTGGCCCTGGCCTGCCGCGTCCAGCGCGTCGGTCAGAGACTGCTTTTCAGCGCTCCGGCCGATGAGTACCGGGCACAGCATCGACTCCATCGGCCAGATACTACAAGAGCGATCAGATCATTACTATCGGTCATTCGCCCAGGTAGTGGTCCCAACACGCACGCGCTTCCCGCCTTCTCGGCCCGACGCCGGCTGGCTAGATCGCTTTATCTGGCGATGTCTGTAAACATCAGGCACCACATCAGTCACTCGCGCCGAAGGCCCCGGACGGGCACGATGTCGGTAGGACAGAATCGCGGCCGAGACTCCAACTCAGGGGAGGCGTGGACATGGCCACAGATGCGCGGTGGGCCAACCTCAGCGAAGGCCAGCGCAGGTTGCTCGTCGCCGCCGCGACAGCCGAGGCCACGCTCAAGATCGCGGCGCTGATCGACATCCAGCGCCGCCCAGCCAGCCAGATCCGCGGCCCGAAGGCGCTGTGGCGATCCGCCATGGTGGTCAATCTGCTCGGCCCGCTGTCCTATTTCACTATCGGCCGCAAGCGCGCGGCCTGACGACGCTATGCCCGGCGAAATACCCAGATCGTCGACCCCGATCCGGCCAGCCGGATAGGCACCTGGCGACGGAGCCGGAGCGCGGCCGGGATCGCCGGCCGAGGCAGTTCCGGCGCCAGCAGCACGACCGACCCGCCGCTGCGCGTGACCCTGCTCATCTCCGCCAGTGCCGCCGCGGCCCAGTCCTGCCACCCGTCCGGCCGGCCGAGTTGAGGCCCGGACGGCAGGCTCGACACGCAGGCAGCGACGTAGTCGTCCGGCAGCAGCAGCTCGCGTGCGTCACCGAGCTGGACGGTCGCCCGTGGCGCGTTGCGGGCCGCGGCCTCGACGGCAGCCGCGTCGATGTCGGTGCCCTCGGCCGTCCAGCCGGCCGCCAGCGCCTCGGCCAGGACGGTGCCAGCGCCGCAGCACGGGTCGAGCAGCGTCCGGCCGAGGCGGCCAGGCGAATCCGCCAGGTCGACCATCGCAGCGGCAAGTGTCGGCGGCAGCCCGCCCCGGTGGCCGGCCTCGCCGGCACCGTGCTGGCGCGTGCCCGAGCCGCCGAGCCGCAGGCCCGTGACGTACTGGCCGTCGTGAAACTCCCTGATCGAGATCTGCAGCTGCCCGGGGTCGGCGAAGCGCCATCGCGGTTTGTCCCGCGCAATGAGGTCGGCGAGGGCCCGTCGCAGATCCGTACGCCGGAACCTGGTCTCGCTGAGTACCCGGGCGGTGATCCGGAACGTCATCGATGCGGCGAGCGGCTGCACCTCATCCGCCCAGACCGACAGCGCACGCTGGACGGCGTCCGGCTGCCAGGCCATGCTCGCCACCGCGCCCGCACCTGAGCCGGCCGCACGATCGGCCCGGCCGATCTCGGCAACGACATCCTCGGCCAGCCGCGACGCGAGCGCGTAAGCCCGGCCGTCGCGGTCGGCCTCGAAGAACACGACGTCAAGGAGCCCGTCAAACCCGGTCCCCGTCACGTCGATCCCGTCGACCGAGTCGAGCTTCCGTCGCATCATCCGGCCAAGGCCAGGGACGCACGCCGCGAACAGCCGGGTCCGCCGGGTCCGCGGCTGCGGGTGCCCACCGCGTCCCGCCATGGCTGTGCCCTCCGGAGAACTGCGTCGCGGCGATGTGCCAACCGACGATACCGGCGGGCCGACGGCGCCGGGTGCGTCCGGGCGGCTGACCGGCCGGACGCAACCCCGTTCCCGTCGTTCTAGACGTTGCCGATGATCGGCCCGACCGATGCGCACGTCGGCTGGAAGCCGACGCTGTCCGGCCCGAGCGCGTTGATCATGTCCTGAAGCGCGTTGGAGTCGTAGGGGATGGAGATGTGATCGCTGCGGTCTTGCGGGCACTGATTCTGCAGCGTGATGTTCTGCACGTTGGCGCTGGCCGGCAGGAACGCGTTGGTGTAGGGCGTGACGACGTCGTCGTCAGCCGTCTCGATGACCACATACTTAACCGCGGCCACGGTCGGCGCCTGATTCAGGCTGGTCAGGAACGAGGAGCCCTGGATCTGCTCGACGCAGGCCGTGCAGGTCACCGACAGCAGCGCGGTTGCGACGCCGAGCTCGCCGAAGTCGGCGAGCAGGTTGACGACGCCGTCGAGATTCGTGCCGTAATTCGACGGCGCGAAGCCGACCAGCATGTTGACCTTCGACGCCCC
>Ga0210393_10003313_pt1 | contig 12961 bp, 7 predicted proteins | sample IncBWC27OmetaG_FD_160068 | JGI IMG/M metagenome (GOLD analysis project Ga0210393, IMG submission 160068) | Forest soil microbial communities from Barre Woods Harvard Forest LTER site, Petersham, Massachusetts, United States - Inc-BW-C-27-O ... | reverse complement strand
GCCACGGCGAGAGCGAAACCATTTTCACCGGAAAATTGATCGCCTCGCTGACCACTTGCCACAGCACATCCTCAGGCACTTCCGGCGCCGCAAACGGCTTTACAACGCGGAAGCACACCTCGGTAAACGGCAGCGCCCGAAATTCCTCCAACTCCTCCGGCGACCGCCGCGCAATCTCCACCGGCATGTAAAGCCCGCCGTCCGGCGCAAGCCCGCGCAGCACCGCCCCACGCAGCGACGTCAGCGGCGCCTCCCGCGATGTGCTCCGATACCTCACGCGCCCATTTTCCCCGAACTCAGATGCTTAGGATGCCTACGCATTTTCCGACTCCGTGCCCTCCGCGAACTCTGTGGTAAAACTCCGCCGCTTCATCTCGAAACTCAAACTCACCGTCACTCGATGCAACTCCGCGTGGCACAGGCACTCTTGCCTGTGCACCCCGCCAAATTCTGCAAAATGAATCCGGAGGTAGGACCAACGCCGCCTTACAGCATTCTCACAGAAAAAACGTGCTGCGAAAAACTCCCGTAATCTTTGAATTTCGCGAACGATCGCATCATTCCTGAATTTCGCGAACGCAAAAATCTAAACTCCGTTCGCTCGCCCCGTCTTCTTCGCGATCTGCGACTGAATCTTCTCCAAAAACGCCTCGCCGCCATCACCCGCCGCATCCGCTTCCGGCAACGTATGCAACTCCGCCACCGCCAGCGTGCAGTGCGCCAGCGCTTCATAACTCTGCCGCCGCGCCGCAACCAGCTTCGGATAGCACCGCGCCACCGTCTCGTGCGGCGTCTCCCCATTCTTCGGCTGAAACGCCCCGCGCCACAACACCGGCTTCGGATCGGTCAGATACCGCTCGATCAGTAGCTCCTGCTCCTGCGGCGAGGCCGCCAGGTACACCACGGTCATCTGCCGCCGCAACCGCATCAATATATTGTTACCGGTATAGATGACGCTGCCTGTCGTATCCAGAACCAGTTCGCGCTTTGGATCCCGCTCCAAATCGCTCAGCACCTCATCCAGCGCCGCAATCTCCGCCGACAGGTAATCCGCCTCGCGCTGCGCATACGTCGCGCTGTCCGGCCACCCCATCCACGCCGCAACCCCATTGATCCCGCTATACCCGGCGGCGGCCAAGGGCCCGCTCAGCCGCTCCTCAATCCTGTCGTCGCACGAGATCGCCGGCCGCCCATTCGCCGCTAACCGCTTGCTCCAGAATGTTTTCCCGGCGCCCGACATGCCAACCAGCGCGATGCGCAACGGGGAGTTTTGGCTCACCATAATTTTCTCGTCCCTACGATAACACGCGCCACACAAAATCCCCGACAGCGCACGGCACACTCATGTACGGCGGAGCACCGCTGCGCCCCATGTCCGCACGGTCAATGCGTCTTGAGAGGTAGCGCCGGCATCTTGCCGGCGGTTTTGCGATGGGCGACTCCGTTCGCCGCAAGTTCGCGCAGCCCTGCCTCGGCCGGCACCAAGAATCCCATGAAACACTTTGCTCCCCTAAACGTCTTATGGTAAGAGAACAGCATGCCCGACAAAAAAGACGACCTCCTGCAAGGCACTCTCGACCTCCTGATCCTGAAGTCGCTCGCGCGCGGCCCGATGCACGGCTACGGCGTCGCCGAATGGATCCACGAAAGCTCACAGGACGTCCTCCGCGTGGAAGAAGGCGCGCTGTATCCCGCGCTGCATCGCCTCGAACTGCGCGGTCTGCTCTCGGCGGAGTGGGGCGTCTCCGACAACAACCGCCGCGCAAAGTTTTATGCCCTCACCGCGACCGGCAAAAAGCACCTCATGCAGGAAGCGGAATACTGGCGCCGCATGTCGGGCGCAATCGCGCGCGTTTTGCAGACGGCGTAAGCGCACAGACGACCGAACACGGGAAGGAGAGAGCGATGGCGAACAGATGGCTTGAAAAAATCTGGCAGCGCATTCGCGCCACTTCGCGTCCCGAGCAGGTCAATCGCGATCTCGATGACGAAATCGCTTTTCACCTCGCCCAGCGTGTCGACAAAAATCGCGCCGCCGGAATGGACGCCGCGGGAGCGCGCTACGCTGCGCATCGCCAACTTGGCAATGTCACAAATATAAGAGAGCGCACGCGCGAAGTTCGGATTCTTACTTCGCTCGAATCTCTCTGGCGCGACTTTACCTACGCGGCGCGCGCGCTGCGCAAAAAGCCCGGATTCACCGCGGTTGCCATCGTCACCCTCGCGCTTGGCATCGGCGCCTCCACCGCAATCTTCAGCGTCATCGAAAACGTTTTGATCGAGCCGTTTCCATATCCCGGCGCCGAGCGCTTCATGACCGTCGAAATTCACGACGCCAACAATATTGACGCCGTCGGACGCGCCGAATACTCCGCGCCCGAATTTCTCGACTACATCGAAAAAAATCACGTCTTCGACCTCACCGTCGCTGACGCCAGTGAAGATGTTCTTTATCAAGTCGGCGGTGGAATGGAGCGCCTCCACGGAATTCTCTGCACGCCCAACACGTTTGAATTCTTCGGTCTTCCCGCACTGTACGGCCGCGTGATGGAGCCCGCCGATTACGAGCCCAGCGCTCCGCCGACGTTCATCCTCGGCTACAAAGCATGGAAATCGCACTTCGGCGGCGACCCATCGATCATCGGGCAAACGTACATTCTCAATGGCACCGCCCGCACGCTCATCGGGATCATGCCGAAGCGCTTTGGATGGGGCAGCGGCGACGTTTTTCTTCCGGTGAAACCCGTTCGCGCCGAACAGGCGTTCGCTGCCGGCGAATTTCCGCCAGTTTGGTATCTGATCGGCCATTTAAAACCCGGCGTCAGCGTTGCCCAGGCGCAAGCCGACCTCACCGTCATCGCAAATCAGCTCGCGAGAATTTATCCAAAGAGGTATCCGCCGCGTTTCGTCGTGAAAATCGTTTCCGCCACCGACATGGTCGTCGGCAATTTCCGCACGACGCTCACGCTGACGCTCGGCGCCGTCGCGCTGCTCCTGCTCATCAGTTGCGCGAACCTGGCCAATCTCATGCTCGCTCGCGCCACTACGCGCGAAAAAGAATTCGCCGTCCGTTCAGCCCTCGGAGCGAGCCGCTGGCGCTTGATTCGTCAGCTCCTGGTCGAGAGCCTGATTCTGTCCGTGTGTGGAGGCGCGATCGGCGTCGGCCTCGCCGCCCTTGGCCTAAACTCGATCGTCGCGCTGATCCCGCCGGTCACGATTCCCGCCGAAACCGAAATTTCGCTGAATCTCCCCGTGCTTGCCTTCGCGCTCGCAGTCGCGATGCTCACTCCGATGATCTTCGGCCTCGTTCCTGCTCTCCGCGCCGCGCGCAGCGATCTCGAGCGACCGCTCCGCGATTCCGGCAAAGGCACAGGCAGCGGCACCGTGGGCCAAAGCCGCTTCCGCGACGCCGTCATCGTTTGCGAAGTCGCACTTTCGTTCACGCTCCTCGTTGGCGCGGGGCTGCTGATGCGCAGTTTCGTCGCGCTCCGCGGCGAGAGCCTTGGCCTGCGCGCCGATCATGTTTTCGTCACGCGCCTGCCACTCCCGAGCGATCGCTACCAAACCGCCGCGCAACTCACCGGCTTCTATCGCCCGCTCCTCACACGCATCAAATCGCTTCCCGGCGTCACCGACGTTGCCGAAAGCAGCGCGCTTCCGCCCTACGGAGGCTTCCCCACCGACATCGAAATCGCCGGCTCCGTCCACGCCGAAAAATGGCCCGCGCTTTTCCAACTTTGCAGCGAACGATTCTTCTCCGTCTTAAAAATTCAACTCCGCGATGGCCGCTTCTTCGATGAAAACGAAGTCGCCGACGCGCGCAAAGTCGTCGTCATCAACGAAACCTTCGCGCGCCGTTATTTCGACCGCGCAAATCCGATCGGCCGCCGCATACGCGTCTCCGACCTCGCCAATTTCCCCGACAAAGTCGCCGATCCGTGGTTTGAAGTCGTCGGCGTCGTCAGCGACGTCCGCAACAAAGGATTGCAGGAACCTGTCGAGCCTGAAATCTGGCTGCCATACACGCTGACCGGCTCCGGCCAGCGCGGCATTCTCGTGCGCACAGCGAACGATCCGATGTCGGTGATGGATTCGGTGCGCCGCGAAGTCTGGGCCGTCGATCGCGGCGTCGCGCTCACGTACACCGGCTCGATGGAAAACTACATTCATCTCCAGTCCTACGCCGGTCCGCAATTCGGTTTCATCTTGATGACGCTCTTCGCGATCGTCGGCCTCGCACTCGTGACGATCGGCGTCTACAGCGTGGTCGCCTACGCCACCGCGCGCCGCACGCATGAAATCGGCATTCGCATGGCGCTCGGCGCAACGCGCTCCGACGCGCTGAAGCTTGTCCTCGGCATGGGCCTGCGCGTCATTGCGATCGGTGTCGCGATCGGACTCGTTGCCAGCCTCGCGCTCTCACGCATCCTCGCGAGCCAGCTCTGGCAAACGTCCGCACACGATCCGCTCACCATTTTTGGCGTAGCAATTTTGCTTCTAGCGATCGGCGTGGCCGCCTGCGTCGTTCCCGCGCGCCGCGCCACCAGCATCGAGCCGACGTTGGCCCTGCGCCACGAGTAAAGCGAAAGGAAGATCGCCAAATGCCGCACTCGCCAAAACAATTCCTCGCCCGCCTGCGATCCTTTTTCCATCGCGATCAACTCGATCGCGACCTCGGCGACGAACTCGAATTCCACCTCGCCCGACGAGCAGAGAAAAACCGCGGCGCCGGAATGAACGCAACCGACGCGCGTCACGCAGCCCATCGCCAGCTCGGCAACGCCACGCAAATCAAAGAACGCGCGACGCGCCTGCGAACTTTCGCCGCGCTCGAAGACATGCTGCAAGACCTCCGCTACGGCGCGCGAATGTTGCGCAAGAGTCCCGGCTTCGCGCTCATCGCCATCGCCACGCTGGCGCTCGGCATCGGCGTAAACGCCGCGATCTTCAGCGTGGTGAAAGCCGTCCTTCTCGATTCCCTTCCGTATCGCCAGCCCGAGCGCCTCGTCACAGTCGCGCCCGCCAACGCGGAGGATCGCAACCCGGCCAAAGTTTCCTTCGGCGAGTTCCAGGATTGGAAATCGCGCACGCGCTCTTTCGATCAAATCGCGCTCTATCGCGGCTGGACTCCCGCCGCAACCGGCAACGGCAATCCGCGCATGGTGTTCGGACTGCGCGTGACGCAAAATTTCTTCGCCACGCTCGGTGTCGCCCCGCAACTCGGCCGTAGTTTCACGCCCGACGAAGACCGCCCCTCCACCTGGCACGTTGTCGTCTTAAGTTATCCCTACTGGGTCCGCCAATTCGGAGCCGATGAACACGTCATCGGCAAAACGATCGTGCTCGATCAGGTTGCGTTCGAGATCGTCGGCGTACTGCCGCAGAATTTCGAGCCGCTCTCTTTCACCGATGCTGGCAGCCCGCCAGACATCTGGGCGCCGCTCGGTTACGACATGTCGCAGGAATTTGCCTGCCGTACGTGCCACCATCTGGACTCCGTTGCGCGCCTTCGCGATGGGGTCACCTTCTCGCAAGCGCGCGCCGAAATGGCGACGATCGCGTCGCAGCTCGTGCGTGAATTTCCGAACGACTACTCCGAGCACGAAAACATCTTGGTCCAGCCGCTGCGCGACACCTGGTACGGACGGGTTCAAACCACCCTGTGGCTCCTGCTCGCCGCGACCTGCGTCGTCCTGCTGATCGCGTGTACCAACGTCGCAAATCTTCTGCTCGCGCGCCTAGCTCAGAAAAATCGCGAAGTCGCGCTTCGCTCCGCGCTCGGCGCCGGACGCTCTCGTATCGTTCGCCAACTTCTCACGGAGAGTGTCTTGCTCAGTTCACTCGGCGGAATCGCCGGAGTTCTGCTCGCAATCTGGGGCACGCGATTGCTCGCGCAGTGGGCGCCGCCGCAAATTCCGCGTGTTGCCGACATTCACGTCGATACCGGTGTTCTGTTCTTCGCGCTGCTCGTCAGCACCGCGACCGGCATCGTGATGGGCCTCGCCCCGTCGCTGCAGGCATCTCGCATCGATCATCGCGTGGCGTTGCAGCGCGCGGCTCGCGGCATCACCGGCGGGCAAAGCAAATTTCGCGCCGTGCTCGTAGCGTCGCAGATTTGCCTCGCGTTTATTCTCACCGTCGCGTCGGGCCTGCTTCTGAAAAGCTTCATTCGCGCGTGGAGCGTTGATCCCGGCATCTCCGCTCACAATTTATACGAGACGAATTTTTCGCTGACGGGCAAGAAATATGAAAACGACAAGGTCACTCTTGCCGCGCAAACCGAAATTCTCGAACGTGTGCGCCGCCTTCCCGGTGTCGAGTCGGTCGCACTGACAAGCACCCCTCCGCTTGCCGGAAATTTTGGTGGATTTGATCAAGCCGGCTTTCACATTCAGGATCGCCATCTGCTCAATACTCAGGTCCCCAGCGTCGATCGCTACGTTGTCAGCGCCGACTATTTCGCCACGACGCACATCCCGCTGCGGCGCGGCCGCTACTTCACGCAAGCTGACGCCGAGTCGCCCGCGCAAGTCGCCATCATCAGCGAAAAAACCGCGCGCCAGATTTTTACCAATGAAGATCCGATCGGCCGGCACATCCAACTCGGCGGCCGACAAGACGACAAACCGTGGGCGGAGATCGTCGGCATCGTCGGCGACATTCATCAATACGGCCCCGACTCTCCGACGACGCCGCAAGCGTACCTTCTCTACACGCAGTCGCCGTTCAGCTATCCCGGTGTGTTGATGGTTCGTAGTTCGGTCGCGCCGAGCGCGCTCACGCCGGCGATTAATGAGGAGATCTGGTCGCTCGACAAAAACACACTCGTCTTCAATCCGGTTTTGATGGACGAGATCCTGAACAATACGTTGGCGCAGCGCCGCTTCACGATGTCGCTGCTTTCGGGATTCGGCGTCGTAGCCCTCGTTCTCGCGGCCATCGGAATCTACGGCGTGCTTTCGTGCACTGTCGCGCAGCGAACGTCCGAAATTGGTGTGCGCATGGCGCTCGGCGCGCGCCGCTCCGACGTAGGCCGGATGGTGTTGCGCGAAGCGCTGTTGATTACATTGCTGGCGATCTCGGCCGGCTGCGGAATTTCGCTGCTCGTCACGCGCGCATTGCGCGGGCTGCTATTTGAAGTAAGCCCTAGCGATCCGGCAACACTTGTGCTCGTTGCGGGAGGTGTTCTCGCCGTCACAGCGTTTTCCGCTTTTCTCCCCGCGTGGCGCGCGACGAGTATCGAACCGACCATCGCTTTGCGTCAGGAATGAAGCCGTAAAGGAGCGATATCGTGCCCTCAAACTGGTTCCGTGAACTTCGGCTTCGCATTCGTTCGCTCTTTCATCGCGATCAGCTCGAACGCGATCTCAACGATGAGCTCGCGTTTCACATCGATCAGTGCACCGAAAGGAATCATGCCGCGGGAATGGATGCCGCCGAAGCACGTCACGCCGCGAATCGGCAACTCGGCAACGCCACTTCCATCAAAGAAAACACGCTAAATCTGCGAACCCTCCCGACGGCTGAAAATTTTGCGCACGATCTGCGCTACGGCTCGCGCATGCTGATCAAGGCTCCTCTCTTCGCGCTGATCGCCATTGCGACGCTCGCTCTCGGAGTCGGCGCGAGCACGGCAATCTTCGGTGTCGTGAACAGCGTGCTGCTGCGGCCGCTTCCCTTCGCGCAGCCCGAACGACTCGTACAGGTGTGGGAGACGGATTTCAAGACGGGCGCCGACCGCAACGTCGTCAACCCAATCAATTTTCTGGACTGGAGAGAACAGAATCGCTCCTTTAGCGGAATGGCGGCGATCGTCGGCGACTCAACGAAGCTTGGACTCGGACACGAACCGCTCCAGGTTCCGGCGGTACTCGTGTCGCCGGAATTTTTCTCCTTGCTCGGCGTTACGCCGCTTCTCGGCAGCGGTTTCACCGACGACGATGGAAAAGAAGGCGCCGAAATTCATCTGATTCTGAGCTACGAATTCTGGGAGCAGCAATTCGGCGGGGACCCCAGTGTCATCGGGCGCCACATCCAGAACAATGAGAGACCTGCGACGATCATCGGCGTGATGCCGCGCGGTTTTGCGTTGCCCAGTGTGCGCGGCAGCGTGTTCGCGCCATTCGTCATCGACCGAAGCGCTACGTTCTCCGACCAAGGGCGCTACATGACAGTGGTCGCGCGCTTGAAACCCGGCGTGACCGTGCAACAAGCGAACCAGGACATGCAGCGCGTGGCGCAGTACACCTTGGCTGCGCGGCCGAACTTCAACACCGACTGGAGCGCGATCGTCTTGCCGATGCTGTGGGACGCGACGCGCGACGTGCAGCAGCCACTCTTGCTGTTGCTCGGCGCGGTCGGTTTTGTCTTGCTCATCGCATGCGCCAATGTCGCAAACCTCTTGCTGATGCGCGGCACAGGTCGCGAGCGCGAACTCGCAGTGCGTATTGCATTGGGTGCCGCACGCGGCCGCGTCATCTGTCAGTTGCTGGCAGAAAATTTAGTGCTGTCGATTCTTGGCACGCTTGGCGGACTCGCGATCGCGGTGTGGGGACTGCGCGCGCTGCTCACATTGATCCCGGAAGCGGCGCCATTGCCACGGATGGAATCGATCCGGATCGACACTACCGTCTTTCTTTTCGCGCTTGGCCTGACATTTTTTACGACCCTGCTGTTCGGACTGTTGCCGGCGCTGCGTTTGTCGAGCATCGATCTGCTTGCGGCGCTCAAGCAAGGGACGTCGCGCACGGGTATCGGCGGAAATCGAAGGCTACGCCAGGCGCTGATGGTCGCGGAGATCGCACTGGCTTTGATGCTTTCCGTTGGAGCTGGGCTGTTGCTGAGGAGCTTCCAGCGACTGACGTCGGTGAACCTGGGATTTCGCACCGAGAACCTCGTCACGATGCGCGTGTTTGTGAAAGATAACGTCGACAAGATTCCCGATCGCGCGCGATACCTCGATGGATTGGTGAACGCGGTGCGCGGTGTTCACGGTGTCGAAGCGGCGGGCTTCACGCATTTTCTGCCATTGATGGATCGCGTTTCGGGTTCGTGTTTTGCGTTGGATGCGGCGCTCCCGAAAAATATGGCGGATGCGCCCGACGCGCAGTTTCTCGTCGTGAGTTCGCAGTTTTTCGACGCGATGCGAACGCCGTTTGTGGCCGGCCGCGATTTCAACGGGCACGACACGATCGAGTCGACGACGTCGGTCATCGTGAACCAGGCATTTGTTCGGAAATTTCTCAACGGCAGGGACGCGGTGGGCCAGCAGGTGAGTGTCTGCTGGGGCGTAAAAAATCCGGGACGCATTGTCGGCGTCGTCGGGGATGCGCGACAGACGCGATTGAAAGACGATCCAAAGCCCACAATTTTTCTCGCAAATTCGCAGGCAGGCGCGTACGGAGTGACGCTTGTGATTCGCGCAGCAGGCGATCCCCAGGAGGTTGTTCGGCCGGTGCAAACGGCGATTCGAGAATACGATCCGCAACAAGCGATCTCCGAAGTGCAGACGATGGATCACGTCTTCGCCGACTCGGCTTCCGATGCGCGATTCCAGCTCGTTTTGCTGCTCATTTTCGCAGGCCTCGCCATCGTACTCGCGATGATCGGCGTCTACGGCGTCGTGTCGTACTCGGTGACGCAGCGCACCCCGGAGATCGGAGTGCGTATGGCGATGGGCGCAGGCACTTCCGAAATTACGCGAATGGTTCTGCGCGAAGCCTTGTCACTTGCAGTACTCGCTGTGGTGATCGGGCTCGCCGGAGCCTTCGCGCTGACTCGTCTGATGGAGTCGGTCCTGTATGAAACGGCGCCAACCGATCCGGTCACGCTGGCAATTTCTGCGATTGCGATTCTCGTCGTCGTGACGGCAGCCGCATTGGTCCCGGCGCGGCGCGCCACGCATGTCGATCCGCTGGTCGCGTTGCGTTACGAATAGGCGAAGAGGAGACGAACCGTGCGGCAATCCTTGCGAAGCATCTGGCTCAGAATCCGAATGCTGTTGACGCGGCGCGAACTCGATCGCGATCTCAGCGACGAACTCTCTTTCCATCTCGCACAGCGCACGGATAAAAATCGCGCCGCCGGAATGGAGGCCACCGAAGCGCGTCACGCCGCGCATCGCCAACTCGGCAACGCCACCCTTGTAAAAGAGCGCACGCGCGAAGTGCGCATTCTTACTTCGATCGAAAATGCCTGGCGCGACGTGCGCTTCGGCACACGCATGCTGCTCAAGGAGCCGGGCTTCACGTTCATCGTCATCCTCACGCTCGCTCTCGGCATCGGCGCCAACACCGCAATCTTCAGCCTCATCAACGGCTTGATGCTTCGGCCCCTGCCGATCACCGACCCGAGCAGCATGGTGTATCTCGCGTTTCCTCGCGATTCGGTCCATGTCGATCACGATTTTTCATATCAAGAATTGTCAGACCTCCAAAAGCAAACGTCCGATATCTTCACCAGCGCGGCCGGAGTGATCTACGGCGGCCTTTTCGGCTCCGAGAGTCAAGGGGACGGTCTGACGTTTGAGGGCCACACCGAGCCGGTGCAAACTTCGTTCGTCACCGGGAATTTTTTCTCGCTGCTCGGCATCGCGCCGGCCCAAGGCCGTCTCATTCTTCCCGCCGAAGGGAAATCCGCCGGCGCCGATCCCGTCACAGTGATCAGCGACCGCTACTGGAAAACCCGCTTTCATGCCGATCCGAATATTGTCGGCAAACAAGCGGCGATCAACGGCCATCCCGTGACGATTGTCGGCGTCACGCCCGAAGGATTTGAAGGCATCACGCCGCTGCTTTCGATGCAAGCGTATCTGCCGCTCGGGATGGCAACGCTCGACACCGACGGGAACACCGATTTCATCGCCAATCCCAAGACTCGCGCGCTCGTCGTACTCGCCCGTTGGAAAGATGGGATGAACTCGGCAAAAGTGCAGCCGGAGCTCGACATCATCGGCAAGCGCCTCTTCCAACAAAATGCGCGGCCCGAAGACGCGAGCTCGTCTCTGCGAGCGATGCCGCTTCGGGCGCCAGGCATCACCAATCCGCCTGGAATACTTCCGAAACTCGCGAGCCTCTTCATTATTCTTGCGGGCCTCGTGCTGCTGCTCGCGTGCGTCAACGTCGCAAATCTTCTGCTTGTCCGCGCCACTGCGCGCGAACGCGAAATCGCCGTCCGCAGCGCGTTAGGCGCTTCACGAACGCGCGTCGTGCGGCAACTGCTCACGGAAAGCTTGCTGCTCTCCTTTGCTGGATGTTTCGCAGGCGCGTTGATCGGCCTGAATATCGTCCACTCGATTTCCAGCGTCAATTTCGAGACCGATCTTCCGCTGATCCTGACCTTTCCCTTCGATTGGCACGTTTTTCTCTATGCTGCCGGCATAGCGTTGGCTACCGGACTTCTCGTTGGTCTCTTCCCCGCGCTGCGCGTGTCGTTCAGTAACCTACGGGACGTTTTGTACTCCGGCGGGCGTGGCTCGACCAGTCGCCGCCAGCGATTTCGCAGCGTGCTGGTTGCGGTGCAGGTCGGCGGCTCGCTCGCGCTCTTGGTCGTCGCAGGACTTTTTCTGCGCAGCCTGCAACACGCGCAAAATTCCGATCTCGGCTTCGACCCGCGTGGCGTGATAAATCTCACTGCCGATCCGCACGAAATCGGATACGACAAACCGCAGTCGATCGCGTTTTACAACGAACTGCTCGATCGCGTTCGCGCACTGCCTCAAGTGACGTCGGCCTGTATTACGTCCACTCCGCCGCTCAGCGAGACGATCAACGGCGACGATATTGAAATTCCCGGCCGGCCTAAGGAGAAAGATCAGCCCGCGCCGCATCCCATCCGTGTTGTTGACTCGCCCCGCTGCTTTGAAACGCTGGGGATGTCGCTGCTGCGCGGCCGAGAAATCTCCGACGCCGACACTGAGAATTCGCAGCCGGTCGCCGTCATCAACGCCGCGATGGCCGACAAATATTGGCCGAATCAGGATGCGATCGGAAAAACGTTCAGTCGCGCCACGAACCCCAAACGCGCGATCCAGATCGTAGGCATCGCGAGGAATTCCCGATTGGACCTAATTTCGGGGCCGTTCACGGAAGCCTTGTTTGTCCCGCTCAGCCAGAACTTCGTCTCCAGCGCGACGCTGCAAATTCATACGACTGCTTCGACCGACACGATGGCGCGCATCGCGCTCGACCAGATTCACGCGATTTCGCCGATGATGCCGGTTTTCGGAATTCGCACGATGGAGCGCCTGATCAACGGCGGCAACGGACTCTTATTCTTCAAGATAGGCGCAGCGATCGCAGGCGCTCTTGGATTCCTCGGCCTGCTTCTCGCCGTCGTCGGCGTTTACGGAGTGATGTCCTACAGCGTCAGCCGCCGCACGTCCGAGATCGGCATCCGCATGGCGCTCGGCGCTCGTCGCGGCCAAGTGCTCACGATGATCTGCAAGCAGGGAGCGATCCTGGTCGCATGCGGGCTCGCGACCGGACTCCTATGCGCTTTCGCTATCGGCCGGCTCGTGAGCGACTTCCTCGTCGATGTCACGCCGACCGACCCATTTACCTTCGTTGGCGTCTCCATTCTGCTGACCGCGATCGCGCTATTGGCCTGTTTCATCCCAGCCCGCCGCGCCACCAACATTGAGCCGACGCAAGCACTGCGCCACGAATAGATTTCCGAGCGCGAGGGCCACCGACAGCCCTGCCGAATCACCCGCCGTTTGCCTAATGGCTAGTACCACTCAGGGAACCTGCCCCTGCGGACGGCTTGCAGCCCCCACCCCGCCCGTGTACCGTGAGATCGGGCCTTTTTCGCTACTTTTTAGCGCAAACAGGGCCCACAAGTGGTCACTCTGAGGGCGCGAGCAGCCTCCGTCATACCCGGTTTAGGCTGATTTCAAGCGTTGCAGCAGACGCGGCTGAAAGCGCAACATGCCGCCAACAAACGCTCGCGCGGGGATTTCGTG
>Ga0210393_10003312_pt1 | contig 12964 bp, 7 predicted proteins | sample IncBWC27OmetaG_FD_160068 | JGI IMG/M metagenome (GOLD analysis project Ga0210393, IMG submission 160068) | Forest soil microbial communities from Barre Woods Harvard Forest LTER site, Petersham, Massachusetts, United States - Inc-BW-C-27-O ... | reverse complement strand
CGCCACCGGACGACGAGGCAGTAACGGCGCGGTTCCTATCGCTGGACGCCGCTCCACGGTTCCGATCACCGGCGCTTCCTCCATGCCATCTCCGGAATACGCCATCGACTCAAAGGGCTGCTCCGAACAGAGTTGGTCCACCATGCGCTGTTGACGTCCGCTCAGCACCGCGTGCGGAAGAATAGGAAAATTGCGAAACATCCACAGCAGATGCACGCGCTGGAAAAATGAGGGCATCACGTACCGGGGGCCAATGGGAGTCTGCACTCGCACCACGCCGCCGGCCAATTTTTCGATCCACATACTTGGGCCCGCCTGTTACTTGAGATTGGCCAGAGAGCAATTCTAGGGCCGCCATTATTGCACCGAAGGCGATGCATTGGGAAGCTTTTTTTCACAAGTCGCCCCGCGACGATGTGACGCCTGAAACATTTCGGTCCAAGTCCAGGCCAACTTTGGGAACTTAGATGCAGAAGTGAGAGGTTCGACTGCTTCAGAATCAAGCGCTGGCGGTGTCCATCAAATCGCGGCTTCGGGCAGTATATCCATTCGTTGTATCTTTGCCGCCACCCCGAACTCGCTTCCCACCTGTTCGGCGCGCACAATCGTGGCCTGGCAGCATACCCAGCATTTCTGGCCGTCCGTAAGTTCGGGCGGGAGGATCAGCACCAGCTCGACGTCGGCGCCGGTTTCCATCTTCGACTTGCTGTAGAGGAAAATGCCGTTGCTGCTCACGTCGCGGGTTTGAGCCGAATGCTCGACTCCGTGCGCGGTTCGCACCCGCGCAGGAACGCTGGTGGGTATTCTTTTCCGGGAGCGGCGCTCAGCTTGGGATGTCATCACGACTCGCAGGTGCCTACCAAATCTACACTAAACCCGCGAGTTTGCTGAGAGTTTCTGGGCTTGGCCGCTCGATGAAGCGGGTTGGAGGAATCCGCTAAATAATCGGCCGGCTCGTTCGCATCGCCGGAACCACCAGGGCCTGCTCCATGGTAGGCAAATTTGTGCCGCGCAGTTTCCCTTCGATTTCATGCAGCTTGTCGGTCAGCCCGGTTTCGTAATAGGCCTGCACCAGCAGTTCCATGGTGAAGGGATTATCCTGGTCCTCTTCGAGACGCGCGATCGCGTCTTCGAATTTCTTCTGATCCATCAGCAGCGTGCCAGCTGCGCCGTTGTAGGAACTCAGGATCACCCGGTTTCGGCTGCCGGTGGCCAGGGTTTCCAGTTGCTGCAGAGAGTTGTCGGCCGCAGCCTGATCGCCCGCCCGGGCCGCGCGAACCACCCGGTTGCGCAGAATATAGGAAAGTTCTTCGTCCTTGTCCGAAATCGCCATGTCGCGATGGCCGAGCGCCTCCTCAGCCTGCTTCAGGTACTTCAGGGCAACGTTATCGTCGGCCTGGTACTCCGCCATGTGCCGGAGCGCCTGGGCCTCCTGCAGGTCTTGATCCTTGGCGTGGGCGGTCGCCGCGATCTCCGCAAACGCCTTGTCGGCTTCGCTGAATTTGCCGTCGCGCACCCAGGTCATCGCGCTTTGCATGCTGTAAGTCAGGCGATCGGCCTCATTATGCGCGTAACGGACGGCGCGCTCGTATTCAATCCGCGCCTGCTCCTGATTTCCCATCAAAGCGTAAGTGTCTCCCAGCCCCAGCTGCGAAGTCACAAAGTCCGGATCGAGCTTCAGGGCCGCGCGATAATGCAGCAGTGATTGCTCGAAGCGCCCGGCCATCCGGAGCAGCTCGCCGTAAGAGTCTTCAGGATTCGGCTCCTTGGGCAGTAGCGCCACGTAACGATCCATGTTGGCAAACGCCTTATCAAACTGCCGGTTTCGAGCATAAAGGTAAGCCAGGTCGTTCAGCGCCGCGGGAAAGTTCTTATCAACCGCCAGCGCCTTCTCCATGATCCTCTGCGCCTGCTCGTTGCCCTCCTCGAGCATCAGCCAGTTCCCGGCCAGGTAGAGCAGGTGCTTATCGCGCGGATACATCTCCAACAGGTCGTTCATCAGCGAGATGCCCTCGATGTAGTCGCCCTCCTGCACCTTGATGATCCATCCCACCATCAACTGCTCTCCCGCAGTGAGTTTGGGCACCAGCGCTTTGGCTTTGCCGCGCGCCTCAGTCACTTCCTGCGGATTGCCGCTGTTCAGCGCGATCGACACCCAGGCTACCGCCAAATTGGGATCTTCCTTCACGGCCGCGCGCCAATCTTCATCGCAGCGTTCCAGATAGAGGTTCTCGTAGTCGGCCACGCCTTCTTCGTAGAGGGCCCGCGCCCGTGCCGAGGAAGTCGTCACCGGCAGCGTCACGGATTCGCCCTTCTTAATGTGATGTGCTGAGAGCGGCGCCGCCAGAAACAGAACAAGCGCTGAAACGGCGAACATCGTTGGCCAGGGTCGATTAGCGCAGATCTTCTTAGGCTCGATCTTCTTAGGCTCGATCGTGCCAGGGCAGACCGAAGTAGGGCAGACGGCAACGGGGCAGACGGCAATAGGCAGATCGCGACGCATCAGGAATCTCCGGAACAGATGCTTTGTACAGATACTTTGACTGACGTTCTGATGACCCACGGGGAGGGGATCAAACAAGAGCAGGGTAACATCGCCGAAACAGGGGAGTTAGTGACCAAAGACGTAGGCCGGTTGCGGCTGGTTTACCACGACGGAGCAGGCCATCAGCCACCATCGAAGCATGGCACTTGGGCAAGGGAACAGAGGGGGCACAAGTCCGGGATTGGACAATCGGGATAGGGGGGACGATCAGTCGTCCTCCGCCGAGTCGACCCCGGGGAATTTCACCCCGAGCCGCTCACAGATCCGGACGTGAACCTCTCGATTCATCCGGCCCAGGCTGTCGAGCATGCTTGGCACACCAAAAAAAGCCCCCGCCGCAAGCGGCAGGGGCCGAGGAGTGGGACGACGCTTAGAAAATGATCTTCAGCCCAAGATTGATGTTGAACGCTTCGCCGGGGCCGAGGCCGGGTGCTCCGTTGAAGTCGCCAATGGTGTCGGTGATGTTGCCGTTGCCGGGACTCGTGGCACCCACGCCCGAAGCCAGGTTGATGCGGTTGAACAGATTAAACATCTCCAGTCGGAACTGTGCCCTCACGCGTTCCGTGATTGGAATGTTCTTAAGTACCGACAGATCGAAATCCCCGAAACCTGGGCCATAAATCTGGTTTCGGCGCAGGTTGCCCCCGAAGATATTCGGGCCCGAACAGGGGGCTGTCCCTCCGTCTAACGCAGGCAGACAGAACGCGCTGGCGAGGCCGGGAATCTGGCCGGCATTTATCCAATTGACCCCCGAGAAGGCAGCCGTCTTCTGGAAGCGATGCGACACGCCGGCAAAGGGATCGCCGATAATGTCATAGCCCGTGCGTACCTCATCGAGAGGCTGCCCGCCATGGAAGGTAAACAGACTGTTGACCGACCAACCGTGGGTAAGCCACTTCGGTCCCCGGTCTGAACCTGGGATGTCCCAGGTCAAGGTGCCCGACAGATTCTGGCGGGTATCGAAATCGCCGTTCCCATACTCGGCGGCGGGGTTCGTACTGTCGTAGGGGATGGCGCCTCGATAGGCGCTGATGTCGTCCAGCTCGTGCGCCCAGGTATAAGCAAACGACGTACTCAGCCCGTGCCACGACCTTAACCGCAGCGTGCTCTGCAGTGCATTGTAGTTCGAGTTGCCAATGCTGTTGAGCTGGTTAATCGAACCGAAGTTCGGGTAAGCCGTTGCGAACTGGCCAAACTGATTGATATTGAGCATGATCGAAAGCTTGTGGCCTGCGCTCCCCACATAACCCACCTGCCACACCGCGAACCCGTTGCCGAAGCTCTTCTGGACATTCAGGTTGAAGTTGTAGAAGTAGGGGGTGCGAAAATTCTGGTTGACCGAGAACACGTTAAAGACAGAAGGCAGCCCGGTGCTGGGGTCCGTGCAGTCCGTCGAACCCGCCGTAAACTTTCCAGAAACGCAGGTCGCGACTCCCGGAAAGATGGGGGTGTTGGGCTGCCATTGGTAGTCCGCCCTGCTGTACAGGGAGACCGGCTTCGGGCCTGCCGGGTTATCTTCCAGACCGTCGGCTCCGCTCGGGGGCCGGAAGTCCAGGAAAGGGTTCATGTTGATCTGGTCATAAAAGACGCCGATACCGCCGCGGATGACAACATCCTCGTGGCTGGTCGGCTGGTAGGCAAAGCCAAAGCGCGGAGCGAAGTTGTTTCTGTCCTGCGGAAAAACATTGCTGACTCCGTTGCCCTGGACCAGCTCAGCTTTCCCAGGGACGAAGAGCGCGATGTCCTTGCTGTCGTTGTGCAGTGGGCCGAAATAGTCCCAGCGCAGGCCCCAGTTGATATTCAGCCGGCGCGTGATCTGCATAGAGTCCTGCGCGAAGAAGTCAACCCCGTTGACCACAACTTTTCGCTCGGCATCGCCCACCGTGATGCCCGAGGATGAAACGTCACCCGCGAGAAAATCGGCAAGAGCGCAGGTGGGATCGCCAGTGGCGCATGCGCCCGACCACGCAGTTCCGGGATAGGCACCCGTAAAGCTGAAGGTCCCGAGAGACCCCCGATAGTAGAACTCGTCCACGTGCCCCTGGCGAAACTCTCCGCCAAAACGGAACTGGTGCTTGCCCACGTTGTAGGAAACGATGTCCGCCAACATGCCCGTGATGTCATTGCGGCCCTCGGGCGGCGTAATGCCGACTTGCTCAAAGCCGGCGATCTGTAGATTCGGCGCGCCCAGGATTGGCTTGCCGTTGATCAGCGCATCCGGACTGAGGTCCAAGCCATAGGAACCCGTATTGAAGCTGTGGTTGGCGTCGTTGAAGACTTGATTGAAGTAGTTCACACCGAACAGCAATTGATTCGTAATTTTCTGCGTCAAAACAGAATTGAGCGTGGCCGCGTAGTTGTAGACGTGAATCGGGGCCTTCTCGAAGTAGAAGGGGTCGTTCGAGCTGGCCGTGGCCAAAGCGGCGCTGCCGCCGAGCGGAGCGATCTGGTCGCCCTGACCTCCGTACCAGCGGATGGAAAAGTGGTGCTTGTCGGTAAAGTTATGGTCAAGTTTGACGAGGCCGTTGTAGCTGTAGCCGATCGATGGGTTGGTCGCGAAGAAGTTGCCTACGCTGGCAGGTAGATTGGTGATAACGCTGGGCCAGAGATTGTCCATCAGCTGCTTTGAGATCGGGTTTTCGTTGGCCACTCCGCCGATCAGAGTATCGGCGGCGCTCCGGTAAGCCTGGGACGGTTCCGTGTTCAGCCCCGACAGTCCAATCGTGTATTTCTGCTTTTCGAAGCTGATAAACCAGAACGTCTTGTCTCTGATAATTGGTCCGCCGAGCGAGAAACCATAGTTCTCGTTGCGCAGGGGAGGCTTGCCGTTGGGCAAGCCCTCCGACGCCAGCAGGCTCGGGTTGAAGAACGGTGTGGCGGTACCGAGCGAAGTGTTGCGGTTGAAATAGTAAAGCGAACCGTGAAGCTGGTTGCTGCCGGACTTCAGCACAACGTTAATGATTCCGCCGGCGTTACGTCCACCTTCGGCGTTCGAATTGGTCTGGGCGGCGAATTCATCAATGGCATCGAGCGGCATGACGACGCCCGCGATGCCCGATACGCCTCCCTGATTGACCGCGGGAATGTTGTGCCAGAAGTCGTTGTTGTCGACGCCGTCGATCTGCCAGTTCATCTGGTTGGCGCGCGTGCCGTTCAGCGACCCGAAGCCGCCGACCGAGTAGCCGCCGTAGCCCGGCTGCACCGCCGCAAACTGCGTGAAGTCGCGCCCGTTCATGGGCACATCCTGCACCGCTTCCGTGGGCAGGATGTTGTCTTGCGCAGCGGTCGTGGTGTCGAGCGCGAGCGCAGCTGCGGAAACCTCCACCACCGTCGTGCCCGCCGATCCCGCAGAAAGCTTCACGGGGAGGGTGTAGGCGCCTCCGGCGGTCACCGAGATGTTATCGAACGCCGCGGTACGAAATCCCGCCGCCGTTACCTCCACCTTGTACGTTCCCAGCGGCAGATCCTGAAAAGCGAACTCGCCGCCGCTGGTGGTGGTTGCGGTAATGGCAACCGCCGTGGCCACATTCGTCGCTTTTACACTGGCGCTCGCCACTACAGCTCCAGATGGATCTGTCACGGTGCCGTTGATGGCTCCGCGGAATGTCTGCGCGTATCCGGTTGCCCCAAGCAGCACGAGTACGATGAACCGACTCAGTAGACCTCTCATTGTGTCTCTCCTTCACCCGGCTTTCAAAAGCCCGTTGGTGACGTCTCAAGCCCCAAAATTGCAATGGTTAGCGGAAATGAAGCAGGTTGCCGACCACAACCAACAATGCCGCTATCTTGCTTATTAATAATGACTTGCAAAAGACTATCGAACAGAAAATATGTTCGCTGGTAGTCTCCGCTCCCGAAATCTGTAGATCGAGGGCCCCAGGCGATCGTGGTTCTTAGGCCCCAAGCTGGGAAGAAACGTCGCAGGACGGGCAACCAGAACCTCGCGTCAAAATCGTCGCAATCCGTTTGTCTTCTGCGTCCATAAGAATGTTCTTGCGAGGCGGCAACTTTAGCGAAGCGCTGACCCAATCGTCAATCCCGGATTTTCTGAGGGGCCGGACTCGCGGGGCATGTCGTCTGAGACCAGAACCGTGCGAGTCAGCAAAATCAAGCACTTAGAGAAGAGTCGGATTCGTTTTCCTGATTCAGGAATGCGATTCTTTGAGACGCCGATTCCTGTGGGTGCCCCATTTTTCGCCGCTTTTGCCAGAAAGCGCCGGAACGAACTCGAAGGGTGGGGATTCTGATTCGCACCTGTAGGACGGACACGGTTGTCCGTCGCTTTTGATTTTGATTTTGATCTTGATCTTTAAGTGGGGGCGAGGCTGCTAGAAGCTGAAAGCAAGTCCGCCGCGAATCGAGCGCGCGGCCTGCACCAGGTAAACCGTCTGGCCATCCTGGCCCATCACCGGCACGTAGCCCTGCGCCAGCAGGTTACGAACTTCAATCAGCGCTTCCATGTGACCGGTCAGGAAACCAATGCTCGGAATCGGCTGACGAAGGAAGCAACTCAGGTAAGGATCGCTCTGGCCCGGCGAGGCGTTAAACATGTCCACCGGAGTGAGTGCCTGGCCATTGACCCAGCGGTAGGAAGCAATCCAGCGGGTGTGAAGCCGCGGCAGCGTGCCGTTGAACTTAGCGGCCAGCGCGTGGCGCCGGACCGTGGTGATCCAGGGCTGCGCATCCTGCAGCGAAATCGGCTGCGGCACATCGGGCTGTGACAGGTTGAGCGTCCCACCCCAAGCATAGTCGAGCGTGGCGGTGAGGTCGCTCGAGAACTTATGCTGCACCACGGCCCGGAGGCCGGGTGTGTCGAGAGTTCCGCCCTCGTAACTGAAGGTTCCGGAATACACATCGGGCAATACGAATCCGCCCGCCGCGGTAACTTCACCGGCGCCGGTGAGAGCGGTATCGGCAACGCGATCGGAAAACACGGCAAACTGCACATGGGTGTTGCCGATGCGCCGTGAAATGTTCAACTCCTGATGATGGGCCCGCTCGATCTTGGAAGCGAAGTTCTGCAGGCTGACTCGCGGGTCCGATTCGCTCAAATCTGCAGGAGCTGAATCAAAGCCTTTCTCAGTGCGGGCATCGGGCAACGAAGAAGCGTAGGAGTATTCCAGAATGGTGTTGGGCGAGAGGTGGAAGCGGGCGGAGCCATACGGACGGAACGCACTCACCCGGCCCAGAAACTGAATGGTCTGCAGTTCACTGCCAAATTTCAGTTCCAGCACATCCCCGACGGAAAACGAGTCGCCCATGTCGAGAGCCACGGCTTGCAGCGCGGCGTTGTGCAGGTTGGGGTCAGAAGGAGCAAAGCGGCGCACGGTGACGGCCACGGAGGGTTCCGAGCCATCGGGCAACACGCGAGAATATGTGGTGCGGAACACCGCGTCCGGCGTACCGTCACCGTAACCCACGTTCCCGCTCATGCCTACGCGGCCCGTGGAGAAGATCGAGCGCTCCAGGGTAAAGCCGGTGTTCATGTCCGATCCGCTACCGTAGCCATCGCTGGTCGAACCAGCCAGGAAGGAAAGCGAACCGCTCAACTCATGATTCTGTTTTTCCGCGGTCTGCGGCGGGTCGTCAAATACACGCAGGATAGGGCGATTCGCGACCGAACGAAGAGTCCATTTCCAATCGTCATCGTCGGGAACAGCTCGAATCCGTCCCACATCGAGCGCTCCCAAAAGCGTATTCAGGGTGACGTTTACTTTTAGGTGAGCACCCGGAACCAGTCCGATGCGCTCCAGCACCGTGGGCAGGAAAGAGGGAGCGGAAACTTTTACGGAGTAAACCCCAGGCAGCAATCCGGCCGCGGAATAGAAACCCAAGCCGTCGGTGAAGGTGGTCAGCGAACGGGACGCTGAACTGATCTCCGAACCTATCTCCGAGCCAAGGATCTCCACCACCGCCCCCATCTGCGGGGCGCCCGAGGCATTGCGAACGTATCCTGAGATCGCACCCGGCTGCTCACTGGCACACACGGGAAGCGCCAATCCGAGGACCACTACCCAAGTTCCGAGCTTGCTTATCAAGCCCTACCCACCCCCGGGGGGAATCAAGCAGGCCGCTACTCTACCGCAAATACGGCCGATGGATCAATGGTCTGCTTGGAGATGTTGTCGTTCACTTTGATATCGATCTTGTAAGTTCCAGGTTGCAGGTTAGCGGCGGCAATCGATTTCTGCAGGGTCACTTGATCGCCGAGATTGCCCATCGAGTCGGTTGAATCAATCTGCTTGATTATGGCTTTGTTCGTCGCCATGTTGATGATGTCATATTCGAACGTCGCCGAAGGCTTGTGAGTTTTATCGTCGATGCCCAGATTGTAGACCTGCATCCAGAAATTCAGCTTTTGGTCGTGGCCTTTTTTGAACAGGGCCGGCTTGCCGTCCACACCCGCAACGCGGGGGCGTACCTTCATGGTGCCGATCACAAAGCTCCCGGTGCCAATGGTTTTGGTGGGCACCGGCTCCATCTGGTCGGCGACGATCAGCGTAGAAGTCGCCAGCTTATCGTCAGAAAAGTCGGGAACCACCACACCCCGGCTCCATACGCCTCGGCGGTCGCCATTCACGTCCTTGACGGCGATCTCTAACTTGTAGCGTCCGGGCCGCAAGGGAATCGATTTCCAGTACACCGACGAATTCTCGGCGGTGCGTGGCAGCAATTCTTCCGGAACGTCCACTTGCACCGGATCTTCAAACGTCTGCACCACCTTGCCCGTCAGAGTTGTGAAGCGGGCAAAAATGTTCACGGTGCCGCGCTGGATCCCGTCTTTGTTGACGAAGGTGATGTCGCGGTTCTTCATCTGGATGGTCACGGGCACCAGCACCGTGTCGCTGGTCACCTTCACAAAATCCGTCCGCACATCGAAAGGCATGGGGTTCAGGACGATCTTGCTGTTGACGATCTCTTCCAGATCCTTGTACTTGACCGGCGGAGGCGCCTGCAGTTTAGCGAATTGCTCGAGCCGATCGAATTCTTTGCTGTTCTGGCTGGCGCTATCCGGGCCCAGGCCCAACCTCTCCATGCCATTGCCGGTGAATCGCGAGGTCTTGCTGGCCATGCCCATTTGCTCCCACATCGTCAGTCCTGCGTTGGGCGTATAGAGCAGGGCATCTTTCTCGGAGCGATCCATCGTCATGTGATATTCGCCGCACATGCAAGTGTCGACGAACTCGATGATGACCTCTTGCCCGATTCCTTCGAGGTAACGGTAACGCCAGGTCTCAAAAGGAAACGTGGAGGTCTCGCCCCCGCCCTCTTCCATGGGCCGTTCGTAGCTTCCACCCGAGGGATGCGAGTCAATCTCATCGGCCTTGCCGTACATGATGTAGATGCGGCCCCGATCCGACTTCCAGCCTGGGATGCCGGCAGCGAAATGCTCGTTGGCGTAGGCGATTCGCTGGTAGTGCTCTTCTTTGTATTCGTTCTCTTCGGTGTCAGGAGTGGGATCGCGACGCTGCCAGAACTGCTCAATGAAGTTATCTCGTTCTTCGTCGTTGCTGAGCAGCCTAAAGGCCGCCTTCTCTTCGTCCGTGATAATCCAGACCACGTCCTCGTCGAGCCACTTCTTATAGGGTCCCTTGATTTCTTTCCTGTAGTCCTTTTCCTGCTGCTTCTTTTTCTTGGGGTCGATGGGCTTTTTGAGAGGATCGACCTCTTGGGCGGTCTGGGCCGGGGAAGCGGCGGCGGCCGCGTCTCCTGCTGATTTATCGGCAGGTTTGGGATTTGGATCCTGGGCCAGGGCACTGGGAACAGCTACGCCCATAAGTGCCAGAAAAGAAGCGAGAAGGTATCGGTGCACGCAAACCCGGAACATGAGAGGGACTCCTGCTAGACGACTGCTGCCGTCCTATTTTAGGCCGTTATCTGTGTCAAAGCAAGGCTAACTCGCGTTCTGAAAACCGATGGAAATCGAACATCCCCTTGCTTGGTTAGAAGCGCCCTGCCCAGCTCGGAGTTGCCCGCGGGCACTGAATCTTGGGCGGCGGGCCGGCCTGGCGTCCCTGGCCAACTCGGTCCTCCTGGGCCCGCACTTTTTGCGGGACGAAGGGCCTGCCTTGAGCCCCCCGAAAGGGACCTCTGCAACTTGACGGGGCTGAGGCCGACGACCGGCTGTAAGTGATGACAGGCTGCATCCAGGAAACTGCACTACTGCCCACCGAATCTTGAACTTTGGCAGGGCCGGGCGGCAAGCTATAATGACTCGACTTCGCTCGGGGCAGGTCATACGGGCTTCCCATTGGTGTCGTGGGTCTTGGCCACTCGTTCTTCCTGATTGGGGCTTACTGATTGGGAACTTTCCCGCCACAGGGATCGTATTACAGGATGTGTGTCCGTTACTCTCACCGGCTGAGGCAGTCACGCGTTCCTGGCTCGACGGTTTCTTCAGCATGAAGCCCGGGCCTGAAACCAGGGTATGAACCTAAGAATCTTCCGGACTGTGACGGCAATATGAAACCTTGGAAAAAGATTGCAATTGGCGCAGGCGTAGCCCTTCTACTAGTGGGCTTCGTGAGTTTCACGGTCCACCAGAGTTCTAAGAATGTGGTGACGGTGCAAACCGGCAAGGTGCAGCGTGAAGACTTGGCGACGGTGGTGAGCGCTTCGGGCGAAATCAAGCCCAAGACCTACGTCAATATCGGCGCGAACGCGTTTGGAAAGATTACCCACCTGTACGTGAAGGAAGGCGATCAGGTGAAGAAGGGCCAATTGCTGGCGCAACTGGAAAACGTGCAATCGACGGCGGACGTCAGCGCGAACGAAGCGTCGCTGCAGGCTGCGGAAACGGACGCGCTGGCGGCGGACGCGGGCCTCAACACCTCGCAGGCCGATCTGGTCCGCGCGCAGGCCGACTACGACCGCAACAAGCTGGACTGGGAACGCGCGCAAAGCCTTTTCAAAGACGGACTGATCGCGAAGTCTGATTTCGACAGCCGCAAGAACGCGTGGGCCACGGCGGATGCCGGGCTGGTGCAGGCGCAATCGCGAGTCGCGCAGGCCAAGGCGCAGAATGATTCCGCCGCCAAGCACGTGTCGCAGGCGCGGGCCACGCTGACGCATTACACCGACCTGCTGCAGAAGACCACCTACAACGCGCCTTTCGATGGTGTGATCAGCAATTTGCCGGTGCGCGAAGGCGAGACGGTGGTGGTCGGGATTCAGAACGCGCAGGGCAGCACTTTGATGACGATCGCGGCCATGGGCATCATCACCGCGGAAGTGAAAGTGGATGAAACGGACATTGTGAACGTGAGGATCGGCCAGCCTGCCGAGGTGACCATTGACGCGATTCCGAAGAAGACGTTCCACGGGACGGTGTCAGAAATCGGGGACAATGCCATTGTCCGCTCGAGCGGTGTGTCCACTTCGCAGTCGACCAGCACCAGCGAAGAAGCCAAAGATTTCAAAGTGGTGGTGACGTTGACCGATCCGCCGCCCGATCTGCGGCCGGGACTTTCGACGACCGCCAAGATCACGACGGCAACGCGAACCTCGGCCCTGGCAATTCCCATTCAGGCGCTCACGATCCGAACGAAGCAGCAACTCGAGAAACAGACTTCCGGTGCCGGTTCGGTGCATGCGGCGGCACCGTCACCCACGGAAACGGCATCCAAGGGTCCAAAAAAGGGCGATGATATCCAGGGCGTGTTCGTAATCCGGAATCACAAAGCTGAGTTTGTTCCGGTCGCAACGGGAATTACGGGGACGACGGATATCGAAGTGCTTGACGGCTTGAAAGAAAGCGACGAGGTGATCACCGGCAGTTACAAAGTGTTGCGCACGCTGCGTCCGGGAAGCAGCGTGAAGATCGACAATTCAGCGCCGAAGAAGGAAGAAGATGAAACATCCTAACGTTATGACGTTACGTTATAACGTTCGAAGCGCTGGCGCGTCCAAAGGGGAAGCCAGGTTCGTGAGCAAACGCAGTCGGCACATCCACCAAGCAAGCGCAACTGGAAGCAGCTCAGGCGGATCCGAACTCGAAGTCGTTCACGGCAGTCAATCAGGGCCAGGACTTAACGCCAGGACTTAAACGCCAAACGATCGGAGAAGTCAGTGGCATCGGACGACGTTAAGGAACACCAGGAGAAAGAGAAGAACATGGCAACCGCCGAAGTGATCAATATGCCGACCTCCGCAGTTCTGGCGCCGCCGGAATCCTGCATGATCGCGGCTGAGGACCTGTGGAAGACCTACGACATGGGCTCGGAGCAACAGGTGCACGCGCTGCAGGGCGTGAATCTGCGCATTCAGCGCAACGAATACGTTGCCATCATGGGGCCTTCGGGGTCCGGCAAATCGACGCTGATGAACCTGATCGGCTGCCTCGACACTCCCAGCAAGGGCAAGTACTGGCTGAACAGCCAACTGGTGAGCGAACTGGATGACGACGAACTGGCCCGCATC
>Ga0210393_10003311_pt1 | contig 12970 bp, 10 predicted proteins | sample IncBWC27OmetaG_FD_160068 | JGI IMG/M metagenome (GOLD analysis project Ga0210393, IMG submission 160068) | Forest soil microbial communities from Barre Woods Harvard Forest LTER site, Petersham, Massachusetts, United States - Inc-BW-C-27-O ... | reverse complement strand
GAGGAGCGAACTTCAGCATCAGGGGAGTGCCTCCTGATTCGCAACCGGCTTTTCGTTTGCAGTGGCGCTTCAGTGAAGGCCCATGACCCTACCTGGACGGAACGCCACCGAATCAACCTAGACGCGATTAGCGACAATCACAACGTCAAAATCCGATTCGAAGACGTTGCTAGGACTTTTCAACACAATATCTCTCCGAGGCTGATGGATTTCTTGGAAATCGCCTCCTATGTGTTCACAGCGGATTGCTCGACACAACGGGGTGAGTGGAAGGATGACAAAGGCGAAGAGCCTTGGGGACGGGATCTAGCTTTCTTAATTGGAGTTAGAGAACCCGAATTCTGGGAAGCTCCGAGAATAAAAGGCTTGATCCATCAGGTGCTGCGCTTTCTCTCGAATGACACCTATTCTTTCCAGTTTGTATCGCTTGAGAAGGAGCGCCGGGCGCAAACGCCTTACTTTGAATTTCGCGACAGAGACGACTGGCCATTTCATAAACCGGATCGTGTGGTGATGTTTTCGGGTGGGTTGGATTCGCTGGCTGGTATCGTCGAAGCGGCAGCCTCTGGAGGCAAGTCGGTTTTGGTCAGTCATCGACCGGTCTCCACTCTGGACTCACGTCAGAGGAAGCTGTTCGGCGAATTGTGGAAGAAATTCCCCGGCCAGCTTATCCACGTTCCGGTCTGGATCAACAAGGATGAGCGTTTTGGTAGAGAGCCCACGCAGCGGACTCGTTCGTTCTTGTTCGCCGCCCTGGGCACTCTCGTAGCCCAATCGATTGACGCGCAAGGCGTCCGATTTTATGAGAATGGCGTCCTAAGTGTGAACCTGCCGCTCGCGGAGGAAGCATTGCGGGCACGGGCATCCCGCACCACTCATCCCGTGACTCTGCATTTGCTCTCGTTATTGGCGGCAGCCGTAACCGGCCGAGAATTGATGATCGACAATCCCTTTCTGTTCAAAACCAAGGCCGAAGTCGTGCAAGTTCTGACGAAACACGACCAGACTGACCTAATCGCGCTGAGCTGCTCTTGTTCGCACCTCATGTTTCAATCTAGCGAAAAGCGCCACTGTGGCCATTGCAGCCAGTGTACTGATCGAAGGTTCGCCGTGGCTGGTGCAGGGGTGCTCTCTAAGGACCCTGAAAAGGACTATGCGAGTGATGTGTTCATCGGTTCGCGCCCGAAAGAATTGGACCGTTCCATTGCCATTGATTACACGCGCCACGGCATCGAACTCGAACGCCGGTCTGAAGTAGAGATTGCGGGGAACTTTAATGCGGAAATAAGCCGTGCCGTGCGCTACGAAAGCAAGGGTCGAGAAGCTGCTGAGGCATTAATTGCGATGTATAAACGACACGGAACAATCGTGCGAAGGGTTCTGGAGGAACAGCTACGGACCAACGCCTCAAAGTTGATCGACCGAACTCTCGAAGGGACTTCTTTGCTCGCGCTCGCTATTGGGCAAAACTACCTCCCGGGTCAAGAACCCTTGGCCGGGACTTCCCCAGATCAAGGCACTGTTCCGAACAGCGAGTCTCGGAATGCCAACAGCCTCATTTTGGCGAAGCTGGACGAGATACTTAAGGGATTCGAACCTGGCGGTGACCCACGCAGGAGGCCTCGCAAGATGACGGGCAAGCCAAACGCCCCGATCAAACGAGACACAATCCTCTTCGCTGCCATCGTCAGCGATCTGGAGGGTCTCAAGTATTGCAGTTTCCTCGATAGTCACAGGGTAAAACCGAAGTGGTCTGATACCGGTCCCAAGAGCTATCGGGAAAGCTATCTGGCAAGCGATTCCTATAAAAAGAAGACCCAGGATGAAAAGAGCCGCGCCAAACAGAGGATGAACCGGTGTGGCGATTCCGTCCTGGCGGAAGCCTTCATCACCTACCTGCCGGGTGAATTCGACAATCTTACCTTCCTCTTGAACTCGCGCAACTCGCGCAACGCGAGTAAAAAGTTGCGTCCGCCCGCGGGCGCGTAATTCCTCGCAGAACTCTCAAAAGTTACTCGCGCAGTCCCACAGAGCGCTGTCGTCTGTTTTCCGGAACGTAGACGATGGAAATGTCCAAAGCTGATTGGCGGTTAACGTAACCGCAATTCAGCGGAAGTGTCTCAAAAGAAAAGAACAAAACGGAGCGTTGCCACAATGTTGCCAGATAAACAGAGTTACGAGGTGCTTGATGCAGTCGAATTGGCTCAGCGCTGGCGTGTTCCTGCTAGTTGGGTACGCGAACAAACTCGCCAAAGGGCCTTCGACCCGCTGCCCTGCGTCCGGCTTGGTCGCTATGTCCGCTTCGAGTGGGGAAGTCCCAAACTAGCCCAATGGTGGGAGAAACGTCGAAAATAGTTCATTTCTTTCTTTACTAGCTTACTGCTAAGCGAGATAATGACGGGCATGGGAGTTAAAAAGAACCCAAACGCAGTAGCCCTCGGCAAGTTGGGCGGCATCGCTCGGGCAAGTTCCTTGTCCAAAGCGGAACGCTCGGCAATTGCCAAGAAGGCGGCGGCGGCAAGAAACGCGAGTCTCTCCGCCGCTGATCGCACGAAAATCGCTAAGCTCGCGGTCGCAGCTCGCGAGCGCAAACGGAAGCTATCAGGAAAGGAGAACTAATTGAGACGAAAACGACAGCAGGACGGTTACATCTTCAAGGCACGCGGCATCTGGTACGTCCGCTACTTTGACACCCGCGTCATCGACGGTGAAGTGAAACGTGTTCGCATCGCAAAACAGATTGCCAAGGTGCGCGACACGATAGACGGGGTGCTCATGACCATTACAAAAGCCAAGGCAAGAGAGTTGGCAGGACCAATACTGGCAAAGATCAACCGGCCGGACAAGACGCCAGAAACAGCAGTATCACTAATTGATTTTGTGGAACGCCTCTACCTTCCTCGAATGGAACAGCAGAAGCGTCCATCGACAGTCAAGGGCTACCGGGATATATGGAACAATCACCTGAAGGCCCGCAGCGTAGGACTCTGGATGCGGGAGATTCGGACGTGTGACGTTCAGCGGATTCTAGACGACATTGCCGAGCCAGAGACGCTCAGTAGCAACTCTCTGCGGCACATCAAGAGCCAAATTAGCGCCGTCTTTTCCTACGCTAAACAGCAAGGTTATTTCGACGGCGAGAACCCGGCCCGCAACACTGCGATCCCTCCGTCGCGTCCTTCAGAAGAAACCTACGCTTATAGTCTTGAGGAAATCGCGCAGATTCTTTCGGTGCTTCCTGAACCCGCCGCTACCGTTTTCGCTGTTGCGGCGTTTACGGGGACCCGGCGCGGTGAGATTCGCGGTCTTTTGTGGGAAAACTATCATGACAACGAAATCCAAGTGACTCGATCAATCTGGCGCGGACACGTGACCGAACCCAAAACGCGGAGAAGCCGAGGGGCGATTCCCGTAATACTGCCGCTCGCAATGCGTTTGGAGGCCCACCGGGCAAGAACCGGGAAGCCCAACTCCGGAGTCATGTTTCCGAACCTAAACGGCGAGCCGATGGACATGGGAAACCTCTTGAATCGTGCAATCCTGCCAGCGCTCAACCGCTGTGGCGTTTGCGGAAAACCCAAAGAGGAATGTCGCAAACCTCGCAAGGCGGAAAACGGGTCGCCAGACCACGAGTTTGAATGTGACAAGACGCTTCCCGAGTGGCACGGCTGGCATGCTGCACGCCGCGGCTTGGGGACCAACCTGTATCGCTTGGGAGTGCCTGAGAAAACGATCCAAGCGATCCTTCGCCATGCGAACGTCTCGACGACGAATACGTACTACATCAAAAGCGCAGCCGAGGACACTCGCGTCGCGATGGCAAAGCTCGAAAAGCTCGTGATTGGCAATGCAGAAGCCACAAATGTGCTAAGTGGCAACGAAGTGGCAACACTAGAGGCAGAGGTACCACCTGTCCTAGTCCAGTAAACTCCCCGTTTACTGTCGTTTGAATCTGGTGGCGGCGCGTGGACTCGAACCACGGACCTACGGATTATGAGACCGTCGCTCTAGCCACCTGAGCTACGCCGCCATGGTTGGGGGGAACGCAACGAGAGGGGACCAGTCGTACCCTGGCGAACCTCGGCTGCTCTGGACCGGACGAACCGGAGTGGTTCATCAGTCCAATCCTTAATTCTAAGAGTCCGTGCAAAAAAGTGTCAACCGTGCCGGTACTTGGTTAGTGTCCTAATAGCGCTTTGAAAAATGAAAAAGGTCCCGAATATCCCTCCCCCAGAGATAAATCGGGACCAAATCTAACCGAGCCCGAGAACTGTATCACATCTGTGCGGAAGCGCACACAGTCAATTGTACTGGCGACATGGACTATTAGGACACTGCCGGTGCTTGGGGTTCTCCATCATTGGCGTCGCTGTTGCAGATAAGAACGAAGGGGAATGGCTATGGTGTCATTCTTGAGATCATGTCGTAGCTCGCGGAAGCCTCCTGAACTGGATAAGAGCTTTGCGCCGACCAAAGAAATTCTCCAGGCAACTGCAAACGCCGTACGCGCTCAGAACAAGCGCCCAGCGGAACAGGTTCAGGATTTCTCAGAGCCGTGATGTTAGTCTGATTTTCGCATTTCTGTACACATGGCAAATCAAACCCTGAAATCGATCGCCGTCATTCCAGCTCGACTGGCATCCACCCGTCTCCCGCGGAAGATGCTGCGCGAGATCGCTGGTAAGCCGCTGCTTGGTTGGGCATACGAGTCGGTGCTCAAATCGCCGCTTCTTGCGGACGTGATCATCGCCACCGATTCTGAAGAAATTCTGGAAGCCTGCCGCAAACACGGGTGGAAGGCGCAAATGACCTTAGCCACGCACCGCAGCGGGACGGAACGCGTGCACGAAGTATCGAATTCTCTCGCTGCCGACGTTTATGTAAACGTGCAAGGAGACGAACCGCTGGTTCGACCGGAGCAGATTGCCACGCTGTTAGAGGTAATGAACGATCACTCTGTCCCGGTGGGCAGCGTGAAAACTGCTTGTCCGCCCGAAGAGCTCCGCAATCCCAACGCGGTCAAGGTCGTGACGGCGTCCGATGGACGCGCTTTATATTTTTCCCGCGCTACGATTCCCTTCGATCGGGACGGCAGCCAGCCGCGCTACTTCAAACATCTCGGCCTCTACGCCTATCGCAAGCCGGCGCTCGACTTTTTCGTGAGCCAGCCGGAATCGGCGCTGGAGAAAAGTGAACGACTGGAGCAACTGCGGTTCCTGGAAAATGGGATTGCAATCTATCTACTCGAAACGCCTTACGATTCCGTGGGCGTGGATACAAGCGAAGATTTCGAGCGAGTATCCCAAATTCTTCGCAACCGCTGATACTGCGACCGACGATGAGAAGACTCTGCTGGCTACGGCTGAGGGCCTGCACTCTGCGCGCGGCCCCACGCTTCCGCAGCGGCTACGCGCCGCGAAATTGCGGGGTGGGAGTGAAACAGTATTTCTATCCACTTCGAGGGCGTACGCTCTGCGAGATTCTGCTGCGCCAATTTGTTCATCGACGAAATGAAAGGATCGACGCTGGTGATCGATTCAAACGCATAGCGATCGGCTTGCCGCTCGTTATAGCGGGAGTAGGCATTTAAGGCTGGCATCAACAAAAGTGACAGAAGAGTCGCCGTAATGGCCAACAACGGCAGGTTGGCGAAATCCGAAAGCTCCTCGAACAGGTGATGATCGACCGCATAGTGCAGTACAAAATTGGCTATCCAGAAACCAAGCAGAGTAATCGCCGCCTGCACGAGAATGCTCTTTAAAATATGCCGGTGAACGTGGTGCCCTAGCTCATGAGCGAGTACGGCTTCGATTTCCTCAGGAGCGTAGTTGTCCAGCAGGGTGTCGGCCAGAATGATGCGCCGGGTGCTGCCGAGTCCGGTAAGAGCAGCGTTTGCTTTTTTACTTTTCTCCGAAAGCTTCCAGCGATAGACTCCGCGCACCCGCGTGCCTGCCCGCTCGCCCAGTTGCACCAGCCGGCGCCGCAGATCTTCATTGTCCAGCGGTTCGAACTTGTAGAAGATCGGGAACAGCACCACAGGTGCAAGTTGGGCTAACAAGATGAAAAGTCCCATGAACAGCGCCCACGTGATCAACCACCAATGCTGAGGGGATTGGCGAATCATGAAGTAGAGCAACTCGACAACGATCGCAGCCATCACGAGTCCCAGCAGAAAGCCCTTGACTTCATCCCACAGCCACGAGCGAAATCTCTGCGTAGAGAGCTGGAACCTTTGCTCCAACTGGAAGCCGTAGTAGTCGAGGCCGAGGGCCAGGCCTTTGCTGATCAGGAGCAAAAAAAACAAATATAGGAAAACGGCAAGCGTGTAGTTCTGAAATCCACGTCGCAAAGCCAGATCGCGCAACCATCCGGACCAGCCAGTAACCAGTAAAAGAACAAGGAAAGCGGAGCCGACGACAAAGTCGGCGACTCCGAGCCAGCGCTGTATCCGGTTGTAACGGCGCGCCTCGGGCGAGTCGACTGGATTCGGCGATGTAGTCTCGGCCAAGGTCATACGCAATTAGAAGTATCGCACTACCGCAGCGACAAATGTGGTCGTCCGCGTGAATAAGAGACTAGCCGTTTCTAACAAAACTCTCCGCAGCTGTCAGAATCTCGGTCACCAACTCCGGCGAAGCGGCCTCCGCGTATGCGCGAAGCAGTGGCTCCGTGCCCGATGCGCGAAACAGTATCCACGCTTCGGCTCCATTGCCATTTGCAGGGGCATCAAGAAAAAATTTGATCCCATCAAGATTTTCCTTCTTCAGCACTCGATAGCGCCCCAGGCTCTGTGTGCTTTCATTTCGTGCCCGCTGGATCGCACTCTGTTTGACGTCTTCCGCGATGTGCAGATCGCGCCGCCCATAATAGTGCGGGCCGAACTCGCGTTGCAGATCCGCGACCAGTTGGCCGAGCGGTTTGCCTTCTTCCGCCATCACGTTGGCCAGCAGCAGGCAGTTCAGCACTCCATCCCGCTCCGGTAGAAATCGTGAGTAGCCGATGCCGCCCGATTCCTCTCCGCCAATCAGGATGTCGTGCTCCATCATCAGGTCCGCGGTGTACTTGAATCCGATCTGCGTCTCATAGAGTTTGCGGCCGTGTTTGGCGGCAATGCGGTCGAGCATGCGGGTCGTATTGAAGGCGCGCACCACGTCGCCAGACCACTTCTTGCGCTCGAGTAGCCAACGCAACAGCACGCAAAAGATTTTGTGCGAGTCGACAAAGCTGCCATCTTCCGCGACCGCGCCGATCCGGTCGGCGTCGCCGTCGGTGGCCAACCCCGCGTCACACTTCTCGCGGATCACGGTTTGCTGGAGTAGGGCAATGTGCGGCTCGATGGGCTCGGGATTGATGTGAGGAAATAGAGGATTCACTTCCTGCCGGATGGTAACGTGCCGCACTCCACGTTCGCGGAAAATTCCCGCGAGAATTCCGCGGCCGGAACCATACATGGAGTCGATCGCGACTTTGAACTTGGCTTTGCCGATCAGATCCATGTCGGCAAAACGGCAGACCGCCGCGATGTATGGGGTCTTGAGGTCAATTTCTTCGACGGACGCTTTCGTCCCATGAGGCATCTCTCCCGCATGCAGTTCCTCTTCCACTCTTTTCATAATGGCTGGAGTGGCTGAGCCGCCAAATTTTCCCTTGAACTTCACTCCGTTCCAGTTCCACGGATTATGGCTCGAGGTGACCATGACTCCACCGGCTGCGCTATTTTGCTTCACCGCATAGGAAACAGCGGGCGTGGGCGTGTAATCGTTGGCCAATTTCACGGGAATACCAGCGGCGGCGATCACCTCGGCGGCTACCTGCGCCGCATGCTGCGAAGCGAAACGTGTGTCAAAGCCGACAAAGACCCCGCGGGATGAATCCTCGTACTTCGACACATAGGAAGCGATTGCGCCGGCAACTCGGCGTACGTTATCGAAGGTGAAATCATCGGCGATGATGCCGCGCCAGCCATCAGTTCCGAACTTGATTTGTTGAGCCATGGAAGATCGTCGTTTGTCTCTGGTCGTTAGTCGTTAAGGGCACGTTGACCTACGGGCCAACCGCTAACCACCTGCGACTAACGACTTACACCAGTTTGTGCAGCTTCTCGCCATCCAAATACTTCACCACTTTACCGACGTCTTGCGCGCTCTGCCGGGTGGTAATCAGCAAAGCGTCTGGGGTGTCGACCACGACCAGATCGCTCACCCCGACGGTCGCAACAAATTTCCCCGGAGCATGGACGTAGTTGCCGCTGGCATTAAGAACGAATACTCCCGCTCCGTGGATGATATTGCCTTCAACCGAGGCGCTCTTTGCAGTGTGATGTTCGTGCAAGGCGGTCCATGAGCCCAGGTCGTTCCAGCCGAAATCCGCCGGCAGGCAGAAAATATTACCTTCTGTCTCGCCCTTAGTCGAACGCGGTTCCAGCACTGCGTAATCGATACTGATATTTTCACACTTCGGATACAGTTTGCGAAGAGTCGCCGCGAATTTGCGAGTGCCGAAAACTGCAGCAATCTCTTCCAGCAGAGGAGCAGTTTTCGGAAGGTGCTCGCGCAGGGCGTTGACCAGGGTGCGAGCGCTCCACAGGAACATTCCGCTGTTCCAGAAATAATTTCCCGCAGCTACAAAGGCGGCAGCTTTTCCCGCATCGGGTTTCTCCGTGAAACGGCGCACTCGGAAAGCGTCGCCACCAGAAACCCTTCCCGCTTCAATGTAACCGTACCCGGTTTCGGCCCGATTCGGCCGGATGCCAAGGACTACAATATTTTCTCCCGCGGCGGCGATCTCCGCGCCACGTTTGATGGTTGCGCGATAACTTCGTTCATCCGCGATCACATGGTCGGAAGGGAACATCCCGATCACCGCATCGGGATGCTCGCGCTTCAGAAGATAAGCCGCGAGACCGATCGCGGGTGCGGTGTTGCGCCCCACGGGCTCGGCAATCGCTTGCGCTCCAGGCAACCTTGGAAGTTGCTTTAAGATTGCGGGGCGAAGATCGTCGTTGGTAATGATCCAGAATTGTTTTGGCGACGCGAGCGGCAAAAGGCGCGCCACAGTTTGCTGGATCATGGTTTGCTTGCCGTCAAGCGCAAGCAACTGCTTGGCTCGCTTCCTGCGGCTCAAGGGCCAGAAACGTGTGCCCCGTCCACCGGCAAGAATTACGGGATAAAAGTTTGAGTTCTTCGCCACGTCCTTAGGGTCTCATCCCTACATTCGCGTTTCAGGTTCGGGAAGTGTCGCGCCAGGAACGCGCGCCCGGAGAAATTCCAGCGTCCACTGCGGCCGCACGGTAAAGCTTTCGAGCGACGCTGGAATCACCACTGCGTCTCCTTTGGTTACCGTGACTGGTTCTGATCCGCTGGCTTCCACTATGCCACAGCCTTCAACGGCCACCAGGATTTGCGCGGAGCTCTTGCCCGATTCGTCTCGTGTTTTCAGTTCCTGCGTGTTCTTGATCTCAAACATATCAATAACGAAATAAGGGGCGGCAACCAGGGAAGCCCGTCGGTCCGTGCCCCCGCGAATTTGTTCAGGAGCAGGCCTCATGGTTTTTCCGGAAGCGACTTGCACCTTCACCGCAGCTAATCCTTCTTTAAGATGCAGTTCGCGCGGCCGCCCGTAATCGTATAAACGGTAAGTAGTATCCGACTGCTGTTGGGTCTCGATAATGACCGAACCAGGACCCAAGGTGTGCACGGTTCCGCCGGAGACATAAATCATGTCGCCGGTATAAACGTTGAGCCAGTTCAACAAATCTTCCGCATGCTTCTCGCGGATGCCGTGCTCCAGTTGAGCGACGGTCACGCCAGGTTTCAATCCCAATGCGATTTGCGATCCGGGCTTGGCGTGCGCCACATACCAGCATTCAGTCTTGCCCCAAGGCTGGTTCACGCGGCGAGCCTGTTCGTCATCGGGATGAACCTGCACCGAAAGTTTTTCGTGCGGGAAGAGAAACTTCAGCAACAAAGGAAAGCGGCGAGCATCGCGGGCAGCGCCTCCTACGATCTCACGCTCGTATTTCTCGCAGAGGTGAGCCAGGGTTTGCCCAGCATGCGGTCCATTTGCTACTTCGCAGTCGTCGCCGGTGAGCCAGGCCTCACCAATCTTTTCCTCGAATTTGTGATTGGGATAAATCGGAGACAGATCATTTGTACCCCACGGGCGGGGATCGAATCGCGGACGCATTAGTAGTGGATACAGGGTGCTCATCAAAATCTAACCGATAAAAAAGGCCGTTCGCGAACGGACGGCCTTAGCCGAAACTGGTGGCCCTTTGCGACTACAGCGCAGCGAAAAACTTCCGCATGCGTTCCAGCCCGCGATCGAGTTCGGTCTTCGAGGTTGCGTACGAGACCCTGATATGCTCGCCAGTGCCAAAGCCTTCTCCCGGGACCGTGGCCACGTGGGCTTCCCGTAACAATTTTCCGGCTACGTCTGAGGCTGACCTCACGCTGCCCCGCCCCAGAAAGGCGGAGATGTTGGGATAGGCATAGAAAGCACCCTCCGGCAGCGTGCAACTCACTCCCGGAATCGAGCGCAAGCCGGCCACGACGTGATCGCGCAACTGGATATATTCCCGCCGCATCGTTTCGACGCACTCCTGCGGTCCCTTCAGCGCGGTCACTGCGGCTTTTTGCACAATCGATGTCGGATTGGAGGTGGATTGGCTCTGCAACTTCGACATCGCGCTGACGACTGCCGCCGGACCCAGCGCGTAGCCGAGTCGCCAGCCTGTCATCGCGTAGGTTTTCGAGAGCGAACCCAACACCACGATCCGCGCTTTATATTCACGCAGCGATCCTACAGAAAAATTCTTCCCCGTGTAATTCAGATAAACGTAACACTCGTCTGAGAGCACCCAGATTCCCCGCTCATGCGCGAGACGAACAATTTCCGTCAGATCCTCCGCGCTCATTACCGCGCCCGAGGGATTCGAAGGTGAATTCAGAATGATGACCTTGGTCCGTGGTGTGATCAACCTTGCGACCATCTCGGCCGTAACCCGGAAGCCCCGGGACTCTTCGGTTTCCAGCAACACATTCTGGCCGCCGGCATAGCGCACGATGTCCTTGAACGAAACCCAATAGGGCACTGGCAGAATTACTTCGTCGCCGTGATCGACGAGCACCTGGATAGCGTTGAACAGCGCATTCTTGCCTCCGGTCGAGGCAATGGCCTCTTCACGACGATAATCGGAGTCGAAATCAACGGCGTGACGATGCACAATGGCATCGCGCAACTCGGGCGTACCCGGCACCGCCGTGTACTTGGTGAAGTTGCCCTGGATCGCGGCGATGGCTGCGTCCTTGATGTGCTGAGGCGTGGCGAAGTGGGGCTCGCCCGCTCCGAAGTCGACCACGTCGACACCCTGCGCGCGCAGTTTGTCGGCCTCGGCCACCACTGCCATGGTGGCGGAAGGTTCTATGCGGTTGATTCTATCGGTGAGCCGGAGCGCCTCCGTGGTGGCGGTCGTCATGATTTCCTCTTCCTTTCTCTTCTCACTGGCGTCCGAGCCGTGACTGCCTGCATTTCGTCGTGGAATTTGTACGCGGGCTCGAGCTTTTCGCGCAGCTTCTGCTCGACGACTTCCGGCACCAATCCCTTTACCGGACCGCCAGCCTGCGCCACTTCGCGCACCAGCCTCGAACTGACGTAAGAGTACTTGTCTGCGGGCATCATGAAGACGGTTTCCAACGTAGGCTCGAGTTTGCGGTTCATGAGGGCCATTTGCAATTCATATTCGTAGTCACTCACAGCTCGGATGCCGCGTAGAACACACGTTGCATCGATCGACTTCGCGTACTCGACCATGAGTCCATGGAAGGCTTCGATGCGAACATTTTTCAAATGCGCGGTGAGCGTCTTCAGCATAGCCAGCCGTTCGGCGAGGCTAAACATCGGGCTCTTCTCAGAGTTCCTGAGAATGCCGACCACTAGTTCCTCAAAAATCTTGGCACCCCGCTCAATCAGGTCAAGATGCCCGTTGGTGGGCGGGTCGAACGAACCGGGATAAAGGGCGCTGACTTTGGTCAATGATCCTCGCAGAAAGCCGCGGTGCTGAATAGAGATTCTATGCGGGCGGGAGCAGGGATGGCAATTCGGGGGGGTATTGATGTGGCGCGGGCAATGCCCGCGCCACAAGGTCAATTTTAGCGCTTTGCCGCGATTGGTACTTTGGGTGCTTCCGCAGGCGCACTCGGCATAGTGGTGACGCGAGCGCCGGTTGTCGAAGGAGCGGCTTGCGCCAGCGTGGCCGGCGGGGCGGCCTGCGTGGGGATTGCAATCAATCCCAGCGACTTGCGGACTTCTGTGTCGAGCTTCGCCATAGTGTCTTTATTGTCTTTGAGGAACTGACGAGCATTTTCACGCCCCTGGCCGATGCGTTCGCCCTTATAGCTGAACCACGACCCGGATTTTTCGAGTATGTTGCTATTCACCGCGATATCCAGCAGGTCGCCTTCCCGCGAAATGCCTTCGCCATAAAGAATGTCGAACTCAGCCTCGCGGAATGGGGCCGCCACTTTGTTCTTCACTATTTTTACCCGGGTGCGCGAGCCCGTAACTATGTCGCCGTCCTTGATAGCCGCGATGCGCCGGATGTCGATACGCACCGACGAATAAAATTTCAGTGCGCGGCCACCCGTTGTGGTCTCCGGATTACCAAACATTACGCCGATTTTCTCTCGTATCTGGTTGATAAAAATCAGGCAGGTGCGCGATTTGGAAACCGTTCCCGTCAGCTTGCGCAGCGCCTGCGACATCAGCCGCGCCTGCAGGCCCATGTGACTGTCTCCCATTTCGCCGTCGAGTTCGGCCTTGGGCACCAGCGCCGCCACCGAATCCACCACCAAGACGTCGATCGCATTCGAGCGCACCAGCGCTTCCGTGATCTCGAGCGCCTGTTCTCCGTAATCCGGCTGCGACACCAGCAGGTTGTCCACGTCCACGCCCAGTTTCTTCGCGTATGCAG
>Ga0210393_10003310_pt1 | contig 12973 bp, 20 predicted proteins | sample IncBWC27OmetaG_FD_160068 | JGI IMG/M metagenome (GOLD analysis project Ga0210393, IMG submission 160068) | Forest soil microbial communities from Barre Woods Harvard Forest LTER site, Petersham, Massachusetts, United States - Inc-BW-C-27-O ... | reverse complement strand
GGAGCAGGAAGAGGTGCTGGCGCTGTTCGGCTCGCTCGGTACCGCGCCGCAGACCGCGGTGCACAAATATCTCAATTCCAAGGGGGTGCCGCAGTTGCTGCTCAATACCGGCGCCTCGAAGTGGAACGACCCCAAGAATTACAAATGGACCATGGCTGGCTTACCGCTTTACCCAACCGAAGCGCGGATTCTCGCCAAGCATGTCCTGAGCGTTAAGCCCGAAGCCAAGGTCGGCATACTCTACCAGAACGACGATTTCGGCCGGGACTTCCTTGGCCCCTTCAAGAAGGTGCTGGCAGACGCCGGCGGCAAGGCCCAAGTGATCATGGAGCAGACTTACGATCTGTCTGATCCGACCATCGATTCGCAGTTGATCAATCTTTCGAAGTCAGGCGCGGATGTCTTTTATAATATCAGCACCGGGAAGGCGTCGTCGCAGTCGATCCGAAAGGTGTCTGAGCTCGGGTGGAAGCCGCTGCAACTACTATCTGCCGGCTCGACCGGCCGCTCTATTCTCAATGCCGCTGGCTTCGAGAATGCGAAGGATATTGTCGCAATCCGCTATTCGAAGGAGGCTGGACTTGCGCGCTGGGAAAGGGATAAAGACGTGATGGCGTTCGAGGCGTTGCGCGCGAAATATCTGCCGAACGTAGATCGCGACAACACTATCGCCTATGCCGGCTATGGTCAGGCAGCGACAATGACAGAAATCCTACGCCGTTGTGGCGACGATCTCACCCGAGCCAATGTCCTGAAGCAGGCCTCGACCCTGGCCGGGTTCCATTCGCCATTTTTCCTTGACGATATCAGCTACAGCTACACGCCGGACGACTACACGCCAATGAAGACGCTTCACATCTCGATCTTCGACGGCAAGGACTGGCAAATTTCTGAAAAAGCGGTCACGGAGTAGCTTCTGAGCGGCCACGCAGCTTGGACCCGTGATCAACCTGAAGACCGCAAAGTCACTCCGCCTTGAATTTCCGGTAACACTGCTTCGTAGTGCAGGTTTTGTCGTCGGGTGAACTTGCTGTGTTCTGTTCTGGCGAGGCTCATCGGCAACATCGTGCCTCCCTGCCGCACCCGATCGTCATAATGCCTCACCGAGCGGTGCTGGTCATAAGAGACGGCCCCGTCGCGGCGTGGCACGAGGTGACACAGTCCGCCGCCGCGGAACGAACGCGCCATGAGGATCCGGTCCCATTCCGAGAGCTATATTGTGGAACTAGATGACGGCTCGCGATGGCAGATCTTCCGGGCGACCTCGACCTCACCCTGGAATGGAAGCCAGAAACTGAGCTCTTAGTGGTGCCCATCGATGATGAGGTCAGTTCGCACGCGCAGATCGGCGCCGGCGGAAAGGTGCACGTGATACCGGTTAACGAAAGCTGGCCCGTCAGGGAAGTGAAATCCATCCTCAAGGACGGATAGCGCAACGTATTGCGGATTTCTGCCAGCTCGAGCACGCGGAAAAAGGGAGCGGAAATCGCTCCCGGCGCGACTGGTGCGCGTCGCCCGCCTGAGCGGCTGGATCAAGCATCGCCGGGTCGGCTACCAGCGGCGTCCGGTCCTCCTCGCGGGGAGTGGGTTTCACGCCGTTTTCGCCGCCTTCAATCCGAGCCGCGCCTCCACCGCCTCACGCATCACGAATTTCTGGATCTTGCCGGTGACGGTCATCGGGAATTCGTCGACAAATTCCACATAGCGCGGAATCTTGTTGTGCGCGATCTGTCCCTGACAGAAGCTGCGAACCTCTTCTGCGGTCAGCGTCTCGCCCGATCGGGTCCGGATCCAGGCACAGAGCTCCTCGCCATAGCGATCGTCGGCGACGCCGAAAATCTGCACGTCCTGAATCTTGGGATGACGATAGAGGAATTCCTCGATCTCGCGGGGATAGAGGTTTTCCCCGCCGCGGATCACCATGTCCTTGATGCGGCCGACGATATTGCAGTAACCCTCCTGATCGATGACGGCGACGTCGCCGGTATGCATCCAGCCATTCGTGTCGAGCACGTCGGCGGTCTTTTCAGGCTCGTCCCAATAGCCAAGCATGACACTGTAGCCGCGGGTGCACAATTCGCCGGGTTCGCCGCGCGGCACCACGCGGCCCTCGAGATCGACGATCTTGACCTCGACATGCGGATGAACCCGTCCGACGGTCGACACCCGGCGCTCCAGTGGATCGTCGGTGGCACTTTGAAAGCTGGCCGGGCTGGTCTCGGTCATGCCATAACCGATGGTCACCTCGCGCATGTTCATCAGCTGGTTGACGCGCCGCATCACCTCGATCGGGCAGGGCGCGCCGGCCATCATACCGGTCCGCAGCGAGGACAGATCGAATTTAGCGAAGTCTGGATGGTCGAGTTCGGCGATGAACATCGTCGGGACGCCGTAGAGCGTCGTGCATTTTTCCTGCTCGACGGTCTCTAGTGTCGCCAACGGATCAAAACCTTCGCCGGGATAGACCATGGTTGCGCCCGAGGTGAGGGATGCGAGATTGCCGATCACCATGCCGAAACAGTGATAGAGTGGAACCGGGATGCAGATGCGATCTTCTTCGGTCAGCCGCATCATGCGGCCCAGGAAATAGCCGTTGTTGAGGATATTATGATGCGTAAGAGTGACGCCCTTGGGCGATCCGGTGGTGCCGCTGGTGAACTGAATGTTGATGGCATCGTCGAATTGCAATGTGCCGCTGAGCGCCGCGAGCGCGTCGCGGTGGCGCGCGCCGCCCATCCGCGTCACCTCTTCGAACGCAATCGTGCCGGGACAAGCAGGACCGCCGATCTGGATCACCACGCGTAGCTGCGGCAACCGCGCCGCATGCAGATCACCTGGTTGTGCTTTGGCGAGCTCGGGCACCAGTGTGTTCAGCATCTCCATGTAGTTAGAGGTCTTGAACGCGGTGGCCGTGATGAGCGCGGTGCACCCGACCTTGGTTAGCGCGAATTCGAGTTCGCTCAGGCGATAGGCGGGATTGATGGTGACGAGAATGAGCCCGGCTTTGGCGGCGGCAAGCTGCGTCAGCGTCCATTCCGGACGATTGAGCGACCAGATGCCGATGCGCGCGCCACGTTCGAGGCCGAGCGCGAGAAAGCCGGCGGCCAGCGCATCGACTCGCTCCGCCAATTCTTTCCAGGTCCACCTGACGCCGTGGCTCGGCGAAACCAGCGCCTCGCGATCACCCCAGCGCCGGGCGGCGTGATCGAGAGCTCGGCCAATGGTGGTGCCCAATAGCGGCACATCGGCTGTGCCGCAAACATAGCTGTCCGCCATTTCGGTCACGTTTGGTCTCCCTGCATCGAGGCGCGCGTGCCGGGAAATGCTGCGACAGCTGGGCGCCAAGTTCAAGATTCGGTTGCGCGCCGCAGCAGCACCAGCGAACTCACGATACCGACGCACCAGCTGGCTGACGTTCATCTCGATGCCGACGTCATTGTTCCAGTGACGGCTGAGTCTTTCCGCCGGCACGCGCACCTCGGCCGCAACACCGCGTTAGAGAACTGCTCGGTCGTGCTTGGGGGCTGGCTTGGGACCAGATGTTCTTCCCGCCAGTAATTTGCTATTAAATCAATTACTTAGCGGATCTTACTGGCGGAGCCGGAGGGATTCGAACCCTCGATAGGGCTTTACAACCCTATAACGGTTTAGCAAACCGCCGCCTTCAGCCACTCGGCCACAGCTCCGGACGTTGATTTTGTTGAGGTTTCGACTCAGTAGCAGAGATAAAATCGGGCCTTTGCTACCGCTTTGCTACCATTTCCAAACGGATCAGGCGCGCGGCTTCAATAACGCGCTCCCGAACACTGCGTCAATACGGGCGACGGCATTCCTCCTGCATTCCCGGAATGACGTGGCTGTAGGTATCCAGCGTCAACGCCACTCGGCTGTGCCCGAGCCGCTCGCTGGCGACCTTGGGATGCACTCCTGCAGCCAGCAAGGCTGTGGCGTGACCATGCCTGAGATCATGGAACCGAATGCGGGGCAGGGCGGTGCTGGCGAGGAACCGGTCCCACGCATGACCAATGCTGTTCGGCTGGATCGGCGAACCATCCTCCCGCGCACAGATAAACGTATCGTCGGTGAGGCGGACGCCGAGCCGCAACAGCTCCTCAGACTGCCGCAGGCGCCACGCCCGAAGCTCGGCAATCACGATGACGCGGCAATCTCCCCACGGCGCAGGCCACACAACACGGCTAGCACGACCGGAATATGCACCCGCCACGGCCTTACCAGCTCAAGCGCGGTTGCCGTGGTTGCTATGTCCCAAACCTTCATTTCGCGCCGTTCAATCTTGGGCGCGTCGATGTCCTCGCAAGGATTCCGCAGCAGCATCCGCCAGCGAACCGCTTGCTTCAGCGCCTGACTTAGTACGCGATGTATGTGGTGCACGGTTCGTGGCGCCAGCCGTGTTAGTGCCGCGCTGTAGACCGTGCTGATCTGAATCGGCTGCAGTTTGGCCAGTTTAACGGTGCCTATCGCCGGTTTGATATTGGCGCGGACACTTCGATTGCCTCTGCGTCGTCAGCGCATTCGAGGTCAACGCCCAGCTGGATGTGACCGTCCGGCCCGATTTGATAAGCGCGATAGTTCGCCATGGTCCCCAACCCCATATGCGTCCAGTAGGTTGGAATTTTTGGGCTCGGTTGGGAAGCGAAAACTGCCGCTTGCACCGCCAAAAGGCCCCCAATACGAGGGCCTATGCGAATTGAAAGAACTTGTTTTCCGATGTCGGGGGTGTCGCAGCGTTTCCCGCTCGCGCTTCGTCGGGGGCTCCGATAGCGTTTCGGTATCGAGTTTCGTTGCAGGCTCTGCTGCAACCTTGGTACTGGCGCGGGCCGTGCAAGGGTCCGAGGAAGACGGCAGCGGCGGCCGCAGAAATCCCATCCGGTCGGTTATTGAAGGCGCTCGCGCGCGGCTGTTAAGTACTCGGTCGTCACCCCGGCAGGACGAGATCTCAGCCCCGGCCTTTTTTTGCCTTGAACGGAACGACGACTCCATACGACTTTGATATGGATCAAGGGCGGTCCTGCGGTGCAGTCTATGTCGCCGAAGCCCCGTCGACATTTGTGGCATGTTGATACTGAATGATCGACGGGATTTTGGTCGAGACCCCACTCATTCCCGGCGAGAGAGGTACCGCTGACGCCGCATGACGCGGCCGAGGACCGGGGTTATGCCATTGGCGGCAAATTTTTGCTCGCCAGCGTACAGAGGGCATCTGCATATTAGGATCGGAACTGCAAAATCCTACGGTTAGGACCCGTAATGCAGGGGTTGGTGTCATGCCGCGTCGCCGTTTCAAACAACCCGAATCCCTTGAAGGAAGCAATTTGGCTTCGGCTCGCAGGCGCTTTGCTCTACCGCGCGTTCCAAATCGCACCTGACGGTCGCATCCGGTCAGGGGTCGATCTTCTTAACTGCCCGAACGATGAAGCGAGCAGGCGCTCACGGTGGACCAGGTTACTCAGGAGATCGCCGAAAGGATTAGGAACGAAATTCGGTCGATCTTGAACGCATTAGTTGAGAAAAAGGAATTACACTGGCGACTCGATTTGGCCAGGACATGAGGGTCGCAGCCCTATCCTATCGGTCCTGGGCTCTGTGGCTTCTTGGCTTCCCCGAGGCTGCAGGCAGAGACGCTGAACAAGCGCTCAAGGAAGCGCGCGAGATCGGCCAAGCGGCCACGTTGATGTATGCCCTGTTCCATACATCCTTTACCCATATCTGCTGCGGAAACTATGCGGCAGCAAGCGCCGAAGCGAATGAACTTGTCCCCCTGGCAGACGAAAGAGGTTCCTTGTTTTGGGGGTCGCTCGGAATGCTGGTCCAAGGTTGCGTCTTGGCCCTCACTGGGAAGGTCTCAGACGCCGTCCATGTGATCACCTCGGGTATCAACGCACGTCGGTCAACGGCGGCAACAGCGTTAGAGCCATTCTGCTTATCGTACCTGGCGGGCGCTCATGCTGAACTCGACAACTTTGATGATGCACTGTCCTGTATTCGCGAAGCGATGACCAAGGTAGAAACAACCAAGGAAAGTTGGTTTGAGGCCGAGATCAAGCGCATGGCAGGCGAAATCGCGCTATTGTTGCCTGACCCAGACGCAACGAAAGCGGAAGAATATTTCGAACATGCGCTGGCGGTCGCTCGTCAGCAACAGGCAAAGTCCTGGGAGCTGCGGGCGGCGACGAGCATGGCTCGACTGTGGCGCGATCAGGGCAAACGCCAACAGGCCCGCGAGCTTCTTGCGCCGATCTACGGATGGTTCAGCGAAGGCTTCGACACTCTCGACTTGAAGGAGGCCAAAGCGTTGCTCGATGAGCTGCACGCCTGACAATCGATTTTCCGAAACCGCTCCGTTTGTTGCAGCGCATGAGTCCGTTCATGATGCTGTGGACGGCTCCTCCACCCCGCACGCGAGTGCCATGGATTTGGGGGCTGCTAAGGCTCCCACGATCTAGAGGAGCTACCCATGCATATGGTCACGACAAAGGGGGCATCCCCGGACGCTCGCGCCAAACGGCGAACTCATAACGGGCTTAGGCACAGGTCCGCCCCTTGGGCCCATATCTCGACCCTCCGGATTAGTAGACGCCGATCGATGTCCGTTGTGGGGTCAAAATCGGAAGTCCGCGTTCGTAATCGCGAGGTCTGCTTTGCCCCCAATATCGGACATCGTGCGAGGCCAAGTTGTCGTCTGAAAAGTGCCAGAACGAGACTCACCACAACAAAATGAAAATCAAGGAGGCGTGCCGCGACTAGGTCGGCATGTCAGTTTCGTGCCCAACAACCGACATCCGAGTACTCCGGCGCGACGGAAGCTGTCCTCGCGCCTGGGCTCCTCGATGCTGCTGGGCATGGCATCATTTCATCGTAACGGTCACTAACGACAGATTGGCGGGAAGCTCAAGCGCCACGCCCTTCTCGCGGTCCTGCGAGGGGCGGGGCATTGGTGGATGTGCCAGCAACCAAAACAAGGGGCCGACGCGGCGCGACCTGGAATGAGGACCAGCTGGTGCTGGTAACGCGTCACGGTCGTCGCGAGGATGTTTGGTGGACCTATAGCTTTGGTCCAATAGATTTCGAAGGCAACGTAGGGGGCGTCCCGCGACGTGACGCTAAATTCGTCGTGTCCGCCTTAACCCCTACGCGCAGAAGCAGACATGCCGATGCCGACGTTGTGGGCCATGACGAGACATTGGCTGGCCGCCTTTTTGTTCGTCGGCTGGCGCCAAAGAGGAAGGACTGGGGCGCCGTTCCATCATCAGATGCGGGAGGCAAAGGCCCCTTGCGTTCGGGAACCTGGTCTGGCCCTGGTGCGTTGCGTCGTTTGGTCATGAATAGGACGCCACCGTGTCCAGAACCGGGTTTCCGCATGTACTGTTCATGCTTGCCCTGAGCATTTGCTTGGTCTCGTCGAGCGCCGAAGCTCGGAGATGGCGGCACTTCTATGGTGCTTACGGCTATGGCTATCCGCTCCATCACGGGGACGATGGTCGGCGTGATCGCCTTGCCGAGGTGGTAGAAGCGGCGCGACCCAGGACTGGCGGTGGCGGTTTCGGTGCCGTCATAGATCGGCTGATCCGCGGTTGCGTGCCGGAGGCGGCTGGGCTTCAGAATTTGCCGTTCGACGAGATCACACGGATCGTCGCGCCCAATGACACGCAGCGCGGCGCGCTGGAGGCGCTGCGGGCCTCGGCGAAAGCGGCTGCGGAGCGGGTATCTGCCCAGTGCCCACAGGATAAGCCCGCGCCACCATCGGCACGGCTTGAGGCCGTGGAGCAGGCGATCGACACCGCAACGGCAACGTTTGCAGCGATCGATCCGCCGCTGCGTGCATTCTACGCAGCGCTTGATGATGAGCAAAAGGCGCGGCTGCTGCGCGACTTGACGCTGTCCAAAACGCGGGCTCGGCAAGAGGACCGCGCACCGGAACGGTTGGAGCGCCGCAGCCGTCGGCGAGAAATTCCGAACGCCGCCCACGACGGCGAAGCCGATGCGTGGGACGGCATTTGCGAGCAATTCACTTCGGCACTGCGTGGGTGGCCGATCAGTGAGATTGAGCGCCGCGGACAACTGTCCCAGCCACAACGCGCCGCACTCTATGACCTCGTTAGCTCATCACTCAGGGTCGCCGAGACGCTGGCGAGTGCTTGCCCCGCCGATACCGCGCTCACGCCACCCGCCCGCATGGCACTGTTGCGCGCACGGCTTTTGGCAGTGCGTCAGGCGACAGTCGCCATCCGTCCTGCGCTGGCACAGTTCTACGAGTCGCTCGACCAGGGGCAGAAGGTCTATTTTGCCGCAATGCGTTGATTTTCAGTTGTTCCATCCGGGGAACTAGGCATGTTGCCGACGCATTATCAACCGTCGCAACCGGAGGACAGTCATATTATGAAACGCCCTTTGTTAATCGGATTTACAGCCTGCAGTTTTGCGCTCGCCCCAATCTCGTTGGCGTCGGCAATGCCTGTTGCCCACCCGAACGTACTCACCGGCGATAACAGCGCAATCATCCAAGTCCACGGCTATCACGGTGGGCGAGGTCATCACTATGGATGGGGTCGAGGCCACCACCATGGCTGGCACCATCACCATCACGGTTGGTGAAACATCACGGTAGACACGCGCACGCAAGAGCAACCAAGGTTCCCTCGGCGACCTGTGCCGTTGCGTTTGCCTAAAGGTCAGCTGCGTTAAGCGGTGTCAAGCGCCGCGCTAACGGGACCAAGCAAGGCCGCCCGCCTATTTCGCAGTCGCCGGGGCTGATTTTCTGGGGCCGGTTGAGCATGGCCCCTATGATACGCCAAAAGTGCGAGCGTGAAGCCGCTAGGGCTTGGGGCATTGATCCAAGGCATGTCACAACGAAAGCCCCGGCTCGCGGGGCAGCTGCCAGGGCTTGCGCGACCGCCTGCGTACATCCGGCGGCGATCACCAGAGTGCATCGTTACTTGCCGATTGCGAATAAAGGATGACCCGCAGAAGTAGATTTTTTTACATATCAGTGCTTTTCAATTGTCACGTTTTGATTCGTTATTTTTAAACGGAATCATCGTTATGCTTGGCCATGCGCGCCTTGGTCCTTGCGTTTTTTGTTCTGGCAATTGTCGCCGATGTGCCTTCGGCCGAAGCCGGCCTGAGTACCAACCTGCGCGAAACGTCGGCAACTGTCGAAGCGGTGACTGACGAGGCAATTGCAAATCAGCAAACGGAAGATCAGATCGGCCTGACCAAGGCGAAGCGTCGGGACTTGCAGCACCGGCTGACCAAGCTTGGGTTCGTCACCAGAATCAATGGAGAATTCGACGACTCCACCCGTGCCGCCATCGCACGGTGGCAGGAGCGAAGCGGCTTTCCGCAGACCGGCTATCTCGATGCCGTGCAGCACGAGATGCTCTTGAGCGAAAGTGCCTCAGCGACGGATGCCGGTAAATCCATTCGTGGCCGCGGTTGGGCTCGGCCTCCAGGCGGCGGTCCGATCGGTGCGATCGGAAACGCCGTGGGCGGGGCGGTGGGCGGCGTTGTGCATGGCGTGGTGGGTGGAATTTTCCACCGGTGAATTCAGCGACACACTGCTTCATTCCAGCGGCTGGACGGGTGGCAGAGTGGATCCGCTCGTTGGAGCCGGCGGCGGCGCTGCTGGCATTGCCGCATAGGCTTCTCTTGTCGGTGCAGGCGATCTGTAGCTTGCGTTCGGACCGGGCCCCGGCGGCCTCCGGGGATAGCTTGATCGTCTCAAACCCCAGGCGCTCGCAATCGATGGCCCTGCAGTATAACCGACAATGGCTCCGGCCACGGCACCAACTGGCCCAAGCACGACGGCGCCAGACAATGCCCCCAGCGCGGCATCTCCAGTGCGTTCCTGCGCCATTGCTGAAGACATCAGCGCCAGAGAGAACGTCGCAGCCGCAACTGTCTTTTTCATTCGATTATCCCCGCCAACCTCGCACAAAAACAATAACATTGGGAGCTTTCCGACGCTGTGACGCGGCTGCCACATAAAGCAAACAATGAGAAAGGGAACCGAAGCCGCGACGCGGATCGGCGTTGCCCATTCGGTTAGGGGCACTGCCCAGGGGCTTCGTCCGTCCACATTTGTGCCCCTGGCAGCTCGCCAAGCCCGCGTAATAAAGCGAGACTGCACGATCGAAGGCGCCTGAGCATCCTAGCGGGGGCGCAGCTCGTTTTTGGGCGGCAGGGGCACATTAAAGACATCGGCACTGGCACGGTGCAGCGGGTACTGATGGAGCAGCCGCGCCCTTTCGACGTCGGCGGCGCTGAAGCGGCGTTTGCCTCTCAGTGAAACGGAGACGGCCGCCGGTTTGCGCGTTTTACGACCATAGTGGCGAACCGCTGGAAGGTGGAAAGAACTACTGCGCGTACTAGCGAACGGTCCAGTGCGCGGATTTCAGTCACTGGCTTCGCGAGCAGCGCTGGGTGATGGCGTGCCCGCGACAGTCAGGTTGTTCGCGCAGGCGTACTTGCCGGCCGAGCTTCTGCCGGCCCACAGTCCTTGGATGGGCCACCGCGATAAGGCCGGTCCTTTTGATTTGTGTGGACATCGACCGGGCTTGGACCGTGCGGTCGACGGAAATTTCATCAAATTGCGCGGGTCCCGTTCAGGCAACCTTAGAACACGGTGGGTATCAATGATGTCTTGGACGGCATCAAAGTTATCCTCAACAGGAGGCGGATTTGCGTGCTTTGTTGAAGTTCTTGTCAGATGAATCGGGCGCTACTGCCATTGAATATGGCCTGATCGCAGCGGGTATTTCGATTGCAATCATTGTTGCGGTCAACGGCCTTGGTTCGAACCTCAATACCAAGTTCAATTCAATCAACACCTCGCTGAAATAACGCAACGAACTTGCGGCGAGTTGTTGCGCAACAATCACACCCGAATGAAATCGACGGGTTGATGCCGTGCCTGATCTCGTCCAGCCACGGTTCTGCCCTCATTGCGGGTCGGGTTTAGGCTGGGGGCAGGGATCAGAGATGCAACATGTCATCCATCGATTGTTCCAAGCGCTCCTACGTCGCCATTAAAGCGTGCTCCGTCTCGGCCGCTCGGGCCCGGAATATCGTTCAATTGCTTGTCGCCGTTCTCGGTGCTGTATCGCTTGCGGCCTGCGCGGAGTCCACAGCGGTCCGAAATTCCAATTTTGTTAGCCCCAGTCGGCAGGCATCGTTGCCACACGATCGAACGGCGTCATTCGTCACCAACAGGCGTATCGCATCCGTGAGAAAGCATACGCCGTTCGCGCGGCACCACCATGCGACCCCGACACAGGTCGCTTCGCAGGGAGTTGCCAGCTTCTATACAGAGGACCAACAGACCGCGAGCGGCGAAAAGTTCGATACGCACGATTTGACTGCAGCTCACCGTACGTTGCCATTTGGTACTCGGTTGCGGGTGACAAACGTCGCGACCGGGCGATCCGTGACGGTGCGGGTCAATGACCGCGGTCCGTACATTCCCGGACGAGTGGTCGACGTCTCAGGCTCGGCAGCCAATGAGCTTGGGATAGTTGAAAGCGGGATCGCAAAGGTCAAGCTTGACGTTGTCAAGTAGTTAGCAAGAAGGGACGTGGGGCGAGAGGAGATCCGCTCTGGGTCACGAACGCCATCTGTAAGAGGCGACGGCCTGTCGATTTCCGCCATACCCCGTTAGCGACCGACGGCGCGTGGCGGTGCAAAATGCTGCGACGGGCCACTAAGCGGCATGGTCCTTGCTCGATCACCTCGTCGGCTCGCCCAGTGCTGGCGCCGCGCGTTCGCGATGGACCGGGCACGGCAGCGGCGTACCGCATCGTAAGCTGAACCTTGATCGTTGGCCCAAAGCCACTCGGCCACAGCTCCGTCGTTGTATGTCAAGGACTTAGATCGAAGGACCGGTGGCTGAAATCCCGAATGCCACCGGATTGCCACCGGGATTTTGGGATTACCGTTCCTTACCTGTTCTAAGAGCTGCCTCGATCGCCTTAGCGGCGGTCTTGTCGGTTTCCGAGAACAGGTGGGCATAGACCTTCATCGTTACAACGGGCGATGCATGGCCGATCCTGCGGCTCACTGTCAAGACATCGACGCCGCCGGCAATCAAGGCCGAGACATGACTATGGCGCAAGCCGTGAAAGGAAATCGCTGGAAATTTGCGCGCCTTCAGCCGGACAAGGCTGCGCGCCCCGAAGCCATCCGCCGCCTGGTCGAGCTGGGGCCCCTGCGCGCTGTGAGATGCAATTGGAAACCCATTGCATCCAGCACGCTCAGAACGGTCTTGAAGTTTGGATGCTGTGGACCCCCTGCAAAAGCTCGATAAAGGCTCGTTCTTTCAATTCCAGCTTTTTTCGCGATGGTAGAGATATTGTGGAGATGGGTGACGACGCCAATGGCCTGACAAATTTGGGCGATGTCCGACGTCGCAAACGCACGATTGAGGTAATCCGCAGACTCGCGCGGACTCGATCCCGGACCGATTGGCAAATTTTCAGATTTTTTGGACATACTCTCTCACTAAAAAGGCCGGCATTACTGCTGGCCTAGTTTTGCTGGAGATATCGAAAATAGTCGAGATCAGTATTTCGATACGATCGGCGCGCTACCCAGCTGAAGCGGTAGTTGATACGCGCCGTGATCATATAGCCCCAAAGCCTTCCTCACTCACAACCCCTTCGCGGCGCTGTTGGGCCGGCCGTCGCCCGCACCCTGATCCGGGTGAAGGCCCGTGTTGCGGTTTGGCGACAGCTTGCACCGATATTTCGATATACGCCGAATGGTGATTGACGTTAGCAAGTAGTTTGGTATGTTGTTGTACGAAGAATGTTGCGTCGGTGCCGATTCGGTGCCGCTCTTCATGATGGGCGCTCGGTGAGCGCTACGTTTAGTCTGACCGGGCCCAGGCGGCCACCAGACCGATTTATCGCTTGAAGGGGCCCAGACGGCCACCAAGCGTTTCCCGAAACCAACGCGGGCC
>Ga0210393_10003305_pt1 | contig 12978 bp, 16 predicted proteins | sample IncBWC27OmetaG_FD_160068 | JGI IMG/M metagenome (GOLD analysis project Ga0210393, IMG submission 160068) | Forest soil microbial communities from Barre Woods Harvard Forest LTER site, Petersham, Massachusetts, United States - Inc-BW-C-27-O ... | reverse complement strand
AGGTTCGGTTCGGGAACAACGATTTGTATCCGGGCACCGCTTCCGCGATGCCCTAAACCGTCCGAGAAGCGAACGGCTTGAGCCGCTGAGTTTTTGTCTGAGTATCAGTAGGGACGGACGCCATAGTGATGTTTGACGATGTCCCGGTAAGAGATAATTCGAAGATCGCTGAATGCTCCGAAAAAGGGAGCCTTCGGATGTAGACCGAAGACTCCCCTTGTTTCTTTCTAACTAGCTGGCGCGCCGCATCGGCCGGTCCGACTTGGAAAAGTCGGCGCCCGCTTCACCCGAGGAAGAGATGTCCTGGGCGCCGGTCCGCTCCAGTATCTCTTTCGCGCGCTTGGTCCACTCGGAGTTATCGGAGTGAACCGAGAGCAGGATGCCGCCATCTTTCACACGGCCTTCATAGCGCTTGGCTTCGTACTCCGGAATTCCCATGCCAATCAAGGCTCCGGTGATCCCGCCTACCGCGCCGCCCACTCCGACGCCTGCGAGAGCCGCCATAATCGGACCGGCGGCAATGAAGGGCCCAAGTCCCGGAATAGCCAGCGCACCAATGCCGGCTAGCCAGCCCAATCCGCCTCCAATCACCGCCCCAGTAGTTGCGCCTGCAGCGGTTCCTTCCGGTGCCTTGGTTTCTTTTTTGTGGGCGAAATCCTTCGTACCCACGTTTTCAGGGAAGAGCACCGAGATATCCGTATTGCGGAAACCCGCCGCTTGCAATGCATCCACGCCGTTTTCTACGTCTGCGTACTGCGGATATATTCCAAAAACTGCCGTATTTTTTCCTGCCATAATAGGATCCTCCTAGGATGCTTGCCGGTTAATGTTTCGGTTGGACATCGATTTCGCTCGTCACCTTATCCGCGCCTGCCACTTCTGCAGCCTTGTCTTCCACCGCCTTTTTTTCTTCCTCGGAACGCACTGGCCCCTTGAGCGTCACCATCCCGTTCTGGGTGATGACTTTCACGTTATGACCGTTGGTTGAGAGGGACTTATCGCCAGCGATGGACTTACGAATCTGCTGAGTTATGTCGCGATCCGATCGGTTTGCCTTTTGCTGATCGGCCGTAGCTTCGTTTGAATTGCGGTCCCGCTGATTCATCTTGGTGTTGTCAGCTTGGGGATCGGTTGTCTGTTGAGCACTGGCGACGGCCCAGCCGCTGAGCAGAAAGGACGCGAACAATGCGATGCGGAACGCCTTTTGCAAAACAAGTTTCATAATATGGATAGTCCTCCGTTGGGTTTGAATGGCTCGGCTTTGAGCGGGAATGGCCCGGACACAGCGGGGCGACTGAAGGGCGGATCAAGCGCCTCCGGACTGGGTTCGTCGTTCTATCTTGTAAAGCCTAAGGGCCTTCGGTTCCGGTTGATGTCCGGGTTGAGAAACGCTCCCGAACCCGATCGCCGATGTCCTGGACCTTGTCGCCGATCTGGCTGCGAATTTCCTCACCACTGGCTGGGGCATATAGCATCGCGAGGCCTACCCCCACTCCTACACCAGCCACGAAAGTCAGTACATTGCGGACGGTATGATCGTCCCCTGAGTACATATCTTCAGCTTGCTCGCGCAGGTCTGATACCCGGTCCGACACGCGGTCCACGCCGTCAGCAACGCGGTCCCGGACGTCACTTGTGAAACTGCTGGTCTGATCCAGAAAGTAGACCGCAGTCTTGAGAATTGATCGAATCAAGTTGTTCATAATCCACCTTTCATCGGGTTCGCGAAATTAACCTATCTGATCTGGGTTAGTTGCCGAAAACGAGACCAGGGCTTGCACTTAAGTTGAACTATTTGTGCGGAAATCTAAAACCAAGGCTGGAACCGGGAAATTTGAAGTTCCGAAGCGCCCAGCCTGCTAGCGACTCACAGCACTCGTTGAACACATTCGCGAGAGAAGGCCTACAAATTCAACTGCTGCGGGCCCTTAATCTGTGGACTCCAGCGATCAAGGCTGGAGCCACGCAACTGACACCGGGACAACAAAGCTTTACAAAAATGTTTGCATTACTCGCGTCTTAAATCGTTCTCGTGGTGTAGGTCCAATACCAAAAAAATAAACTTATTTAAGGAGGAAAAGTATGCCTATGCAACCTCAAGAGCAATCCACCCTAAATGTAAAGCTCGTCCATTTCACGAAGCAAAACTCGCCCGATGATCCGGTACAAGTGGCCTTTGCCGTTACTGATGATCAAGGGAAAGAAGAGATCATCACCGGTGAGGTGCCCTACAGCTACGATCTCTTCCATCTTTTTCAGGAAAACAACTGGTTGAACATCCGCCGGGGGGTCGCCTCGATTCGCGAGAATCGAGGACAGCGCCGAGCGATGTCAGCTTAGTGAACCCCAGATAGTCCGTATGGTATGGGATGGAACCCCGGAATGTTTTGGGGTTCCATCTTTATTTTCTGCCCGCAGTCCATCGTCGAGATATGCGCTTACGCCCCCGCTGCGCCCTGAAACTTTACTTCCACCAACCGCCGGTCCGCATCGGACACTTTGAACATCGCCCGCGGTTTCAGGTTCATGAAGCTGGCCACAAACACCTCGGGGATCTGCCCGATCCGTGTGTTGTATGTGTTGACGTCGTCGTTGAAAAACTCGCGACGATCCGCAATGCGTTCTTCCAAATCGCTGATCCGGGTCTGCAACTTTAGAAAATTTTCGTTCGCCTTGAGCTGAGGATAGTTCTCCGCCACCGCAAACAGCCCGCGGAGTGCGCCTGTCATCATTACATCGGCTTGCGCCTTTTGGCCGATGCTCGCCGCATTCATGGATACAGCCCGCGCTTGCGTGACCGCCACCAGTGTTTGCTGCTCGTGCTGCATGTATCCCTTCACAGTCTCCACTAGATTTGGGATCTCGTCATGACGCTGCTTGAGCAGCACATCGATGTTCGCCCACGCGCGGTCGTTATCGTTGCGCAGTCGAACCAACTCGTTGTATAGGATGACGACGTAGACCAGCACTCCCACGACAAATAAAAGAAACGCCGCCCCCGTGATCACGCTGCTTCCCATGTGTCATTCCCTCCGTGAGACCAGTCTGCAGATCGCCACTAGAATAAGTGAAAGTGAACAAATAGAGCAGCACGGCACGCGAGAGCGAGTGCCGCCCCGCCCAGAATCATAAGCCCCGCGCGTCTACCGAAGATTGCTGTTGAGTTCGGCATGGCTGCGCGTCGAGATCATAAAAGTCGGCTCAGCTTGGCCCTTGCCGATCATGCTAAGGTCGGGAGCGCCGCAGCCGCGGAGTTCTCCCCGCATGTTCCGCTGATTAGCGACTCCTGTCCGACAGCACCATATATTCGCGCAGGCGACAGCGGACCGCTGGCAGCGGTTGACTTCGCCATGACATCGGTTGACGGTTGGCCGCCTGGGGCCATCGCCGGTAACGCGGCAAAGAGTTCTTTCAGCGCTTCCGCTTTGGCCTGAACTTGAGGATTCGCCGGCGCTCCGGTCTTCTCGATCCTCTTGTCAATGAACTGGCCGACTCTCTCTGCGACCCCTCGTTGAGCGCGTAGCTCACATATCGCAACCGATCGCCGTCGCTGAGGCCTCCACTCCCCGTGACTGGCACCGAAGCAGCCGTCCCCTGGTAAGAATTGACCTCGCGGGTTGGGCCCGCGGGAAGGTCGTACTCCGCTGCGTGCGCGTCCATCAGAACCGTCCCAGTCTCGGCCGCCAGATAGAAATGGAAGCCAGCAACAGTGTTGCCACGAATGAGACTTGCCAGAACCGGTCCACTGGTCGATCTCAACTTTGTAAAGACAACACAAGCTGTAACCGACGGGACTGGAGAGAACTTGCTCACTGTTGGCCTTGCCGCGTACGCGAACAAACCCATGGGGACACTCCGAACCGCGTGCGTGGAGTGTCTTCCATATTTTGCCTGCGCGCAAGACCCGGAAACCCTTGAAAAACGTCCAGAGTCCGCCGCGATAGAGAGAAAGAGAGCCGCCCGTGGATCGGAATTGCTGCGCATAGCCGGGAAAGGTTGGGCGAAACGCTACTTGAGGAAGGGCTGGTCCGCAAACCCTGCCGGCCAGTCTACCGGTAGGACAATTCTAGAACCTTGGGCTGACCGTATCCCATTAAAAAAGCTGAGCCCGCAGGCTCAGCCGTTAACCCAGAAAATAAACTGCTAGGGTTTATGCGGAGTCAGGTCGCACGCATGTCTTACTTCGTCCAGGTTCAAACCTTCAGGCGAGAACTCCGCGATCGCGTAACCGGTTCGCGTTTTCACCTCCACATTGAACACCTGGGCCCCCATGGCACCGCGAACCGTGCCCTTGTCCATGGCGAGGAAATGTCCACGCACCCAGTTCCACCCCTTGTGTTCGTGGCTTCCATCGATACGCACCATGACCTCCATTTTAGGCTGACCCCAGAAGCCGGGATAATCGGGCTGTCCCAGCCTTGCGCCAGGATTGAAATCAGCGTATTGGTACTTGCCGTTGGTGCATATCACTTCAACTCGAGGCTTGTAATCCGGGTCCTCCCGAAAATAGTTGTTTGCCAGTAATTCAAAGCGAACTTTTTTCGCGCCAGTCATCTTATCCTCTGAGCGGAATTCGGTCCACTTGCCGCCGGCGCTGACGCCGTCCTGTTCATCCTGATACGGACTCATTCGAGCCTCTTGAGCGAAGGCCACGACGGCCGTCCAGAGCAGACTCACCACCACGATCGAACCAAAACACTTCTTATTCTGGAGCACGTCCAATCCTTTCAAGGTTTCCCTCCCCGACGCGAGAACATCCTTAATATTGAACCCGGAAAGCGGATAAGAGTTGCATCGGGGCTATATTTCGCGCTCGCCGGCAAACAAGAAGCGAATGCTCCATGTTTTTAATATTCCGTGGATCTAATGTTTGTCGATTCGTAAATCGATGTAAACCTGGGATCGGTCGTCGAACTGGCTGACGGATCGGGTGTCGCTCTTAATATTGTTGTACTGCGCATAGACCTCATAGTCCACGGTGGAGAGTCCCGGAAAGCGATATGTCCCGTCCTGTCCGACGATGTAGGTCTTCACGGCATGGGTGCGCGTATTTGTGAGATAGACGACGGCGCTCACCACAGGATTATCCTGCTGATCGAGCACCTTGCCGGAAAGTAACCGGCCTGGCGGCTTATCTTTCTTGTCAAGGGCATGACCGGTCACCGGAACGACGAGCACAACCGCGCAGGCTAAGAGCGCTAAGCTCCTGAAAGATGGTCTGGGAATCATCCTGGTCTGGTTCCTCTTTACTGCCCTACTCGACGTGGAGCTATCGGGCTAGATGTAATCCAATATCCACGCGTTCATCATACTCTACGTGAACCGGAACCTCCTCGAGGAGGTGCACAGCATGGCCGTCTTGAGTCTTGACCCCTTTCAGATCCGCTCCCACTATGTAGTCATCTTTGCCGGCGGCCACGCGGAGGGCAAATTCGCCGTGATGATCGGAATACAGATCCCACTTAGCTTTCTTGTCGGAAGCGCGACGGATCATAACCTTCACGCCGTAGACAGGGTGATCGTCCGGCCCCCAAACCGTGCCAAAAATGAGCGCATAGGGATCCGTTGGTCTCAACTTCTTGGACGACGGACTGACGCCAGCCACCGACGAAAGCTGCGAGGCAATGACGCAGAAGACAGGCAACAGGAGGAGAAAAACTGAGGACCGGCAGGCGGGAAGACGGAGACGGCAGGGGCTACGCGTCGTCACCGTCTTCTGCCTCGACTTCCTCTTCTTCTTCCACGTAGCCTTCCTCGACAGCCTTCAACTCCAGTGGACTGGTGGTAACCACTTCGAAGTCGGTGCCACACTCCGGACAGGAGACAATTTCTCCTTCATCGACTTCTTCTTCTTCCACATTCAGATCCGTTTCGCATTCAGGACAAAGAACCATGATTCCTCCGCTCCCATTCGACATCATTCCTTAGATACACCTGATAATATTTAGATTCTTCCCCCGCCGCAGTGTCAAGGGGGCGGTGCTGTAGAGACAAGATTAAAATTTCGACTGGAACCGCCTACTTGGCTTGACAATTCGCATGCCGGAGACTAGATGATTCCTACGCTGAAGAAGAAATCGTGGTCTGTGGTCCTGTCGACGTGGTTGAGCGCGAGCGGGATAGCGATGGCGCAAAGCCACGGAAGTGCTGCATCTGAAACCAATGCCGCCCAGGGGATGCCTGCGGATTCAAGTATCGCGGCCGCCCTGCAGCAGGTTTCCGGGGAGCGGATCCGGGCTAACATCGAAAAGTTCGTGAGCTTTGGAACGCGGTCAACCATATCGGCGCAGGATCCCGCCGCCATCAAAGCTGGAAGCGGAGTTGGTGCCGCTCGGGAGTGGATCAGGTCGGAATTCGAGCGCTACTCGAAGGATTGCGGCGGCTGCCTGGAAGTCAAGACGGACACTTTCACCGAGCCGGCCGCAGACCGTATCCCGCAGCCCACGGAAATCACCAACATTTACGCGATTCTGAAGGGCACCGACGTAGAGAACGCGAAGCGCATCGTGCTCGTGACCGGACACTACGATTCGCGCAACAGCGACATTCTCGACGTGAAGGGCGACGCTCCGGGAGCCAACGACGATGGCAGCGGAACCGCCGTCAGCCTGGAATGCGCCCGCGTCTTAAGCAGGCTGAAGTTTCCCGCGACAATTATCTTCCTGACGGTGGCGGGCGAAGAGCAGGGACTGAACGGCAGCCATCATTTTGCCAAACTCGCGAAAGACCAGGGCTGGAACATCGAAGCGGTGCTGAATAATGACATCGTCGGCGGAGACAAGAGCGCGGAGCAGGATCATTCCATTGTGCGCGTATTTTCTGAAGGACTACCCGCCGCGGCGACCGAGCAGGAAATCCACCGGATTCGTGGATTAGGGGGTGAGAACGACTCGGCCTCGCGGCAGTTAGCACGCTACATCGCCGATGTTGGCCGCGCCTACACTGTGGGCGTGAACCCCGTGCTGGTTTTCCGGCTGGACCGATATCTCCGCGGCGGCGATCATTATTCGTTCAACCAGCAGGGATTCGCCGCCGTGCGCTTCACGGAATTTCGCGAAGACTTCCATCACCAGCATCAGAACGTACGCACCGAGGACGGCATCGAGTATGGCGACCTTCCGAAGTTTGTGGACTTCGATTATGTCGCGCACGTAGCCCGGCTGAATGCGGCTACACTGGCGTCACTGGCCTCAGCGCCAGCGCCTCCGGCGAATGTGCACTTGCTGACCAAGGATCTGGAGAATGACTCCACACTCACCTGGGAAAAGTCCCCGGGAGGATCGGCTTCCGGTTACGAGATTCTCTGGCGTGCAACATCGAGTCCGGAATGGGAACATGTGGAAAAAGTCGGGAACGGCACGCGCACGACTTTGAAACTTTCCAAAGATAATGTCATCTTGGCAGTGAGGGCGGTGGACGCGCAAGGGCATCGGAGTTTGCCGGTCGTGCCGCTCCCGGAGCGGTAGGCTCGGCCGGCAGCGGCCTGCGCAAGAACCAAGAAATAAGAAAAAGTACAGCTGCTCAGGATGGCCCGGCCGATCGTGCAACCTGATACCATGATGGATAGAATTCTTTCCCTTGCGGTAGTTGAGGCCCCAGTGTGCCGATGAATCGCGGACGTACGATCTCGTTGAGCCTGCCTCCGTTCACGCGTTGGGTGAAGCGTCTGATCCTGGCGTACGCCGGGATTTACCTGCTAATGGCCGTGATGAGGCTTGCTTCTCCCTTCGCACGTGAGTGGGTAGTGGTCTATCTCGGGCTGATACCAAAGCTGGTAATGCAGGGAATGGTCTGGCAGCTGATCACCTATTCCTTTCTGCACCTCGAGTTGCTGCACTTACTCTTTAACGCGTTGGCCCTGTGGATGTTCGGCTCCCAGTTGGAGAGTGATTGGGGGTCGAAGCGATTCCTGGAATTTTATTTCTTTTGCACAGTTGCCGCCGGCCTCACTTCGGTGGCGGTGAGTTATATGCATGTTCCGGGACTCTCTCCCGGGACGCCTACCATCGGGGCTTCGGGCGGTATCTACGGTTTGCTAGTTGCGTTCGGCGTGCTCTACGGCGAGAGCGAAATCATGATGTTCCCGCTGCCCTTCCGTATCAAGGCCAAGTATTTCGTGTGGGGAATCGTGTTCCTGACCCTGGTGGGGGCGATTCAGGAAACCGGCGGCGTAGCCAACTTTGCCCACCTGGGCGGATTGCTGTTCGGTTATCTCTACCTCAGGTTCCTGCCGCGTAAGGGTCTAATGTTCGCTACTTCCGAACGCTACTTCAGCATTCGAAATGAGTATTACCGGTGGAAGCGGCGGCGAGCGGCGAAGAAGTTTGAAGTGTACATGAGCAAGCACGATCGCAAAGTTGAATTCGACGAGCATGGCAACTACATTCCACCGGATGACGGACCGCGCAAGGGCAACGGTGGTTCGAAATCGGGATGGGTGAACTAAAAGTTCAAAGTGTCTTTGAAGCCTTGAGACTTGCTTTACGCGTTTAAGAGTCAAGCCACTTCGAACTCGCGTTCCGCGATTGAAACTGAATCCGGAACGCTTTTCGTCTCAAGCGTCCATATTCTCCCTGATTGCTAGCCACGCGCACACGTTTAGGGCCGGATCATATTGGCTTGAAAAACTCATATTAGAGTCTACGAACTCCGTGACACCCTTAAGAAGCGTTTTCTACCGGCAAATATCGTTTAAGACGCCTTGCTTTCTAGCGAGAGCGAGGTTTCAAGCAGCATCTCTACAGAAGGCTTTGAAGCTCCGCTAACACCGTCCCCGGAAGACCTTCTCTCCTCGACTTGCCTTTGAATCCCAGATCGTGTCCTGCGCCGTCCACCGTCAGTAATTTTGTCCTCGCAGGAATCAACTTCAGAGCCTGCTCGATTTCCTCTACGGTGCCGAAAGGATCGCGCGTCCCCTGAACGAAGAGAGCGGGGGTTCGCAGGTTGAAAAAATGCTGAGTGCGCAGTTGCGCAGGCTTGCGAGGTGGGTGCAGGGGATAAGACATCAGTAGCAGGGCGGGGACCGGCACGAGCTTCGCTTCCGTTTGTTCGGCGCAAAGCATGCTTGCTTGCCGGCCACCGTAGGAGTGGCCTCCCAAGAAAACAGGTCCGCCTGCCAGATTTCTTAATGCCATGACTGCATTGTGCAGTCCGGCACGATCGCGTTTGCCGTCGTGCGGACTAGGCGGGCCATACGGGCGATCCTGGCGAAACGGCAAATCACAGCGCAGCACCCGGAAACCCGCGCTGGAAAAACTTTCCGCGACCGCAATCAGCAGCGGAGCCTGGCAATTCGAACCCGCGCCGTGAGTCAAAACCAACCCCTGACCGTTGGGTCTTTCCGGACGATGAAGGAAACCGCGTACGAACGGGTCCAGCGAGACATCGGTATAAACCTGCGGGCTCGATTCAGCAGACACGTTTATACTCCGATCTCTTGCAGCTTCTCGTAGACTTTCAGAATTTTAATTTCGTTTCCCAGGCGGGCCCAGCAGCGCAGCACTTCGGGATCTTCCTGAGCGGTGCTGCGGGCCTGTTCAGAATTCCAGTAGCGCAGCAGTATGTAGTGAGCATCGCTGCTACGATAAAGCAGATCGCGACCGTATTGTTTCCGGGAGACGATGGAATTGAGTTCGCGCATGGTCTCTAGTGAAACTGCCTCCAAGCCGGGCAAAGGCTCCCAGATCGCGATGGACAGATATTCCTGCGACATACTTCGCGATTATAGCTTCTGGAGGCGGCGGCGTTTGCCTTTGGTGTGAGTGGCAGCGCTGACCTCTTCGGACGTGACGGTGTGCAGCCGCATGAAGTTCGTGGAACCCGATGCCTGGCGCGTACCTGCGACCACTCCCAGCACGTCCCCTGGCTTGAGCAACCGGCGGTCCAACAATTCTTTCTCGGCAACGCGAACCATATCTTCGGCCGAAAGCGCCTGCTCGCACTTCACGGGATGCGCCCCCCAGTAGAGGTTGGTGCGCTGGGCCACGGAGTTGTTGTGAGTAAACGCGTAGATGGCGGCCTGCGGCCGGTATTTGGAAATCATACGCGCGGTGTTACCGGTTTCGGTGAAAACCGCGATCGCACCCATGGGTAGGTCTTCGGCAGCGTGAGCGATCGATTCGCATATCGTTTCGGCGACGGACAGGCCATGACGGTCGCGGCGGCGGCGCTGCGTGAACTCTCCCATGTTGCTCTCCGCCTCGACTACAATGCGCGCCATCATGGCTACCGCCTCACGAGGATAGCGGCCGCTGGCAGTTTCGGCTGAGAGCATGACCGAATCGCTGCCATCGAAGATAGCGTTGGCTACGTCGCTGGCTTCAGCCCGCGTGGGCCGTGGATTCTCGACCATCGACTCGAGCATCTGCGTTGCCGTGATCACGGGCTTGCGCCACACAGCTGCGCGGCGAATAACATGCTTCTGAATGACGGGAACTTTTTCCGGAGCCATTTCCACCCCAAGGTCGCCACGCGCCACCATCACGCCATCGGAGGCCTCCAGAATTTCTTCAATGTTGTCGATGCCCTGCGGCTTCTCCAACTTGGAGATGAGGGGAGTATCACAGCCCAGGCCGGCCACGATTTGCCTGACCATATTCACGTCGGCAGCAGTGCGAACGAAAGATAGCGCAACCGCGTCTACGCCGTGTTTCAAGCCAAATTCCAGATCCTTGCGATCTTTCTCCGTCAAGGCCGGGATCGACAATGCCGTACCAGGCAAGTTGATGCCCTGATGCTCGCCCAGGGTGCCGCCGTTCAAAACGTCGCAGACCACGTCTTTGCCGCGAACGGTGCGCACGCGCAATTCGATGAGTCCATCGCGCAACAGAATGCGGGCGCCCACACCCACTTCGCGGGCAAGATCCTGGAACGTAGTCGAAATGCGGATGGCTGTTCCGGTGATATCGCGAGGAGTAATCACGAGAGTCGAACCGCTCGTAATCAGCACTGGTTCGTGGTCCCGCAGGCGCCCGGTGCGGATTTTTGGCCCTTGCAGATCCTGCAAGACGCAAATGGTTCGATTTTCTTTTTCGGCAGCGCTGCGCAGGCGTTCGATATTGCGAGCATGGTCTTCATGGGAGCCATGAGAAAAATTCAGGCGAGCGACGTCCATGCCCAATCGCATCAGATCGCGCATGGCCGCTTCGGAGTGGCAGGCGGGACCAATGGTGCAGATAATCTTTGCACGGCGAGTGGTGGCGACGGATCGGGGACTGACCGAAAAAACACTTTCCTCTATGAAAGAATCTTCCTTCGCGACTTCTGGCTTGCGCTGTTTCATAAGTACGAGATCAGAATTTGCTCAACCGGGAGAGACTATTGTAACGGGTTGACAGCGCTGTTGTTCGGATGGCCTCAGGGTCAGGCGCGATGACTATATTCTCGGGCTGCTGATTGCGATCAGCTCTTTTCCCAGCATCGCACGGGGGAACAGCATGGCGTTGAACTCCGCCCCGATGAGAATTACCAGGGAAACCATATACATCCATACCAGAAGAGCAATGGCGGCACCGAGGGATCCGTAAATCACTCCGTAGTCGGCATAGTGCTGCAAGTAGAAACCAAAAAGCAGTGTGAACGAGAACCACAAGCCAGTGGCCAGCGTTGCCCCCGGGATGACGGTATGCCAAGGCTGTGTCCGCGGGACCGCATGGTGATAGATCAGAGCGATGACCGCAATGCTGGTGAGCGTGGCGATCAGCCAGCGAATGCAGGTCCACATCAACAGGATGTAGGCGCTGAATTCATGGGCGGTATAGAAAAGGATGGTCGTTTCAATCTTGCTGCCGAAGGCAACCAGCAGGGTCGAGAACGTCATGGGGATAAGAGCGAAGACGACGAGGAGGAATGAGATTAGGCGTTCTTGTACCAAGCCCCAAATCTTGGGTAGCTCGTAGCAGCGGCGGAAACCTTCCATCCAAGAAACCATGACGCCGGAGGCGGTCCACAGGGTCAGTAAGGACGCCGTGATCAGCAAACTAACGGGACGCTGGGAGGCGCCCCGCAGAAAATTCATCGCCGTATTGCCACCCGCCGGCAGAATACGCGTTAAGGCATACGAGATTTCCCGCAGGTATGGCGCGCCCTTGCGCGATGTGGCCAGCACCGATCCCACAACCAGCAGCGCGGGGAAGAAAGTAAGAATTGAGGAATACGCGGAAGCCTTGGCGATAGAAAAAGCGTCGTGCTGGAAAGCACGCCAGAAAGCCAGCCGCAGGAGGCGTAGAAAGCGAAGCATCGCTGGCCCTAGCTTAGGGCTTGAAGCCACCGGACGCAACGAAGGAAGCGCGGCAGGTTCCTCGACGTGCAATCGCTGGGGGTTGGCGTGCATGGTTGTCTAAGGCTGATTATTAGTTGCCAAAAAGGGGTTCGGGGGCGAACCTGGTTCGCCCCCGATACTTAGCCTTAATTTGGCCTACTCCGCAGCCAGTTCCTCGGTCTCGCCCTCATGCCGCATCATTTCGAGAGCGCGCTCGGCCTCTTCGTATGCCGCCGAGACCTCCGCCTGTACCTTGGCAGCGGCCTCTTCCATTTCTGGCGAGAGGCGCACGTTGCGGTAGTACTCCATGCCGGTTCCGGCAGGGATAAGCCGGCCGACGATGACGTTCTCCTTAAGGCCACGCAGGTGATCGACCGCTCCCTGAATGGAAGCTTCGGTGAGCACGCGCGTAGTCTCCTGGAAGGACGCCGCCGAGATGAACGAGTCGGTCGAGAGCGACGCTTTCGTGATGCCGAGGAGCAGCGGGCGTCCGGTAGCCGGCTTGCCGCCCTCCTTGATCACGCGTTCGTTCTCTTCGCGGAAGCGGAACTTATCCAGTTGCTGCTCCAGCAGGAACGTGGTGTCGCCCACATCCTCCACCTTCACCCAACGCATCATCTGTCGGACAATCACTTCGATGTGCTTGTCGCTGATGTTGACGCCCTGCAACCGGTAGACTTCCTGGATTTCGTTCACCAGGTAAGACTGCAGTTCCTTTT
>Ga0210393_10003303_pt1 | contig 12979 bp, 15 predicted proteins | sample IncBWC27OmetaG_FD_160068 | JGI IMG/M metagenome (GOLD analysis project Ga0210393, IMG submission 160068) | Forest soil microbial communities from Barre Woods Harvard Forest LTER site, Petersham, Massachusetts, United States - Inc-BW-C-27-O ... | reverse complement strand
ACCACCGTCAAGAACCATCACGGCGCCGTCCTGGTAGAAGTGCATCGCGGCGTGCGCACCGAAATCGACAGCTTTGGAGACGGCAAGCTCACCCCGCTGCTGCGCTGGCCGAACGGCACGACAATTGGGATGCCTGCCGCGAATCCCTTTGTCGATGCCCCGGATGTGGTGGCTGTGGGGGTTGGGGATCCGGAACACTCCAACAACGTTGCCGTTGTGAAGGATGGACAGCTGCAGAAGATCACCTTCGAGGGCGACGCGCAGCTCGCGGGTATCAGTCTGGGCGAGACGAAAGTTGTGCGCTGGACTTCGAAGGAAGGTATCAAGTTGGAGGGCATCGCCACCTTCCCGCCCGGCTACACGACTGGCAAACGCTATCCCTTCCTCGTGTTCCCGCACGGCGGGCCGGAAGCAAACGACCAACTCGGGCTTGACCCGATGGCAAAATATATCGCCGGCAAGAACTATGTGGTCCTGCAGCCAGAGTATCGCGGGTCCACGGGTTACGGCACGGCGCACTTGGCGGCCATATACCAGCATTTTGGCGATCGAGCTTATCGCGACGTCGACAGCGCCACTGACTTCGCCATTGCGCAGGGGTGGGCGGACCCCGCGCGGCTGACTATTTTCGGGTGGAGCGCCGGCGGGTTTATGACCTCTTGGACCGTCACGCAGACGCACCGCTACAAAGCGGCGATCGAGGGCGCAGGCATCACGGACTGGCTGAGTTTCATTCCCACCAGTGATACCTGGCAGACCGACTACGATGCGCGGCTGCAGGAGAAGGACCCGAGCCCCATGCTGAAGTTCTCGGCAGTGATGTTTGCCGACCGAGTTACAACGCCGCTTCTCATCCTGCATGGCAGCGCTGACGTACGCGTCCCGACTTTTCAAGGATTCGAGTTCTATGCCCTGCTCAAGGAACGCGGCAAGACGGTGCGCATGGTGACCTATCCCGGATCACCGCACTTTCCACGGCTGGCGGAGCAACGCCGCGATGTCCTTGACGAGGTCGGTTCCTGGTTGGATAAGTACAACCCCTGATGCCGCTGATCAGGACGCCGTCGCGGAAAAAGCAACGATCCACTCGCCTATGAGCTGCCGGACTGTTGCGCCTGTTACGCGGCTTTTCCTGGCCCTTTTCACCGCTCTGTAGTACATTGTGATACATGACCACCCTGACCCTTCGCGTGCCGGACGATCTGGATCGCGCCCTCGAGCGCCAGAGTGCTGCTCTCGGAATTTCCAAAAGTGATCTCGCCCGCGAGGCGTTGAAGCGTTACTTGAGGGTCGCAGAATTTCGAACCCTGCGCACCAAACTGGTCGCACGCGCTCAAGCCGGCGGAATCAATACCGACGAGGAAGTATTCGAGGCACTTAAGAAGAAGTGAGAATCACTCTCGATTCTTCGGTGCTGATCGCGGCACACATCAGCCGCGCCGGCGTCTGCGCCGAGCTTCTCGAGGATATTCTGCTACATCACGATCTGGTTATTTCCGAGTTTATTCTCGCGGAACTCACCGGGAAGCTTAAGGAAAAGTTCAATTCCCCAGTGCGCGACGCTGCTCAAATCGTTGCCTTTCTGCGACGCGTGTCGATTCTAGTATTGCCCTCCGATCTGCCGCCAGACCTGTGCAGAGACCCTACGGACGTTCCGGTGCTCGGCACCGCGATTGCCGGAGAATGCTCACTATTGATCAGCGTCGACCACGACCTGCTCGACATGCGGGAGATTCGGGATACTCCCATCATTCGCCCCGGCGACTATTGGCGGCGCGCCGCAGAGCTCAAGTGAACGGGAGGACATTAGGCGCGGCGTCGGGGTCCTCTGCGGCGCTGCATTTGTTTTTCTGCGGCCAACGGCAAATCTGAAGAGAAAAATGGCAAAAAAAGGCGATTTGGCGCGACTCAGCCTATCCCTCATGATCTAACCTCCCAACATCCCTTGTTGAGGCGTACGTGGACACCCAACTCTTTATCATTTGCATCCTCACCTTCGTCATTCACCTGATCGGTACCCTGGCCTACGCTGCGCGAATCGCCGGCGTCCGCACGCGACGAATCGCGATCTCGTTCTCCCTTTTCAATATTTTGATCTTGGTATCACGCACGTCGAATTCTTTCCAAGGACCGTTTCTCGCCAAGCGCATCGAAAACAACATCGCCAGTGGTCTAGCGCATGGGCTGCTTACCGACTTTCGCTGGATGCTCTGGACCGCCACCTTGGCAACGATTGTCGGTGCACTACTCATCCCCACTTTCCAACGACTCTTCAGCCGCGCCGTCTTGGATTTTCAGCAGAATCGCTCGATTCCACGTCTACTACTGCGCATTTTCTTCAAGGGTGGTTTGGCGCAGCTTAAAGACGTCGCCAGCATGCCCTCGGCGGCCAACATCACGCAAATTCGCGCCGCACACGGTATTTCACCCTGGATCGTTGTACTCAACGTCGCCGCGATTGCTCTCTGGACCACCGGTGTCTTTGCCGCCCTCTACGCCGGATACCTAGACCCCGCGCTACGCGTCACCTCGAGCACCCTATCCGCCGTGGTCAACGGTGTCGCGACGATCTTGATGTTCGTATTCATCGACCCGCAGATGTCAGTAATGACCGACGACGTGATCGAAGGGAAAACCACCGAACCGCACTTTCGCCGCGCCGTAGTATGGCTTGTAGGCAGTCGCTTGGCCGGCACGGTGCTCGCACAATTGATCTTGATTCCCGCTGCGATGCTGATTGTCTCAGTGGCGGAAATCATGTGACCATATTCACAAGCGTCGATAAAGAGGGGTCGCAACATGCAGACCGATGCAACTGAAGAAGGCGGCTGCCGTTGTGGACAGGTGCGGTTCAAAATCACCGCCCCACCCTTTCTTAGCATGGTCTGTCATTGCACAGGCTGTCAGCGCATGACCGGCAGCGCCTTTTCCCTGAGCGCGGCATTCCCCAGCACCGCATTCTCTGTTACCCGAGGAGAGCCCTCCATCGGCGGCCTGCACGGTAACCCCCGCCACTATTTTTGCCCTCACTGCATGAGCTGGATGTTTACGCGGCCCGACGGGTTTGACTTCGTGAACGTCCGGGCGACGATGCTGGATGACCCGAGCGGGTTCTCCCCATTCATCGAGACTTATACGTGTGAGAAGCTACCGTGGGCTACCACGCCGGCACCCCACAAATTTACGAAGTCTCCGGCTATTGAGGAATACAAAGGGTTGATAGAGAAGTACGCGCAGTGGGATGCAGCGCGATAGAGGGATCTCCTTGGTGTGGCCGCTCGATAAACGTCCACCCCGTTGCGTTACTCTACGTCCTGTGCGACACGCCACAGAACGCCGGCTGGGTCAAACAAGATGAAGTCGCGCATCTTCCAATCTCTGTCTCCGGGGGGCTCTGCTCGTACTGAATATTTTTGGGGAATTTGTTTGGCTTGAATTTGCGCCCACCAAGCGTCCACGTCTTTTACCAGTAAGTGCATCTGCAGGTTCTCGGCAAACTCCTTCACGTAGTGGTCTTGCAGCAGAAATGCGGGCAGACCGTGCTCACCGTGAGGTCCGTAATGAAGGAGGGCGAGGCCTCCGTTGCTCCAGCACAACGTGAAGCCAATATCCTGATAGAACTGCTTCGAGACCTCGAAGTCCCGAGCAGGAACATGAGCCTTGAGTTCAATTGCTGAGAGCTCTGGCATGCTATTGTTATCCTCCTGTGGATCAGACGCATGATTAGGCAGCGCCGTTTTGATCTGCTGCCAGCGTTCCGGATTCACGAGTCGCTATTCACGGCGTGAAATCGCGCACCCGCTTGACCGTGGTGCTGTCCAGCCGCTTGATGAGCGCAACCACCAGATCGACTGTTCGGTCAAAATCGTACCGATCCATGACGCCGTTATGCGCATGGGTGTAGCGGACCGGTACGACTATATTCACGGCGGGCACCCCGCCATTCGACGCTTGAATGGCGGATGAATCGTCGCCGTAGCCATTGACCAGGTCAAACTGCATCGGGATTTTCTCCGCCTTGCCCGTTTCCTTGATGAGGCCTACCAAGCGGCGATTCGGCTGCTCGGAGGAGTCGTAGAGAAAGATGCCCGGTCCCGCTCCTAAGCGCGCTTGCGTTTCCTCGGGGCGCGCACCGGGAACATCTCCGGCCACCCCGCCCTCGATGGCAATCCCAATATCCGGATGAACCACATCGGCAGCGGTGTGCGCTCCCCGCACCCCCGTCTCCTCTTGAGTCGTGGCGGCGACGATCAAAATGTTGGGGTGGCCTTCGGCGACGAGGCGGCGCATCACTTCGATCACGACCGCGCATCCCACCCGGTCATCCCAGGCTTTTCCGAGATACCGTTGTGAGCCGTTCAGCACCGCAAAGGGTGAATCCGGCGCTACCGGGTCCCCCGGCTCGATCCCGAGTGCTGCTACCTCGGCGGCGTTTTTGGCCCCGACATCCAAGAAAATGTCGTTACGCGGGAATACCTTCGTCCTGTCTTCCGGCGGCAGCACATGAATGTCTCGGATACCGGTCACGGCATGCACCGCGCCTTTCGAGCCCAGGATCACCCACCGTTGACCCAACAATGCCTGATCGAGCCAACCGCCGACCATCTGCATCGACAAGAAGCCCTCGGGGGTAATGCGGCGGACGATTCCGCCGAGCTCGTCCATGTGCGCATCCAGCATAATTCTGGGACCAGTCGTCCCATGTTGCGCAAGTACCGAACCTAGACCATCGTAGCTTATCTGTGTCGCAAGCGGCTTAAGCTCGCGCACCATGAGCGCCCGAACCTCCTCCTCGTAGCCGGACGGCCCGGGCGCATCAGCCAAGGTTTGCAGCAGCGCCTCCACGCGATCGCGCCCGAACGCCGTCGGCGCCGCCGCCAAACCCGCACACACGCAGAGCGCCCACTGGACGATGAATAGTATTCGGCAAGAATTCCGCGTGTGCATAACTCTCCCTGACGTTTTTGAGATTGGAGTTCCAGTGTACGCTTAGGATCACATGGCTTACGAGCCTTGCCTACGAATCGCCCGGCCGTGTTTTCATGCGGTATCCGCAAAAGAGATCACCACGACGTCTTCAATCTTTGCGGCGGCGTGAATCGAGGGTAGGTTGCGGCAAGCGTGCCGACCAAAGCGATAATGCAGCCCACCGTCACGTCATAGAGTCGCGTCTCCAGCAGGTGCGGAGCGGTACCCGCATTGCTGGCGAGGATGGCGTGCACGGCGAACAGTAAGAACATGGTGAATGCCATAAAGCCCAAAGCCGGATTAATGGCCGTCCCCACACGAGCGAAGGCCGCTACCAGCGTCGCCAGCACGGCGAGAGTCAGGGCGCTTTCGCCCAGTTGCAGGATCGCAGCACCTAACAACACGCCGATAATCGTTCCCACGGCATAGTGAATCGTCAATTCCAGGCTCGCGATACCTTCACGGCGCATGACCATGAGCACGACCAGGGTCGCCCAAAATGAGTCGTGCACACCCAGAGACGATGCCGCGAATAAAGCGACCGCGGCGGCCGCGGCGTAACAAATCGCGAACCGAATGCCCGCGTCCGTTCCACGGCACGCACGCCGTATACCCGCACGCCAATCCATGAGGTTCTGATCCGAGGGCAATCGGAACCAACTCCACACCAGGAAGGCGGACGCAAATGCAGTCACGCCACCCACCGCAATACTTTGCATCACGTCTGCATCGCCAAATTGCATGCCGGTGCCGGCGGCCGCAGCCACGGCAAAGAACCGGGTGATGGCCGCCAGAGCGGGATGCGAACCACTCGCCCACCCCGCAACCAGCGCACACAGCAAAACGACGATCTCTTTGCTATACGGTGTGTCACCGAGAAAATGACCCAGTGCTCCCCCAGCGACGATCGCGGCCCAACCGGCGACCATGGTCGCGAGGCGAACGCGCGGGATTTGCCCGATGTCACTCAAGGTAACAAACAGCGCCGTCGCGCCGCCGGCTACCGCAGCATGCGGGTGTCCTAAGTAGACCCCACCGATCAACGGAATGCCCACGGCGAGCGCGACGCGGAACACCACCGCCGTGGCTCCAGCCGCGGAACCAATCTTGAAGAGGTCTCGACACCAAGGTGCCATCACAGTCACCTCACGGGTTTCTTGTCATGTCCCTGTGCCAAGCCCGCATTCAGGCCCTCGCCGGTGCATTCGCATCTCTCCCATAGGTCATCGGCCTCCTCGTTCCATCTGCCCGCACACATCAAGGGCGCGTTCCGCATACCGCATTGGCATTCCACCGCCTTACTGCCGCTGCACCTCACTGCGGCGGCCGTACCATCGCGTACAAGGTGAGCGGGGTGTCAGGAATTGCTATCGCTTTGCGGATCGAATACAACTGGCTTTCATGGACACGTACCGAACTTTCACTAAAGGTTTCGAGGTAGCACGGCAACCCCGCCCGATCACTCTGTTCGAACGTATATCGCATCAGTTGTCTGCCGACCCCCGTGCCCTGCCGGGCCGCTAGTACGCCCATCATCCAACAATGCCAGTGTGGCCGAGCGCCCATAATTGACTTGTGAGTCTCATCGACGATCAGCGCTGCGCGTCCAAATCGTCGCCTCGTGGCAATATCCATGCTCAGGAAGGTAAACGCCAGGCCCGAACGCAGCGCATTCCATGTTCCGATGCTCCGGGTCCCGGGCGGCCGTCGCAGCGCAACCGCATTCAGATCGATTGTCGTCCACGCTTTCCCATACAGCATCATCCATCTAACGAAACTAGCGAACATTCGCGGCGCCGTACGCTCGTAGTTGTCCGCGTCGCCTAAGCAGTACTCAAAGAAGGGATAGTCGCGGAACGCGTTTGCCAATACCTCGCCCGTTAGCTGTACATCCGCGCGCTCGATAGTTCGTATGGTCGGTGCATCTTGGACCTCACTCATGCGCGGTACTGCATTTGACCGTCAGGCCGCTGCCGCCGCTCGCTCGGCGGCTTTGCGGCCATACTCCAACGCCGAACCCCAGTGTTGTGCGCCATTCAATTCCGAGTGGCCGATGCTGATGCGTCCATAGCCCTGGCGCACGCGTTCCAGAGGACTGGGCTTTCCGTCGACGCCGTAGTGAAATCCAGGCGGTTCTATCAGACGTGCGTGCCCCCAGCGGTTGAGTACGATCGCGGCGATGTCGCGCTTGGGATCGAAGCCCCCGGCACCGAAAAGCCGCAGCATCTGCCGGCGAATCATGAGCTCAAAGTCTGTGTAGCTCGTATTCATCAGGCGCGCCCGGGCCGCCATGCCTTGTGTCGCAGCCGGCAAACCGGGTATCGGTAAGCCCAAGTAAAAGCTCAAAACCGCGGGTTTGTCCGGATGCAACGGTGCGGCGTGACGATCGGTCACCATGTTCTGACGCAAGTTGCAGCAGTAGCCGATGCCGTCGGCGTCGTCGAACCAGCGGCACGCCGTAATCTCCAGATCGTACAAGAAGCGCCACTGACGCAACGCCACGTTGACGATGAGCGCCGGCGCATAACCGAACTGTCCGTACGCAGCGCGCAAATCCTCAGGCATGTCCACCAGCAGATGCTTGTTGACCCACCCACCGCTCGCCATCACCACCTGGCCGGCACGCACCTTGAATACCTGTCCGCCCTGCTCGTAGACCACCACCACCTCGTCGGCATTGCCTCCCGAATGCCGCACGCGCAGTGCGGTCGAGGCGAGTCGCATCCGCACGTTCTGGTTCGGGCTGTCGAGAGCATGAAAGTCGACTTTCCCGTACAACAAACTGTCGAAATCTTGGCCAGGCAGCCCCGCAGGCAGCAGTGCTCGCAGCAGCGCGCGCGGGAAAGTCGAATTGCCGCCGGGGAACGACAGCGCCATGGGCCGCGCGGGATCTTGCACCAACTGCCGACCCAGCCGCGCGCTGGCAGCATCCGTGCTAACGCCCGCCAGCAAGCCGACGATGGGTTCGACCATACGCGTGACGGCGGGATCGTAGCCGCGCACTTTCTCCAGATACTCACGATACGTGATCTTGTCGAGGTGGCGATTCTCAGTCTCGCTTAAGAGCCCGTGATCGGCCCGCCAGCGCAACAGGTCTCGGCGCGCGGCATCCGAATAGGGGGTGTCCTTGAGCGCGGACGACCAGATGTTGCGATGCCAACCCGGTTTCTCGGCGCCCTGCGCCCGGTCGAAGAAGTAGCCGACGTCAACCTGGGTTTCCTGAAAGCCATCCATGTTCGAATAATTGTCGCGCGCGAACCGCAGCGGCTTGAGCGCGCTGTCCCAGGGTTGCCATTGATACTCACGCGGCAGCGCAAACTCTGCGAAGAAGGAATCGGTGAACGAATCGCTGCGCTGTCCCGGCATGCCGAAGTCGTTCGAGCCCTGCGGACCGAGTAGACGTGTGCCGTCGACGTCGAATTCGTTCTGCCTAGCCTCCCCGCCCGGCATGACATGGTTCTCGAGAATCAGGATGCGGGCGCTTGCGCCGCGCAGCTGACGGAAACGGTGGGCAGCGCTTAACCCTGCGATCCCTGCGCCCACCACAATCAAATCAAACTGACCGGCGTCCGGCGCAACGGCAATGGCAGCTTCACTGTAGCCACCATCACGCAGGCGATGCGCCGCCTGCACGACTGACCACGTGTTTCCATTCGCCGGAGCATAGTCGCCCACGCCCCCATATCCAGTGAAAGCATCCGAATTGGCTGAACTGGCGGGTAGGGCTATCGCGCTTCCGGCGGCTGCAAGGCTGCCGTTCAAAAAATCGCGCCGACTGATGGGTGTGTCGAGGCCCAGGCAACTCCGTTCAGTATCATGGATGGGTTGTTTCACTTTCGCCTCTCAGAACCGAGCTCTTCCTTCTAGGCGCACATAGCTCTGGTTATGCGCATTCACGCTCTCCCCTCGGCTTTCGCCGCTCTCGCCATCGCTCCTCTTCCAGCCAACACCTTTTCTCCCGACCTCATCGGCATCCGGGTGTCTCTCCATCTGCCCGCCTGCATCACCGAAGGAAGGTCCATGTTCAACGCCACATGATCTTGTGCGGCACCTAGTACGTTTATAGCTGTGATAATCGCAGCTATCATTAGTAAGAGCTACTATGCGCCGCAAGCTAGGTATCCAATAAACACAGACACTAGTGCTCTATGAATTCATCATTCACGGCGTCCACCTCGAGCGCTCTAGAACCCGCCCGCATTGATGCGTAGCTCGGGATTCCTGTAGGCTGGATCTGCGCGCGGACCCAAGATGCCAATCTCCCGGCAATCCGCCCTCTCGACTCCTGCCGCTCTGACGAGGAAACTCGGTTTTTCCATCAAGAGGTGCACATGTCTAGCCTAAGGTTCGCGTTCACTGCCATGTTGGCGATACTCTTATCTCAACCTGCTGTCGCGCAAGACCCAGCGAAAATAAAAGCCGTGCTGGTGACCGGTGCCAGCTCCGGAATTGGACTCGCGATAACGCAATACCTCGCCAACCACGGCTTCTACGTCTATGCCGGTGCCCGCAAGGACGAAGACCTCAAGCGCCTAAACACCATAAAAAACGTAAGCTCCGTGCGACTCGATGTGACCAAGCAGGCGGATGTCGATGCGGCCGTCCAATTCGTCACAGCGCAAGGACGCGGCCTTTTCGGCGTGATCAACAATGCGGGCGTGGCCAGCCTCGGGGACCTCACCCAGACCTCAGATCAGGATGTCCTGTGGCAGTACGATATCAATGTGATGGGCCCCTTGCGTGTCAACCGCGCGTTCTTTCCCCTTTTGAAGCAGAGCAAGGGCCGTACGGCGATCATCGGGTCTCTGTCAGCCTTCCTCGCCGGTCCGGGCGGAGGTGGCTACGGCATGAGCAAAGCCGCGGCCGAGATCTACAGCGAAACCCTCGCGCTCGAGCTCGCCCGAGACGACGTGAAGGTCGCCATCATCGACCCCGGCGCCTTCAAATCTCGCGGCCGGGAGAAGGTGGCGATGAAAATGCTTACGGGGAAGCCCGATCTAGATCAACAACTCACCGCCGAACAGATGAAGGTGTTTGCCGGCGTGCAGGCAGACGAAGCCAAAAAAGACGATCCCACTCCGGTGGCGGAGCAGACCTTCCGCTTCCTAACCGGTGATCAGCCGCGGCTGCATTACATGGCCGCGAATAACGAGCAGGTGGCCCATCTCATCATTCGCACCCTGTTAGATCGAACACTGCAGCTTAACGCTAGTCAAACCGTCTATACGCTGAGCCGCGATCAGCTCGTAAAGATGATCGATGATGTTCTTGTGCATTCGAAGGCGGACAAAAAGTAGCTTCAGCAAGGCGGATGCGTGTTCTTCTTCGTTGGGTCGAGCCGTTCGGGCTCCTGCCCTCGCCCCACAGCGGCGAGTCAAAGGCGTGGCAGTCTCACTGCCCTTCAGAGAACTCCGTTCACTTAAGGTATTTCTCCGGCAGCGCCAACCCAGCTCGCTCTTCGTCCCAGAGTATGCTCGCAATCCAGAAGCGCCCTTGTGCGTTTACAATCTGGATCGAGTTGATGCCTCGCGCGAATGGCTGGCGATCCTGCTCCGCGTGCCGGCTCTCATAGGTACTCCACACCTGGACGAGATTACCGAATACCTCGACCCGGTTCGCGATGCTTCGCTCGAAGAAGCCGTTGGCCTTAAAGTACGGATCGTCTCGTTGGACATACAACTCCGGAGTCAGGAAAACAACATCGCCCTTGCGCGCGGGTGCATCCTTGGTGGCGGCAGTTTCCGGGCGAATCACGCCAAGCCGGCCATCCGGCAGGAACAGCGAGCGGAAGCGGTCCCAATCGCGAGGCTTGCCGGCGGCCCCGGAGATCACCTCATAGAGCGAAGCCACGAGGTGATCCACGGTATCCACATCGCTCGAATTCTTCGCCGCAGGCCGGTCCGGATGTGCCGCGAGCGTTCCCACCAACGGCGGCGGCGCAGGAGCGGCCGGAACCGACTGCTGCGCGCCCGCCTTCAGCACCAGGCCCGCAAGACAAAAACCTAAGGTGAGGTAGCTACAATTCATGAAATTGGCTCCTTTGCCTTGGCGTTATTCACCGCATGTGGATTCATGCCCGTGCCGCGCGACCGCTTGATGAGCATGCGCTCTTCGTCAGCGGTGAGTCGAACAGTTAATATGACCATGGCTAGGGTAACTGTATCTCATTTGTGTGAGGTTGTAACAAGGCGAGTACGCGGAGGTGCGTCATGCGATGTATCGGTTCCTTGCTGTTAATTCTCGCTTTCTCCGTTCACGCCGCCGACCCCCCGACCAAGCGCTACTTCCCCGACAACCCCCGACTGGTGGTGCTGTACCAGGAAGATCAGGAGGATCGGCACGGCTTCCCCAACACCAAACGCACCTACAAGGAGATCAACGAGCGCGATGAAGCGCGCCGCCAGGAAATCCTCACGCTATTGGCGCGAGGCAAAGTCCGCACGGCACAGGATTATTTCTATGCGGCGGTGGTATTCCATCACGGTCAGACCAACGACCACTACCGCACCGCCTCATCCCTCGCCTGGATCGCCGCGACGCTGGATCCCAAGCGCAACTATCTTTACCTGAGCGCCTCCACCTGGGATCGGATGATGCTGAAGCGCGATCAACCCCAATGGTATGGCGTTCAAGAAAAACGCGACGAGCATTTCAAGCAGATCGGCTTCTACGCGATCAACGACACCGCCGTTACCGACGAGGAACGCGTGCGTTTCCAGATCAAGCCCCGCGCGCGATTGATGGCCGAGCCCGACCAACCGGCACGCTGGCCGCCAGAGGTAACCGACGCGGCATCGACCGAGCACCCAGCCTTAAAGCGCTAGAGGCTGCGCCATGAAAGCGTGCGTAGTATTTGCCTTTACGTGCATCGCTGGCGTCGCTATGCGGGTGGCTTTCCACGCAGCGACCGGAAAAATCCGCTTGTGTGACCCGGCCGCTTGAGGCCGGGTCACTCGACTTCAGAAAAGATAAGCGCAATCTTCGTTCTGATCGCTACCAGCCCGGCGCAACGTCAAAACGCAGTATTTGACCCATGCCCGCAGGGCCAGCGCCCCAGTTCGATACATACAACCTGTGGTCAGGTCCAAAGATCATGCCGGCCGGCACAGACAGATTCGTGACGACATCCTCGATCGCCCCCGAATGCAACACTCGGACTACCTTACCCAATCCGGGAGTCGGAAGACCCGCGCCATCGGATAGCTCAAGTGCATACAGCAGCCCATCTGGACCAAAATCGACTGCCACTACCGTGGTGAAGCCCGCTTTCGAGCTGACTATGCGATAGCCGCGCGCTGGTTCTAATCCCGGCGGGGCATTGTTGAAATCGTCTTCTGATTTCGAAATGCTCAGTATCCGCGCCCACTGCGGATCGATCGGAAACAGATTGAGATTACCGACAAACAGCGATCCATCTCGAACCGCAATTGACGTCGGTACGATGTGGCCCTCCGAGGCTGATATATCGATCACCTGTTTGATCTCTCCGCTCGTCGTCACGGAGATCACTTGCCCATGATTCGGTTCCACCGTTAGCAACTTACCGTCGTGGGCAATCATGCTATACAAAGTACCGTCAGGCTCGAAATCGTCCGCGCTTTCGTACTTGGCCGGGTGAGTTTTGAGCCAAGCGCCGATATCCGCGATGAGCTGCCAATTTCCGGTCCTGATGTTCACCTTCGCAATCCCGCTGGGGTTCTTGGGATTGCCGTGTGAACAGCCGCCCCCGCCTATCAGCGCGTACAGATCACCATCTAAAAACACGACATCGGCGACTCCGATGGTTCCATTGACCCCGCCTGGTCCGATGGTGACCGAAGGAAACCCAGAAGCAACGGTAGTGACTTTACCGCTCGGACTGACCTTGGAAATTCGTCCGGTCAGTCCTCCCGTGTCGGGACCTGGCCCCCCCGGCGGTCCGGGAACTTGAACGCATTGACCGATTGTACTGTTCGCTCCGCCAGTGCCTGCTTCCGCGACATACAACGAACCGTCCGGACCGAACCTTAGT
>Ga0210393_10003301_pt1 | contig 12981 bp, 15 predicted proteins | sample IncBWC27OmetaG_FD_160068 | JGI IMG/M metagenome (GOLD analysis project Ga0210393, IMG submission 160068) | Forest soil microbial communities from Barre Woods Harvard Forest LTER site, Petersham, Massachusetts, United States - Inc-BW-C-27-O ... | reverse complement strand
ACCGTTCCATCTATATCGCGCCGCTGGCCGTCGCCGTCGTCACGCTGTTCGGATACGTGATCGCCTTGATGATTCGAGGGGTGGTGCTCCTGCAACCTTTCAGCTTCGCTGCAAGTATGATCATGATGGCCGCTTTTATCGTGTCGATTTTCTACTCGCTCGAGACGCTGCATGGCGAGCGCCGCGATCGCAGCATCCTGTTCTGGAAGTCGCTGCCGGTTTCGGATCTCACTACCGTGTTGTCGAAGGCAAGTATTCCACTCATCGTTCTGCCACTGGTCGGCTTTGCCATTATTGTTGCCACGGAGCTGATCATGCTGCTACTGGGCAGCCTGGTCCTGATGGGGAGGGGCCTGAATGTCGCGACGTTATGGACACCCGTCTTCCGGATGTGGCCGATGCTGCTCTACCACCTGGTGACCGTGCACATGCTCTGGTATGCGCCAATGTATGGATGGCTGCTGCTGGTCTCAGCCTGGGCGCGGCGCGCAGCGTTTCTGTGGGCGGCATTACCGTGGCTCGCGATCTGCGCCGTCGAGAAGATCGCGTTCAACACTACGCGATTCGCCGCCATGTTGGGATATCGCTTCGCCGGCGGACCGGAGGCTATCCCAGGAGTAGACAGTTTCTTCGATCCGATGACGCAGCTTACCCCGGGCAGATTCTTGAGTAGTCCGGGCCTATGGATTGGGCTGGCGGTCACTGCGGCGTTTCTTGCCGGAGCGGTCCGGCTGCGGCGCTGTCAAGGGCCGATCTGAGTCGCATGAGTGGGTCGAACGCCCGCTAAAGGGAGAGCAACTCGATGAACACGCCATTGAACTCGGTGCCCGAGTCTTCGATCGGTTCGCAAGCGGTCGAGCCGCTAGTGGTCTCGGAGACGCGGCCGCTGTACTGGTCGATCCGGCGTGAGCTATGGGAGAACCGCTCCATCTATATCGCGCTGCTGGCGGCAGCGGGCGTTTATTTGATCGGTTACACGATCAGCCTGTTTTGGGTGCCGCGCGGCATGCACGGCATGGGAACGGACGAATCAACGCCCCTGATCGTCCAGCTTGCCATGCCATACGCCCACGCTCAGATGCTGCTCGCACTGACCGCGTTCCTGGTCGGCATCTTCTACTCGCTCGACGCGCTGCACGGTGAGCGTCGCGATCGCAGCATCCTGTTCTGGAAATCGCTGCCAGTTTCAGATCTCACGACCGTACTCGCCAAGGCGAGCGTTCCTCTCGTAATTCTGCCGGTGCTTGTTTTTGTAATCGCGGTGCTGCTGCAAATCGTCATGTGGCTTGAGAGCGGCGGAGTTCTTTTGTTGACGGGTGCCAGCACAGCGACGCCGTGGGCTCCGCCAGTGTTCGAGATGCAATTGGTGCTGCTTTACAGCTTGATCGTGATGGCGCTCTGGCACGCACCGCTTTACACGTGGATGTTGCTGGTCTCGGGCTGGCCTCGGCGCGCCACATTTCTCTGGGCGGTGTTTCCGCCGCTGGCGCTTGCCGCCCTTGAGTACATTGCCTTCCACACCACGTATCTCTCCACCATGCTACATAGGCGACTGTTGGGTTTTGACGCGCTCGCTTTCGACCTCGTGGACAAGAATGGCGTCCCCGTAGATCCCCATTTTATTCCCCTTGCACAACTGGCTCCCGGGAGATTTCTAAGCAGCCCAGGTCTGTGGCTCGGGTTGATCTTTGCTGCAATATGCTTGGCCGGCGCGGTCAGGCTGCGCCGTTATCAGGGACCGATTTAGTTGACATGCGCTTGATTCAACGAACTCGCGCAAGGAGTAAAGAATGAGCACGACATTCACAACACTATCGATGGACCGGATCGCAGGAGCGCCTCCGCGTTTTAAGGCCAAAACGGCCGGCGTCCTCTATTTGCTCAGCGTGCTGGCGGCAGCATTGGCCGAGATCTTCGTTCATGGCAGGATGAATGTCGCAGGTGGGCTCATCGCGGTCTCGGTCATGATCGCCGCGACGCTGTTCTTCTATGACAATTTGAGCCCGATGAGCAGGCGCCTCACTTTGCTGGCCGCGTCTTTCAACCTCGTGGGACTCGCTTTTGAGCTTCTTCGATTGCAGCCTCAGGGCGCGAACGTAGCCGTTGTCTTTGACGCGTTTTATTGCATTCTGATCGGATACCTCGTTTTCCGCTCGACCTCTGTGCCCCGATCTCTGGGAGCGCTAATGGCGTTGGGCGGTTTGGGTTGGCTGACACTCTTGTCTCCAGCGCTCGCAAGCTATCTGTCTCCATACAACCTAGCCCTCGGCATCCTGGGGGAAGGATCGGTGTGCCTGTGGATCCTGGTGATGGGTGTAAACGTACGAAGTTTTGTGAACACAGATGACGAGGTACAAAAATGAAAAGTTACAACGTTCTTCGCATACTGAAGTTTTCGCTGTTCGCCGTGCTCTTTGTCGTCCTTCTCGCCGGGTTCGGGTTTGTGGTCATGGGTTTGTGGAACTGGCTGATGCCATCGCTGTTCGGATTGAAATTGATCGGATATTGGCAAGCCATGGGCTTGCTCCTCCTGAGCAAGATTCTGTTCGGCGGAATGCGTGGCCCGCGAGGGCGAAGCGGGCCCCGGCTTCATGGTTGGAGAGAACACTGGAAACAGCGGACGCCGGAGGAGCGGGAAAAATTCCGCCAAGACCTTCGTGCCTGCTGGAGCCGGATGACATCGCCGGAGCCAAAGCCGAGCGTCTAAGCGCAGCCAGGGATGGACTTCTCGGCGCAGCGCAGAGTGAATGACGAATTAAAGGAACGGAAATATGCGATCGCCAATTTTATTTCTTCACATTCTCGCGGGCACTTTGGGAATGCTGTCCGGGTTTGTCGCAGCGTTTCTCCGCAAAGGTTCGCGTCGGCATGGCATCGCAGGAAAAGTTTTTGTCATAGCCATGCTCAGTCTGTCCGCGAGCGGAGTGTACCTGGCGATCATGAAATCTCAACCCGGCAATATTCTGGGCGGCACCCTGACGTTCTACCTGGTTGGGACCGCATGGATGACCGCCCGCCGCACGGACAACGCGGAACCCGGCATTTTTGATTGGGGCGCTCTGCTCGTTGTCTTAGCGGTCGCCGCCAGCCAGATCACTTTTGGGTTAGAAGCGGCGTTCAGCCAGACGGGGCTCAAGTACGACTATCCGCCGTGGCCTTACTTTTTCATGGGTTCAGTGGCTCTGCTCGCGGTCATCGGGGACGTTCGCATGCTGGTGCGCAACGGCATTTCCGGCGCACAACGGATCGCACGGCATCTTTGGCGCATGTGCTTTGCGCTGTTCATCGCCGCATCGTCCATCTTTCTGGCGCGGCAACACATATTCCCCGCGATATTACAAAGAACGGGAGTCCTCTATTTCCTGAGTTTCCTGCCACTGCTGTTAATGATTTTCTGGATGCTCCGGGTTCGCTTCACAAACGCATTCAAATCGAAATTGATGGCTACGGCGGACCCTTCCCCGGGGAAAAGAGCAGAGCACATCCGTATGGATCAGCCGGCTGGTACTGCAGCAAGAATTTGATTCGATTCAGGAGGACGTATGGAAACGCTTGTTGGTCTTAACTGCTCGACGATTGAATGCACTTCACCCACGGCTCCAATTTGGCAGGACGTACTGGCACAGGCGATGACCGGGGAACTCATCGCCGCCATGAACTACACGTTCTTATCGGAGATCTGCGACGACCCCGAAGAAGTCGCCGATGCACTGGAGCACGCGCAGATCGAACGAGGACATGCGGCGCGATTCGCTGCTGAAGGCCGCAAGATTGGCGTAGACGTCGCCAACAACGTCGACGCAAAACATTGGAAGCGGCTGCGCGAAGCATTCCTGCGTTGCGTCACCGAGCGTGACTTTATTGCTTGCCTGATCGTGCAAGAGATCATGCTGGAATCATTCGCTGTCGCCAGCTATGCCCGCGTCGGGCGAGTGGCGCCGGGGAGTCTAGGCAAGACCTTCGCATCCATTGCCGCAGAAGAAGAAGAAGACGTCGATCACGCCATGGCGATTCTCCGAGCCGAGCGGGCCCTGGACACGCAACGCTTCGACGACAAGGTGCACCAGCTGCATCTCGAAGTGATGACCACGCTCGCGAAGATGCTGGCGAAGGAATGTAAGGATGGTCACTGCGAAGTGTGCCACGCCAGCTGCGTGAAGCCAGCACTGTTCGATGTCAGCTTGAGCGCAGCCGAGCTTCGGGGAGCGTCGCTACAGAATTACTTGAAGACGCTCGACATGCTGGGAATACCAGGGGAGATCACACTTGCATGGGTTGCTCAGTTGCCAGTTTAGCTACGTGGGAGCGGACTTATGGACGTCATTTCGCTTTGATCGGGCATCAGGAAAGTTGGCGAGCCGCCGCGGATGTACTCGCTGTCCTGCGCGGACGCGAGTTTTCACCTCCCCGGACGATGAGATCAAAGACATTCTTCCCTGGATTCCGCCGAGAGTAGTCTGCCATGTCGAGGTCGAATCTACTATCGGCACCACGGCGCGCGGTCTCTACATTGACTGCTTTATTCCGCCCGACCGGCTCGGAGACGCCTTCGTGCACGAGAACGTCGCCCGCGTTCGCGCGGCGGCGGCATGCGCGATCAAGGCGGGAGCGAAGATCGTGAGTCTTGGCGGATTCAGTTCCATTCTGATCGAAGGCAATTTCGATCAGCTCCCGGCAAGACACCACACAGTCTTCACCACGGGTAATACGTTGACCGTCGGTTTTATCGTTCACGGCATCAAGAAGATGTGTGCGCTGGAGGGTCGAAACCTCCGCCGATCCACCCAGCTCATCGTCGGAGCCACCGGAGATGTGGGTTCCGGCTGCGCGCGCTGTTTAGCGCCTCTGGTAAAGCGCGTCCTGCTGAGCGCGCGCAATGAAGCTCGACTGCGCCGCCTCGCTGCCGAGTTGCAGGCCGATGGAATTGATGTAGAGATCGGAACCGATCTACAGCAATTCTCTGCAAAGCCCGACCTTGTCATCTGCGCCGCCAGCCTCGCATCGCCTTCGCTGCTTTTGGGGCGCATAGCGCACGACGCAATCATTTGCGATGCTGGCTACCCGAAAAACGTATCCCCAAACGCGGAGATGCCGAACGCTACAATCTTCTTTGGAGGTCTGGGACAAATCACTGGCGACTTGAACTTTACTCCGGATCTTCACGGAATTTTGAATCGCCATCCCTTTTCCGACGTGGTTCACGGATGCCTCCTTGAAGGCATGGCTCTCGCTCTGGAGGGCCGCTTCGAGCATTTTTCCCAAGGAAGGGGATTCATCACTCCGGTGCGGGTCGAGGAGGTGGAGACAATTGCTGCCCGGCATGGCATCTATCTCGCTCCGCTTTACAACGCCGACGGACCCTTGGAAAACGGCCTTCATCACGAAACAGAAAAAACTGGCCTCCCGTCCTCAGCCAACGTAGCGACCTTGCAAAATCCGCAGTCTGCCGTTCGTCTTCGAGCTTAGAAGAGAACCGTGACGGTCTGGAACGAAGCCTCGTTATTCCGTGCGGTTGACCAGCATGCCATGCGTATTGGCGGCGGCGTCGGTGTAGAAGCCGACGATCTGGCCGCTGTCGTTAATACCGTTCAGTACGGTCCCCATCACCCCGCTGGGATCGTTGATGTAAGTCGCTTTGCCACTGACCGTGTTGTAGATCACGCCATGGGGAAAGGTGTCGGTGCCGATATAGAATCCGACGGCGACGCCATGGTCGTTGATGCCCAGAAACTGCGTTACCGAGCTGTTCTGGGCGGAAAAAGTGATCAATGACCCTCCCGACAAAGTCTGCACAAAGGCCTGGGTCTGGCCGTCGGGAAGCGTGAAAAAGCCGCAAACCAGATTGTGATTGCTGATTCCGGTGGCCGCGCCTGAAACCGCTCCCGCCACCGTCACCGGCGTAAACAGCCCGGTGCTCACTGCATAGGAGTATCCCTGCGGCAAATTATTCGCATCATTGTAGAAGCCGACGGCAATATTGCCCTGATTGATGCCCAGCACCTGGTTGACCTCAGGAGTGCTGGCCACCAGCGGATTGTTAACGCTGAGGTAGAGAATGGTGCCGCTCTGCTTGACCAGTTGAATGAAGCCGAAATTCGCGTCGCCGTTTCCCGTGTTCGTCGGAGACCAGAAACCAGCCCTGCTCGAGTTGTTGGCAATGCCTGTCGCCTGGGTCTGCACCGAGGCGGGAAGCATGTCCGGCAGGAACGTCGTGTAGGGCGGTGCGATGGTGTAGCCTTGGTTTGGGTGACTGACGGCGCCGCTCCCGAAATAGCCGGAGATAACCCCGGCATCGTTGATGCCAAGCAGTTGGTTGAAAGTGGGATCTGCCGGGTTATCGATGGTGGTAAACGTGATCCCTGCGAATGCGTATGCACTCAGCAGGGCAAAGGCGAAGACGATGACGACGACTTTCATTCGAAGCATAGTTCTCTCCTGGGAGCCAAGCCTTCGGCTGCAGCCTGCGCCGAGTCCTCGGTCGCGATTTGGGTTCCGTATAGTGTCCTTGACTAAGGCTGGCTGTCCCTCACTAATAAGAGCGACGTTTTAGAGGTAATTCCCTCACAAGGTCAAAAATCGCCACGGTCAGGGTAAGAGGTGCCCAGTCCCTTGCGTTTTCGCAAGGGACTGGGTGCTGTCACCAGGCGCAACTAACTTTTCCCCGGATCGGACGAACCAGATTTTCCCGCTTGCGTGCGCTTGCGTCTGATCTCCTCCATGCGCTCGCGAATTCGCTTTTCGACGCCTTCGCTGGTTGGATGGTAGTAAGTGCGGTCGCGGAGATTGTCCGGCAGGCATTGCATGTCCGCGATCTTGCCTTCGACGTCGTGAGCGTACTGGTAGCCTTGACCATATCCGAGGCCTTTCATCAATCCGGTGGGCGCGTTGCGCAGGTGCAGCGGGACGGATTCAGCCGCGGTTGCCTCGACATCCTGCTGCACTTCGCCGTAAGCGGTGTACAGCGCATTCGATTTGGGCGCGAGCGCGAGATAGACGACGGCTTGCGCCAGAGCGAGATTGCCTTCCGGCATGCCGAGGAAATCGACCGCGTCGCGTGCAGCCATGCAGAGCGCCAGCGCATTCGGATCGGCGAGGCCGATGTCTTCGACAGACATGCGCACCACGCGGCGAGCAATGTAGAGCGGATCTTCGCCGGCTTCGAGCATGCGGCCGAGCCAGTAGAGCGAAGCATCGGGATCGCTGTTGCGGACCGATTTATGGAGCGCGGAGATCAGATTGTAGTGCTCTTCGCCAGCTTTGTCGTAGCGCAGCACACGTTTCTGCAATGCGTCGGTGACGATGGCGTCGCTAATCTCGGCGCCGACTTCGCTGGTGGCGCGAGCTAAAGTTGCGGCGACTTCGAGCACGTTGTAAGCGCTGCGTGCATCGCCACTGGAGTACGCCGCGATCTTTGCCAACACCGCGTCGGGTGCTCGGAGCTTCAAGGTTCCCAGCCCGCGTTCTTCATCGGCAAGCGCACGCCTGAGAAGCAGCACGACTTGCTCCTCGGTGAGCGGCTTGAGCACATAAACGCGGCTGCGCGAGAGCAACGCCGAGATAATCTCGAATGAGGGATTCTCGGTGGTTGCGCCGATCAGGCGGATGTTGCCCTTCTCGACGTGAGGAAGGAACGCATCCTGCTGCGCCTTGTTGAAGCGGTGAATCTCGTCGATGAAAACGATGGTGCGCGTGCCATACTGGCGGGCGCGTTCGGCGTCGGCCATGACCTGCTTGATTTCCTTGATGCCGGTGAGCACAGCGGAGAACTCGATGAACTCCGCTTTGGTCATGCGCGCGATGATCTGCGCCAGCGTAGTCTTGCCCGTCCCCGGAGGGCCCCAGAAGATGAGCGAGCCAATATCGTCGCGCTCGATCTGGATACGCAGCGGCTTGCTGGGCGCAACCAATTGCTCTTGCCCCACGAACTCATCAAGTGTCCGCGGACGCATTCGATCAGCCAGCGGCCGGGTGCGGTCTCCAGAGGTGTCGCCGCTCGGGATGGTTTCGAATAAGCTCATAAGTCAATTCACCACGGAGACACGGAGGAACGGAGAATCAAGGCTTAGAGCACTCGGCGCACAATTCCGTTCTTTGGCACGGCAAGATTGAAATTGATGAGCAGACCCACCTTCTTTCCTGACAGGCGCAAATATGTAAGTACCTGCGCTTGGTGAATCGGTGAGATCTGCTCCAATCGATTTCAATTCGACGACCACCGAGTTCTCGACGACGACGTCCAGCCGGTATCCGCAATCTAGTTTAAGGCCTTTGTACGCGACCGGAAGCTCAACCTGCCGTTGAAAGCTTAATCCGCGCAAGTGCAACTCGTGGCAGAAGCATTCCTCATAAGCCGATTCGAGAAGTCCAGGGCCAAGTTCGCGGTGAACGTCTATCGCGGCCCCATGATTGCTTCTGTGATCTCATGCTCAAGCAACATAAAGAAAACCGGTCTTACTCCGTGCCTCCGTGTCTCCGTGGTGAATTGCTTTGGCGGGCGGCTTCGTAGAGCACGATACTCGCGGCTACGCCCGCGTTGAGCGACTCGACATTCGGCGAGTGTGGGATGGCCACGGTGTCAGTCATTTGCGTCAACAGTTCGCGCGGCAGGCCTGCGCCTTCGCTTCCGATGAAGATAGCCAGCGGCCCGGTCAGAGTGGCTCGATCGAGTGGCGTGCCTTTGTGCGATGAGGTTGCGATGAGGCGCAGGCCGAGCTCGCGCATCTGGCCTAGATTTCCCGGCAGCTTTGTCTGGACGATGGGGAGCCGGAATACCGATCCGGCCGAGGCGCGGATCACTTTAGAGTTGAACGGGCTTGCCGTGCCTTCTCCGAGCAACACGCCTCCGGCGCCAAAGGCTTCCGCTGAGCGGAGAATCGTGCCCAGGTTCCCTGGGTCTTGCACTCCGGCAATCGCCAGCAACGGTCCGGCGTGCGACTTCGCCAGCACATCCTCCAGCTCAAAAACTTTGCAGCGGACTAACCCTGCCACTCCCTGCGGAGCCTCGCTCGGGACAGCGCTGGCAAACAGCTTATCGGGGAGCAGTAAAGTCTCCACGTGGGCGGCAAGTTGTGGCAGCAGTCGTTCAGCCCGGTTCTCCGCGCTGGCGCGAAAGAATACGGCCTTGAACTTCAGACCGCTGCGGATGGCTTCCTCCAGAATGCGCATGCCTTCGATGGCGCAATAGCCGTCGGGGGTGAGTTCACCATGGGCAAAGGCTGCGCGTAGTTCTTTGACGAGGGCGTTGTGGCGTCCTTCGATGCGTCGCAGGCGGCCACGGACAGCTGGGTCGTGAGTGGTCGGGAGTTTCTTCACAATTGTTCTCAGTGGTCTCCGCGTTTTAGGATTTGATGATACTCGACTATGACCAAGTCTTAAATCGGAGCGTCGCGGAGAACCGCCGTGGAGTGCGCGAGGATCGCAAGTCTCGGAGCTTTCCGTAATTTGGAGCCAGCCATCGGTTTATCTCTCCTTGCAGTGATGGCCCGTGGTATGTTAGCTTTCGCGGATTCAGAACATTGCAGGGAAGGAAGCGTGTGCGCGCCGAAATTGTCAAGATAAACAGCGAGAAGCCGGAGACGTCGTTGATCCGGTATGCGGCCGATCAGATTCGTGCCGGCGAAGTGCTGGGCATGCCAACCGACACGTTTTACGGCCTGGCCGCGGATCCTTTTAACCTGCGCGCGGTCGATCGCGTGTACGAAATCAAATCGCGCTCGCGGCACAAGCCACTGTCGCTCTTGATCGAAAGTGAAGAGCAGGCTGAGGAGTTGGCCCGGCCGCTGCCCGACGAGTTCTACAAACTGGCGCGGCGTTTCTGGCCCGGCCCGCTGACCATCATCGTCAAAGCCGCGTCTCGGCTGCCGTTGAAGGTGACTGCCAATACGGGCAACGTGGCACTGCGCATACCTAGCGCCAAGATTCCCCTGGCAGTGGTGCAGGCTGCGAAAATTCCGATTACTGCAACCTCGGCGAATCTGAGCGGGGAATCGGAATGCATGACGGCGGAAGCGGTGCGCGATCAATTGCAGGAGCGCATCTCCATCATCGTGGATGGCGGTACATCGCCGCGGGAAACCGCTTCGACCATTGTGGATCTCACCGATGAGGAAGCTCGCTGGCGCATCATGCGCGAAGGCGCGATTTCTGCCCAGGATATTTCCGAGTTCTTCGCACAAGGATGAGCGACGCGGCTGCGAAACGGCCTTTGCGACGCCATGGGCTACTGTGGCTGGGGACGTTGGCTGCGGCTTTCCTCATCTGGCTGGCTGCAATTTGTGCGGGAATTGTGCGCGAGTCCTCGCGACAAGAAATTCATCCCGCTGACGCTCTTGTTGTGTTCGGAGCGGCCGAGTATTCCGGTCGCCCGTCTCCCGTATATCGTGCCCGCCTCGATCATGCTTTTGATCTGTTTGAACAAGGAGTCGCTCCGGTGGTGATAACGACCGGCGGGGCGGCGGCTGATCCCAGTTTCAGCGAAGGTGGGGTGGGCCACGATTACCTGATGCATCGTGGCATTCCGGACTCCAGCCTCATTGAGGAGACCCAGGGCTCCGACACAGCGCAATCCGCGGAGCGGATTGGCGTGATCATGCGAACTAATCACATGCATAGTTGCGTGGCGGTTAGTGATGCGTATCACGTTTTCCGTATCCGCAAGCTGCTTGAGCACGAAGGAATGCAGGTGTATGTTTCACCGCGTCCCGACTCGCGTCCGCATTTGCTGTGGCAGCGTGGGGAAGCCGTGTTGCGCGAGGCGGTTAGCTATATGGTTTGGCGAGCGCATGGGCTGGTTTAAAGCGACCTGCGATTCTCTAAATGGCGTGAAAGCGTGGCGAGAATGCCTTGCGAATGTTGCGATTCGTATCGAGTTGTGCGGGATCCTTCGACTGCGTGACTGCTTTTGCGACCGCGAAGAAGCACTTGGCTCGGGATGGCAGAGGTTTGACGACCCCTTACCAGCCCATCTTTTTTCTGAGTTCCGTTATGTGTGCTACGTGATGCTTGCCGTGCCAGGCGTAGAGCGCAAGATTTCTCTCCAGAGAAACGGTGCCTAATTCCGGATGGCGAAAAGTTCGCTTCCAGTCGGCCGGTTGCAAAGAGCGCAACAGGCGAACCCAGCGGTCATGTAATGATTCCAGCATCGAGAGAGAGATTCCCAGCGGCGTCGAGTGTACCTCCGCCGTATCGGCCCAGCGATCTTCCATATACGGTTTGACGGTGGGTTCGTCTTCGGTGAGCGCTAGCTTGAAACGTATGTAGGCGTTCATATGGCTTTCCGGGACGTGATGCACGACCTGTCGCACGGTCCAGCCGCCTTCGCGATAAGGAGTTTCGATTTGTTCGGGAGTCAGGCTTTTGACGGCGTTCCGCAACCCTGCGGGAGCTTGCTCGATATCATCGATGAATTTGGTTCGTTGCCCCTCGCTGGCAGGACTGTCGAAGGTGAATTTTCCAATGGGATAGCGCGGGTCGTTCATGTCGGCCTCTGGGGTGGATTGCGCACAAAATTCAGATGAGAGCGGCTGGAGAAAAGCTGCAGAGATTCTACGGCGAGCGTTTGTCAGTGGCCCCGGCGAACAGCAGGTCCCTCCACTGCGCCCGCGTTGCTTAGCTCGGTCGGGATGACAATGTTTGTTCAGCGCACGAGTGCCAGGATTCGCACCGGGCCGTCGGATCCGCTTTCGAGTTTGGTGGGAGCGACCACGACCATGCCACCGGCGGCTGGCGCGCGATCCAGATTGGCGACGTTTTCCAGTTGGTAGACACTATGTGCCAGCGTGTACTGGCGTACCGGGAAGTCTTTCGATGGGCCATAATCGATGCTCAAGGTGTCAATGCCGAGGCCCAGCGCATTGCGTCCTTCAATCAGAAACTTGACCGCATCTTGGGAATATCCGGGGAAGTGCATCGTGCCTTTGAGGTCGGCGTTGCGATAGTCTTTGAGCGACTGCCAACGCGAATCCCATCCAGTGCGCGCCATTACTACCGAGCCCAGCGGAATCTGGCTATGGGTTTGTTCCCACTTAGCAATGTCTTCGATCGAAATCTGGTAGTCCGGATGGTTCGCGGTATTGGCGCGCACATCTAGCACAACCAAGGGCGCTATCAGGCGCTCCGTGGGGATCTGATCCACGGTCCAGAGGCCACGCGCAAAATGCGCAGGTGCGTCTATGCGAGTGCCGAGGAGCTCGGGAGACACAACGGATTTTCCCGCAGGTTTGTAAGCCAACGCATGAGCATCCATCGCATGAGTCAAATCAACGACGGCGTGAAATTCAGTTGTGGACGATGCGTCGGGATGGCGTTTGGCAAACAGGAAAAGCGCGAGTGCCAGAACATACCCTATGATCAGCGTGCGGATTTTCATCGGTTAATCGACTTCTGCCCCTGGCAAAACGCCTCGAAATCCTCTTAGGTAAATCAGATGTCCGGACCCTTTTCTAGAGGTGCTTCTTAGATTCTCCATAGCCCGACGATAAGCTTCAAGGAACCGCGGGACATGAACTAGTGGGGCGCTGGAAACGTTGCAAACAACGTTTCTACGCAGGATTCATGCGTGTTCCTGGAGAATCATGCGAGCAGGAACGCGGCGCTCGCGGCGACGAGCGTACCGAGGAAGTTAACCGCATCATTGTTCAAGAGCTTTCGCCGTTCCAGTAACGCGCCCAAGTAGCTGTCAGCAATCATGCCAGCTAATGCGGCAATCATTGAAATGCCCAGCCATCTGAAAGGCACGAGCCTGGTTAGAACGCAGACGCAGCTCACAACGGCGGAGGCGGTAATTCCGGCCACGGTTCCAGCCCAACTCACTCCTCCGTCGGTGCCCGCAGCAACCTCCTCCCAGGTTGTGATCAGGCGCGCTCTTGCGCTTCGAGCTTGTCCCAGTTCGCTGGAAACCGTGTCTGCGGCTGCCTCGGAAAGCGCGGCTGAAACTGCGAGAAGAAAAACGGCCTTCGCGCCGATCGCTGACAAGCCGGCGCA
>Ga0210393_10003299_pt1 | contig 12987 bp, 8 predicted proteins | sample IncBWC27OmetaG_FD_160068 | JGI IMG/M metagenome (GOLD analysis project Ga0210393, IMG submission 160068) | Forest soil microbial communities from Barre Woods Harvard Forest LTER site, Petersham, Massachusetts, United States - Inc-BW-C-27-O ... | reverse complement strand
ATTCAAGACCGTCGAAGGTGCTGTCGTGACCGCCAACGTAAATGATTCCTGAGTTATCGGCAGGACCAAAAATGCCGAGATTTTGCATCCCGTTCTGGGCAATGTAGTAGTTGCCCGCCTGACTGCGGTTGCCGCTATAGCCGAACAGCCAGCCAATCCCATATCCGCCGCTGACAAGTCCATTGTCGTAAGCCTTATAGAGGGGAGCACCGCCAGCAGCCTGCTCACCATCGGTCAAAATGAGCGTGTTGCTATCCGCGACAAGCGCCGAACTCGGACAAGTCGCGATCGTGCCCGAAGGCCATCGATCTATATTAGAGACACGGATGCTATAGACCTTACCGTTGATCGCAGCCTGATTCTTCGCACCATTTGGCCACAGCATTATCTGTGGACCCACAGTCACCTCCTCGGTCGGTCCTTGAACAATCGTTCCGATGCCAGAAGACTCCGCAAGCGGCGACACGCTTGTTGCTCCGGGTATGCAAGAATACTGGCGGATAGCGGCACCGTTGTAGGTCAGTGCGTGATAATCGATAGCGCCGGTGGTGATCGCGCCAACCGGATTCAGTGCTACCAAGCCTGTCCTGCTTAGAAGAATGCTATCGAGCCACCGTCCCGATCCGATTCCGGAATAGAAGGCGGAGCTCTGCCCCTTGGATACGGATTCCTCTGAGCCGCTACTAACCGTGGCGCCATCCCCGTCAGTGACGTCATTGACGAAATATTCGACGGTCAGATTCGCGCATCCGTTGAGATTCATTCCGGTACAACTACCTGAGGCTCCGCCCACACCTCGCCACTCACTCAGACTGATGAACGGAGCACTAGCTCTGTCCCGTGTGAAATCGAAGCTATTGCCCGGTCCAGTCACTAGGGCAGCCGCTAGGGGAACGCCAGGATAAGCCTTAGGCGCAAACACACCGGTTGGCCCGAAGTCATATACCGGCGAAAACACTGACGCGAAAGTGCCCTCACCCAGCCAACTAAAACCTGCGCAATTAACCCACCACGGATAGGTCATCATGTAAGAGCCGGCCGGAACCAGACCAGTCGTCGCGCTCACCTGCCCATCGTTGACGTTGTTCGAGAGACAGGCTGCGTCAATGGTGCTTTGAATGGCGGGCGAGTCATCGTGGCCTCCGTAAATCCCTGTACCCGTGGCGCCGTAATCCTTGATGTTGAAAGTCCCATCGGACCCAATTAGCGATTCGAACTGGTCGGATCTCAGAGCATAGGCCTGCTCAACCTGAGCGGCGATGTCGGTACCTGAAGCCCCAAGAGTGTCAGTAGAGCTGTTCGGCGTTCCGGGGTGTTCACGCACGATCGTATTGTGATTCGTCGAGGTTTGTGTCGCCCCGGCGGTGATTTGTTGAGCCGGCATCTGCGCGAGGGACCAGGTGCTTATCAACAGGAGCGTCAGCAATGTGGTGGAAAAGGCAATGGCTTGCGAGTGCATACAGTCAGCCACGGGTCGCACGCCTGGCAGTCCTTTGCTCAACGCATTGACCTAATTGGTTTACTCATTTCTCGCACCAATGATGTCATTCAGTAGATCGTCTTACGGGTTCCTCCTACCTGAGCTTCTGCTATCGCGAACACTGAAGCGAACTGGTATTTGTTCGAAACAACCAACCTAGCCAGTTCGTTGGCTGGCTGTGCTACACGACGGCTCGCGCACGGGCATAAGCTTGCGCGGCGGCTTGCTACGGTGAGACTTACGCTGAATCAAAACTGCTAGCCGCGCAAAATGAGCGCCTTAACCAGTTCTTTAGCGGGCTACCCTATTCGAAGGTTTGCGTGCAGAAGTACGTTCACGCAGCGCACCGCTATGTGGAAAACGGTCGTTTGAGTGCTGACGGTAACCTAAGTGCTAGGCTTGATCGACTTCGTCAGTTACGCCAATTCGACACACGGGGACAAACTGATTCGACAACCAGTGTAAGTCTACAAGAGCGATCTGCTGGTAACGGAGCCAATTGACGGTAGGGAGACATTCGTTCTGGAGCACTCCTGGGTCGCGAGAACCTTTAGACCACCTCGATCAAGGCGATCGTCGGACAGACGAACTCCGCGTAAAATGCCTCAGTGACTTCTCTTCTGTGCAGCCATGGGGGGTCGGTAGAAAAGCGTTTCTTACTCGGGCACTTGAGGGAATCGGCGAAAACAGTGCCGGGCGACGAGATCCATAACTACAGCGATATGCAGTCTCCCGCCATGCTTTAGTAGTGTCTTTGACACGGCCTGGGAGCGGAGGCAAATGTAACGGACAGATCGCAAACAGCGTGGTCTCCAAAGAGTGCTGCCTACGCTGCATCCTATCGTCGTATGTCGATTAATACCTTCGAAAAGCCCGACGCATCTTTCTCTCGACAAAGATTGTTGCGCGCGCGCCCTATCATCCAGCCCAGGATCGGAAGTCGTCGACATCTCGGAAGTCTGCAGCCTGCATCACCGGCGCGGCCGTCTCGTCGCCTGATTCATTTTGGATCTGCTCACCCATGGCCGCACGGCGACCCGTGCCCGTGGTAAAGGAACTCGATCAGAGTTGGCCACTTGCGGTTTCAGAACCCTGGGCGCGTGACTTAGTCGGAACAATTCGACAGCGATTCTCGCAGACTGCTCAAATCTTGGCGTAGATAGAGGGACTAGGTAGCGACAGGCAAACGCCAGGTAGCGGCTGCCATGCATCAAATGATTCGTCAGAGTCTATTCGTGCCTTTCCTGTTTCCTAAGATGACTAGGAATGAGTTTACTGAATTCCTTAGTCCGATCCCGCAACTGCTCGGTGCATCGTTCGGTGACCGCAAGCAATCTACCGACGTACTCAAATTTCTGTTCGGCGGTTGAAGAAATCTGCGCAAGCTCGATCATCATCCGCTGCAGCCCTTTCTGCTCAAGATGATCTACGTCGAGTGTTTCACCGATCCGAATGTACTCAACGAGCTCTTCGTACGTCAGGTCAGGAGTGAGTTCGGCCGCGATTAAAAACGACATCATGAAATGTGCGTGTTCTTCCTCGTAAGCTGCCGGAATCGCATCAGTCCGCTTTGATTGGTCCGCCATCGTTTCCCCCCAAAAGGATTAGACTCTCTTCGCTATTTGACCAGGCATGCGCTCTCTGGGGATTGCGTCAGGTTCACGCTCCCGGTTAGGGCACGCCGACGACATTGGCATCGGGAATCCTCGAATTAGAGACCATCGATGTTTCTTGGTAGTCGCGAATGTCCAAAAGTGACAACGGGTAATGGTCAGCCTTCCTGATGATTAAGCTTCTGACAATTCTCGCACAGCCTGTATCCGCCAGTACCGAAACGATGTTCGTACTGCGGTATTTCACGGCCGGAAACGCACTCGCGATTGTTGTGGTGGCCTTGGGTTTCGGATGGCTTGTTGATCTCATTGATGGAGTAGAACACCTCTACGCTCGGCATGATAATATTCCGCTTGTAGCCCGAATCTTAGTTGCTCACTATCAGCTAGCGCCAAACGACACAGCAAGTGAACGTCGGCATAAAAGGGTTGTTCTTGAGGCCGGGACCGTCAGCGGCGATGTATTGTTGAGTTAGCCACAGGGCGGTCCGCTTTTCGACGCGCTCAGAGTTTTCAAGAGGAACCGGTCGACTGAGCCGGGTCAATTTGATCTTTCTCTTCAGTTCGCACCCTCGCGCCGTCGGTAGCGCGGTCCGACACCGCCTCGAGTCCGCAAGATGAAATGCGTTGTCACATTCCGTTTAGTTTCCGTCTCGATATCACTTAAGTGTATGCCTTGGTGCGTCAGCCTGACATCGACAACCGTTCTTCAAAGACCTTTAACCCAGGTTGTCGGACCAGACTCGCTGATGTTTCTGAAGATGGCACACCTGATGCTCTATTAGTGGTTTGACGGTCCAGGCTCTCCGATTTAGTTGCCAGCCACTAGACAATCGTCCAGCCAGAACTTTCGAGAAGACTTGAACTGAGAGCCCGACGGGACTCTCTCAAACAAGTCGATCGTTTTTACTATTGGTATCGAGAAGGAAACAAAAACTATGCGATCGCAATCTAGATGCCGACAAAATCGAATCGTTGTCGGAAGGTTATAGGTCGTGAAACAGTCTTACTTAAGAATCGGACATAGCGTCCAGCAGATCTTTGTCGACACTCTCAGTGCCAGTAAGAGGATTGCGCTGGGCGTTGGCCTCGTGGTGATACTAATGATTTCTCTGAGCGTCGTGACTTGCGCGGCCAGCGATTCAAATCTGTTGAACGCTGTCACGGACTTTGGAGCAGATCCGACCGGGACTAAGGACAGTACCAAACAGCTTCAGACGTTGTTTGATCAGATCCCAAACGGCTGGCAGGGGTTCATTCCTATAGGCACCTATCTGGTTTCGAGTGGCCTCCTCATTAGCAGTAAAACGGCGATACGGGTTGTTGGTGCGGCAGGGGGATCGTTCGGTTCCCCGATCCTGTCGTGGACAGGCGCTGCGGGCGGAACTGTGATCACGTTGCAAGGAACCAGTTACTCCTCACTGGAACACTTGTTCATTTTGGAGTCCAACAATGGTTCGAGTGGATCAGGGCGTATCGGCATTTGCGTAGATACCGATACAAGTCCGTCTTCACACGATCGCTTCGAAGACATTCAATGCCGCGCCCCGTCGATCGCGGGCTTTCGCTTTGGCGGAACTAGTGCTCAAGACGGCGGCCATCACATTCTTATCACAGACAACGTGCTGTGCGACGGCATGGGTGGTGATGCTTTTCAATTCTTGAACGCCGCTACGGTTTTCAATCGAATCGTTTCCGGTTCGACCAGCGAGTGTGGCCGGTCGCTCGAAATTGAAGCTGGCAGCGTAAGCGCGATCGGCCTGGATTTCGAATACGACACGACTACCAGCATCCATGTCGGGAATGCCAATGGTCCAATCACTCTATACAGCTCGCAGATCGAATCGACAGTTAGCATCCTAACTGTTGATGGACCGGCCAACGCGCCGTTGCCAATATTAATCAAGAACTGGCGTATGGCCGTTGCCAGCGCTCCGTTGTTTGCGTTTCAAAATCAATCGCTGGGGCCTCTGATCCTTGAAAGTAATCTATTGGAAACCGCGGACAGTTCGGCACCATACATCATAGGAACTGGAGCAGCCTTCGCGTCGGGATCCACGCTTTTGAGCCTCGGGAACTACTACACACTCGACCCGCTCTCGAGCCTTAACAGTCCCTACGGACCGGGGCCTGAACGCGTCATCTCGATCGGCGACGTGGGTGTCAATGACGGTCCGACGAATGGCCCAGTTACGATCGAACTCCCGACAATCATCGAGGGACCCAGGCTCTGAGAATCGATGATCGCGCGGCGCAAAATCTATTTCGCGTTTTGCGTTCTACTCTGGGTTTCGCTTGCGAAGGCTCAGGCCATCGCCGCAAATGCCCGTCCCGAGGTGCCACGGAAAGGATCTGATCCTGCCAGCATCCTCGAGCCGTCTTCCGGAAGTTCTCCGACACCAATTCCCGGTACCTATGGAGAGGAAACGTACGGTCAGATCAACCTCGTCGCCGATTTGGGAGCGGATCCAACCGGCCAAACGGACAGCACGGCTGCCGTGCAAGCGTTCATTTCGGCCATCAAGGACGGATTTGGAGGTGTAGTCCCTCCTGGAACTTACTCTATCTCAAGCACTATCAATATCCAGACACGCAATTCGATCCGTTTGGCCGGTCTCGGTGGTGGAGTCATGGGTGCCACGATCTTCCGTTGGGACGGCGCTTCAGGAGGCACCGTCTTCGCTTTGAATGGAATCGCAGATTCGTACTTTCAGCACTTTTCCGTAAAAGGAGGCTCTGGGAACGTCGGTGTTTGCTTCGGTGTAACTGACGGAAGCTCGGATCGATTTGTTGACCTCGGATGCGAAGGATCTAGCGTTGCCGCGTTCCAATTCAGCAATGCGAGTGGAACAGGCGGCTTCAACCGAATTGAACACTTCGACATCAATTGCTCTGGGGGAATTGGCATTCAGATTCTGAGCAGTTCGAGCGTCGGACACGATTTCGTAGATGGCACGATCGCCAACTGTGCCACTGGCATAGACGCGACCAGCGGCGCCTTTTTATCCGAAGACCTCGCCTTCTCGAATAACAAAGTAGACGTGCATCTCGGTTCCCAGAGTGGCTCAACTGGGCTCTACACGCCTCAAAGCGTAGGTGCTGGCCGATTTCTTGCGGTCGACGCTGCAGACGCTTTGCCTATTAAGATCGAAGGAGCTCAGATTGTGGTAGGTGCCAATCAGGGCAGCAACTTCATCAACGATGCAGGTTCCGGACCCCTGTTTCTATCGAATAACTGGTTTGTTTCAACCTCTTCGCTTGACAATCTACAGATTCTGGTGGGGTCGTCGACCGGCAGCGGTTCGGCAGTCTCAGTTGGCAATGTCTATCCTGCAGGATTCTCGGTAGCCGGCCAAGCAACCATCAGTTCGTTGGGCGACGTCAGTACATCGCTTGGCCTGTTGCCCGTAAAGCTAGGAGCCACAATCGTTCAAACGCCGGCCGCCACTCCCACGGCGACAATTGTCAGGCTGCCAGCCACAGCCACGCCAACACCGACTTCATCCACGACAACGACAGTTGTCGTTACACCAACGGCAACTCCGACGGCGACGGATACCGGGACGGCGACAGCAACTTCAAGCCCTACTGCCACTCAAACTCAGACGGCGACTGCGTCTGCAACTCGAACTGCGACTGCGACAGTCACCAGGACTGCCACCGCCACCATCACTCAAACCTCGACCGCAACGGTAACTCGCACGGCAACTGCAACCGCAACGCCTACAGTCACAGCAACCGCGTCCGCGACTCCTACGGTGACAGCCACCGTAACTGCGACTTCAACAGCAACTTCCACGCGGACTGAAACAGCAACGCCGACAGCTACCGCAACACCGGCCGCGACTCCTACGGCGACATCAAGCGCGACTCCGACCCTGACAGCTACAGCAACTCTAACTAAGACGGCAACTCCGACCGCAACGACAACTCGGAGCGCAACCGCAACTCCGAGCGCAACCGCGACCCCTTCCTCATCGTCTCTGACTGTCCGACCGAGCTCTTTAAGCTTTGTCAACACGGCCGTCAACAAAACGAGTGGCCCTAAGACACTTCATGCAACGAACAACGGCAGTGTCGCGGTATCACTGAATGCTCCAGAAGTGATCGGGCATTTCCGTCGCTCAGGTGGTACTTGCCGAAGCGTGTTAGGTAAACACAAACACTGCACCTATCGGCTCGTTTTCTCTCCAACCGCTCAAGGTGTTACGAACGGCCTTTTCTCGGTGGGTGACGGCAATCTCAATCAGCGCCAAACCGTTTCGCTGTCCGGAATGGGGCTACAAGGTCCTCCGGCAAAATGAATGACAACGTCATCGACTACTTCACGCGTAAGGCTCTCGAATTGGTATCTGGGCTCGGCAAAAGGACGCGGGAACAGAGGAGAGCAGCTTTGTTAGACTCAATTCGCAGCTATCGACACATTTCAATCAATTGGCGATTGCGTACACTACTCGCCGTTTTGACCTTCGCGTTGTTGACGACCTGGGAAGTAGCTGTGGCGGCTCAAACTCCTGGCGTATATGATCTCATTAAAGACTTTGGAGCCGATCCCTCTGGAGCCACCGACAGCACCGCAGCTGTGCAATCTTTCTTTAGCGCTGTTGGTGATGGCGATGTGGGATTGATTCCTCAAGGTATCTATTCGATCACCTCGACAATAAACGTATATGGACAAGCGGGGGCGCGGTTCAGTGGGTTGGGGCCTGCCACCAGCGGACAGACAATATTTCGATGGGACGGCGCAGACGGTGGGATCGTCTTCGCTCTCAATGGTGTTGAAACAGGCTACTTCAAAGATTTCTCGATAACGAGTGGTTCGGGGCAAATTGGAGTATGTATGGATACCGACGAAATCTTTCCGATACCTCACATATCGTCCGACAACCGGTATGACGACATCTCATGTAGTGGCTCGACAATCGCGGGGTTTAGGTTTAGTCACACAAATCCTGCGAACGATGATATGCACTTTCTCACAGACGTCTCTGTGCAATGCAACGGCGGGAGCGGCATCTCCGTAGAAGGCCATGAATCCAAATTTAATCTCGTTCGAAACGGCTCCTTTAGCAACTGCGATGTTGGCATCGCAATCGTTCCTTTCGGCAGCCTTCACGCATGGAATCCGAGATTTACGAATAACAAAATAGATTTGCATCTCGCGGATCCGTTCGACACGATCGCGCTATACCATCCCATCAGTGTAGGCTCGCAACAACTCCTGAGGATGGATGGTGAATCCGAGGCTCCATGGCCGGTTCTGATAGAAAATGGTGACTTCGATGTCAGTAATATTCCAGCCGGAACGAATGCGATCCAGAATCTGGGACCCGGCCCTTTAATATTGAAAGGTAATAACTTTCATAGCAGCAGCGTGGGAGCCTCCTCGGCCTTTGCTATCTTGAACGTTACGTTCGGTTCGGGGGGCGGTTTGTCGTCGATGGGAAACGTATATCCGGGCGGTTCACCATTTCAAGGAAACGGTCATCTTGTATCAATCGGAGATATTTTCAACGGTGGTGTTGGTCAAACTTCAGCTCCTATAGTTACCGGGTTGATTCTCAGCGCGCGCCCTGCTGAGTGATTCACCCTTCGTATCGCTCAGACTCAAAATACGTTGCCAGACTTCTCGGAGCGTTGGTGCGACACCCTGACGCACAATCGCCTGTCCGCTTACTCGCAGGAATGTCCACGATTGTGCGATTTGGCGCTCTCGATCAGTCTCGCCGCGCCTTCTTGGTCGGCGATTTTCTCTGATACAGTGGCGATGTACTCGGGGCCTCGAACTCGGTCCGAACCGATCCCCCACAGGGTATCTTTGGCAAGAACGTAGTGGCCGTTGCCGGTAACTCGCCACTCGACCATCTCGCATGTGCCGCCCCCGTTTAGAAGGACTCTGATAATTTTACGAAAGCGAGCGAGGTCCCCAGGGTGGAGAAGCTCAGCGAGTGACATCTTCTGAAATTGAGCCTCGCTAAAATCGAATAACCGCGAGTACGATCGATTTGCTGAAACAAAGTACAGGTCTCGATTTAAGACGGCGTGCGAGAGCGGCGGGGCCTCTTTCAGCCTACTAGTGACGAAGTGCACTAACGCGGCGTTTTTTTGGATGCTCAACATTTCCTTGAGAAGCGTCTGTTGTTCGACCAACGAGTTTGCGATCCGCTCAAGAACGGGCACCGTTTTTTGCAGTCGGCCGATCGGATTTACAAGATGACCCACTGCATCATGAATCAAAGCCAGCATGTTGTAGGTTCCGAACCGCTCAATCGCCTCCGGCGATGGAAGAGCTTCTGCTTTCTCTCTAGCGAGTTGCACGATGCTCCTTGTCGTCTGCGTCTCGCTTCTCAACTCTGCCTTCCGACGGAAGATATGACCCGCCCCCATGTTATTTGCCCCTAGTGAAAGACCGGACGCATGCGTTGTTGGGCATTGTTTGCCCTCGGCCTTCACCGTTCTTAAGGGCGAAGCGAACAAATTCTTGCCCCGAATAGGCGCTGCGTTTTGTACCACCAGCATCACGCTGGCTAGCGGCGGCAGGGGCCGCATTCCTCTGAATGTTGAACTGGCGGCGTGCAATAGCCAATACCGGAGTTCGGACGTCTTGGAGATTAATCTGACACCGCTCGACGCGCCTAAATGGAAGCGAATAGAGAAAACGCTTAGCGCAGAAATGTAGGAGCCTATGCTTTGTCACTATATCGTGAGGCCTCGATGTATCCACGTAGCGACACGGTCTCATATTTATCGTCTACGCACACTATGAGAACGTTCCAAACTGTGTGCTTCATATAACCTAATGTGAAGAAAGCTTGACAATGAGTGTATATCATATGACAATCTGTCTAGTTCGCAGCGGTCGGCGCCGGCCCTCTAATGTGACACACCATTTGCTCAGGTGTGCTCACAGTGGCGAGCAGCACCTGGAGAAAATTTCAGATGAGACCGGACGCACGAGGCACATTTGAAAAACGGAGGGTAGTTCGATAGGTATGCCTAACGGCGTACCCAGGCAAGCTTTTTGCCTCCTCGGGCCGTCGTCAAGGGGGTTCTTGTGACAAGAGTCGGGCCATCGTCCGAAGACGGGCTTCAATTTGACGTACGCGTTCGGCGCTGATGCTGAGTTGCCTGCCCACTTCTGCATACGAAAGATTTTGCGAGCGATAGTCAAGAACCTGGCGTTGCCGCTCTGTTAGGGTTCTCGAGCGAAGCAAACCTAGGATCTCCGAGGCAGTGGGTTGTTCAGATCGCGGAACGACCACGCGTCTCTGGCGCATTTGTAAGGTCTCTTTCTTCAAACACTAGGCGATTGACTATCACAAACATGGCAGAAGAAGACTACATCGTGGATTGGTGCTCTCAGTGCGTGCAATTCCGAAAACAACTTCCGCACCAGGCAGAACCTCGCGGAGAGCATCCTCCCTCCCTCGACAGTCATGCCGTCGCAATTCGGTTGCAGTTCACCTACGGTATTGACGGCGTCAGAAGGGTTCGCAGTACATAAGCTCCATTTGGGATCTTGGATGCCGAGGCAAATTATTGGCCCACCAACAAACCGCCCCCGGGCGGAAGGCGGTTCCGAGAGCATAAGCCTAAGCAACTGAGCCATCAAATCGGCATGAAGTTGCGCAGTCGAGGTTCGACGCCTAGACAGCACCCAAGGCACGGCCGTCGTGACCTGGCGTACCAATTGGGATAAATTCAGCTTGCGATTGAAGGCGATGGACGCGCAATCCCAATCCACACTGCGGCGCCGTGACAAAAAACGTGATCACGGCCGACGCAAACAGTTTCATCGTCCTCCCGACGCTCGCGTAGTGCGATCTCAGCGCCACCAGAACGTCGAGTGGTATACGCTGACTGCGTTGAACCTGTACGCATCCCGGCCCGCGGGCGCGATCGAGAAGGCGGGTGCATTCGGAGACATCATTTACAACATCACACTCGGCTGGGCGGTGCCGACTGAGGTACTGGTCGAAGTCGCGAGCCCGCGCTTGGCGCGCTTCACGGCGTTCGATGAAGTAATCTCGGACACTCCCGCGATTGTGCCGTTTTGGGAGGGCGGGACTTACTATCCGATCGCCGCTTCAATGACTCTAGGCGCGGTCCCGTGGAGGATTCTGTTCATTGCGCCGATCCACCTACTCATCGTAGCTGCTGAGCTTGATGCGGCGACGCTGTCGTGCGTTGGCAGCAAGGAAATCCATTATGCTTGACCCCATCGCCATTCAGCGAGCATTCTATCGGCGCACTGCCTCGCAATACGACGCGCAAGTGCAGGTCGAGCACAATTTCTCGCTGCAGTTCATGATTTCCATGATCTCTTACTTGGACTGTCATTCAGTACTAGACATAGGCTCTGGAACTGGTCGTACGCTGCTGAAATTGAAGGAGGAGGTCACAGAGGTCCGAGTCTGCGGAATAGAACCGTCGCCCGACCTGCGCGCTTTGGCGCAAGCGAAAGGCCTTACATCCTCTGAGATAGTGGACGGAGACGCGCAAGCGCTAAAGTGTCGGGACGGCGAGTTCGACTTGGTGTGCTCGTTCGGTGCATTGCATCACATCCCGAGACCTTCGCTTGCAGTCGGTGAGATGCTGCGGGTGGCGAAACGGGCCATCTTCATCTCGGATTCGAATAACTTCGGTCAAGGATCCGCACCGGCGCGTGCTGTCAAACAGATCGCGAACTCGCTCGGGCTGTGGCCGATCATCGATTTCATCAAATCGCGAGGCAAGGGCTATATCCTGTCTGAAGGGGACGGTGTCTCATACTCGTATTCCGTGTTTAACGACTATTCGCAGATTCGACGCGCCTGCGAATCCATATATTTGTTCAACACGCAGGACGCTGGAGTGAACCCGTACAGGACGGCGGCAAGCGTCGCACTGCTGGGTGTCAAACCGAGAACGCCAGGTTGATTCGTTTCGCCCGTCTTCCTCCGTCCGAGGGCGAGCCAGGAAATATCACGAGGAACTCGCTGACGGGAACGGCTTCAGCGCTTCCGGGCTACTTAAGGGAAGGACGCGCAAGCGGGCGAACCTATCGATTGTTCGCAGGGATATTTGATCAACACCGAACAAGTTCTCGGTTTGGCAGATATGATTCCTCTCGACTTGTTTTGAATCTAACCAGCGGCTTCGCTTCGCTCCGCTTGAAGCGATCTCGCCGACCTCTGGACCGATACCCCCGATGACTTGATTTATTCCCTGATGGCGGCGAAAATCTCCCTGTTCTTTAAAATTAATTCCCTGTTCAGAAATTCAGGGAATTTCAGGAAAAAGCATAGATCTTTACTGCGGTTTCTCAGTTCCTCGAGCCGCGGATCAACCCGAAATCAATGAAATTCCCTGTATTTTCCCTGATGATCAGGGAATTTGATGCGGAGAGCAGTTCGCATCAGACTGCGTCATCCGCCACCCAGTCCGCGATTTTCGCGTTCTCTGTAAAAAAGTAGAAAATAGTGCGCATGTTCGCGCATTCCCTTCCACCTGATGGGACCGGAGAAGCTCAGATTCGACCGTCAGCAGGTGATTTATTCTCGATGCGTTTTTCTCTTTCAAATGCGGATGCGCTACCGGATCTATCATCGATCCGGCGTGGTCCGGCGACTGCACGGGACGCGGTACCACGCGTGGCAAGCTCGAAACATTGGAAGAACCGCGTATAGACTTCGGCACTGCCGACGATGCGCAGAAGTCCTCTCGCAACCGCATGTCCCGGGCTCAGCGTGCCCCTTGCTACCAGATTCCAGCTATCCGTGCTGCAATAAATCGTCAGACCAGGATGCTTCAGATCTCCCTGACCCGCCGAGCATCGACCCTTGGATATCTCGACGTAGTAGCTCCCAGGCTCTGCGCCGGAAACCACGAAATGAACGGACAGGCTCAACTCGG
>Ga0210393_10003295_pt1 | contig 13000 bp, 6 predicted proteins | sample IncBWC27OmetaG_FD_160068 | JGI IMG/M metagenome (GOLD analysis project Ga0210393, IMG submission 160068) | Forest soil microbial communities from Barre Woods Harvard Forest LTER site, Petersham, Massachusetts, United States - Inc-BW-C-27-O ... | reverse complement strand
CTGCCGTCGGTGATGGCGAAAGGGACCCAGTTCCCCAACTTCTCATAGAGTCCACCGAGGCGCTTCAGTTCATCCTCCACGAGGAACGGCACCACCTTGGTGAGGTGGACTTCTTCCTCCTCGCCGTTGGTGAAGCCCGTCACTCGCTTGCCCCTCACGAGCGGTTGGCCCTGGAACTTGACGTGACGGAACACGCCGGGCGCGTGGCAAACTGCGGCGACCGGCTTGCCGGAACTGTAGAACTCCTCGATGAGGGCGATGGAACGCGGATCCTCAGCCAGGTCCCACATTGGGCCGTGGCCGCCCGGATAGAAGACCGCGTCGTAATCCGAGGCCTTGACGTCGTTGAGCAGCAAGGTTTTCGCCAGCACTGCCTGGGCCGCGGGATCTTGTTTGAAACGCCGCGTCAGGTCGGTTTGACCTTCGGGCGTGTCGCTAACCGGATCGAGCGGCGGCTGCCCTCCCTTGGGTGAAGCGACGGTCACAGTCGCTCCCGCATCGAGAAAGGTGTAGTAGGGCGCGGCGAACTCTTCGAGCCAGAATCCGGTCTTGCGGCCCGTGTTACCGAGCTTGTCGTGGGATGTGAGAACCATGAGGATCTTCATCACCGGACTCCTAATTTCGCGTCAGCGTTGAGGACACACCCGTCGATTCGATTGAAAGTTACGTTCAGATTCGGTCACAGTTGCTGACAGTTTGGTTGCACTTTAACAGACGACCCGGCAGAAGCCACGCCTGCCTGATCAGCGCCGCGCGCAGTCGATTCTGCCACGATACAATATTTCAACGGGCACAATATTTCACCGGCGGTCTCGGCCAGGTGACCTTCATCGTAAGGCCGACGACGTGTCCCGTCAGCAGCGGTTGTGAGATCTCATGAACGGCCCCGAGCCTGCGTCCCAGAATTCACTGCGAGCGCCGGGCGCGACTCTCATCGCTGATATGCCGCCCGAAAACGTCGGCAGCGTGATTGGCCCGTACAAGCTGCTCCAGCAAATCGGACAAGGCGGTTTCGGCGTCGTCTATATGGCGGAGCAGGAGAAGCCGGTTCGGCGCATCGTCGCTCTCAAGATCATCAAGCCGGGAATGGATACCGGGCAGGTCGTTGCTCGCTTCGAGTCGGAGCGACAGGCCCTCGCGCTGATGGATCACCCGAGTATCGCCAAGGTGCTCGATGCGGGCGCGACCGCCTCCGGACATCCCTACTTCGTCATGGAGATGGTCAAGGGGGTGCCCATCACTGAGTTTTGCGACAAGAACCACCTGGCACCCGAAGCCCGTCTCAAGCTGTTTGGCGACGTTTGCCACGCAATTCAGCACGCGCACCACAAGGGAATCATCCACCGCGATATCAAGCCGTCGAATGTGATGGTCACGTTGCACGACGGCGTGCCCGTCGTGAAGGTCATCGACTTCGGCGTCGCTAAGGCAACGGTGCAGAAGCTCACCGAGAAGACGTTGTTTACCGCCTACGGTCAGATGATCGGTACGCCGGAATACATGAGCCCCGAGCAGGCGGAGATGAGCGGACTCGACATCGACACTCGCAGCGACGTGTATTCACTCGGCGTGTTGCTCTACGAGCTCTTGACCGGAACGACCCCGCTGGAGGCAAAGCGGTTGCGTGAGGCGGGGTTCGCAATGATGCAGCGACTGATTCAGGACGACGAGCCGCAGCGACCGAGTACTCGTTTGTCGTCATTGGGAGACTCGGCCACGATTGTCGCGGGCAATCGGGGCCTGGATGTTAAGCGGCTCGTGCAGCTATTGGCAGGAGACCTGGACTGGGTCGTGATGAAGGCGCTAGAGAAGGACCGTAACCGGCGCTATGCCACGCCCGGCAACTTTGCAGAGGATATTGATCGTTACCTGCGGCACGAAGCGATCTTGGCCCGTCCGCCCTCCACGCGATACCGACTGCAGAAGCTTGTCCGGCGAAATCGCGGCGCCGTCCTGACTGCGGCTGTGGTCGTCGGGGCTCTCCTCGCGGGCACAGCGATTTCCATTTGGCAGGCGGTGCGGGCGACCCGCGCCGAAATGAACGCACTCGTCGCGGCGGAAGCCGAGGGAACAGCCAAGCGAGAGGCCCTGGTCGCCGCCGAGGGCGAGAGAAAGTCGAAGGAACTCGCTCTACTTGCCGCAAAGGCGGAGAACAAGGCGAAAGACGACGCGGTAGCGCGCGAGACAGAGACGAAAGCCGTGCTCGACTTCTTGGAAGACAAGGTGATTGCCGCGGCGCGACCGAAAGGTGAACAAGGGGGATTGGGGCCGGAGGTCACCTTGCGGCGAGCCCTCGAAGCCGCGCTGCCTTTCGTCGACAACGGATTTCGCACGCAGCCTCTGATTGAAGCGCGTCTGCACCTGACGCTTGGTCGCTCGTTTCGGCTTCTGGGTTACCCGAAGATCGCGGCGAGTCAGGTTGAGAAGGCGCGTGCGCTTTACGCTAAGCACCGCGGGATCGACGATCCGGACACACTTCAGTGCCTGAGCGAACTCGGCAGCTGCGTCTATGGACTCGGCCGCTTTGCCGAGTCCGTCAAGCTCCGCGAGCAGACACTGGCGCTGCGAAAGGCCAAGCTCGGACCCGATCACCGCGATACGCTGATCAGCATGCTCGATCTGGCCAGCAGCTATTCTGACGTCGACCGCCACGCCGAAGCCCTCAAGCTGTTCGAGGACGTGCTGGCCGTCCGCAATGCCAAGCTCGGACCTGACCATCCCGAAACGCTTTCGAGCATGCGCTCCCTGGGCATTAGCTACACGGATCTCGGCCGGCACGCTGAGGCGGCCAAGCTGCTCGGTCAGACGCTGTCACGACAAAAGGCCGTGCTCGGCCCGGACCATCCCGACACGCTCCGGAGCATGTACGCCCTCGGCGCCAGCTACTCGTACCTGGGCCGCCACCTCGACGCCATCCAGCTCTTTACCGAGACGCTGGCCCTCGACAAAAGCACGCTTGGCCCGGACCATCCTGAAACGCTGATGACGATGAACAACCTGGCCGTCAGCGACAATACTGTTGGTCGGCATGCTGAAGCCCTGAAGATTCACGAGGAGACGCTGGCGATCCAAAGGGTGAAGCTCGGGTCCAGCCATCCAGACACCCTGATGACCCTGTACAACATCGCCTGCGACCACGCGGCGACAATTCCCAAGTCGGCTAACCGGGAACAAGAGTCCGAGCGTGCCATGACGTGCCTTCAGCAGGCCGTCGCCGCGGGCTTCAACGACCTTGCCCAGATGAAGAGAGACCACGACCTCGACGCCCTGCGCGACCGACCGGACTTCAAGCAAATTCTCGCCCAGCTGGAGGTCGGAAAGGCGAAGGAAAAACGGAAGTGATTCGCTGTTTGAGAGCTGAGTGCGAGCGTGGGGTTGAACTCGTCAAGGCTCTCAACGCGGCCGGTTTGCTCGTTCGTCCGGTCTGGTTGCACAAGTTAACGCCAGGACGGCAGGCTCCAAAGTCCCGGCGATTTGATGGCCGCTTTGCCGCTGTTCTCTCCGATCGGAAGGATGGTCGGCACCGGGGCGGCACCCCGGATGAAATGCGTCCAGATGATCCGCTTGCCGTCGGGCGCCGGTGAAGGAAAGCCGTAATCCGTGAGCCCGTTGGCAAAGGGCCGCACATTTTTGCCGTCGAGATCACAGGTCTGCCAGCTCCGATCACTCGGGCCTTTGAACAAGACGGTTTTTCCGTCGTTCAAGACAACGGGCATGCTTCCGTCCAGCAGTCGAGTTGTCTGGCCGTCCATCCCCAAGCGAGCGATTGTGTCCGTCAATCTAAGTGACAGGTTCGAGGGGTCGGCACTTTCACGTTTGAGCAACAACAGTCCCTGTCTATCAGGCAGCCAGGAAAGGAAGGCCACATCAGCCGGTTTGCCCAGCGGCTTCGCGTCGCCGCTCCTCAAATCGATCAGGTAAATCTGAGAATCGAGTGGACGCCCCTCGGGCTTCTTGTGGATGACGGCAATTGTCTTTCCGTCGAGTGAAAGTGCCGGCATCAAGGAGTTGCCGCCTGCCAGCGCGTCGCCACCGAGTGGGCGGTTGTTCCCCGTCTTCAGATCGATTTCGTACATCTGGAGTGTCCCCGTCGAATCGTCGAGGCCCGAGACGATGACTCGCCTTCTGTCTTTGCTGAAGCATCCCGGTAGCGAGACGATGCCGTGAAAGGGGATCCGGCGATACCGCCCGGTCCGCACGTTGAGGAGAAGTCCGTCCGATTCACCCGACTTCATACCCGGCTGCCAGGTCGGATTGTGGCTGATCATTAGCAGGTCGTCGGAAGGGCCTTGCGTAGGGTCGTCGGAATGGTGCTCCCACTCGTACTGGTCAGTCGCAAAGTCATCCGGCGCGACGTGGTCGAGCCATTTGAAGTCTTGGATCTCCGTTTGTCGATCGGCACTTCCCAGTTGCACGTACATTCCACTCGCGAGGTCGATGCGCACGGCGATTCCACGAAGCATGCGTCGCATTTGCTCAATCGCTCGGATCGAGTCGGGGTCGCTTGCGAGTGCGGGCTTTTGCCTGATGACGTCCTCGAGGCCCCGGACCGAGAATTCAAGCTGCTTTCGCATTGAGCCCGACACCGGTGTTAGAAAGGTGGCGACGCCGTCCTTCGTCCCCTCGTAGTCGCCAAGACGATTTTGAGGGCCGTCGGTGAGAAATCGCGGCTCGCCTCTCAAGAGAAAGAAGTACGCCGCGTGCATCAAGAACGGCGTTTCATAAGGCCGCCATTTCGTTCTGATTCCGAGTTCGGCGACATACCAGCAGTTGTCGCGGGCGATGATCTGCAACTCGGGCAGTTTTTGTTTCTTGACCTGAGCCGTAAGGACCGTGCGGCGCATGCTGGGAGTCGAAATAATTTTCTCGACAATCTGCGCGCCGTTTGGCAAACGCGTAATCGCGGTCCACGATGCTGCCTGATGCTCGAGTCGAGCCGCAGTTTGGTGGCCTGCGCGAATGAGCGCGGCAACATCGGGTGGTGGGCCTTTCCCGTCAGCGGAGAAGACCGATGAAGCCGTAAGGTGCGCGACAACGATCGACAGGAGGCAAAGTGAAGCAAATCTTGTCATGAGAGTGCGGTCCTGCAAGTCGGATTGGCCAGGACCATTAAATCAGCATCCTCACGGACCCGGCAATCGATCCGTGGCTCAAGCGCTGGCGGTTAGCAGGCAAGAGCGCCCGGTTTTGAAGATAGAAGGGGACAGGGGCGTATAATGGGTTTACGCCAAGGTGTCAGACTCCGCCCCAAAAAGGGGAGCAGTTCTAGGGCACGATATTGCATCAATCAGCTCGATATATGCGCCTGTCCCCTTTTTATTTTTATTTCCGTCGGCTTTTACCTCTTGGCCGGCGCGTGGAACACAACACGGCAAACCCTAGACGCTCCGTGAGAAGAACCCATGATGGATCCGCTCCGTGGGGTTGGCAGACGCAGAAGGCGCATCGCTTGGCTCGGCGTCGCGGTATGGCTGTGTCTCGCATTTCTGGTCTTGTCCAACTTCATCGCGGGGATGATTCCTCAAACCCAATCGGCCCTCGGAGCCGCGGTCGCCGAATGTGAAGAGCGGGGATGGCAGGCCGACGACCTTGGCTTCAGTCGGTCAGAGACTCACGACTCCTTCTTCTTTGGGAAGTCTGCGGCGATCACGCTGCGTGCGAAAGACCCCAATCATCCGGCAACAATTCACGTTGACGTGAGTCGGCCAATGAATTTGATGAATTGGCGCGTCACCGGTTATCGTGAAGACCCCTGATTGCGGCTCGTCCAGCCTGCCATTTCGCGCCTGGCGCGATTCGAGCACAGCCGCGGCTTGTGGGCTGATCCTCACGCCGAGCTTCCAGATCGCGGCGAATCGACTCCGTTCCCGTTACCGCGACGGAGCGAGCGATGCCATTTCGGGGAGGCGCGCGGCATCGATTCTTCGTGCGTCCAACGGGAAGGCCGCATCTGATTCCAGCCTTCGCGCAAACCCGCGATAGACGCGGCCGTCGGGGTCTCGGTGAGTGCCGCTCATCCGACCGGCGTCGTCTTCGGACAGGTAGTACGTGAAGTGCCGGCCGCGGAGTTTATCCAAGCCCGGGTTGGGATTTGACCAGTCGACGTAGAAGTCGATTCGATTGCCCTTCATCGAACCATTCACACGGAGGGCTTCCGCGGGATTGTTGTGGTCGTAAAAGGTGCCGATGCGTCGATCGATTCTGCGATCGCGTTTTCGCTCGTAAACACCCCGAAACACTCCCGGAATGTGGGAGATATCCAAGATGCCTTTCCACCCGGCGAAGTTGACTTCCCACCGTCCGACAAACTGCAGTTCGGGGAAGGACACCTGCTTGACGCCGGTCAGGTAGCCGGCCGTGTGGCCATATTGCAGGTAGTCATAGCCGATGTAGGTGAAGCCATTCGCCCCGGGCGTCTTCGTGGGACCGTGGCTATTCTTGACGATGAAATACGGATTCGTCCGATCGCTACGGTCATAGCCGACGATCAACATCGAGTGCTGGCCGGCAGTGCGCTTGCCCGGCCCGTCGTAGTGCCACACGGCGGAGCGCGGCCTCTTGCCGTTGACCTTGAAATCCCAAACCACCTCGTGGCCTTGGGCGAGCGCTTGCTCGATGGCACGCGGGTCCTTCCCATTGGGGAGTTCCCGGTAGCCGGTGAGAGTGAAGTAGCGGGGAGCGCGCAGGGTGGAGGGAAGCAGACGCCGCGGAGATAGGTTCCAGCTGTCAACGTTGAACTGACTCTTCCAGTGATTTTCGCCCCAAGGGAACGGCACCTTGTAATCGTAGGCGGCCGGGCGGCCGGCAGCTTCTTCGGGAATGGCGAGGCCGCCGGTAAGAAAAGCCAGATTTTCGACCCCGTTGCCTCCCTCCCAACCACCAACCTGGTTTTCGCAGGTGTCGGCGGGTTGGCCCTCGATGGGCGACAACCAGAACTGTTTGACGAAGTACATGAACGTGTCTTCGGACAGATCGACGTCCTGCCCGGACCGCCTCAATTCCGCCTCCATCGCCGCGCACACGGAGTGGACGATACACGTGCGGCGTCCTTTCTGGTCACGGATCGGAGATTGACTGGGGCGCAGATCGACCCGCATCGGCGTCGCCGCCTGCACGACTCGGGGCGGCCCCGACAAAACGAAAAAGAGGGCAAGCAGAAGCGCGGTGCGCCGATGATGCAGAGTGCCCGTCCACGAAGACCGGCGGAAGCGTCGGAACTGAGCCAATAAGCGTGTCATGAGCGATCCCTCCACAACGGCTGCTTGCCGTTCACTGCAAAGCAGCAAAGGAGGTCGCACCGGACAGAGAAAAATAGCGTCTCCGGAGAAATAGTTGCCCGAGGCCGACCAATCAGGCCGCTTTGTCAGGATCGCCGAGGTCCGTGCGGTGCGTCTCGGTCGCCAGCCAGACGGACAAGAACGTGATGGCGCAGAGAGCAATCAGGTAGAGGGCGACTCCCCAGGTCCGGCCGTCGCCCCATTGCAGCAACGACACGCAAATGAGCGGGGCCAAGCCTCCCGCCAGCGGCGAAGCCAATTGGTACCCGATCGAAGCGCCGGTATACCGGACATCCGTGCCGAACAGTTCGGAAAAGAAGGCCGCTTGTGGCGCATACATGGCTGACTGAGCGATCAGCGCGATGGAGATGGCCAGTCCGATCCAGACTGGAGTTGCCGTGTCGACCATCCAGAAGAATGGGAAGGCGAATGCGGCCAGCGCCGCGGCACCTCCCAAATACACGGGACGTCTGCCGATGGCGTCCGACAGCGCGCCAAAAAGTGGGATCGACACGAACTGCACCACCGTCGCAATGAGCAGGCAGTTCAATGCCACAGTTCGCGGCAGTTCCAGATTGACCGTGGCATAAGTCAGCACGAATACGCTGAAGACGTAGAATCCGCCATTCTCCGCCATCCGCGCACCGATCGCCAACAGGACGTTTCGCGGATAGCGCCGGAGGACCTCGAAGAACGGCACAGCGGCCTGCTGTTTTTGATCACGGACCTTCTCAAACAACGGGCTCTCATAAATTTGCAGGCGGATAAACAGCCCGACGCCCAGCAAACCAATCCCCAACAGAAACGGAACGCGCCAACCCCAGCTCAGAAAGGCGTCATTTGGCAACAATGAGAAGAGATTGAAGACCGCATTCGCCAGCAGTGATCCGGCCGGCACACCTGCCTGAACCCAGCTTGCGTAGAAACCTCGCCGCCCCCGGTGTCCGTGCTCAACGACCATCAGCACGGCTCCGCCCCATTCTCCGCCGACGCCGAAGCCCTGAACAAATCGCAAAATGACCAGCAGCACCGGCGCGGCCACGCCAATCTGATCGTACGTCGGCAGGACGCCGATCAGGAACGTCCCCAGTCCCATGAGCATCAGCGTGGTGACCAGCATGGACTTTCGGCCCATGCGATCACCGAAGTGCCCAAACACGATGCCGCCGAGGGGGCGTGCGAAGAAGCCGACCGCGTACGTTCCAAACGACGCCATCGTCCCGACGAGGGGATCGAGCGTGGGAAAGAAGAGCTGATTGAAAACCAGCGCCGCGGCTGTGCCGTAGAGAAAGAAGTCGTACCACTCGATCGTCGTGCCGATGAAGCTCGCTACAACAACGCGGACTACCGAAATTGGAGCGGTGGCAACGGATTTGTCGTCGGACATGCGGCGATTGTACTCAGGTCGTCGCGCCCAATCTTCTGCCTGATCCGCAATTCCCAAAGCAATCCCGCTCGCAAACCCTCCTCACCTCACCCAGGCGCAACCTCGACAACCGCTGCACCGATGCTCCCCTAGCTGGACCAGATGTCGAATGTTCGGCGGCTTCGCTTCTGGGGTGGAAATTAGGCCGATTCGTGTGGCAGAATTTAGGTGACAAATTGACCCGCCCTGCGCTTGGCAGAGGTAGTCGCCGAGCGCTATTGGGCAATAAAGAGGGCCAAGGCATGCCGTTCCAACGTGCTAAATTCTTTGTTCTAGCCAGTTTGCTGGTCGTCACCGGTTTGAACGTCTGCCGGGCGGACAACGGGCCGAACCCGCCCGCTGGGACCAGCGCCCCCGTCGCAACTCCTGTACGCGAGGCGAAGCAGGGCAGTTTTGCCGCGCGCGCGAAGGAGTCCTTCACAAAAATCATCCACCAGAATTTTGAAAAATGGGACGAGAACCGGGACGGCCAGGTCTCAGCGGATGAAATCGCTCGATTGATCCCCGATCCGGAGGTCAAGGGCCTCGAGGCTGCTGCTGCCGCTGCGATTCACCGGTATCTGCGGAGCGATGGCGCTCCGTCGTCGGTCACCCAAGCCGATCTGCTCGCGACAGCGCAAGAGCAGCCGGTGCTGCCGGAACCAGAGAACAAGCAGGAAGCGCTGCGGCAGGATTTGAGCGGCGGGAAGCCGCGGTTCGTCACCTTCTACGCGCGTTTCGCCCAGCATCTTAAGAAGGCGCCTCGCGATCTCTTTGCCAGCGAGGACGGTCCCACGCTGGAAGGCGTCAGACAGGGCGCGCTGGGAGACTGTTTCTACATGTGCGTGATTGGAGCGACGCTCAATCGCGATCCGCAGACGATCCGGAAAATGCTCCGCGCCAACCCCGACGGGACAACCGACGTGATGTTTCCCGCCGTCAAAAGGGTTCGCGTACCGCCACTGACCGACGGCGAGATCGCTTTGACGTCCTCCGCCGCCGATCAGGGAATCTGGATCAACGTGCTTGAGAAAGCGTTCGGCACGGTGAAGTATGCCAATCCGAAGAACCAGCGTTCGGAAGATGACCTCGACCTAGACGTGATTTCCCGCGGCGGAAAGATCCTGACGACGATTCAGTTGATGACCGGCCACAAGGCATTTGTCATTCGGATTCGCAAATACAAAAACAAAAAGGCCCTTCCGCCGACGGAAGAGGAGATTCCCCGCACCACGAAGCGGTTGGACTCGGCTTTCACCAAGGCGTTCGCGACCAACCGACTCGTGTGTGCCGACATTGCCCCCGGAGTGCGGGGAAAAGACATTCCGCCGGGTTTGGTCGGTAAGCACGCCTACGCCATCTTGGGCTACGACCCGGAGAGTCAGATGGTGACCGTGTGGAATCCGCACGGCAAAAACTACACGCCGAAGGCGTCTCCCCCCAGCCCGGAACACGGATACCCGGTGAAGAACGGCGTCTTTCAGGTTCCGCTCGACGATTTTGTGCGGATCTTCAAAGAGGTGACCTACGAGACCAGTGCTCCGCTGCCTCGGGCGTGAATCCAGAGCGATGGGCCGGTCGCGCGTTAGTTGAGTCGTCAGACGCCCCAACGGACTAGCTAGTCGTGGTTTCGCCGTAAGACCGCGTGAAGTGCCGCGCGGCGTTGAGGTTCGGTGAGAGATGAATTCGCGCGCAGCGTTGCGACCACGGCGGCGGCATCTTTCTTCTCCCGGAACAATCGATCCACCAACCGCTCGGCCTCTGGCCGCAATGACGCCGCCGTCCGACGGCTTTGATAGCGCTGCGTCAGCGGTTCGGTGTCCCACAGACGGACCGTGCCATCGCCGGAGCCGGAGACCAGGCTTTTGCCGTCTGGGCTGAAGGCCAGCGAAAAGACGTAGTTCGTGTGTCCGAGCAGACGGGCCACGTCGTGTCCGGTTGCCAAGTCCCACAACCAAATGGCCCGATCGCGGCCGGCCGATGCCACGCGAGACCCGTCGGGGTGGAAGGCCGCGGTGAAGACCTCATCGGTGTGCCCCTCTAGCACGGCGAGGCAGTTCCTGGCGGCGAGATCCCAGACGCGGACAGTGTGGTCACTGCTGGCGGAAACCATTTTGCTTCCATCAGAGCTGAAGGCGACGGAGTAGACCGGACCCGTGTGACCCGTCAACTGCCCGATCGGCTCGTGCGATTTCGCATCCCAAAGGTCAATTGTTTCGAGCTGCTCACCGGTGCCTGCCAGCATTCGTCCGTCTGGGCTGTAGGCGAGCGCTGTTTTCGCGCGCCAGATGCTGCTCCCGCGCACGCGCAAGAGGGCGACGTTTCGGCCCGATGCTTGTTCCGAGACGCTGACCGCGCCGTCCCGGTCAGCCGCCGCGAGTTGAGTTCCGTCCGGGTTGACTGCGACCGCCAGGGCGGGCTTACCGGTGCCCGCCGCCTCTGTTCGGCGCTTGCCGGTTGTGAGGTCCCAGACTTGGAGTTTTTCCTCTGAGTCGCAGGCGCTGACTAGCCAGGTGTTTTCGGGGCCAAATGCCAGAGCCCGCACCACGCCCCGGTGAGGGAAGGTCGCGCAATGCTCGCCAGTTTGTGCGTCCCACAGGCGCACGGTGTTGTCCCAGCTTCCCGAAGCGATCCACTGGCCGTCCGGGCTGTAGGCCACCGGGTAGACATAGCTCGTGTGCCCGTGCAGCACAGGCAGATCGGCGCCACCTAATCCCTCCCAGATTCGGACGGTACTGTCACCTTCGTAACCCTGGCTGCCGAAGTTGGAACTCGCCGAAACAATCCGGCGGCCGTCCGCATCGAAGGCGACTTCCTTCACGAATGCCGTGTGCCCGTGCAATACGGCGGCCTCTTGTCGGTCCGTCGCACGCCACAAACGGATGGTGCGATCGGTTCCCCCTGAAACAATCCATTGACCGTCCGGGCTGTAGGCCGCCGTCATGACCTCCCCCGTGTGACGTTCATAAGGAGGCACGACCTCGCGGCCGGTTGCAGGGTCCCATTGCCGCACGCTGCCGTCGGCCGAAGTCGTTAACACGCGCTGGCCGTCTGGCCGGTACGCCACGCAGAGCACCTTGCTTCGGTGTCCGCGACAGTCGGCCACCTTCAACCCGGTCTTGCTGTCCCAAATCCGAGTGACCCCATCTTCGCCGGCTGTGGCAACGCGAGAGTTCTCCGGGTTGAAGGCCAACGAATCAGACATGCACCCGGGATTGACGCGAATCATCGACTGGTCTTTCCCATCAAGCCGGTAGAAGGTCACGGCCCAGTCTTTGTCCTCGCTCCAACCGACGGCCAGGCGTGATCCGTCCTGGCTGAAAGAGCCGGGCGCTGGGCGGAATCCGGGAAGGGCCTTCAGGCGTGACTGGACGTGCCCCTCTTTGTCCGCCACTTGGATCGTCCCTCCGCCGACGAGGGCAGCGATTCTCGGCTGGGAGCTCGACAGGCGGTCCAAACTGACCCAAACCTTTTCGGCTGGGAAGGGCCACGACAACAACTGGTGCCCCTCTGGGTCCAAGAGGCGGACGCGATCGCCGATGAACGCGGCGACGCGGACTCCTTCCGGGCTGTGGACAAGGTGCAGGATCTCATTGCGTTCGAACGGAAACATGGCCGAGCTATCGTCGAGACGGCTGTGCAGGTGGCGCCATTCCCAGCCGCGCAGCTCGTCGGGGGCTTCGCTCAGTTGGCGTGCCGCGTCGGTAACGTCATGGCCGATCAGGGCGGCGCTGGCCGCAGCGATGCGCGCCCGATAAGTCTGGTAACGGCCCTCTTGCTCCTTGTCGTTCGCGGTTTGCGCGTTGCGGCCCGCTTTCACAGCGAAGAGGAGCGTACCGACCAACCCCAGGACTAAAGCAGCCATCACGGCGAGCACACCGCCTACGAGGGCCTTGTGTCGCCGAGCAAACTTTCGCAGCTGGTACACCGCCGAGGGCGGCCGCGCGAGGATCGGTTCGTGATTGAGGTAGCGTCGGATGTCGGCAGACAGTGCGGCCGCGGAAGCGTAGCGCCGCTCCCGCTCCTTCTCGAGCGCCTTGCCGACGATCGCCTCGACGTCGCCGCGGCAGACCGAGTTGATCGATCCCAACCGCGATGGCTCCTGCTCGCGGATCACCCGTGCCACTTCCGGCAGCGCCAAATGCTGCAAATGGTAGGGCAGCCTATCCGCCAACAATTCGAAGAGGATCACGCCCAGGGCATACACGTCGGAGCGCCGGTCAACCTGCGCCGGGTCGCCGGTGACCTGCTCCGGGCTCATGTAGCTGAGCGTTCCCAACAGTTGACCAGCTTCGGTGCGGGCCGTCGTCGTTTGCAG